>ENA-ORXU01000381-ORXU01000381.1-marine-metagenome-genome-assembly--contig:-NODE-381-length-52735-cov-4.106461_pt1 | contig 52735 bp, 52 predicted proteins | sample MGYA00237869_ERZ511484 | MGnify/ENA metagenome assembly ERZ511484 | reverse complement strand
GACTACCGACTACCGACTACCGACTACCGACTACCGACTACCGACTACCGACTACCGACTACCGACTACCGACTACCGACTTCGAGAGTTTAACACATTCTAGTGCTTCTTTAACGTCATGAACCCTCAAAATATTGGCTCCGTTCAAAAGGGCGACCATATTGAGTGCCGTAGTTCCGTTCAGCGCATTTTCGGCATCGGTCTGTAGCGTTTTATAAATCATCGATTTTCTGCTAAGTCCTGCGAGTACCGGGCGACCTAAATTTTTAAACAGTTCGAGCTTTGACAAAAGCTCATAATTCTGTGCCATTGTCTTGGCGAAGCCGAAACCCGGGTCTATAATGAGGTCTACGACACCCAAGGCCCTAGCTTCTGCAATTCTTTCCGAGAAGTACTTTATGATATCGACCAAGAAATCGTCGTAATCTGTTTTTTGCTGCATGTCTTGGGGAGTGCCTTGCATGTGCATCATAATATATGGAACTTTGAACTTTGCGATTGTGGGTAGCATATTCTCGTCCAACCTTCCTGCTGAAATATCATTGATTAGTGCAGCCCCCGAATCCAAACAGTTTGATGCTATTTTACTTCGAAAGGTATCAATGGACAAAAGAATTTCAGGGAATTCGTGGTACAACATCTCGACCATAGGAAGTATCCTTTTTAATTCTTCCCCTTCCGAAACATGATCGGCTCCGGGCCTAGAACTGTAAGCACCGACATCGATAAAGGTAGCGCCTTCATTTAGCATTCTTTCCGTTTGATTCAAAATGGCCTTTTCATCGGTAAACTTCCCTCCATCATAAAAAGAATCCGGGGTAAGGTTTAAAATGCCCATTATCTTGGGTGTCGATAGGTCGATAAGATTGCCTTTGCAATTGATTGTCATATATAGTAAAGTTGCGGCATTATCATTTGAAAAACCAAGTCATACGCATTACGCATGAAGTTTGGGGTTTTTCTGTCTTTTTTTTCCCCTTTGCCTACGTTAAAATTTAAAACCGTAGCAATTGGCTGTGCCTTAAAATTTTGCCTTGGCAAAGAAAAAAATTAAATTCCCGAAAATTCCCCAAACTTCATATGTAATGCGTATAAAAACACGAACTTTGGGCGATTCGAAATTTTGAGTGAAATTTACGCAAATTAGAAACGATTTCAATGCAGCATACGTCTGAACAATACGACGCGATAATTCAAGCCTGCCGTAGCTTGTTCCAAAAAAAAATGATGGACTATGGTAGCGCATGGCGAATTTTGAGGCTTCCGTCGTTGACCGATCAAATTTTTATTAAGGCCCAGCGCATACGTAGTTTGCAAGAGAATGAAGTGCGAAAGGTAGATGAGGGCGAACGCTCTGAATTCATTGGTATTATCAATTATTCGATTATGGCGCTGATTCAGTTAGAAAAAGGTGTCGCCGATCAACCAGATTTATCTATGGAAGAAGCTGTTGATTTGTTCGATAAACATGTTTCGACCACCAAAATTTTGATGGAAAATAAAAACCATGATTACGGTGAGGCATGGCGTGATATGCGGGTCAGCTCGTTGACCGACCTTATTATTCAAAAACTTTTACGCGTCAAACAGATTGAAGATAACAAGGGTAAAACGTTAGTTAGTGAAGGTATAGATGCGAATTATCAAGATATGGTGAACTATGCAATCTTCGCAATGATACATCTTGACACAAAAACGAATTCGTAATATGAAATACCTTGTAGGTTTTAGCCGAATAATAGTTGGTGTTCTTTTTATCGTCAGCGGCTTCATAAAATTGAACGACCCCGTTGGTTTCTCATTTAAACTCGAAGAATACTTCAGCCAAGGGGTGCTTGACCTACCGTTTTTTGAGCCACATGCACTTACGATTTCAATTATTGTCGTTGTTTTTGAGGTTCTTGTGGGCGTACTTCTTTTAGTAGGGTTTAAAGTGAAATTTACGGTTTGGAGTTTATTGCTGATGATTGTAGGCTTTACCTTTTTGACATTTTATTCCGCATATTTCAACAAGGTTACCGATTGTGGTTGCTTTGGAGATGCTATTAAACTTACTCCTTGGGAATCTTTTACAAAGGATATCGTTTTACTTCTATTGATTATTATTCTCTTCTTTGGGCAGAAATATATCAAACCACTTTTCACTCAAAAAATTAATCGTTTGATTGTCTTCTTTGCTCTGGTGTTCTCCGGATTTTATGTTTATCATGTACTGAACCATTTACCGGTAATCGATTTTAGGCCCTATAAAATCGCTGCGAATATTGAAGAAGGAATGACCGTGCCCGAAGGCGCTCCGAAACCTATCTACGATTATGCTTGGAAGTTCAAGGTCGATGGTCAAGAAAAAATCATTGTGACCCAAGGTGATTATCCACAGGTAGATGGTGAGTTTATAGACGTAGAAACTACCGAAGTGCAAAAAGGCTATGAGCCGTCCGTACACGATTTTACCATAGAACAAAATGGTGAGGATTTTACCGCATCGTTATTGCAAGAACCCAAGTTGGTTATGGTTATCGCCTACGATTTGCGAAAGACCAATGAAACGGTTTATTCCGAAGTGAAAAAAGTAACGGATTTAGCTACTAAAAAAGGCTATAAGGTTATTGGCATGTCAGCCTCGAATAGCGAACAAACTCAAAAGCTCATCGCGGACCACGATTTGAAATTTGAATTTTATTTTACCGATGAGACGACCTTAAAAACAATTGTTCGCTCGAATCCGGGAGTATTGGTATTGGAGCAAGGAACTATAAAACAGAAGGTACATTATAATGATTTAGAGGAACTAAAACTTGAATAGTTTCAAGTTCCTATGGCTTCAGGTTTCGAGTCATACTAACCTGAAACCTGAAACTTTTTTAAACCTGAAACAAAAATTTAAATATGAGAAGTAAAATAGTAGCTGGAAACTGGAAAATGAATAAAAATTTAGCGGAAACAGATGCGCTTCTTACCGAATTATCGGCAAAGTTGCCCGATACTAAGGCAGAGGTAATGGTCGCACCAACTTTCGTGAATCTTACGGGTGCTGTGCGTACGCTTCAGTCTTCGGTAATCGAGGTGATTGCACAGAATATGCACTTCGCGGAAAGTGGGGCGTATACAGGTGAGATTTCTGCCGATATGCTTTTGAGTATCGATATCGATACAGTAATCATCGGGCACTCGGAAAGACGTGCTTATTTTGGGGAAAACGATGAAATTCTTGCCAAAAAAGTAGTGGCTGCTTTAGAAAAGAATATGCGGGTCATGTTCTGTTTTGGCGAGGAGTTGGAAGATCGCAAATCGGGAAACCATTTCAACATTGTAGAAAGTCAATTGAAAAACGCCTTGTTCTCTTTAGATGCCGCAGCCTGGAGCAGTATTATATTGGCCTACGAACCTGTTTGGGCGATTGGCACAGGTGAAACGGCCTCACCGGAACAGGCGCAAGAAATGCATGCCTATATCCGTAAAACGATTACAGAAGCCTACGACACGGCTATTGCCAACAACGTATCTATTTTATATGGTGGCAGTGTAAAACCAGCTAATGCAGAAGAAATTTTCGGGAAGCCCGATGTAGATGGCGGCCTCATTGGAGGAGCCTCTTTGGTAGCCGATGACTTTGTTGCGATCATTAAGGCAATTTAATGACATTCCCGCGCTTGTACTGAACTCGATTCAGTAAAGGCGGGAATCTTACTATTGGTCTACCTAAATTTCGATAAAAAATTCAATGTTCAAAGTAAGAACAATCTTGAACCTTTAACAGCTACGAAGTAGCGATTGAACCTTGAATTTTTTTAAACGCAAAATCCGAAACCTTGCCCAACAACACCTACATCGAATACACCTTCAAAGTAGAACCTTTGCAACCGGCCTCCGATATCTTGATTGCAGAGCTAGGTGAAGCAGGGTTTGAGAGTTTTGCAGAAAACGAAACTGGTATTCTAGCCTATATTCAAAAAGAGGATTGGAAAGATGACATGCTGCATTCGATTCAGGTTTTGGATAACCCCTTATTCGCATTCGATTATATGTTCAAAGAAATCGAACAGGAAAATTGGAACGCGACTTGGGAAAAGAATTTCAATCCGATTCAGGTCGGTGGACAATGTGTGGTGCGGGCACCTTTCCACGAAAAACCTGATGTGGAATTTGATATCGTAATCGAACCCAAAATGAGTTTTGGTACGGGGCACCATGAGACGACACATATGATGCTCCAATTTATCCTGAATACCGATTTCAATAAAAAGTTCGTTTTAGATATGGGTAGTGGAACTGGCGTATTGGCTATTCTTGCCGCAATGAAAGGGGCGGCTCATATCGATGCCATAGACATTGACAATTGGTGTTACCAAAATGCCCAAGAAAATGTGCAGCGAAATAACTGTGAACATATTACAGTTTTAGAAGGAGACTCCAGCCTTCTGAGAAAGACAACCTATGATGTTATTTTGGCCAATATAAACAGGAATATATTGGTAAAGAATATTCCCGTTTATGCTAGAAATTTGAACAAAAACGGAAGCTTATTTTTAAGCGGGTTTTACAAAGATGATATCCCCGTAATTTCAAAAATATGTATGGATAGTGGACTAAAATTGGAAAAAAAACTCCAAAGAAACGATTGGGTTGCCGTAAAATATGTATTTTAGAATGTGTGGTGCGGCATAAAACTGTCTTGTCGTATTTAATAAAATAGTTTACAAGTTTACAAGTTTACAAGTTTACAAGTTTAGGAGTTTATAAGGTTAGAAGTTTAGTTTTTTGTCTAACGTCTGGATTCCAAATGCAAATAGAATAAAAAATTAATTGCTATGAGTACTAGAGAAAAAGTCTCGGAAGAGCTACTTTTAGAGGAAGAGGTCGTCAAACAAAATGAAATCGTTCTTTTTAACGATGAGGTAAATACATTTGATCACGTTATCGAAACCTTGGTAGATGTTTGCGAACATACCGCCGAACAGGCCGAGCAATGTTCGTTGATAGTTCACTATAATGGTAAATGTACGGTGAAGACCGGGGAATACAAAGATTTAGAGCCACGTTGTAGCCGTCTTTTACAAGCTGGGCTCAGTGCCGAAATCGTGTAATTTATATTTTAGAGAAACTTCCTAGTGCGGTAACTTATCCCTCAAAACTCCATAAACAAAAGTACCCAACATCGCTGCTGCGATTACAATCAACATGCTATAAACGCCTGTGCCCAATAATATATACATAGGGCCGGGGCATGCCCCGGCCAATGCCCAGCCCAATCCGAAAATGGAACCTCCCAAAATATAGCGAACGAAGCTTTTATCTTTTGGCGGTAGGTAGATTTCTTTTCCTTCGGTGCTTTTTACTTTTAATTTTTTTATTGTCCATACGAAAATAGCCCCTAAAACAACGGCAGACCCAATTATACCATACATATGAAAAGACTGGAATTTGAACATCTCGTAGATTCTGTACCAAGAGACTGCTTCTGATTTTACAAGTACAATCCCAAAAAAGATACCTACAAACAAAAATTTTAGAAACTTCATTTATTATGAGTTTATGAGTTTATGAGTTGAAAAATAGTTTAGGAGTTTAGAAAAAATAATTTCTGCTTACTGTCCAATGTCTCTTTTTCTTTATTCTATTCTCTACTTTCTTCTTTTCAAAAAATTAATGGCAATAAAAAATGAGTCATCACTAGACCACCGACAAAAAATCCGATTACGGCAATCAGTGAAGGTAATTGTAGATTGCTTAATCCGGTAATTGCGTGGCCTGAGGTACAGCCTCCGGCATATCGCGTACCGAAACCCACCAAAAAACCCGCTATAATTAGTATGGCTAGGCCTTTTATGTTCAAAATACTATCCCAACTATAAATTTCTGAGGGTAGCAATGTAGCTCCTACATCTTCGAATCCTAGTTGATTTAAATCTGAAATAGTCTCTGGGTTTAGTGAGATAGCTGAACCATCCGACAAAAATTGAATTGCGATAAAACCACCGATCATAGCACCAAGTACCACCGTCAGGTTCCAACGTTGGGCTTTCCAATCGAACCTAAAAAAACCGGCATATTTTCCTGCACCCCCAATGCTACACAGCGTTCGAAGGTTTGAAGACATACCAAACGTCTTTCCGAAATAGATTAAAAAGACCATTACCAGTGCAATCAAAGGGCCAGATACGTACCAAGGCCAAGGGCGAAGTATATATTCCATGTAAAAGATTTATGCAAAGATAAGCGTAGTAAAAAGTAAGTTAGGTATCAAATGTTGCAAAACAATACTTTCTTTAAATGCTTCTTGCTCAATCTTTAACGGTACATAGGACGAATTACTGTGTATAGGGAACCGTTCCGGTTTCATCGACGGGGTATCCCCATTTTTCGATATAATCCATTCCCGGTAGAAATTCGTCTCCCGTTTCCGCTAGCCGTTTCGTGAGTCTTTTTTCCAAATCGGTCTGAAGGGAAGCATATTCACCATTGCCCACCAAATTGTTCATTTGATAAGGGTCTTTACGGTTATCGAACAAGAGCCATGGCCCATTTAAATCTCGGGCATAGGTGTACTGTTCGGTTTTTAAAGCCCTATACTCGCGACCGCCATGTTTCAACCTGTTCCATTGCCCGAAAGGTTGTACACAAGTGAGCAAGGTCTGTTCGCCTACCTGCTCTTTTCCTTCCAAATAAGCCCTGTAATCGATGCCCTCTACTGTATCTGGAATGTCAACATCACACAAACTAAGCAAGGTCGGCATAATATCTTCCGAATTCATAAGGGCATCTCTTTCACCTGCGGCGATTTTCAAATTTTCAGGAATATAATAAAGCATCGGCACTCTCGCGGATTCCTCATACGGCTGCTGTTTCTTATACGCCCCGTGAGAGCCCAAAAGGTCACCGTGGTCAGAAGTAAATACGATAATGGTATTTTCAAGTTGACCGTTTTTCTTCAAATTGCCCATAACCTTCCCGATCATATCGTCGATGGCAGCTATGTGGGCATAATAACCGGCCAGGTCTTTTTTGGCCTGTTCTTTCAATGAATCGGGAACATTTTCTCTGAGGATGATTTTTTCGGGATCAAATCGTTTTCTATATTCTTCGGGAGCGGTATGGTAGGGGGCATGCGGCGTACCATAAGAAACTACCATAAAAAACGGATTTTCCGATTCTTTTCGTTTTTCGATGTAGTTCAGTGCCTCATCGGTCTGGTTGAACGTATCATAATCTCCCCAAATTTTTCTGGTCGGGTCATCATTGTCATAGTAGACCGATTCGTTGTAATTATGTGTACACTCGTTGCCTTTCCAGAACTCGAAACCTTGACGTCTTTTTCCGGGGGCCACATTTTGTAACCTTCCACGCCCGTCTAAATGCCATTTGCCGATATAGCCCGTATCGTATCCTTTTTTTGCCATAACCTTAGCAATGGTGACCGCAGTTGTATCGAGTTGTACATCGTTCATAAACACCCCATGGGTCAAAGGCCGCTGGCCGGTCAAGAGGGATGCCCTAAATGGAGAACAAACCGGCATACCCGAAACTGCATTTTTAAAGTTTACACTTATTGCGGCCAAACTATCTAGATGGGGCGTACTGACATTAGGGTCTCCGGCATAACCTGTTGCTTGGGCGCGCCACTGGTCGGTTAGAAGAATCAAAACATTGGGTCCTTGTTTTTTCTCTGGTTCAACAGTTTTGGTTCTATTCCCACATGCACTAAATACAATAACTATGAATAGAACAATTAAAGGTTTGACTTTTTTCATGGTTGTTATTATCAAGATTCAAGTTACCGATTCCAGGCCTCTTCGATTTTATTTTTTAAATCGTCAACGACTTCTGGGTGTTCATCTGAGAGGTCTTTTTGTTCAAACGGATCCTCATATATATCGAATAACTGAATTTCTTCATTCGGTCTGTTAATTTTGTCAGGAATAATAAGTTTGTAAGGGTCTGTGTAGGCTATCTTATACTTAAGACTTTCATCTACTGTATTGAAGTCATGGTTATAGATTTCACCGAAAATAGCTTTTCGCTTTTGCAGCTCGGTTTCATTTAATACGTTGATTCCATCAAGTTCTTCGGGTATTTCCATTCCTAATAAATCTAAAACGGTTGGTATCATATCTAGACTACTGGCCAAAGAACGTTCATCAAGTTTAGGAGTGATTTTGCCTTTCCATTTAAACATGATGGGTGTACGCATGCCATAATCGTAAGGCGATTGTTTTGAAATAGGGTTGTACCGACTATCGTTTTCATTCTGAACCCAGCCATTATCGCAGACATAAACGAACAAGGTGTTTTCGGTTTGACCTTTCTCATCGATATAATCCATCAGCTTACCACAGGTGATATCGAACCACTCGCACATAGCCCAATATTTGGCTACATATTCCGTAGGCGCTTTGGGTATATATTTTTGTAAAAGACTGTCTGGTGGATTGTGAGGTGAATGTGGTAAAAAGGGTGCATACCACATGAAAAATGGCTTTTTCCTTTCTAAGGCCAAATCTATATAGCTGTTAAGGGTGTCCATTCCCTTTCTACCAATTTCAAGGCCATAATCTCCGTGCCTACCGCCTCTCTTTGGATCTCCGTGCGTCATTCCATCATCAAATCCACCATTCTTATGATTGCCCAACCACCATTTTCCAGTTTGAAAAGAGAGGTAACCCTTTTCTTTAAGCATTTTCGGAAGGGTATTCAGTGTTTTGAAGTTCTCTATAACAGGAGCATAATTCTTGGCTCTCCAAGATGCCTCCCATGCAGGCCCATCACCTTTGTCATCACCTGGTAATACACGGTCATTCGCTAAAACCATATGGTGCCTTGGATATACCCCAGTAATGATAGAGGCCAAAGATGGTGCACACAATGATGTGGGCACGTAACCACGGGTAAAAGTAGCACTCTCTTTAGCTAGTTTATCAATATTAGGTGTTTCTATGTGCTCGTGCCCCATAAAACCATAATCAGTCCATGCCTGATCATCGGAAAGTATGAAGACAATATTTGGCAAAGGTTCATTCTCTTCAGTTATAGACTCCCCTTTGGCCTCTTGCTTAGTATCTTTGCAAGAAACTATAAAAAAAATTGTGCACAACAGAATCAGATACCTACAAAATTGTATTTTATTTTTCATGATTTACTATTTTACCTTAAAAGGGCTTCTAAGATGTTATGGTTTTCATCGTAAAAAACAATGGGAATAAGGTAAAAACCTTTTCCCATTGTTATTCAACAAAAATAACTTTAATATTTAAGAATTAATTGCGCAATCTAATATCCAGGATTTTGATTCAATTCATTAACAAGAATTTGTTCCGCAGGTATCGGTGCCAAAAGCTTATAAGGCTCAATTTCATAAGCATTGTTGAAAAGAAAAGACTTTTCCTCATTTTGCCGAATACCGTGAGCCGTCATAACTTCAATGGCCTTATTAGTTCTCTTTAAATCATACCAGCGTTGATTTTCAAAACAAAGTTCGAGTTGTCTTTCTTTAGCAATTAAAATCTCTAATTCAGGTTGGCTAGAACCTGCCAAAGAATTCGTGAGACCAGCCCTATTCCTTACTTGTTCAATGAAGGGAATCGCTTCATTGATACGACCTAATTCATTTAATACTTCCGCATACATGAGCAACACATCCGAATAACGAATCACAGGTAAATTATCTCCAGTCCTATCATCTGGGGCCGATACCGGTGGGTTATATTTACCTATATAAGGTATATCTCGAACTACGTCATCAAAATCGGGTCCGGTCCAAAATTTAATAGAAACCTCTCTTCTTAGGTCTTCGGTTTCAAAGGCATTTATCATATCAAGTGTAGGCTGATTCCACCCTGCGCCAATAATATTGATATTGGGGCGGCCCGTAACCTCACCTCCAGAAGTCCAAGGGGCAAAAATAAAAATAAACCGGTTCGCGAGCTCTCTACTATTTTCTGAGTATTGAATTGCAAAAATAATTTCCGATAAGGCCGCTTCCGGATTGTTAAAAATATCGGCGTAATTAGGTACAAGGCTATAATTACCTGAATTTACTAAAGATCCTAGTACAACTTCAGCTTCCACATAATTTTTTTGGGTCAAGTATACTTTGCCTAACAATGCCGTCGCCGCATCTCCATTAGCCCTACCTGTCTCAAGAGCACTCTCCGCGTTAGCAAAGTAATCGATAGATTTCTTTAAATCTTCAACTATGTTTTCATACACCATAGCTTCTGGTGATCGTTTGGTATTGAAGGCTTCTTGGGGCGTAATGGGCGCTACGACCAAAGGTAATTCCCCGAATTGTCGAACTAAATTGAAATAGTATAATGCCCGTAAAAATAGGGCCTCTCCCGAGATTCGATTCTTGATCGCATCGTCCGACCATTCTATTTCAGGCCGATCCATTTCAAATAAAAGTTTGTTACAGCGGGTTATACCGTCATAGGATAAATCCCAAAAACTGGAATAGGCGCGATTAGCAGGTGTAAAAATAAATTGATCGATTACACCTCGTACAGCTTCACCAGTTCTGGTATTGAACTGAAAGCTTGTATTGTCGGATATAAGTTCAGAAAGAACCCAATGCACATCTTTCTCATAATCGCGCATAGGTGTATAACAGCCATTGGCCAAAAGGGTGAGTTCTTTTTCAGATTGATAAAAATTACCTTCGCTTGAAGATGTTTCGGGATAAATTTCCAAAAAATCGTTTGAGCAAGAGACTGGGAAAGCTATTGCGCAAATAACTAAAAGATTTATTATTTTTTTCATGATATTTTTTAAATTTTGATATTACAATTACTTTCTATGAACTAAAACCTAATGATCAAAATGAAATATTAGTTCCTATAGAAATTGTTCTAGGCAACGGATAAGAAGACATATCGAAGCCAGGGGCAAGTGTATTATCTCTATTGATGGCTTGCCCTTCTGGATTACCTCCGCTATAATTGGTAAACATGGCTAGGTTTTGAATAGTACAATAAAGCCGTAAGCCTTTGACAAACCCACTTTTTTCCATGACGTTGTTAGGCAATGTATAGCCCAAAGTCGTGTTGGCTATTCTCAAGTAAGAAGCATCTTCTACCCAAAGAGAAGAAACTCTATGGCCCCAACTCGGTCTAGCCGTTGGAATGCCGGAGTGTATACCATCCCCGGGTTGTTCATTGCTTCTATATCGATCAACCCACTCTTCACTTACATTAAAAAAGCCCTGTAAATTATCTATGGTCTGACGTAGGCCATTCATTACTTGGCCTCCGTACTGGCCGTTAACTATAATGCCAAGGTCAATGTTTTTGTAAGAGAAGTTATTCGTAAAACCAAAAATGAAATCAGGATGTGGATTACCGATTATAGTATAGTCCAAGACATCGTTTACAATCCCATCACCATCAATATCTTTATGCTTAACATTTCCTACATATACTTGGGGTGAATTAATAGCTGCGGGATCTTGCAGATCTTCTGGGGTATAAACGCCCTCCAATTCGAAACCGTAAAATTGGCCTATAGGTTTACCTACTACCGAGACGTGAGTTGGGTTTCCGTCATTGGAGCCCGCTAGAATACGTTCTGTATTATCATTTAAAGAAAGAACCTTATTTCTATTGATACTTACATTCGCATTTAAATCCCAAGTAAAATCTCCTTCAAAAACGGAAGCACCCAATGCTACTTCAAAACCTTTGTTACGTACACTACCTTGATTAACGGTCTGTCTATCAAACCCAGAAATTGTTGGGATGACATCGTTCAACAACATATTGATACTTTTTCTATTGTAATAATCTAAGGTCAGCGAAACTCTATCTTTGAATAAGTACAGGTCTAGGCCGGCATCAAACTGACTTGATTCTTCCCAAGTTAAAAAGGGATTGGAAATTCCTAAATAGGAAGCGGTCACTTGGTTATTTCCAAAAATATACGCCCCTGCATTAACTGCTGCCAAGTGTGAATAGTTACCTATATTATTATTTCCGCTTTTACCATAACTAACTCTCAACTTCATCGAGCTGACAAAATCATTTTCTTTAAAAAATTCTTCTTCAGATACTCTCCATGCACCTGCGATCGAAGGAAAAAATGCAAATCTGTTTTCTGATCCAAAGCGCGATGAGCCATCAGATCTAAAAGTCGCTGTCAAAAGATACCTGTCATCAAAGCCATAATTTACCCTACCCAAATAAGATATCATACTCCATTCGTTGATGTTTTCGTCCCACACATCAATGGCCTGGGCGGCATTTATAGTTCTTATTAAATCGTTCGCAAACGGACCGGCATTTATACTTATGTTATTCGATTTAAATTTTTGCGTAGTATATCCCAGAAGACCGTCTAAACGATGTTTGCCAAAAACATTTTCATATTTTAACGTGTTCTCGATCAACCAGTCGAAACTATCACCTCTAGTATTCACCGAAGACCCCGTTCCTTCTGTAGGCGGCCTATTTGGAGCGCCTACAGTACTAGGAACGTAAGCATAAAATTTTGAAGTACTAAGAATCGTGTTTATTGAGGATCTAACGCTCAAGTTTTTGGTAATATCCCATTCCGCAAAGGCAATGCCAAGATTCTGAAATGTTTTTTGATTGCGGGTAGCTTCACTCAACATAAACAGTGGGTTTGCAAAACTCCAAGCCGAATGAAACGGACTTTGTGGAGCGGTAATATAAGGTATCACCATTCCGTTTTCATCATGACTATTTGATATCGGATTTGCCCAAAGGCTAACTCCGATTACATCACTACGATTTTGGTTGGTATTTGCTCTATCCTGATTTATAAACGTGGGCTGAAGCGAGGCACCAACTTTGAACTTTTCTCCTAAATTCAATTCCATTCCAATTTTACCGCTTATTCGTTCTACTCCCGTATAACGCAAGACCCCTTCTTGTTTAAAGTAGCCAAGGTTAAAGTCCATCCGCAAGTCTTCGGAACCTTTCAAAAGACTAAAGTTATGGTCTTGTGTAGGTGCTGCCTGTAGTATCAAATCATACCAATCTGTACCTTTACCAACCAAATTATCAAGATTTTGGTATTCTTGCGGGTAGTCTGCATTTGTGGGTTCTCTATTTTCGCGCAGTCTTACCTCGATGTCAATTCTATCGCGTTGGAATTCTGCAAACTGACGTTGATTCATTAAGTTAGGTCTACCTTGCGATGGTACCTGCTGAATACCGTAACGGGAAGTGAAATTAATTTGAGTCTGACCTGATTTTCCTTTTTTAGTGGTAATCATGATTACCCCGTTTGCCCCCCTTGAGCCATAAATTGCAGTTGATGAGGCATCCTTTAGTACCGTGATGGACTCAATATTATTGGGGTTGATAAATACCAAAGGATTTAAATTTTGATTTAATCCTGAGGAGTACGGCATTCCATCCACCACATAGAGCGGCTCATTTCCTGCACCTAAAGACCCACTACCTCGAATTTTTACAGAAGTTCCGGCACCAGGTGAACCTGATACTTGCTGAATTTGTACGCCTGGTAACTGACCGATGATTTGTTGATCAACCGATGAAACTGGTAAATCTTGAATTTTTTGCTGATCAATAGTTGAAATAGCACCGGTTAAATCTTTTGCCCTCTGTGAGCCGTAACCAATTAGAACTACCTCATCTAAGCCCTGAGCACTTTCTGTCAAAGCTATATTGATGGAATTTTGCCCGTTCACAGGTACTTCCTTGGTTGCAAAGCCAATATAAGAAACTATCAAAACCGCATTATCAGCAGCAAGTTCTATAGAAAAGTTACCATCAAAATCTGCGGTGACACCATTAGTGGTGCCTTTTTCTACAACATTGGCCCCTGAAAGAGGCAGGCCATCTTGATCGGTAACAGTTCCGGCTATTGATTGTTGAACTACGACAGTTTCAGAAACCTTTGGTTTTTCCTTCAAGAATATTGATCCGTTCTCTGCAAATCGAAAATCAAAATTGGCTGCCGTCGCGTATTTTTCAAGCAAATCTCCCACTTTTATAGAACCCTTTTTGATGGCTATACGCGGAGTTCCGGCGAACAGATTTGAGCGGTAGATAAAGTTATAATCCGTTTGTTTCTTGACGGTATCGAATACTTCTTCGATGGAAAAGTTACCATCCGCTTCAAACGTAATTTTTTTGTTCTGCGAAAACCCTTTCTCTACAGTAAACGCGAAAGAAACGATGGAAAAGAAAAAGATAAAGGTCTTCATAGTGAATAGTAGGGGTTTCTTCATAAAAGAAAGGGAACCCCAATTTAATTTGGTTTTCATAAATTTGAATGTTAGTTAATTTTCAATTAATTAATGTTTTAGGGGGATGGAGGTTTAAATTTTCCAGATCTAGACTCCGTCTCCTTTTTTAAGTTTCACTTCATAGTAATAGTTTTTCCATTTATTTCGTAATTGACCTCGTTCGTGTTCTTTATGATGTCCAATATTTCATCTATTTGTAGACTTTTTCGAAAAACACCGTTGAACTTTATTTTTTTTAACGCATCGTTGTGAAAGACCACATCAACATCGTACCATCGAGAAAGTACCGTCATTATATCTTCCAAAGACCTATTTTTAAAGCTGAAAAGTCCATCTTTCCAAGATATCTCTTCATAAACATCTACTTCATTAATTACCAATTCGTTAGAACCGGGTTGTAATCTTGATTGGTGACCAGGAGTAAGGTTTTTAGAATCGTTTCCATGCTTTATTAAAACCTTTCCCTCCACTAGAGTGGTATAGACGTGGTCGTCTCCTATATAAGCCTTAATGTTAAACTCGGTACCTAACACGTCTACTTCTTGCCCTTCTGCCTTTACTATAAAATGAGTACCATTATTTTCCATACTGGGCGATACCTCAAAATAGGCTTCGCCATAAATTAATTCCACTTCGCGGGTTTTATTGGCATTGAAGCTTACGGGGTACTTTAGTTGTGTTTCAGAATTGGTCCATACTTTGGTTCCGTCTGCAAGGACTATAAAAAATTGACCTCCTCTTGGCGTGGTAAGTGTATTCGTAGTAATAGTATTTTCGGACGGCTTTTGTATGCCATTGTATATTAGCTGCTCACCATTACTTGAAGCCTTATCCGTTTTAAACGTTTCCCCTTTCCCTAAGGTGATTTTAGAACCGTCTTCTAAAGTCAGGACCGCCTTGTCGGAACCGATTTCAATTGCACTTTGTTCAACAACGGGGGTATCCTCCAAAATCTGTTTTTCGGTAGTTTCAGTACTCGTAAACCATATAAAACCTGTAGTCACAAGAATTGTTATCGCTGCGGCAGATTTTAAATGGAAAAATTTCTTTCGCCTATTTCTGGTTTTTGAAGAAACTTTGTCCCATCCTTGCTCAATATCGAAAACATCAAGCCCTTTTGTGTAGTTTTCCTGTACCCGATTGAAATAGATACGATGCGCCTCGGATTCACTATACCAAGCATCAAAGGTTTTTCTCTCCTCTGCGTTCAACGAATTGTCTATTTTCTTTAGAATAAGCCTGAACTCCATAAAGAATTTGATTTGCCGCTTTATAATATGACAATCATATTCTCAAAATGGGTGACAAATAATAAAGAAATATTAAAATAGGGTAGGAAAAAAGAAGAAAATGATACTGAAAAAAAGTTTTAGTTATAGTGTCGATAACAGTAGTGCTATGGAAATAACTTGTTCGTTTAGCTTTACTTTGGCTCTTTTTAATTGTGTTTTAACCGTATTTACGGAAACGTTTAATTCATCGGCTATTTCTTTGTAGCGATAATTTTCTTTAAAGCGTAGCTCAAAGATGGTACGCATTTTCAGAGGTAATTTTTCAATGATATTCAAAGCCTGTTGATAGCGAATCTGCTTTTCGTCTTGGGGTAGCCAATCTTTCATATAATCTGAAGTAGGGGATGTCTGAAACTCTAGAATTCTTGAAGTATCGGTAATCTTTATCGCTTTCAACCTATTCAGGCATCTATTTCGTACCATGGCATACAGATAGGCTTTCAAGCTTGTTTTAAGATTGATTTTGTTCGATTTCTCCCAAAGAGATATAAAAACTTCTTGAATAACATCTTCGCTCGACGCCTTATCGAAAAGATAGCCATTGGCATAGGTGACCAATTCGACATAACAGCTCTCGAAAAGACTTTTAAATACAAAATGGTTTTTATTTTGTAATTCCCGTAAGATAGTTTTTGAATCCAAAACTTGGTTTACGTTGATAAATAGAAAGTGTTCGGTTGTTATGGCCTTGTTTGATCCTAGAAAACCCTACCGTAACCAAAAATAGTAACCCCTAAAGATTCTTCGGTACTGTCTGATAGTCTATAATTCTACCGCCGTTCTACCTGAGTATACTAAAAGTAGTTATTCAAATGAGTTTATCTATCCTGTACTATACTGCCCTTCAAAACTGACTTTAATCTTTGTACTAAAGAGCGGTAAAATGTGGATGATTTCAATAATTCTTAAAGCTCTTGCGAAATAGGATTATACCTCTAGCTATTAACTTGAACCGTCTAAAAAAACCAATTATAATATTCTTCGGATTATTATCTATTCGACTACACGCAACCCATAAGGCGCATCGATTTCTGTTTTAACTGTACCGTCTTGATTCTTTTGATGACTTACCTTAAGGATACCGTATTTTGTAGGGAAGCTTCCTTTCGCCCATTCAAGGTCACCTAGATTCGGTGTGATTTTAACTTTATCGCCGCCTTCCATCACATGGATTCCTAGTAAATGTTGACTTAACCAAGAAGTTGGCCCACTTGCCCAGCCGTGGCACAGGCTATGGCGGTAGCCGATGTAGCAATATTCACCAAAATCGCCATGAATATCATAATTTGTAGCTGGAATCAATTCATCTATTCTACCGCTATTGGCGACATCGAGCACATCAAAATCTTCCCAAAAGGTGGTAGCGCCCAAATCGAGCATTCCGCCCCAGTAATCCCGTATTACTCGTAGCCCGCCCTTATAATCTTTTGCCTTGGCCATGGCTTCGAGAATATAATACCCATAAAAAGTAGACATGCGCTGTACGCCATCTTTGGTCAAAACTTCTTTGTTCGCTTTTTCGGCATCCTGCAAATCGGCAATTGCCATTAAAGCTGCGGCCTGTTTTGTCGTATTATCTTTCGGTTTATGTTTCTTAAGCTGTTCGGCAACCTTTTTATATTTCGTTTGTAGTTCATTCTTCCCTAGAATGTCCATCATTTCAGATCCAGCTTCAAAGGTCATGACCATCATGGCTTGAAGGCCTGCGTGAATGGCTTCGGGTTTTTCACTGGTCGGCCAATCTAAAAATCGATTTCCGTTTAAGATCTCTTTATTGTCCTTGTCGATGAAAGTGCTCAATTGGTCCAATAGCGCAATCATATAGGTTTCCTGCTCTTTTAAATAGGAAAGGTCGCCGTGATAATCGTAAATATTCCTATGAATCAGTAACCACCACATGGAATACGAACTGATACCGTTCATCCATTGCGGTAGTGGGTGCTGGTCACGTGCCAAATCTAAACTCCTGCCCACGATTTCATGGTTTCCAAACACCGTATTGATGGTCATAACTTCGGGATGCATGTCACCGACCCAGACTAGCCGGTCACGTTTGATACCGTCCCAGAGATAATTCTGCATGTTGAGATGTACGGTATAGGCACCGATCATCCAGATTTCATTTAAACGCTCATCGTTACTCTCAAAACTGCCCAGATAGGGAATGTCACGATAAACGAAGGCAGCCTCTATTGATTTTATAGGAGCGTCTTCATCGGCCTCAACTACATCGATCCGTAAAAAACGAAAACCGGTTTCACCGACTTCTATGCTTCCTAACCAGGGTACTTCGACTATAAAATCACGAAGGGAATGTTCGTTGGTCGCATTTTGCTTTCCACCGATATCAGACATGGCTTCGCCGACCGATTCCCCAAAACGTAATCGTAATTTCAGCGGTGTTTTACTTTCTCGAATACCCATCGAAATTTTTACGCCTCCATGAATTTCTTTCCCATAATCTAGTAAGATGCCCGGTTTTTTATCCGCAGAACTAATAAAACGAAATAGGTTTTGGTCGTTTACCGCTACCTGTCCGCTTCCTTTTTTGAGAAGAGTTTCTGCATTTTTAATAGTTGTTCCTGAATCATCTGACTGCCAAACTATGCGTTGGGGAGTAAGATAGGTTTTGACCATATCCGATGAGCTTGCTTTGTGAACAAAGTCATCACCGAATATTGGAGGTAATTGCCCATAAGTGAATTGAGTAATCAAAAGTAGACATAGTATTTGAAGTATTTTTTTCATTTTCTGTAGTGCGTTAGCAAGAATAATTCGAAACTATTTAAAATCAAATTCCGTTAAAAATAAACCTTGAGAAGCGTTTACGCATCCTGCACAGTACTGTTAAAAGATTTGGCCTACAAACATAATATGTCAACTATCATATTTAAACCGCACAGTACAGGATGCTTTTAGTTTTAAAGGCAATTAACTTGCCCTCAGTACTTTTCATCATAAAAAGGTAGAACCCTATGAAAACTAAACTTACCATACTGCTCATCGCCTTATTGACTATTGGCAATTTCTATGCTCAAGGTACGCAGTCAAATTCACTTTCCGTTCAGGAACCTAAAATCGAGTACCACGAAAACCCTCAGGGAATCGATGTATTACAACCCCGATTTAGCTGGATTTTAAATGGGGAAGGACGAAATAGGTCGCAATCTGCTTATCAAATTATAGTGGCCTCTTCCATGAAAAAACTTTCAGATAACCAAGGGGATATTTGGGATAGTGGCAAAATGAACTCCAACGCGACAAATCAAATCGAATTTGACGGAAGTCCTCTAAAATCGGATTTTAGATATTACTGGAAAGCGAAAGTATGGGACGAATTGGGGAATGCATCTGAATGGAGCACACCCGCCAATTGGTCAATGGGGTTGCTGAATTTTTCAAACTGGAAAGGGATTTTTATTGGCCATGATGTAGGTTATGATAAAACGGACAAGTATGACAGTCTATACCTTCCGCCTGCCAGATACTTGCGCAAATCATTTGAGGTTCAAAAGAAAATAAAAAAAGCGACGGCCTACACGACGGCCTTGGGGCTTTATGAGTTGCGCTTGAACGGAAAGAAAGTTGGTGACGATTATTTTCTACCGGGATGGACGGATTATGACAAACGGTTATACTATCAAACTTTCGATATTACTGAAAGTTTGACGAAAGGCGAGAACGTCATCGGTGCCGTAATTGCTGACGGTTGGTATGCAGGGTACGTAGGCTACGCCCTTTTGGTGCGTTTGGATAAGGTGCGGGAATTCTACGGTGTAAATCCATCTTTTATGGGGCAGGTTCAAATTGAATATGAAGATGGGACTACGGAGATTATTGCTTCCGACCGTTCTTGGAAATCGAACGAAGGCGCCATCCGTGAAGCGGATATTATTATGGGAGAAACTTATGATGCGCGATTGGAAAATTCAGGTTGGGATGCTCCGAATTATAACGATAGTGATTGGAAGAGCCCAAAGGTGTACACCTATCCCAATGGGAAATTAGAAGCGCATCCTGGAACTAAAGTTAAAAACACGGAAGTTTTGAAACCCGTAGAAATGACAGAACCAAGCCCCGGAACCTACGTTTTCAATCTCGGAAAGAATATTGCCGGTATTGCTGAGCTTAAAGTTCAAGGCCCGAAAGGAACAAAAGTGCAACTGCGATTTGGGGAAATCTTAAAAAGTGATGGTCAAATACAAACTGAAAATTTGCGAAAGGCAAGGGCAACCGATTCCTATATTCTAAAAGGAGATGGCGAAGAAATTTGGCAACCGAAATTCACATATCATGGCTTTCAGTATGTTGAAGTCACCGGGTATCCAGGAAAACCCACTTTAGATGCCATTACTGGAATCGTATTGAGTTCCATCGAAACCGATGCCAGTACGTTTAGCGCTTCGAACCCTATGAACAATACACTCTTTAAAAATATCAAGACAACACAAAGTGCGAACTTTTTTGAAATACCGACCGATTGCCCTCAAAGGGACGAACGCTTAGGTTGGACGGGAGATGCGCAGATCTATATGCGTTCTGCCACTTATAATGCTGATGTAGCTGCTTTTATGACCAAGTTCTTGGTCGATCTGGATGATGCACAACGATGGTACGGAACCTACCCGAACTTTGCACCTTTTCCATATTCAAGGCCAAATCAATATGCCCCGGCTTGGATGGATGCCGGAATTATAATTCCGTATAACATGTACAAAGTCTATAACGATACCCGCGTTTTGGAATATATGTATGAAGGCATGGAAAAGTTTATGGACTTTCAAGAAGATGCAAGCACCGACTATTTGAGGCCGGGAGGAGGAAACAATTGGGGAGATTGGCTTGCGGTTAACGAAGAAACGAGCCATGATTTTATTGGAGCTTCTTTCTATGGATACGATGCCAAGTTAATGGCGGAAATGGCCGAAGCATTAGGGAAAACCGAAGACGCTTCCAAGTACAGGAATCTGTTCGAGAATATTAAAAAGGCTTTTACCGAAAAGTATATTTTAGAAGACGGTCGAACTTCTGAAGATACCCAGACGACGTATGCGCTGGCGTTATATTTTGATTTTTACCCAGACGATTTGGCTAAAAAAGGAGCTGCTCGATTAGCCGAAAAAATCGAAAAAAACGGATTCAAATTTGCAACAGGTTTTTTGGGCACCAAACACGTAATGTTGGCCTTGTCAAAATATGGGTATGACAATATCTCCTATAAAATTTTCCAACAGACCGAATATCCCAGTTGGGGATATTCCGTAGAAAATGGCAGTACTTCAATCTGGGAACGTTGGAATAGTTATACCAAGGATGATGCCGCCAATTCCGATATCAACGCCGCCATGAATTCGTTCAGCCATTATGCGTTTGGCTCGGTCGCCGAATGGATGTTTCAACACGCAGTAGGTATAGATACCGAAGATTCGGGATACAGAAATATCCTCATAAAACCTGCCGTTAGCAAAGAGATGGATTTTATCGATGGAAGCTATAAAAGCATCAACGGTACCATAGCATCGGCCTGGAACTGGAAAGGAAACAAGGTTGTGATAAATATCGAAATCCCCGTAAATACGAAAGCAAAAGTCCATATTCCTACGGGAAAAATTTCCGATATTAAAGAAGGGAATAATAGTATTGACAAAACTCCTGAAATAACAGTTTTAGATTCTAATGAAAATGAAACTATTCTTGAAATTGGTTCGGGAAGCTATTCTTTTAGTGTTAAAAAGAAACGGTGAAACTCTCGGAACCTATGGCGATATAGGATTGAATAGTAAAAAACCCGTTAAATGGAGTTCCTTACCCCAGCAAGGGGAAGGAACACTGCCTAACTAGACTAAAAAACACGTAATTAAACCCAACAAACGTCACGACCGACCAGAATCGAAAGGCAACAGAAAAGAACTCCGCAAAAACCCGACTCCGGCCAAAGCGTTTCTTTGGAATCAATTAAAAAACAAAAAACTGGAAGGAAGAAAATTCAGAAGACAGCATGGCATCGATAAGTATATCGTAGATTTTTACTGTGCTGAAGAAGATTTTATTATCGAATTGGACGGTGAGGTACATATGAACCCCACAGCCGAGGAATATGATTTGAAAAGAACAAAGTATTTAGAGCAGCTTGGGTTTAGAATAATTCGTTTTGAGAATAAAATGGTGTTCGAGAATCTACCGTCCGTGATACTGGAAATACGGGAGGATTTTAAGGAAGAAAGAAAGTATTAGAGAGTTCCTTCCCCAGCAAGGGGAAGGTGGTTTTCCACTTTACTGTGGAAAAGCGGAAGGGGTTTATCGCGGCCTAGAAAGTTTAACATTGGTATATGTGTTATCCGTAATGAAACTCTATTTCTCTGTACGGCAAATCTGTACGCGAACCCCTTCCGACCCCTTCGCTGCGCTGGGGGCCACCTTCCCCTTGCAGGGGAAGGAACTTAGCGAAAAGTAATGCAATGAAAACAAAATGGTGTTCGAAAATCGGTGTCGGTATTTATGAGAATAAAGGAGAATTTAATAATTATATGCGGTTCCGTCCTAGCAAGGGGAAGGAACCCCAATACGGGCAATTCATATCCTACTGGTAAGCCTTTGAAAAAATATGTACTGAGTAGTTTTTCAACGGCAGACACCCCCTCTTTAGAAAAGAGAGGTGCAGATATACGATGACTATTTTTCCTCGTCTTTTCTATTCAGCTCCGACGCTTCGTAAGATAAATGTCCGGTAGACCCTTCTCCCAATATTTTATACCGTTGCTGAGGTATTTGTGAACGATGCTGCCCAATGATTTCTGCATATTTTTCATTCCCGATTTGATTATACCATTCTTCAGGATCATTCTTATGGTTATAGAATTCCTCAGAACCATCGTTATACTGAATAAAACGATAGTCTTCCGATATGATGGCATAGTTGCCCGGGCCAAAACTGGTTCTGGCGTAATGTGGCCACTCGTTGATTTCGCTTTGTTGCAAAAGTGGCACCAGCGAATTACCCTCATGTCTAGGGTCCGCTTCAAGGTTGCTTAGCGCAAGTAGGGTAGGGGAGATGTCGAGTAATTGAACAGGCTTGTTAGATACCTTGCCCTTTGGAATGCCCGGCCCCATAATAATCATAGGTACTTTGGCACCGTCTTCCCATAAGCTTCGTTTGGCATGGCGTTCTTTTTCTCCGATATGAAAACCGTGATCACTGAACAATACGACGTAGGTATTATCTGCATACGCTCCATTCTCCAAGGCATTCAGTACACGACCGACCTGTTCGTCGACAAAACTTACACAGGCTAAATACGATTGTACCAACGGTTTCCACTGTTCATTTTCGGTTACCCATTGGTGGGTTGGCGACACATGTTTTTTCCGTGTAATATCTACGCCATAAGATGAAATATCCTTGAGGTCATCCGTAATTGTTTTCGGTAATTGCAGTGATTCCATTGGGTAGAGATCAAACCATTTTTGGGGCGCGTATTGCGGTACATGTGGACGATAGAATCCCACGCCCATCCAAAAGGGTTGATTTTGGCTTTCTGCCAAACGTTCTTCTGCCCAGCTTGCGATTTTATAATCGGGCATCTGCTCGTCTCGTTCAGGGAATACGCCCCAATCCCACAAAGGATGACCAGGATATGAACTGATTTTTTCGTCGGGAACCGGACCAAAGCTACCAAATTGCCCCGCGTAATTCGGTATATGTTTTTCATTTATTCCTTTTCCGTTATGAAATAATTTTCCGGCCCCGAAGACAGTATAGCCTTCGTTCTCAAAGCGTTTGGGCATTACAATATTTTGGCTTGCTATCGGGGATTCCGTAATATCAGGATTCAAAAAATAAATTCCCGAAGTACTCGGATACAGAGAAGTCATCACACTGGCACGGCTCGGATTGCATACCGGCGCCTGACAATGGGCATTCGTAAAAAGAACGCCGTTGTTCGCCATACGGTCTATGTTAGGTGTTTTCACTTGTGGGTGCCCGCCCAAAACCCCGACCCAATCGTTGAGGTCATCTACTGCAATAAGCAATATATTCGGTTTTTCAGTAGCTTTCGTAACCTCCTCTTTTTTATTCTCTTTACAGGCTCCAAATAGAAGTAAAAAAGAAAAAGTTGAAACAAGTTTGAATTTTGTCTTCATCAAATTGTTGTTTATTTTTTTTGTACGACGTCTGGATACGAATTTGCACGAATCTTTTTGGGGTTTGGTATTTTTCATTTAATACATCAAAGTAGTTGACTCTTGCAAGTGCTAGTTTAGAAACCCGTTATCTCTTTTAACTTTGCGAAAAAAGCTTTCTTTCTGGGTGAATTAATACCCCAATCGACAGGTACACTTTGATAGCCGTCTTCGAAAGATTCCCCATCCATTCGGTAGTCGAAATAACCCCAGGAAGTGTACAATTCGATAGCTGCTTTGAAGTTGTAGTCATCTGCATCAAAATCAAAATGGTCATCTTCGTTGAAAAGTATAGGCTGATTTGTGAAGCCATAGACCTCTTTGGTTTTACGCACCAATTCACGAATGCCCTCTGGCTTATAGACCCCGTTACCGTGAATGAGAATAAAATCGGAAATCTTTACAACATTTGGCAACGGCACAAAACCACCCCCATAACTGGTGCCGACCAAAAGTTTACCACCGCTTTTTTCTTGAACTCTAGAAATTAATTCATGAATTCTATCTTCCTTTAAAATGGCATGGTCATATTTTTTGATATTACACTCATTGTTTACCTCGATTATGATATTCCGATAGCCTTTGTCAACAATCCAATCGGTAATATTGTCCGTAGCATTGAGAACGGCCTGTTCATCTTCTAGAAATTGGTCTTGGCCAAAATAGAAATAGCCCAAGATTACGACCATACCCAGTTCATCTGCCCTGTTCAAGATACGTACCAACCTATCGATATATGCAGGGCGTAAATCTCCTTTTTCATCAAAGGTCGAGTTTACCCAATTGTGGTTTCCGTAACCAACAGGACTGCCGCCTTGTAGATTTAATGTGAACGATAACAGGCCGTGATTGTACCATTCTTCCATGGCCGCCACGAACTCGTTGGTATTTCTATTGGCATCCCATGTATTTGTGTCCGGGTAGTGGAAATTTTTAACCGTTTCGGGGTTGAGGTCATCGAAAATGCCCTGAACCATTCTTGAGTTCATCAAGAGGCCTTCAATTTTATTTCCTTCCCAAGAACGCCCTTTATAGGTTAGTTCGCCATTTATATAAAACGCATCATCTTTTATTGATACCACAGTAGCTTGGGTAAAAGCCATCAAGCCAGAAAATAGGAATATAGCCAGTGCAATTCTTGATTTTGAACAGTTCTTCATAAGTTTATTTATAGTGTTTTCTCGATTAAATAAATCTATTGACCTAGGCACTTAACCAATACTGTCAAACCGTTATTGCGGGCATTTAGTGCTTTTTAGAATGTGGTCATTGCCTCAATAGCCAGTCTAAGATTGGTTTAAACGCAAGGTGCACAAGGGTTTACGCAAAGAGCGCAAAGGTTTTATCCTCTGAATTTCTTTGCGAACTTTGCGCTTTCTTGGCGTTCTTTGCGATTAAAAATTTTTCTTCGTTTGTTTTATCTATAACGTTCAATTCTTAGGGTCTATGTGCCTATGTCGATAAATCTAATCATTTAGCCAACATCATCTTTCCGATTTAGCTGCATAAGAAGAAAACAAATCTACAAATGGTGTTTTTCGCGATTCTTTTTTTGGATTATAATCAGGGTTCAGCGTCGGCCAGTACCTTTGTTCGATATTCTCTTTTACCCACATCATCAATTTCGTGAAAAGGGCTTCACGTAATTCCGGCATCTCTTTGGCCAAATCGGTTTTTTCAAAAGGGTCTTGTTTAATATCGTAAAGTCGCAATCTGCCATACCAGTCAAAAATAAGCTTGTGGTCGCCATCACGGATGGCCGAATGGGGCGTAAGCGCAAGAGATTCATACGGACTATTATAAATTACGTTGAACGGATAATGCCAATAGTGAGCATCTTTCGTGTACCCTTTTTTGCTGTTCTCGATGTCGGAAAGTAGGGGTATAACGCTTTCACCATCAAGATCGTTTTCGCTAACAATAGCTTTTGCATCATAGCCCGCGGCATCCAAAAGGCTCGGATAAATATCTGTGCAGTCGACTGGTATATCGACCCATTGTGCTTCCTTGATTGTGCCCTTCCAACGGAATACTAGCGGTACACGAATGCCGCCTTCGGTCAGACAAGCCTTTCCTCCCAAAAAAGGACTGTTGTCGGTACCGTCGCCTCTTGGGGTGATTTTAGAATCGATTCCTCCATTATCGGACATGAAAACGACTAGGGTGTTTTCCTCTAATCCGGTTTCTTGAAGTTTGTCTAGAATCATACCTACCGAGCGATCCATGCTTTTTACCATCGATGCATAGATTGGGTCTTTGTGTCCGTTCCACCCTTTTGAATCTTTACCGTTAAAATAGGCGACTTCATCTTCTTTGCCTTGGTAAGGCGCATGAACGGCAAAATGGGAAAAATGAAGAAAGAATGGTTGTTCTTTAATTTTAGCCCTCTTGTCAATAAAATTCAGGGCTTGCATCGTGAGGTCGTCCGTTAGGTATTCTTCATTGGTTTCCTCGCCAGAGTCGCCCATTTCTGATTGTGGCTGTGGCATTTTTGGAAAACGGTTTTTTGCTTTGTTGTTCCAACCTTTTTTCCAATCAAAATAAACCGAACCACCGGCATCGTACCAAGCTAAAGGTTCGAACCCTTGGTCGGCCGGTTGGTAGCCTTCGGCTCCGAAACCGCCGATATGCCATTTTCCGATAAATGCCGAATGATAGTCTTTTAAAGCCTCGGCAATCGAGAGTTCATCTCGACCGGCATCAGGGACCGATCCGGTTGGTATAGCAGAATTCGAGGTACCATTAATTAAAGCCTGCTCGATCAGAATATTGTCTTTATGTTCGAGTACGTCATGGGCGTAATAACCATCCGGTACTGGTAAATTTTGATTATAATACGTCTCTCGCGGAGGCATTGCCGTCGTAAAACCAAGTCGCCCGGCATACTTACCTGTAATTATACTCGCTCGGGTAGGGGAGCATAATTGATTGGCATAGGCCTGTGTGAACGAAGTACCTTCACTGATCAAACGATCTATGTTCGGTGTTTCATAAAACATCTCGGAGGCTTGGGCCGTCGTAAACTTGCTAGCATAGGCCCGACCGTCCATAATACCATAGTCATCGGCCAAGATAAGAATAATGTTGGGTCTTTGGGGCGCTGTTTTAGCTGTAGTTTTTTCTTTTGTTTCGGATTTACATCCTATCAAAACCGATAGCGAACAGAATAGGATAATGGTTTTTAAGTAAGTCATTTAGATCTCCGTTTTATTCGTACTTAAAACTACAGCGAGTTTTGCTACGAACTGTCCTGTTGTATGCTGTTCGATATGGTGTGCTATCAAAATTGATATTTAATAGGGGAGAGGGTACGTACTAAAATTCGACTATATTAATTTTAAAGGCTCGGAGTGTTTGTTTTTTAGGAATGACCATGACAAATTCGAGAATGTGAAATATTGGTTCTTTAAAGTCTGAATTGCCCTCAAGAGCCTACCCACGCCTTAAATTCGGTGGCTTTGGCTTTACTCACAAGAATGCGTTCATCACTAACGGGATTTACGATTAAAATCAATTTGCCATTAAAGTACTGCTTGATGTTTGCTATGGCCTCACGATTTACAATAAATTGCCGGTTGACCCTGTAAAACTGTTCTGGATCTAGTTCTTCTTCTAAGTCTTCAAGTTTTCCATCGATAACGTAGGATTTATTGTCACCCGTAGTCGCTTTTATGATTCCGGTGTCGATACTGAAATAGGCAATATGCTCGGTTTTTATGGGAATCAATTGGTCGCGGTGGCTAACTAAATATGTGGTTTTATAGGTTTTCGCCTTCCCGCTTACCAAATCGAGCAAACCTTTTATCTGATGGTCGGCAATACCATTTTGCTTGGTCTGCACCTTGAATTGTTGTAGCGCATCTGACAGCTCATCTTTATCAATGGGCTTCAGCAAATAGTCGATACTATTGAACTTGAACGCTTTTAGCGTATATTGGTTGTAGGCGGTAGCAAATACGACGGGAATATCAATGGTTACCTGATCAAAGATTTCGAAAGAAACGCCGTCGGCCAGATGGATGTCCATAAATACCAGCTCGGCGTCATTTGACTTTGAAAAATAGGCCACTGAAGCTTTTACCGAATCAAGTACTTTTAGCACTTCAATAGTATCGTCGATTGAATGTAGCAAATAGGTCAGGTTTTCGCTTGCGGCCAACTCATCTTCTACGATAACCACTTTCATGATTCTTTGTTTATTGGAAGTTCTACGGCAAAGATATTGTTTTCGGTGCGAACCGTAAGTTCTTGTTTACGAAGTAGCACATATCTTTTTTTCAAGTTTAGGAGTCCGTGTTTGGTACCTTCGACGAGCGTCTTCCGTGGCCTCATAATGTTCTCTACAAAAATCGAACCTTCCCTTGAGAAAATGTTGACCTTTAACGGATTTGTTTCTGAAATTTCGTTATGCTTGACCGCATTTTCTACTAAAAGTTGTAGGCCCAAAGGGGGTATTTGTGCTTCAAGGAACTTAGGGTCGATTTGAATATCGATAGCGAATCGGTCGCGGTATCTCGTCCGAATTAAATACGTATAGCTTTCGAGAAATTTTAGCTCTTCCTTTACACTCACCAAATCGCTCTCGCCGCTTTGTAAGATGTAGCGATACATATGGGAAAGCTTTTTTACGAACTGGCAGGCTTTTTCGTTATCACGGATTAGCGAGGTCAGCGAATTTAACGAGTTGAACAAAAAGTGCGGATCAATCTGGTTTTTCAACGCCATAAGTTCGTTCTGCAAACTCTGTTGTTTGAGGAGTTCGTTCTCGATCAAGCTTTCTTGCCTGTCGGTCTGTAGACGTAAAATTCTTCCAATAAAAAAAAGTACGATCAGCAGGTTGACATAGGTAAAGTTTACAAAGTTTCTGTCCCTTTGCATCATGTCGCTTTCCATTACCAACGGATATAAAAATTTAAATACCGTTAAGATCGCCAACAGGATTGCAATATTTATTAAGACCATGACCGCCAGTCGCACAGGTGTCGACCAATCGAATTTTGAATAGCTGATGTTGGCATTGAGTTGCAATATCGACCATGAGAACAGGAAGAAGAAAAGAAGACGGAACAACAGGTCCATTACCAATAAACCCGAAGTATCGATATTTCCACGACTGATCATATCGTATAGAAATATGGTTTTCGGAAGGGAAGCCAAAAACGCAAGTAGCAACGCGACCCTGATTATTGTAGACTGCTTGACTTGTTTTAAGGCCATGGTACTATTGCTTTAAAGGACTAATTCAAATTTAAGGGAATTTTACTCGATAATCGAGGTTTATACGCTCCGGGGCTTGCCAAGAACTCTACTATTTTTTCCTTAAGAACGCCTAGTAGGTTTGCTTCGAAGTAGTTTACTCGAAAGTATAAAGTGGTTTTATGTGGTATGCGTACAAAAAAAGCCTTCAATACGTATTGAAGGCCTTATATCTAAATCAATGATCGACCCCGGTCTTACTTATAAAGTGCACTAAAATCTGCGGGAAGATAATCTTGAACATCAAAATCTAAGATGATTTCCTCTTCCTCCTCAATGTATTCAATCTGGTCGATATCGAACTCCATTCCTGCATAGACATTAAAGTCTTCAGGTAAATACTGAGCGGTGTCAAACCCCAGATCTATTTGCTTTTCCGGCTCAATAAAGGTAATTTCTTCTAGATTTGGCCCCATACCTTGGTATGCATCAAAACCTTCGGGCAGATATTGCGCCGTGTCAAACCCTAGATCGATTTCTTCATCTACTTCGATAAAAGATATATCCTCTAGATGTAAATCGTCGCATTGGGCGTTACATTCGGGTGTTCCTGTAAAAGACATGAGCGAAGCGCCCAATAATACGATACTTAAAAATGTTGTTGCTTTTTTCATGATTTATATATTTTTAAAAATTAATTTTTCATTTCTTGAACAAAGATAATCTCAAGCTCTCCCTAAAAAGGGGATTTTTTAAGTGAAGCGTCTTAAACGATAGGTGAAACGTCTTTAGGGGGAAATGAAGTTCCATAGTGGTCTCAGGCGGAGAATAAAAACGGTTAAACTTTATGGCTTATTGGCAAGTTTTATCGTTTTCAGGATGCATTTTTTTCATACTTACATAATAAATCGGATAAGTAAAGTTGGCAGGTTACACTTTCGGTTATCTTCGTCGAATAAAACATAGCGCTTCAAATGTCCAATTCTCAACCAGAAAAGAAATCCGCTAAGATTTTATTGATTGCCGGCATTCTGTGTATCGCTATCAATCTGCGCCCAGCCTTGTCTGGGGTCGGACCGTTGATTGAAGATATCCGTGCCGGTACGGGATTGTCGAATTCTCTCTTAGGTCTTTTAACGACGTTGCCATTATTAGCTTTTGGGGTAGTTTCTACGCTAACTCCCCTGCTCACCAAAAGATTTGGAATCGGTGGTACCTTATTCGGGGCAATAATCTTATTGACCGTAGGCATTGGCATTCGTTCGATTGATTCGGTGCCAGCTCTATACTTAGGCACCCTACTTCTTGGCATCGCAATCGCTTTTGGAAATGTATTGTTACCCAGCCTCACTAAACGTAATTTTTCTGAAAATTCCGGATTCATCACCAGTCTATATTCTAGCGTTATGGCATTAGGTGCATCAATAGCAGCTGGCATTAGTGTACCCTTAGCGGAAGATGTCGGGTTGGGTTGGCGCGGTTCCCTCGGTGTATGGGCATTAGTAGCATTGATAGCTGTGTTTATGTGGATTCCCCAACTATCACGCTTGAAAAAATCGGTCCCCACCCGTAGTTTTATGGCTGCTATGAAAAGTCTGACCGGTTCGCGACTGGCTTGGCAAGTAGCTTTGTTCATGGGCCTACAATCGTTGACCTTTTATGTGATTTTGGCCTGGTTGCCGGCTATTTTGCAGAGCAGGGGCTATGACGCTTCTTTCGCCGGATGGATGCTATCCTTATGTCAGGCAACGGGAATCACAGGTTCTTTGGTCATCCCGACTTTGGCCGGTAAGAAAAATGACCAACGGGGTATTGTTGTTTTTTTGGTCGTTATGGAAGTCATCGGATTAATGGGATTGCTTTTCCCTCGATTAGGTTCAGTTGCTATTTGGGTTACATTGATCGGTTTTGTACTTGGCGGTACTTTTGGTTTGGCGCTGCTTTTTATAGTTCTGCGTTCGCAAAATGCCGAATCTGCCACAGAGCTTTCGGGTATGGCACAATCTATTGGCTATTTCGTAGCAGCTACCGGACCGATACTCTTTGGAAGTATTTTTGATTTGACCGGAAGTTGGTCGTATGCACTGATCTTACTTTTTGTGATTGCTTTCATAAAGTTGTTTATGGGTTTGGGCGCTGGCAGACCGGGAAAGGTATAATCTTCGGTTGAATAAAGAAAACCGGATTCGAAAGCCAAAAAGAGGAATTCCCGTTTCCTGAACCAATTGCCTTCTTTCTTACCTTGGTTGGCATATCTGAAATGTCAAAGTCAGCGACTATGAAAAATGCAGCGCGCTTATGGGTATTAAAAATCGCAATCGACACATATGTCGAAAAAAAGTCAAAAAAAGAAATGCTTTGACGGCTGCAAAGATGAAGCGAATCTGATTATGCTATAGCATTTGTTTTCCCGTATTTTTTCAAATAATCCAAGGGCGACAACTGTGTGATTTTTCGAAACACATCTCGAAAAGCCTTGGGGTCTGAATAGCCGACTTCGTGCATTATCTCATTTACGGTCTTTCGATCCTTTTCCAGTTCCTTTTTGGCAGCTTCGACCTTTACCCGTTGGTGATATTCGATTACCGTATTGGCGGTGGCTTTTTTAAAACGTCGCTCGAAAGTCCTTCGCCCAATACCCATTTTTTCACAAAGTTCATCCACGGTTATCCTATCTTGAAAATGTGCTTCGATATGCTCTTGCGCTTGTAATACTTCCTCGTCTTTATGTGATTTTTGACCAGAAAATATCATAAACGGCGATTGGCTGCTGCGGTCTATGTCGATCATAAATCCCTTGGCGGCCATTACCGCTATCTCTCTTCCGGCATATTTTTCTATCAAATATAGAATCAGGTTGGTAAAGGAGTAGGCCCCTCCGCTTGTATAGATGCCATCGGCCTCGGTCAGGATTTTGTCGTCCTTAAGAACGGCCTTAGGGTATTTTTTACGGAATTCGTTCGCAAACTGCCAATGGGTCGAACACCGTTTTCCGTCCAACAGGCCTGTTTCGGCGAGAAAAAAGGAAGCCACGCAAAGGCTTACGATTTCTGCACCTTCTTTATATTGGGTGGTTATCCAAGGAATGAACTCCCAGTTATTTTTTAGGTTCGCTTCAAAATCCCCATGAATGGCGGGAATGATAATCAAGTCGGTCTTGGAAACATCATCTATAAGCATTTCGGGGTTGACGGTAAAAAGTCCCGTAGATTGTTCTGTCTTTTTTTCAAGTCCCACCAATTGAATATTAAAAATGGGTGCTTTTCCAGTCATTTCTAAAAATTCGTTCACCCAAGAAAACATTTGATGCGTGCCTGCGATATTTACAACGCTAGTATGGCCCTTGGGAATTAGTATGGATATGTGTTTCATCAATAGTGCTTTTTTAGTCATTCCCGCAAAGGCGGGAATCTGTTCGATTAAAACGAAAGCTTCTCTAAATTTTCTTTAGCTAATATACTAAAACGCATTGTCGCAATCAACCCGTCGTATTGACGTAATTCCCCATTTTGTATTTCTAAAAACCCTTTTATCTTTGATTCAAGCGATTTGAAAATAGCTATTAAATTTAAAAAATGAAAAATCAGATATATCCTTGTTTATGGTTTGACGGAAAAGCACAAGAAGCATCAAAATTCTACTGTTCGGTTTTTAAAAACTCAAAAATTATTTCGGAAAATCCAACTGTAGTCATCTTTGAATTAAACGGTAAAAAATTTATGGGTCTAAATGGAGGTTCACAATTTAAGTTCAATGAAGCTGTATCTCTTGTTGTTGATTGCGAAACACAAGACGAAATTGACCATTTATGGGAAAATTTAACTACAAACGGTGGGAGTGAAGGAAATTGTGGTTGGTTAAAGGACAAATTCGGAGTTTCGTGGCAAATTGTCCCGACAATTTTACCAGAACTATTAAGTAATCCGGACAAAGCAAAAGATGTGTTGGACGCCTATATGAAAATGAAAAAGTTCGACATAAAAAAGCTAAAGAATGCGTAATCGTTAACTGCGAATTAAATGACCACCAAAGAATTTATCGATACTTTAAAAATAATCGGTCAAGATTATACGGGAGAAATTCCGAAAAGGGAACTATTTTCTTTAGCAAAAGAATATCAGTACATGCCGGTATTTGAGGTCATAGAATTACTAAAAGATAAAAATGACGATCACCGACTTGGCGCGGTATCCATTTTAGATTGGAAAGCCAGAAATAAGAAAACTTCCAAAGAAGAAAGGGAAGCCATATACAGAGCATATATTGAAAATCATAAATGGATCGACAATTGGGGTTTGGTAGATAGAAGTGCACCTTATGTGGTCGGAGGATATTTGTACGGCAAGGACAAAAAGGCATTGTACGATCTGGCAAAATCGCAAAATCCAATGGAACGAAGAACGGCAATTGTAAGCACCTACTATTTTATTCGAAAAAATGAATTGGAAGATACCTTCAACATTGCCGAAATTCTTGTAAATGATACAAATGAATATGTGCAAAAAGCTGTAGGAAGTTGGATCAGGGAAGCAGGAAAGCAAAATGAACAAATGCTAAAGAATTTTCTAAATAAACACGCTACAAAAATGCCAAGAGTAACCCTTCGGTATGCAATCAAGAAATTCGACAAAGAAACAAGGGAACATTACTTGAATTTGAAAACAGAAAAGCCAACGAACTGATAGCCAGTTGAAAAAACTATTTTGCCAAGAAAACAAAATGAAACAAATTTTCATCAACTTACCAATTGAAAACATAAAAAAATCCATGGATTTTTATACCCAATTGGGTTTCTCGAACAACCCCTTGTTTTCAGACGACCAACAAAAATGTATGGTATGGAGCGAACACATTTACGTTATGCTCCTCTCATGGGACAAACTCAAATCATATAGCAAAAAGAGTATTTCAAGCAAAACGAATAGCAACGCATACTTTACCCTTCACGTAGAAAGTTTGGACGCCGTTAACGAAATTGTTGACAACGGTTTAAAAGCCGGAGGTAAAGAACCAAGCCCGATGATCGATGAAGGTTTTATGCAAATAAGAAGAATCGAGGATTTTGATGGGCATATTTGGGACATCATCTACATGGACTTGACAAAATTTAAGAAAGAATAAAATTAAAAGCCCATAAAAAACCCGGGGTATAGCAAAGCATCCGGAAAGATATGGAAACAAAAATTCATGAATTGAACGACTATGAAAACAATCTTCAATAAAATGGCACAAAACGAGTTGATCGATCGAATCAAAACACTCGATGAGAATAATACGGCCCAATGGGGCCAAATGAACCTGTACCAAATGACCAAACATTGTTCGAAGTGGGACGAATGGGTCTTGGGAAAACATGCCCCGAAGTATACCCAGACTTTTTTAGGGCGTGTTTTTGGTAAAAAGGTATTAAAGGGTATGGTAAAGGATGACGCCCCCATCAAAAAGAACATGCCCGCAGGTAAGGCCCACACCATCAAGGAAAAAGAAGGAAACATCGATGCCCAGAAGAAAATCTGGATGAACCTGATCGCTGATTATAATCAATATTCAAACCCCGATTTTGTACATGATTTTTTTGGAAAAATGACCCAAGAGGAAATCGGTATTTTGGCCTATAAACATTCCGACCACCATCTTCGGCAGTTCGGTGCCTAGATCAAATAGTATGGGAATTAAAACATTCAATAAAATCATAGACATTTGGATAAACGGATTAGATTCATTTACCATAGATCAAATAGTGCTCAAGCCGGACGAAAAAAATTGGTCGCTGGGGCAGGTATACGAGCATATTGTTGAAGAAACGAATTGGTACAACGAACAGCTTGAAATTTCTTTAAGTGATATCGAAAATGCAAATGCGCCGACTACCATAGCCGCTAGAAAATTGTTTAAGAATGGGTCATTCGCCGACGAAAGAATAGTGGGCGACCCGTTGATTTCCGAAAATGTAAAGCAACCGACCAGTATAGAACAACTAAAATCTGATTTTGAAAAGCTGAAAACCCGCACCAACGAGAATTGGCTAAGCATGACCAAAGCCATCACTTACGGAATATCGGAACATCCCGGAATGGGATACCTGAATTGTTTTGAGTGGTTGTACTATTCGGAAATGCATATGAGACATCATTTAAAACAAAAAAGTAGAATTGAAGATTTTTTAAACTTAAATCAAGAACAGAATCACGGATAAGGCGATTACCATCGAAACAGTTATACATACTGATGTGGAAAAAGTTTGGGAATTTTGGTCAACACCCGAACATATCAAGAAATGGAACCAAGCGAATGATGACTGGCATACCACCAAAGCGGAAAACGATTTAAAGGTCGGTGGAAAATTCAGTTCAAGAATGGAGTCAAAAGACGGAAGTAAGGGCTTCGACTTTGGCGGCACCTATGATGAGGTCAAAATCCTTGGACTGATATCCTATTCGTTGGAAGATGGTAGAAAAGTAGAAATTACATTTTCATCCGAAGGGAATACCACAAAGGTTACCGAGACATTTGAGCCCGAAAACACTAATCCTGTTGAGATGCAAAAAAGCGGCTGGCAGGCCATTCTGGATAGTTTTAAAAAGTATGCTGAATCGAAATCATGAAAAAAGATATTGAATCCTTTTTTGAAGATGCCAGTAAATGGCAAAAAGAATTTAAAATCTTCCGTCAATTACTTCTCGACTGTGGCTTAAACGAAGAGTTGAAATGGGGGCAACCCTGTTACACCTATAAGAAGGGCAACATAGCTATATTATACGGATTTAAGGATTTCTGTGGACCGGGTTTTTTTAAAGGCGTATTATTAAAAGATGAAAAAGAGATTCTCGAAAAACCTGGTGAGAACTCACAATCGAGTCGCTACATCAAGTTTACAGATACACAACAAATAATCGAAATGGAAGCTGTTTTAAGGGCCTATATTTTTGAGGCTATCGAAGTTGAAAAGGCGGGACTCAAAGTAGATTTTAAAGAGAAGAACGAACTTAAATTTCCGGAAGAACTTCAGCAGAAATTTCAGGATAATCCTATTTTTAAAAAGGCTTTTGAAAAACTGACTCCGGGCCGCCAAAGAGAGTACAACCTTTATTTTACCGCTGCCAAACAAGCTAAAACTAGAACTTCAAGAATTGAAAGCTATATGCAACGTATTCTTGACGGCTATGGTAAAAGCGATTGCCTTTGCGGACATTCGAAAAGAATGCCCAGATGTGATGGCTCGCATAAGCATTATTCCTAAGAAGATGAATTTAGATATCAACTCGGTCGACGAATATATTGGCAACTTTCCCAAAGAAGTACAACAGAAGCTTTCTGCAATTCGAGAAGTAATTAATGAAAATGCCCCAAATGCCTCAGAACATATTTTATATGGAATGCCTGCGTACAAGACGTTCAAAAAACCGCTAGTCTATTTTGCCGCATACGCGAAGCATATCGGGTTTTATGCAACTCCGACCGGCCATTTAGAATTCGCCAATGAATTGAAAAATTACAAACACAGCAAGGGTTCAGTTCAATTTCCTATAGGCGAACCCATTCCCATTGAATTAATCACAAGAATCATTATATTCAGGGTTAAGGAGAATGAACTAAATTTTAAAAAAAAGTAGTTTTTGCTATAAGGACTGAAGTGTTTGATCGATAAGACGATTTTTCCTAAGGTTACTCCTTCAATTCGTACCACTCGATATCCGCCAAATTCGCCCTTCTTCCTACTTTTTCAGGGGGATAGTTAGTGACGAGATAGTCAATGATAATGCCTTCATTTTTCCCTAAATCCCAAAGGTTCTGTGTTTGTTGCATCCAGCGGATGGTGGCGACCCAACGTTCTTTGTTCATTCGGTTTTGAATGACCAATTTTGACGAATGGCAATTGGTACAATTCTGAATAGTCTCGACCATTCCTGGGGCCTCGATGAATCCCGTACTCACGTGAATTCCATCTTCAATATTGTCGAAATCATCTTCCACCACAGGTATTTCTACCAATTCTTGCTCGGGGGCCGAACTTTTGAAAACCGACAAAGTTGGGTCTGCAATAAGGTATACGCCTGCTGAGATAATAACACCTGCAAAACACCAAAGCACGATGAATAATTTTCGTATTTCACCAACACTCTTCTTGAATTTATCGTGCTTATCTTTCATTCTAAGTAACTTTTATGGCAATTCGCTGACAGGCATTGTTCAAGTATCCTTTGGGGTTCCACCCGGGAATCAACATGGGTTGGGCAGTACCTTGCGCGTCTATTGCTTTCGACCATATTTCGTAATAGCCTTTCTTCGGAAAATCAACTTGGGCCGAAAAATGTTGCCATGCCAAACGGTTGGCAGGTTTCTCTAATTGGCATTGCTTCCAGGTAGCGCCAAAATCGATGGAATATTCCATTTTCGAAACTTCCAGTTCGCCTGCCCATGCGTGGCCCCTGATGGTCAGTTTTTTTCCTTCGGAAATGGTGGCGCCCGTTTTTGGGTAGGTAATCAGAGATTTTACGGGCATTGATTCAATGATGCACATATCTTCATCTTTTACCTTTTCACCAGGTGCAACGGGATTGCAAGGCATACGATATGCATCGCCTGTCATTTTTGTGCCATCATGCACTTTGTTTCGAATGCTGATACGCTGCACCCATTTACCTGACACCGAAGCTGGCCAGCCCCCCGCAACCAATCGCAACGGATATCCGTGAACTAAGGGAATATCGGAACCGTTCATTTGAAAAGCCAAAAGTGTTTCGTCTTGTAAAGCTTTTGCCATCGGGGCACCGCGTGATATTGGTTCTTTAGAAGGGTCTCTACTTAAATGCTCGTCAGCAGCATGGTAGCCGATATAGACGGCATCATTTTTTATACCTGCATCTTCTAGCACATCGCGTAGACGTACGCCCGTCCACGTTGCACAATAAACGGCACCAACGCCCCATTGGTTTCCCTTGGCAGGCGGATTATATTCGGCACGCCCGTTTCCACCACATTCTAGGGTAAGTTGGTATGTATGTTGCTTAAACCTTGATTTTAATTCGGCCAAAGTGTAGCTTTTTTTTTGTCCGACAGATTCCCCGTCTATGGTCAGCGTCCAATTGTTGACATCGATATTTTCGGGTACGAGTCCGTTATTTCGGATAAAGATGTTTTTGTTGGGCGTAATTTTATCATCCAACATATGGGCCTGAGCCTGAATGTTCCATGGCTTGTCATTGAGCAGAATCATTTCCTTGTCCTTTTTGAACATTTCGAAGGGGTCAGGGTCCTGTAACGCGAGAGGAACATAACCTTGGGTCAAGTTCAAGCCAAAAACCACATCCGTTCCGATGGTACTAGCCATTGCCGCCAAGGCAGCTTTGCCAATGAATTTTCTTCTTTGCATATGTTAGTCGTTGTTACTACTAAAGTAAGAATTGTTGGTTGATTACAACTCGTTCATTCACCGTTTTTGGCTCCACACAGTAAATATTATAATCAACACTTAATTTTCTGTTCGAACATATTGCAAATGCCATTAGCAAGATTGATTTCCAGTAATGTAGAATGGTTTATAAATGATTCTGCGCGGATGAGGGGAAAGGTAAGTTGCCTATTTTATTCCATTCTTTTCCCTTGTGTAGTAAACGATAGGCCCTGAGCACCATAGGTAGAAATCATTATTCCTTCAAAAAATGGTTCAGTCGATTTTGGTTTTATTTTCCAATCGAAAACAAAGTTAGCTCCTGTACCACCGTCTTGATCAACTTCATCGATGACAATTTCAATGGTTTCTAGCGGGGCGACATAAACGGGTTTGTCGAAATAGGTATGAATAGGTTTGGCATGGGTATTGAAATATTCAGCCTTTGTAATATAGACGGTATCTTTTAAACTAATGTTACGAATACTGGCCGTTACCGTTAGGTTGTGGGTCTTGTGTTCCGAAAGACTGTAAATTCTTGAATAGACCGATAGATAGCTTTTGCCTGTTTCCAAGGAGTCTAAATTACCTAGGTTGACGGTTCTTCGTTCAAAATTTTCATGATGTGGTACATCTGAAGTGTTTTCTGACTGACATGAACTTACCAGTAATCCCATAATGGTTATTAAAATGAAATATTTCATTGATGTTTCTCTGGTTATGATAGTAAGTTGGTCTTTTCAGGTCAGGTATCCCTGGTGCGGGGTACCGTTTTTATGGTAGGTAGATTGTACGGTTTTTAACGATTTATATAAATTAGAAGTTTATAGTCAAATCCTCGTTCATATATTCAAGATAATCCGTCCAATCGATAATCTCTTTTTTACCCTTATCGTTACTATCTCGGATTCGTTGTCGTAAAATGGTTGTGTTGTTTTCATAGTACCATATTAATATCGATGTGTACATGCTCTTGTTCTACTTTTTCAATGGTCAGTTGCTGCTCACCGGAGGGAAATTCCCATTTCAGGGTATCACCTTCGCTATAACCTATGACCGCGGCGCCCATAGGGGTGAGAATAGATATTTTGTCATTTTTTACGTCCCCGGCGTTGGGCATTACCAATTTGAATTTCTTATGCCATCCACTATTCGAAACAATAGTTAGTGCCGTGTTGAAACGAATGACGTCTTCGGGCATGTCGGCCTCATCGCATATTTTGGCAGACTCCATTTCGCCAACTAATTTTTTAACGGATTTTCGCAGTGTTTCATCCTTGTAGTAGCCCGAAAGGTTCATTAAGCGTTTTAAGATGACGTATTCTTTTTTTTCTATTACTAAATTTCCGTATTTCATTATTATCAATTTTTAAGGGAAAAATTCCAAGTTTTACTAAGGCTTTCTCAAACTATTATTGTTATATCAAAAGCAGGCCGTTCGCATATGTATATTATCCGATTTAGAGGAATTCATAATCTTTGACAACGATTCTTTGGCTACTTTTTTACGATAATCCGGGTTTCGTACTCACTACACGAACTTATGTTCGACATGTTCGTTGTCAACGCGCAATCTGCCACATATACGCAGGTCGAGCATATACCGCACAAATAATTGTTCATGACTATTTTTTTTAACTGTTAGGGAGACCGTTTATCTTGTGTACAATTACATTAATGCGCTCGCCTTTTTGATAGGGTAAAAGATCAACACTAACATGGCGATACCAATAATTATCAAGAAGGCCACCTCAAGCTGTGATATTAGCATGTTCATGCCTAAGGATTTTTTGGAAAGTTGGGTCAACTGTGCGCTCTCATTAAGTTGAATTTCGGCGAGACCATCTAATTCCCGTTGTATTTGCATCAGCGTTTTAATCGCTATCGTACCATTATCCGATATTATCCCGGTAGGAGATACCGCAATCTTATTTTCCAATACGCTAAGTTTAGAGAAACCAATGTTTAGGTCTTTGAGAAGGTTTGATTCTTTTAAGGTCAATTTCGTTGTACTAAAATCAATCAATAATTGTTCAACTTTTTGATTTTCAGATGTGATAGCCTTGAAATCATCGTTTAGCAGTAACCGCAGCTCCTTTTTATGAAAAATATTGTTCAACTGATAGATAAAATCCTGTACGACGACCCGGTCTTTAAATACCGAATTGACCGTTGTCTGAATGTTCGAAAAATGTCGCTGGTCTAACCTATTAGAGCCTAAGACAAGCAGAAATGCAATGGCAAGAATAAAACCTACCTGCATTCGCTGCCCGTTTGTGAGTTTTGCCATCATAATTTATAATTTATTAATTACTTCAAAATTTATTTTCGGATGAAGTAGGTTTCATCTAGAGAAAAAATCCACCTGGCTTTACCATCTACCTGAACAAATGGAAAAATTTAAGAAGGAACCAAGTGGATTAGACTAATCAACCTTATACTATCTGGCCTGTAGCTCACCGGAACTAATGGCCTCATCAAAGTCGGCGGCTACCACGCTGTGGCTACCAAAAAAACGTCTGCCGTCTTCGCGTTTGATCTTGACTTGGGTCTCCCCGTTCTTTTTTTCTTTTATTGATGTGACCACTACTTTGTTTCCTTTCACGGTTTTATAATTTGCGATACCGCCTCTTTTAATAATAAAATTCGCTTTTGGAAATTTAATGTGCTTGAATGAATTGGATTCAGGGTTTCCAATTTCAAAGACATCACCGACCTTTACATCGGTCATTTCTTGATTTACGCTACTTTGAGCATTTAACATACTTACTGAGAATAATAGGGCAATTGCATATTTGATCATAACTATGTATTTAGGGTTAATGAATTTTTATAATGTTTGGGTATACTTTTTTCGAAAAGGTCTTGGGCAATATCGACTTCGACCTGTTTTTTGCTCTGTTCTACTTTTATTATTTTCAATTTCATGATATCGCCCGGCAGACCGTACTTTATATGGTCACCCTCGGAGAGACCGATAACAGAGGCACCTAAAGTGTTTATCACTGATATTTTGTCTTTGCGGATATCCTCTTCCTCGGGAGGCACTATCTGAAAAGTTTCACTCCACGTTGATTCACAGCTTACGGTAATTTTAGAGTAGATATGAATGATATCTTCGGGTAAATTTTCAGTATCCAGTAGTAGTGCATTTGACATGTTTTCCTCTAGGGTATCCAATGTGTTCTTATGCACATAATCCTCTAGGGTATGGTTCAATGCTAGATACCGTCCTATCATTGCAAAATCTTCTTTTCCGGATACTAAACTCTCGTATTTCATCTGCCCTTGTTTTATGTTGTTAATCAATTTTGCACACGTTGATATCTCCCGTTCGAGTTTTATTTTTTTGAATTTTTTCGATTGTTCTTATTTTTTTGCCTTTCCCGTTTTTCAATGGCATTCTTACTAATTCTTATGGATGGGATAAATAAGAACATCTTTCGTGATTTTTAAATTCATCCACTTAAAGGCAAATGGTATGCCCATAAATTGAATAGGTATGCTATAACATCACAACTAATTGATTATTAGTTATTTGTGTTTTGAATAAAAAAACTATGGATATTGTGAAGTGGGGAATATTTCCTCGGTCGGGGAGATTTCGACCAGTATTAGTTCAATTTATCACGTAAAGTTTTACGGTCGATTTGAAGTATTTCAGCAGCTTTGGTCTTGTTGCCTTCTGTGTGGATAAGCACACGTTTTACATATTGTTTTTCCATTTCCCTAAGTGGAAGATAACCGGTTTCGGGAAAATCGATTTGAAATTTAAGATGCTCGGGAAGGTCTTTTACATCTACCGTTCCATCACTCATGATTACCGCACGCTGAATGATATTCTCAAGTTCCCTAATGTTACCTGGCCAATGGTAGTTGTTCAAAATTCGAAGTGCATTTGGGGAAATTCGTAATAAGCGGTCCTTGTATTCAACCCCGTATTTCTGCAGAAATTTTTCGACCAAAAGCGGAATGTCCGATTTCCGTTCCCGAAGTGGGGGCACGTCGATTTCAACAACGGTCAGGCGATAGTAGAGGTCTTCCCTGAATGTCTTTTGACGAATACCCTCCAAAAGGTCAGCATTGGTGGCAGCAATGATTCGAATGTCCGTTTTTTCTACTTTTCGCGAACCGACCCTAACGATTTCCTTTTCCTGCAACGCGCGTAACAATTTGGTTTGGACCGCTAAAGAAGCTGTTCCGATTTCATCCAAGAATAAGGTACCCCCTTCGGCGGCCTGAAAGAAGCCGTTTCGATTTTCATTGGCTCCGGTAAACGCACCTTTGAGATAACCGAAAAGTTCGGCTTCCTGTAAATTTTCAGGAATGGCGCCACAATTAACGGCAATAAAAGGAGCGCGGGAATATTTGCCGGAATAGTGAATGGAACGGGCGACAAGTTCCTTTCCCGTACCGCTCTCACCTTTAATAAATACGGTCGCCTTGTTGTCTTTTACCCTTTCGATCAGGTCGGTAACTTTTTGGAAACCTTCCGATTCGCCGATCATATCTCCATAACTCCCTTTTGTAGTTTGGCCCTTACGCTTTACAGCTTTTCGTTTGGCACCTTGTTCAAAGGCCTTTTGAACGGCCTGCTTTAATTCATCTTTGGTAAAGGGTTTGGTCAGGTAATCCGTAGCGCCGGACTTGATAACTTCTAAAGCTCCATCTACAGATGGATAGCCCGTAACGACAAGCTTCGGTATTTCGGGGTAATGTTCGTTGGCAAATTTTAGCAACTGCAATCCGTCTACTTCCGGCATTTGAATATCAGTTATCAAAAGGTCGATATAGGTATCTTTCAAGATATAGAGGGCTTCCTTTACGGAAACGGCCTTGAAGGTGTGATACTCCATCGATTGTAGGTGCCTTTGCAGCAATTCTAAAATATCGATATCGTCATCGACGAGCAGAATGTTTTCTTTGCGCAATGCCATAGTTATAATTTAGGAAAGTCTACTGTAAAAATAGTTCCTTTCGGGCTATTCGGCCGATGCGAGATCGAACCCTTGTGGCTATCTATTATACCATGTACTACGCTAAGGCCCAGACCTGAACCTTCGCCAATGGGTTTGGTCGTAAAAAAAGGCTCAAAGACTTTGTCCTCATTTTTTGGGTCGATACCCTTACCTTCATCAGCAATCTGAATTTCGATTTTCTTAGACCCCTCTGTGACGGTTACATCTATTTGTCCATCCACGGGAGAATAATATACCGCGTTCATTATCAGATTAAAAAGCACCTGGGTCAATTGCACGGTATCCGCCCTTATTTGAATATTGTCATTGCTAAAAGATCTAGTCGGTTTGATTTTCTTCTCACGGAAAGAAGGTCTTAGTAACTTCAATACATTTTCAACGACTGCATTCAATGCTACCGCTTGCATCTCTTGTGGCATCTCACAGGCGAAGAACATCAATTTTTTTACGATTTCACGACTGAAAATGGCGTTTTCCATAATCTTTTCTAGATCACGGACGTTATCATCGTTTTTTACTTTTTCTTTTAGCAATTCGGCGAAACCTAAAATATTGGCCAAGGGTGTATTGAGTTCATGGGCAATGCCCGCAGTGATTTCCCCTAATATATGCAAACGGTCGGCACGTTCCATTTGTCTTCTGGCAGTAGCCTCACTATCGCGTATCTGCTTTCTTTCCAGTAGACTGCCGACGGCCAAACTAACATTATCGAGTAAGGTTTGTTCTTCCTCCAAGAAATCTGAAATTTTATATGTATCCGAAGGATAACCGACTATTATCTGGCCATCCACTTTATTGAAAACCTTGATATCGGATATCAGGGCAGCCATTTTAGACGTATAATCTTCTGTTTGCACTTCATAATCGCCCACCGATAAAAACGCTTCGGTATCGTCTTCAAATTGCCATGCCCTCTTTAGGGAATACACAATGGTTTCTAGGGAAGTTTCAAGCTGATCGTAATCTGAATTTACGATTATGGAAGTAACCTCGTATAGACAGGTCAGTTCTTTTACGCGCTCTTTTAGTTTTGCTTCGGCCGATGTCATCTTTCTAAAAATCTTATTGCAAAAGTTTAAAAAGTGAAGTTCTTAAATATTTAGATGGAAAGGAAATATAAAACTGAAAAGACGTTATTGTATTTAGATATAACCGAATAACTTTTTAACACAGTAACTATTCGCAATTTCATTGCTGCTTAGAAAAGTATGGATTTTCAATCCATAGTGATTTATTTGATTATCCGTTATAATACCAGTAAGCCAAATTTGATAACTACAACATTCCGAGGCACACCCCTAGAGTCCCCGCAAGGTGACAATCTAGACCAAAAACCAGTCGAAAACGGAAAACTATTCGGAACTCGTAAAGTACAGTGGAATCAGAAATTTTACATTAAACCATTTCTAATCCAAAAAATTACATCTCACTACCCGTTTTCAATCGGACTCTCTGCTATATCCCACCAAAACAAGTGCTAAAAGTACACCTCCTGCACAAACCCAACCTAATCCTGCAATAGATGTATAATCTGTAGCTATGCCCGCCAGCGATGCTCCCAATACATCCATTTGATTACTGAGTGCCATATAAAATACGAATTGGGACCCTTCAATTCCAGGCCGGGCCAAATACATGAATAGCGGAATGACGGCAACATTCACTAAAGCATCTACCGTTCCTTTCGTCAACAGGTACGAGCTGGTAAACCATTGCTTGCCCCAGTAGGGTTCAAGAGAGGAATAGCCGACGTAGAGAAAAATCAAAAGCAGAATGGTAGATAGCAACACGCGCCGGCCACCGAACCGGTCAACCAACCATCCACCTAAAAATACAGTAGTTAGGGTTAAGATAGTACCGGGAATGCCCTTCAAACTTGTCAGTTCGATATCCGACCAACCTACTTTTTGTATAAGATATACATCTAATACCCTGCGGTATAAACTTTCAGTTAAGAATACAATACTAATGGCCAGGGTAAACAATATGCTATTTCTTTGTGAAATAGCCCGTAACAATTCTCGAAAAATAAACCAAAAATCCGATGCTTCAATTTTGGCCCTACCGGTACTTATGCCTTGTGCGAAGCTTGGAAACAAGGAGTCTTCTCGGCGCTCACGTATATAGAATGAGATAAAAGTTAGCGCGCCCAACAAAAAGATTTCTGTGAAAGCTGCCCATCCGAAACCAAATGTGCGTAACAAATAGCCCAGTCCTGCCGCTCCAATAGCCGTTCCCAATACCATTCCTGAACGCATGAACGCGGTGGTTTTGCCACGCTCATTTTTTGGAACGATTTCAATAGCCAAAGCATCTACAACAACATCTTGAACGGAGGCAAAAATCGCATGAATGCAAAACAGTAATGACAGCGTTCTGAAATTAGTTGTTGGATTTCCCACCATTAGAATGCCTATCATAGTGAGCAGCGCTAAGAATTGGGATCCAATAATCCACGGTCGACGGTGACCCATGGGTCGATAGGTATAGCGGTCAACAATCGGGCCCCAAAGAAATTTGATGCCCCAGGGAAATCCGATTAGAGCAACGAAAGCTCCGATTTCGCCCGTACTCACCTGTTCTGCGGCAAGGTAATTGGCCAACGCCGTAAGAGCAAAACCTGCAGGTATACCTTGCATGATATACCATCCGAAGAATGTGAGGTAGCGAAGCGAACGATTTTCCGCTAAGACCCAATTTAAAAAAAAAGTTTGCTTATAGAAATCCGTCAATTATTTTTTAGGGTCACATGCTTCCAAATCTTTTTTATTCCAATGACAATCAATAAGGCGGCCAATCCGACAACGAATCCGACTACAAATTCTTTTAGAATCATCGGTAAGTCAGGAATAAAATCATGAAAGAAATTAATATTATGCACGAAAATTCCTCCGGCGACCAGAATTAAGGCGATCGTACCAATTACGGATAGGCTTTTGATGACGTAAGGCAAGGCTTGAACTAGTATATTCCCAACCTTATCGGAGAAACTATTATCCCTATCGTTCAAGGCTATCAATTTTGCCCCGAATTCATCCATTCGTATAATCAATGCCACAATGCCATAAACACCAACAGTCGCAATTATCGCAATGATGGTGGTAACCATAATCTGGGTCCATATATTTTCTTGTACTACCGTGCCCAAGGCGATAATCACAATCTCTATGGATAGGATGAAATCAGTTATTATGGCTGATTTTATCTTCTCTTTTTCGATGGCTAAAATCTCTTTTTCGGATAGATTATCGACTTTGATTTCTTCATCCTTATGGGCATGTGGAAAGAAATATTCATAGATTTTTTCGGCGCCTTCATAGGCCAGATAGATACCACCAAGAATCAATATTACCGTAATCGCTATCGGAAGAAAGGCACTTAATAAAAAAGCCACTGGCAGAATGATCAACTTGTTCAAAAACGAACCTTTTGTAATCGCCCATAAAACGGGTATTTCACGAGAGGAAACAAAGCCAGAAGATTTTTCGGCGTTAACCGCCAGATCATCCCCTAAAATGCCCGCTGTTTTCTTGGCGGCGACTTTGCTCATAACGGCCACGTCGTCCATTAGGGCGGCAATATCATCTAGTAAGGCGAAAAATCCGGAAGCCATATCTTAAAGATAAATGGGTTGTAGTGTTTGAACGCTTCAAAATTGTTAAATTTTTTCAAGTAAGGTTAATCCAATCGATTAAATAGTGAACCAATAATAGTAGATAATTTCAAAATAGCCTCTTAAGCTGAATGACTAAAAAGTTTGACGCAAAAGATTTGACAGTCATAAAGATTCCTTAATTCATTTTGAGGTCGTTTGTTAGGGTTCTAGTTTTGATAATTAATAAAAACGTAAAATTAAAAGACTATGAAAAAATCTATAAAAATTCTAGGTATGCTGTTCTTCGCAGCAGCTATTTTGGTCTCTTGCAGTAAAGACAACGATCCCGTAGATGACAATCTTTTTGTCGGAACCTACAATGGTTCGGTAAGCTATTCTGAAGATAGTAGTAATACCGCGATATCCACCGACGATGGGCGAGTTACTTTAGTAAAAGTGGGGGATTCATATAATTTTGACTTTTCGGATGGTATCCCAAGTTTGAAAGGCATTAAAATCGATAAAAATGAAAATGTATTTATCAGTAGTGATGGAGGAATAACTATTGATGAAGGTAATTTGAAGATAGCCTACACCAAAGAGGGCGAGATTTGGGGTGCTGATTGCACGCGATAAGACGATAACAGCAGCTTAGGTATTTAGTAGCCGCTTTGAAAAAAGCGGCTATTTTTTTCTCTACCGGGACAGTGATTCTAGGCCAGGATCGCTAGTAAATTTTAAGTTTGAGAATACACTGCTGGCTTGCCCCATGTGATAGTATACTCTGGGTAGAATTTTACTTGGTATTCGAATTTTATCCCCTTTCGCTAAATGGAACAGCAACGGTAACTGAACTCCTCTTGTTAATATTTTACCTACGAATATCGCACCAGCCTGCCGGCTGGCAGGTTTCGTGTACTGATTTTGCCTTTTTTCGTTTCCATAGCTATGGCTATGCAAACGAAAAACGGATTGATAAGGCAACAAAAGCCTTCATTCCTGCCCGTACGGCAGGCGGGCTCGCTTCCAAATAGTAACTCAAGACGAGTTCACTGTATATGGTACAACCTCTGAGGACTAGAGCTACTTTTTTATTCAAATGCGTCCATAAGAAAAACATCAAATTTCTATCTTATAGTAAATTTTGTATTGGGAATTAATATTAAGATAAATGAAAAAAGTTGACTTATTAGGTAAAGAGCTTAGTAACTTATATGCAATAGCTAAGCAAGTGAACCATTATTTTGATGAAAGCGATATCAGCTTTCTCTCAGAGAAAGTACAGAAGATACTTGTCAATTATGTGAAATTTAGCTGTACTAACGAAGAGCAGATTTCCAAAACACTGCGAGAACTTAATGTCAACCCTGGTAACACGATTGATTCCATAGTAAACGAAATTACCGAGAACCTCCGAGACATCACAACCCAAAAAGGATACAGTAAAGAGATAAAAGAACTAGGCTTTATGATGTCGTTAAACCGCCTTATAGGATACCACGAGTCCAACCTCGAAAACATCCACTATTTAATGGACGAAATTTATGTTTAAGCTGAGGGATAACGAATTTATTTCTGAATTTGGTTCTTATGGTTATATGCATATGAGGCTAAGTTTCAAGCATATTGGCGACACAAAAGCTTTTGATATATGGGACAATACTTGAAACTTTGGCTATTATTAATTCATCAAAATGTTTCTAGCTACCCAACTTCCTACAAAAAGGCTAAAAAATTTGATAACGAATAGCAAAAAACTATAGGGGTAGAGCCATTTTATGATTTTGGGTTTATTTCTAGGGCTTTATTATAGTCGAGAAAAGTACAGTTCTTCTCGGCCGTCCATTTTAGAGATTATTAATTAAAAGAAACAAACAGAGAACATGGAAAATATTTTAGTAGCAGGTGCCAACGGCACAACGGGAAAAAAAATCGTGAATCTTTTAAAAGAGTCACAGTATTTCAACCCCGTGGCAATGGTCAGAAAAGAGGAACAGCTAGCTCAATTCAAGAATAATGGCATAGAAACCGTTTTGGCCGATTTGGAAGAGGATTTAACAGATGCAGTAAAGAATATAGATAAGATTGTATTCGCTGCCGGATCTGGAGGTAAAAAAGTAGTTGCTGTAGATCAAGAAGGTGCAAAACGCCTAGTTGATGCGGCCAAATCTGCAAAAATCAAAAAATTTGTAATGTTAAGTTCAATGGGTGCAGATGCTCCCGGAGAAGCCGAAGATTTGAAAGACTATCTGAGTGCGAAACGCAATGCCGACGAATATTTAAAAAATAGTGGTTTGAACTATGCCATTGTCAGACCTGGTGCATTAACAAACGAAACTGGTTCTGGAAAAATAGCCCTGGAAAAACATTTTGAGAAGCAAGGAGAAATAAATCGTCAAGATGTTGCCCAGACTTTGGTCAGAGCTTTGCATGATGCTGCTGCCAATCGTAAAACTTTTGAAATAGTAAAAGGAAATACTTTGATAGGAAAGGCATTAGAAAAAATTTCTTAGAAATTTGAAATATCCAGACAGAAAAGTCGGCCAATAGGCAGACTTTTTTATGTGTTACAAAATATAAATCTTTGATTTATTCGTGACCCTGACAAGATTGGATATCTTAAACGAAGGCCTCGTTGCAAATAAGAAACCACGCATCGCGAAAAAGCGATGCTAGTTTTGTATTACTATCCACTTACAAAAGTCTTTGACTTTCGACACTCCTAGAAACGCAAAACCACGCTCTGAAAAAGAGCGCAGTTTCTTTAGTGTAGTGACCCTGACAAGATTCGAACTTGTAACCTTCTGATTCGTAGTCAGATGCGCTATCCAGTTGCGCCACAGGGCCATTTATAACGGCTGCAAATATATTTCTTTTTAAATTTAACGGCAAACTAACGGTAACCTTTATAGATGAATCTCAAAAACTACATACGCGACATCAAAGACTTTCCCTCTGAGGGCGTTATTTTTAAAGATATCACGCCATTGTTAAAAGACCCGGCAGCCATTAAAGAAGCGACCGAGGCACTTTTTAAATTAGTTGGAAACCATAAAGTCGATAAGGTCGTCGGCATGGAAAGCCGTGGCTTTTTCTTTGCACCACTTTTGGCCAGTAAATTGAATGCGGGTTTTGTTCCCGTTCGCAAGCCCGGTAAATTGCCTGCGGGTAAACTCGGTCAAACCTATGCTTTGGAGTATGGTACTGATACGCTCGAAATACATAGAGATGCCATCCAAAAAGGGGAAAAGGTCTTGATTCACGATGATGTTCTTGCCACAGGAGGAACGGCTAAGGCGACATGTGACCTCGTTGAACGTCTGGGCGGAGAAATTGTACAGTGCAATTTTCTGATAGCGCTTGCATTTTTGAACGGCAAGGAAAAATTGAAGGGCTATGAAATGAAATCTTTACTACAGTATTAACCTAATGCGCGCGTTGTTACATAATAGCGCCAGCCGATAATCGCCATCTGAACTTTAGAGGCTTTTGCCAGATCTAACTGTTTTTTTGAATAGGAGGGAAGTAACACCTTGTTCACTTTTGCCAAAAATTTGAAAAGATTCTTTTTCATATACTTCTTTCCGTAAAGATAAAGACTTAATCTAAATAATTTTCCGACAGCTCTGCCTCCTATTAGATTTCAAGAAATTTATATGGTCTTGTAGGCCTACCCACTGGGTTAGTTCATTCGGAAAACGTTTATTTATGAGATCTTTGTTAGTTTCCGCCCCGTAAAATTCGACCCATACCGATAGCAGCGTCAATGATTTAAAATCTTCCCATATATTTGCCACAAGTTCCCATCAGTCCACCAATGCAAAATCTTCTTTTTATCGTTTTAGGTCTGCTACTTTTAATAATCGGCGGAAGTTGGTTGTTAAAATCCGCAGTGGCGCTGTCTTTGCGATTGAATATCCCAAAAATCGTTATCGGTATGACCGTGGTCTCTTTCGCTACTTCAGCACCCGAGCTTATTGTAAGTATAAAAGCTGCGCTAGACGGTTTTCCCGATTTGGCCCTGGGCAATGTAGTCGGGTCGAATATTGCAAATTTAGGCTTGGTTTTAGCGGTAACTGTTATTTTGGGAAGCATAGAGGTACGCAGCAGCTTTTATACAACCGATTGGCCGGTAATGATGGCCGCCTCGCTACTTTTTTTTGGTTTTATTTACTTTGATTACGAGTTACAAAAGTATGAGGGTATTATTATGGTAACTGCCCTTTTATTCTTTTTGGTATATCTACTTCGTTTTCAAAAAAAGGCGGTGGTCGAAGAGATGTCGGAAGACGATGTTCCCTTACCGCTTTATAGGCTAATTTTGTTTTTAGGTCTAGGGGCCGTCGCATTATGGGGTGGATCAGAACTACTTATCGATGGTGCAGTAGGTTTGGCCACCTTATATGGGGTGAGCGAGCGGGTTATTGCGGTGACCGTTATTTCGGTAGGCACTAGCATTCCAGAGCTTGCAGCATCGGTTATAGCGATTATAAAGAAAGAAAAGGCGATATCGTTGGGTAACCTTATCGGATCCAATATTTTCAATCTATTGGCAGTACTGGGCATTACTTCTATAATTACCCCGATCAGAGTTATGGATCAAGGGTTGTTAGAAAACGACATCTTTTGGATGTTGGGGATTTCGTTTTTGATACTCCCTTTGGTTTTCTTTCCAAAAAATTTGCGCTTGGGTTGGCGCGAGGGCATTGTTCTTATAGCAATTTATGTATTATTTGTGTATTTTACTATAGGATAATAAAGCACGTCGAATGCCCAGACTACTCCTAAAGACTATTTTAGCCTTTATGCTATTCAGCGCTACTTGTTTTTCACAACAGCAAGAATTCGTAAAAGGAAGGCTAATCGATGCTACGACCGAAGAACCGGTAGTATTTGCCACAATCAGGTCTAAGGCAAAGGCCCTTGGTGTAATTTCCAATATGGATGGAGGTTTCAAAATTCCATTAGAATTAAAGTCTTATGGCGATACATTAGAAATTTCTTCTATGGGCTATATGACCAAAAGTGTTTTGTTCTCGTCCCTAAATTTGAATCGACTCAATCTAGTTACTATTGAACCTGCCATAGAAAATCTAGAAGAGGTGGTCGTAAGGGGTAAGCAAAGAATCGGAGAACTATCCGCTGAAGAAATCGTGCGCATGGCGATTTCGAGAATTCCAGAAAACCATCCACTAGAACCATATTCATATGTTGGCTATTATCGTGACTATCAACTGAACCAAAATCAATACTCAAATCTGAACGAGGCAATTATTGAAGTATTCGATCAAGGTTTTGATGCAACGGATTATAAGACATCTAAAGCAAGAATATATGACTACAAACGAAACTTCGAATTTCCTAGGGATACCATTGCCGAAAAGCCCTACGATTATAGAAATAAAACCAAGATTATAGAGGTTGCCGTTCTTAGGCACCACGGAGGTAATGAGTTCACTATTTTAAGAGTACATGATGCAATCCGAAACCATAAAGTCAATTCATACGATTTCGTCAATCGGTTGAATATCGATTTTGAAAAAAACCACACATTCAAATTAGGCCCAACCACTTTTTTAGGGGATTCAAAAATGTACACAATCGATTTTTTCAGAGATGAAGAAGGAGGAATTAATGCAGAGGGCAGGTTGTTCATATCTAAAGAAAATTTTGCCATTCATAAATTTAAATATTCGATTTCTCATATCAAGGGAAGTAATCGGGGTCTTTCGAAAACCCTAAAACGGAAGAAGTTTTTTGAGATAAATACTGCCTACGCCCCGCTCAAAGATAAAATGTACTTAAACTATAACTCGGTAAACAATGTTTTTCAGGTAAGGAGGCCTCCAATATTTACCTTAAAGTCGTTTCGAG
>ENA-ORXU01000379-ORXU01000379.1-marine-metagenome-genome-assembly--contig:-NODE-379-length-52859-cov-5.206188_pt1 | contig 52859 bp, 39 predicted proteins | sample MGYA00237869_ERZ511484 | MGnify/ENA metagenome assembly ERZ511484 | reverse complement strand
AGACTCCTATGGGATTCTCATTTTCTATAGGTTGTGATTAGCTCTCAGAATGTATTTTTATCGTGAGAAATCACAAGTGCCGTGGCCTTCACCAAGCTCGAAATTATGTTGTGATTAGCTCTCAGAATGTATTTTTATCGTGAGAAATCACAAGCTACCCTCCATAAGTTACTTATTATCAGTAATTTATGGAGGTCAATAGGATTTGAAATCTAGAAAAGTTCAAGTTGCCTCGAGCGCGGAGGTTGTGGTTTTGGTTTTTTACCGTGGTACGTCTCCATCATTCCAAACTGGCGATCCGTAATGCAAAGTATGCTCACCTTACCCTTGACTGGTAAAATCTTCATGACACGTTGCTTATGAACCGCCGCATTTTCTCTACTAGCACAGTGTCTGATGTAGATACTGTATTGAAACATGGTGAATCCATCTTGGAGTAGAGATTTTCTAAACAGCGAGGCCGCCCTTCTTTCCTTTTTCGTCTCCGTAGGTAAATCAAAAAACACGTATAGCCACATGATCCGGTATTGATTGAGTCGATTAGATAATGTCATGAGGGAACGTAGGATAAATGATTTTGCGACGTTTTCCTATCATACACTCATAAAGTGATGACGTGGTCTGAGATAGACCCACCATAAGGGGCCTCAACTTTCCTCCGAACAGGCCATCCGTGCTGCTTACTGCGATAAGCTGAGCCTTCATATCAAGTGTTAGCTCTGCTACAACTGGATGATTCACATATAGGTCATAAGCGATAAAGTCAACAAATGGCCTGAAGGGTTCCATGATGTCATCAGCTAGACAAAAAGCATTGTACTTGTTTCTGTGATGGATGCCCAAACTCAAGTGAAGTCCAGAAGATGTAAGAGCTCGAGCCACCATCGCCCTCACTATAGCATAACCATAGTTCAGCATGCCATTGGGCTGATCTCCACTTCGATCTCTCAGAAATCCATCAAGAAATTCACCCCAGTAGTAGGCAGCAGCCTGGCCTTCAACATTCTCTGGATCACCACTTTTGACACGACGAGCAAGTACATGCAGTCGTTCAGCCCTTCTTCCTAGTTGCTCAAGGATCGCAGCTTGGTTTCTCACCTTAGCCGCTATCGTCTGCTGCCAGAGAGATTTCCTGAGTGGAAGACTACAAGATAGCTGATTCCGGTAACGCTCGCTCTGCTCGCTATGACCTTCCATTGGCAGCGTCAGACTATGTGGCATATGCCTCTCATCGCAGCTGACCATGACCACTTTATTCTTTTGCAATTCCTGCATCGCTTTATGAGTCAGGGTAATCTGTCCATGATCTAGAATAACCACTCTTATATCTTCTATAGGCCTAGTTTGTATCTCCTCATCTGATTGACCAACTTTCTTGATGCAGAGCTGTGAGTGCTTTACAAACAGATAAGTTGGGTTTCCAAAATAGAGTATTCTCTTGATCATGTCATTGCTTTACTTCAATGATTGAAGTAAAGCATAAATCTTGCCAAATTGAAGCACTACTCTTCCCAGTTAGCAAATTTGTCGCTCTCTCCTATCACCATGTCTACCACATGACCTAGTCTGTCGACAGTTAGCTTCCACCCAATTTTTTTAATCATAGGTGCGATTTTGCCCTCCATTTTCTCTTGATTGACCAGACGAAGTCTTTCAGATTTAGACTGAGATCCAAATTCTTTCTTAATGAGTTCAGATGCGTCTGTGTGTTTTCTAAAATAGCATAAACCAGGCGAAATACTTACAACTCTATAGATTCTGTTGACTTGATCAGGCACGAAATTTTCTATATCAACTAACTCCTTGTTGGCAATCTCAGATTGCTTTGGAGCATAGACCAAGTCACCAGGAGACAGATAAAACAAAAATTCACCCAAGTCACTATTCAAGGGAAATGGATACTTTTCCCGTTCCGTGTCACTAGCTTGGGATATTTGATGTGTAACCGCAACTGACAGTGAAATACTTTCAAAGCGTCTCCTTTTCGCAGTATGATCCCAATAAACTCCCATGAATAAATTAGTGCCGTCAGCACCTTTGACGTGCTTCTCTTTTTTATTTCCCTGTTGACCAAGAGGCACTTTAAGACCAAAGGATTCCATGATTCGTACAGATCGAACGGGTACCTGTTTGTTTGCATTGAACTTGATCAAACCATTGGTTGAGAACGCTTCTTTTACATCCATACCGTGATCTGATAGATGCTGTAGGAGCTGATTTCTGAGTTGCGGATCTACAATCTTTTTCAACTGTTTAGGCGTACAGCTATCGTTGAGCGTCATGACTGAGGTGCCATAGTCGTTATAGACAGCTACATCTACTTTTTTCACCCCTTCGTCGTCCATCTTGAGCGGAAAATCCTTGAGATGCTTTTTGTACTGTTTCAGGTCATCTCCATACTCTCTCAGCTCTCTGAGCACTCTGGCTCTCAGCTTTGGATTAGCGATATCTTTTGGCGATTTTAAGGCCGTGTTGATAGACACCTTCTTGTATTCCTTAACAGTAATCTTTCCATAGTACGTGTCCTTACTATGTTGTTGTCGCAGCGCCCAGTGATCATCAGTGTTTTCTTGCATGACCCATGCTTTCTTATAATTTCCATCACTGCCTTTCACATATTTTTGATAGCGGTTGACAGTCTTATTAATAATTCTGTGCTTATACTTGAAGGATACAATCATGCGTCGGAGGTGATCCTCTGCTTCAGGGACAAATTTCTCCCAGGGCGATATAAAGTACTTTCTGTCCTTATCCTTCTTGATGATTTTAGGCTCAAGATCATATCGTCTATTCTCGCTTTTGCGCGAATGCAAATACGCTATGTGTTGCCTGCTAGTGAGCGCAATCACTAGAGCGTCTATCGCATGGTGCCTATGATCTATGCGCTTGAGTTCCGTCTCATATCCAGAGAGATCTATACGTCCATCTACGAAATTGTAGTAGTCATTGGTACCAGTGATAGCATTCATCCTTTGGAATCTGGGCGCTAGTAAGCGCTTCCACAGATCATGTAATCCCCAGTCATTTCTTAAGCTACTCGTCACGCCACCTACCATGGGCAAGATATTGCGCGAGCGAGCTGCGATCTCGCCTTCTTCTCGTACTACTGGATCAAGTAAATCTAGGAGCTTGCGCGCAATATAACGTGTATTATTTAATTGCCGCTGAGCGAAACCGTAGGGTGGATCTAGGCGCATGAGGTTTTCATACTTACGCTTATTGGTTTTCTTGTACATTTCCTCTACGAGATTTTCGTAGGGTTCTCTTTCTAGTACAGTATGGCCTGACACTGTCTTCCCTGCATCACTACTGATAAAATCGTAGGCCGTGCGATTGCCTTTGAGAGAGTTAATTGCACTCTCGCAGATGACCTTGTTATTGAATGAATCATCATAGAATAATCCTCTTGGAATCACATGCTCTATCTCATAACTACTCTGGAAGAGTTGTGACAGTGGTATGATTTGACCTGTGTAAGGTGATCGATATCTTTGCTCCAGCCATAGCTTATATCGCGTGATTTCATTGGGCGTAGGATCCCCCTTGCGGCGAATCGCCTTGATGTCATCATCTAGATTACTCTCCAATCCCGCAGCGCCTTCTTCAAAGATTTTGAAAGTCTCGATGTGACCGCGTGAGTGCGGGTTAATATTTCCATTCTCCTTCTTCAGTTCACGTAGCATAGTTTTTGCCCGTTTATTAGCCTGTCGCTGCTCTTGCTGTCGAGAGATGAGTTTACTTCTTTTGTCATTGGGAAGTTTAATTTCTCGCCCCATCTCCACGTGTATCTCATCAATCTTACCGTATGCCTTCCACACATCTTTGACTATGGCCATAGTTTCTCGCAACACCTTCTCCACCACAGGATTTCTCAAACTGTGCTGTGGTATAAGCTTCTGTAAATCAATTTCTTTATAGCTTTCATATATGCGTTTATCCCTTGATTCACTGTGCACTCCGTACACTAGGTAAGATGCAACGTACTGAGGTAGACCGTGGTAATCGGTACTATCAGTGAGCTCAGCTAAGTAATGTCGCAAATGATCAGGAATGTCATCGTCGACCTCTGCTGATACGATCTTGCTAATTCTCTCACTCGCGCTTTCTGGTATCTCGCTTTGATCTGCGTCACCCCTCACACGCATGAGCGTAGTGAGTTTTCTCAAGGCTTTAAGTGAATAGCTAGCGTATTCTTTCTTGAATCCAGACACTGTAAGCAACTTGATTTTCACCTCATCCGGAAGATCAGGAAAGCGCCGGTCTATGGCTGATGAAATATGGTCTGCAGAGGCATCTAGCGAATAGAATATATGCCATAAGTCAAGCAAAGATTTCTGGTCCTCCAAAAGGCTCGACAATGTTGCCCTATACTCAGATTTTGCAAACGGTTTCAGGAATGCCGCCCTCGTTTCATGACCGATAAACTTCTCTTCAGGGTTGTAATTTAGTCCATACTCAGATTTGGACAACCCGAGAGTAGATAGAACTTTAGCTTGTGATACTTCTTTAAAATTAGAAAATACCTTGTACAACTTGAGTTTCATTGGCATCCCTAAATATTTGCCTGTTACATCTACAGCGAGTTGTATACTGCCATCATGTTGTCTCTGCTCAAACTCATGAATGCGCAGATTGTGAAGTAAAGCCCAGATACGGTATTCTTGAAAGACGGGATGCGACTTGGCCGCGACTTTTATAGGCTTACTGATCCAATTGCCATCCCTCATATACTTGTAACTCTCATGAGGACAGTTACTAATCAGGTACTTCTTTGACTTCAGAGGTCGCTGATAGTAAATAATATCTTCGATGATGAGATGTCGTAGATCATATTTACGGAGATTAGCCTTATGCGCTTCATTGTGCTTGTAAAGCTCTTGGATCGCAGACTCGTACTGGGAGACTTCTAGTAGCTCAGGATGATACTTTACTTGGGTATCGAGGATAGCGGTCAACTCCTCTTTGTACCAGTGCCGATCTACGGTGTGAACAGCGCTACCTCTGATTTTAATCATTGGATCTTGGAGAAGCAGCTCATAGATGTAAGCTCCCAAGGTAGAATCGTACGATTCTAAAGTGCTTTCGGTTCTTTTTTTCCTTAGGGTCCAGTCAGTATCCTTGGGTGCGGTGAGTGACACTTTCTCGCCGTCCTTAGTCTGCTTGGTCGTGACTATAAATTCTTTGGACTTACCCACCCACTCAGGAATCTCTTTATCACTGTATTCTCCGACTAATCCTTCGCTAAGATGTATAAGCATCTTACGCTTTCCCCGCACCACATCATCCAAATCGTCTATCTGAACTACCTTGTCTCTGAGAAAAAACTTGTTGTCCTTGGTGTCGAGTTCTTCATCGTTTCTAAGCTGATGATAGCCCCGCTTAGTGTTGAACTGTAATATTACCCATGCGAGTTCAGCAAGAGATATCTTAGTCGTTAGTGCCTTCTTACGCAGATAATAAACTGTCCAGCCATGAGGTACTATGCCGAGTTCAGGATGCACCAGATCAAACTCTTTACGCATCTCCTTATAGCTCTCTGGGAATCTAAACACGGATTTCCCCTCATGCATCTCGTAACTCAATGAGGCAAATTGGTTAGGCTCCCAATCTGGCGGTATCATGCCATAGATCTTCATGACACGTACGAGTCGTTCCCTTCGCTTATTGGCCCGCTGAAACAATCGCCGCACACCTCTTTTCATGGTTCGTTGACTGGCTGCAGATGTAAGCGACCCCTTATTGAAATCTCCAATCTCATCAGCTGGCATAGGAATAATCCTCGATCCCAGATCTATGATATTACCTGATCTATCATCAAAATTGTGATTCACTAGAGCCCATCCTACAGAGTTCGTTCCTACATCAATCCCCAACGTTCTTTTCATTGTCATAATTCCGTTATATTTGTTTCACATTCTGAAGTTAATCATAATAAGGCTTATGCCGAAGTGAAAACTTAACGGGCGGGGAAACTCGCCCTTTTTTTATGTCTTGATTGATCTGACCTTGCTATTTATGAAAACAAGGTGTTTTCCACTGGCTACGCTTTCTACAGTCCAAGAGAAGAGGAATCTTAGATTTACTCGTGACTTCGAAAGCGTATGGATAATCTTTCTACTGCACATCAAAGCACTTCTACAAACAAAAAGCCCCTAGCAATTACACAAGAGGGCTCTGATAATGTGAGAAGTAGAAGCTACGCAGTCCTTCTAGTCAGGCACGTTGCCGTCACTTTTTGACTCTTGTAGAAGTGCTTTTAGCTCATCGATCTCGCGCTGCATGCGAGTTTGATTAGCTAGGATGGAGGCTATGGCGGCGTGATGGATCACTACTCTGCTAGGCCTTACTCTCCACCTCGCACTTGGCGCCAGCCGATCCACACCAGCAGGGGAAATCCCGCGAGTAGCAGGGCTATCCATCCCACATGCACTCTACTGAAAAATACAATCCTAAAGCGCTCCAGCAGATATCCCACAGCCATCAGTCCAAATAGCATCAGTAAAAATCCTGTAATGGTGGAAAATCCTGGAATCTCGCGCAGCGGAACAGATCTCCTGATGATGAGTAGAGTGATGATCATACTGAGCGGTAGACCTATATAGAACAGCAGGTCTATCTCCAGGAGATTTGCATCGCCTACGAGGTATCTACCCAGAAATAGTAGCAGGCTAGATATTCCGGGTACGCAGATAAGATAAATCAGAATACTGTAAAGTACGCACCATGGCGCATAGGCTCCGCGATCCTTGCTCATCCATCCTAGCCATAGAGCGATCAGCGGGATCGCTACTAGGTAGACGATCGTCACGAGCTCATGGTCACCGATCCATGCTAGAAGTTCTGCGATTGTCATTTATACCTGGATAAGTAGTCTTACGGGATCTTGTAAGTACTCGATGACCTTGACAAGGAAGGTTACTGAGGTGCTGCCGTCGATGATGCGGTGATCGTAGCTGAGGGCCAGATACATCATTGGACGTATCACCACCTCGCCATCTACGGCGACTGGTCGCTGGATGATATTGTGCATACCGAGTATAGCCGACTGCGGTTCATTGAGAATCGGTGTGCTGAGCATACTACCAAAGATTCCACCATTGGTGATCGTGAATGTGCCGCCCGTCATCTCATCTAGGCTGAGATTTCCGTTGCGTGCTTTCTCTGCGAGTTCCTTGATCTCGAGTTCTATCTCGTGATAGCCCTTGCTCTCCACATTGCGCAGAGGCGGTACTACGAGACCATTGGGAGTACTGATGGCGATGCTGATATCGACATAGTCATGGAAGATGACATTATTACCATCGATGAAGGCATTGACGTCAGGCATTTCCATGAGGGCAGCAGCACAGGCTTTGGCAAAGAGAGACATGAAGCCAAGCTTGATACCATATTTCTTGACGAATGCTTCCTGATGTTCTTTGCGTAGAGCCATCACTGCGCTCAGATCCACCTCGTTAAATGTGGTGAGCATTGCCGTATTGTTCTTAGCTGACACGAGGCGCTTGGCGATGGTGCGTCGCATACGGCTCATCTTCTCTACTCGCTCTGTGCGCTGGGATGGATCGATCTGTCTAGCTGGAGCCACTGGTTTGGGCTCTGTAGGAGACTTGGTCTCTGTAGGCAATTTATGCGTAGCTTGATTGGTAGCTAGCTGTACATCAGACTGCGTGATCCTTCCGCCTCGGCCAGTTCCTTGTACTTGATCGGCACTTACACCCTTCTCGCGCATATCCTTAGCAGCTGCCGGCGAGGGATGACCTGACGCATGGTCAGATCCACTTGTGGGCTGCGATGGCGTCTCCGGAGCGGGCGTATCAGTACTAGGCTTGTCAGCCAAAGGCACGTCTGTAGACGACCCTGCTGACACACTTGTATCGATCTTAGCTACGAGAGCACCTATCTCGAGATCGTCGCCCTCAGAGGCGACATAAATGATCTTACCTTCTGCCTCAGCTGGAAATTCTAGTGTAGCCTTGTCCGATTCAAATTCACAGATCGGGTCATCCAGCTTAACTGTATCACCATCCGCCACGAGCCAAGCGCTCAGTGTCACTTCTGTGATAGATTCTCCGATGGTCGGGACGCGCATTTCTACGATACTCATATCTCACTTGTATTTGTCATCGTAAAAGTAGTTGACTGAGAGCACAGTGCGATCCCAAGAAGGCAGCTGACACGTTTTTGGACGAAAGTCCCCAAATCGTCGGTGAATGTGTGTTAAGCTATAGCTCAGAATCGATGTACTTGGTAGACCTTTGTCGTATGCGACTAGTGCTATTTCTTTTTCTTGTCAGTTCGTGGACTTTGCTAAGTGCTAGCAAGCCTGAGAAACCGGTAAGTATTGCTAAGAAGGTTACTGCAAGCTTTGACATAGATGGACAAGATCTGGAAAGTGCCTGGAGCGAAACCGCACCACTTGATCAGTTTACCGAGAGCAATCCCAGTCCAGGCACTCCATCAAGCCGCCGGACAGAGGTGAAACTGCTCTATAGTGATGATGGTATCTACGCTTTCGCTAAAATGTATGAGTCCCAAGATAGCGTCATCAATCGGATGACACCACGGGACAACATCAGGAATACCGACTGGATCGGCGTCATACTTGATCCCTACAAGTCTGGAATTAACGGCGTCGGATTTATAGTTACAGCAGCGGGTGTGCAACTCGACACCCAGTACGGTAGTAATGGCGAAGACGTGGGTTGGAATGCCGTATGGCAGAGCAAGGCGCTCGTCACAGACTATGGCTGGTGTGCCGAGATTTTTATACCCTTTCAGGCGGTACGCTTCAGCGAAGAAAACTTCCAAGACTGGGGTCTTAATATCGGTCGATATACCGAGAGTATCCGTGAGAATTCTTGGTGGTCTGAGGTGGATCCCAATGTGGATGGCTTCCTCAATCAAGCTGGACAGTGGAAAGGACTGCAAGACATCAAGGCGCCGCTGCGTCTTACCTTATTCCCATTTGTAGCTACGACGCTCAATGTCAGCGATCCTAGTGGACCTGATAATGCACAGGCCGTCACGGGTATCTCTGGCGGAGCTGATATCAAGTACGGTATCAATGAAGCCTTTACGCTAGACATGACATTGATCCCTGACTTTAGCCAAGCGAGATCTGATAATCAAGTGCTTAATCTGAGTCCCTTTGAAGTACGATTTGATGAGCAGCGAGCTTTTTTTCAAGAAGGAACCGAGCTATTTCAACGCGGTGAAATCTTCTTCTCTCGTCGTATAGGAAATCGTCTCATATTCCGCAATTCAGCTTTCAATAATTTAGAGCCTGGAGAAATAATCACTAGCTCACCACAGACTAGTCGACTCATTAATATATCCAAAGTCACCGGAAGGACCAAAGGCGGCACGGGACTAGGACTATTAAATGCCATATCAGCTGCAACCTTTGCCACTATAGAGAATAGCGAAGGAGAATCTCGCGAGGTACTCCTCAATCCATTTACTAATTACAATGTAATCGTAGCAGATCAAAATCTAAAAAACAATAGCTATGTCAGCCTCATAAACACAAGCGTAATCCGAGCATCAGGAGGCTACGAAGCCAATGTGACTGCGATAGAGGGCGAACTCAGAAATAAAGAAAACTCCTACGCCATAGAAGGTCTTGCTGCAGTGAGCCAACAATATTATGAGGCAGGTACAAAGCGAGGCCACAAGATGGAACTAGGAGTAGGCAAGATCAGCGGCAAACTCACTGCTAGAATTAACTATGAAGAAATAGGCCGTGACTATGATCAGAATGACTTGGGTTTTCAGCGCGTCAATAATTATCGAAGTATAGAGGTGGGTGCATCGTATAGAAATTTTGAGCCCAAGAGCGACAAGCTTAATAGCTTTCGCCACAGTTTTGAGATGGAGTATGAGAGCTTACATGAAGGCTGGGACTATACAGATTTCAGTATATTTCAGAATTCATTTTTATTAACGAAGAATTTCTTCGCCGCGGGTCGCTTTACATTTTATAAGCCGGCGGGCGAGCACGACTATTTTGAGCCTCGCGCATTTGACTTTGAGCAATATCTGGATAATCCAGGATTCATAGTTAATGGCGGTTTTATTTCGACTAATTATAGCAAGCGCTTTGCCATAGACGTGGAGGGCAGCCACTACACATCCTTTCAGAAAGATCGCTGGGGCTGGGATCTATCAGTGCGGCCTCGGGTGCGCGTTCTCGATAATCTGCTACTGCAGTGGAATGTCAGTTACAATATAAATCATGATGATGTAGGCTTCATAAATATCAGCCCTGCAGGTCAATCTTATGATCAGATAGATCCAGATGGAATCTTCATGAGTCTGCGCAACCGCGAGCAAGTCGCTAATACACTTACGATAGATTACAGCATATCGCCCAATCTCAATATCAATTTTCGCATGCGCCACTTCTGGTCATCGGTAGACATACATGATGTGTTCCAGCTTGGTGAGAAAGGAAGCTTAGTAGACATCCCCTACGACGGTACAGACATCAATGGCGATCCTCTACTAGACATCAACTTCAATGCAGTGAATATAGATATGGTCGCTACTTGGCGATTTGCACCAGGAAGTGATCTCATATTTGTCTGGAAAGATGCTATTGCATCAGGTGCTCAGATGCTCCGCCCCAGCTACACTAAGAACTTCAGAGACGTGTGGTCCCAAGACCACTTTCATTCCTTTACGGTGAAGGCGGTATATTTTCTAGATTATTATACCGTGACACGGGGTCTGAGGACTAGTAATTAATCGTTGGATTACGTCTCACCTCGGCTGTCGCTCGGTGGCCGTACGATATCAAGACAGGTCCGCCTGCACCTGCTTACATCAGTCAGAGCGGACAGGTCCGCCTGCACCGGCTTACATCAGTCAGAGCGGACAAGTCCGCCATTTTGACTGTACATGGCAGCCAGTCTATCTGTTTGATTAACGTACTGAAAGCTCGCTTGTCGATTGGATACAATTCAGCGCAAAGAAATTAACTGATTAAATCCACTAGCCCTGTAGGGGCAACATATTGCAGCAGTGGACGCAGTCCACTGCATCAGATAACACCACACCTCGACGGACTACAATCTCCTGATAAATTGATATCCTTCCGTCGAAAGCCAATGACGGATCATGTAATCGCTATCGGCAGACAGGCTTGCCTTCTTGGCTGTGCAGCGCTTACGCTCATTTCGCGTTCCTTCAAATATTCTGGATCCGCATGACAGCCGAGTAAACGGTCACCGAGCGACAGCCGAGTAAACGGTCACCGAGCGACAGCCGAGGTGCACACTCTCCTCCCATCAAAGACCAGGTAATACCGAACCAGTTTATCAACCATTGTAGTGCCTGCAAATTGTGAACGATATACGACTCACTAGAGACAATTATCCATGCAGGCTAAGCAACAATCCCAATTGCACTTCTCACACACCTAACGTGCGTAAGTACGTCAGTCTGAATCCTGTTCTTTCCATACGAGATGAGTCCATGTTCAGGAAAAAACCCCACGAATTGTCTTTATTAGTTAGACTGGATATGCTCGTGGTATAAGAAACTGATAATGCAAGTAGAGATCTTTCTGACAATACCTTTTGTAAGCCTAGTGAAGCTGAGCTGGTGAGTAAGAAATTAGCATAACTCTTGCGATCGACCCACCCGATTCGCTCCCGAATAATCTCTTCGAAATTATCAGGAGATGATACTAGCTGGTTAGCGGTAAGCTCCAGCGATAAAAGGAGACTCCATGATCGAAACGTAGATATGGTCCAGTCAATACCAACGGGAATAGATATATATGCTAAATCAATGGAGAGGGTGGGATTATGACGGATTCCCCCTTGCGGTTGTACGTACAACAAGTCTATGTCAAATGAATTCTTAGAATATCCTATACCGCTGCGAAAGTATAGTTTGGGCCCAATAGAGGACCTTACCATCAATGAAGGATAAACGTATGTATTTAGAGAAACTTCAAATGTAGCTCCTGAAAGTCCAAAAGGCACAATTTCTTCTTCTGATATATCTCTCAAGGTCGTCATGCCCGACTCGAGCTGCACTCCCACCTGCACCTGACCTGAAAGGTATAGTGCGAGACTTATGAAAAAGGATATGAATGTAATTCGTTTCATTAAAATTATGCTGATAAACACAATAGTCAAGGAGATGATGAATCAATGCACTATAAAGTTAACAGCAAATGAATATGAAAACCACTTCAGAGGTGTCCTTGAACAGCGAGTCTTTAACGATAAGTTATAAACCTGTATTGCGCTTCGTTCAGAAAGTACTCCAGATAGTGTAGTCTAATTTGTGACGGCTAAAGAATTGCGCTTTATCAGGTATAAAAAATAATGATAATTTCAACTTATTACGCCTGCCTACCTGCGTCAGGCAGACAGGTCCTCCTTCTTGACTGTGCATGGCGACTAATCTACCTATATAATTGACCTAGTGTAAGCTCGCCTGTCCCATTGGAGGCAATTCAGTGCCATGTAATAAACTGATTACATCCACTAGCCCTGTAGGGGCGACATATAGCAGCAGTGGACGAAGTCCACTAAATCAGATAACACAACACCTCGACGGACTGCACTCTCCTGATAAATTGATATCCTTCCGTCGGAAGCCAAGGATGGAACATATAATCGCTAAAGGCAGACAGGCCAGCCTGCACTAGCTTACACCAGTCAGAGCGGACAGGCCTGCCTGCTTGGCAGTGCATTGCGACCATTCTACCTATATAATTGACGTAGCATAAGCGCGCCTGTCCCATTAGAAGCACATCAGCTTAATGTAACAAACTGATTTACATCCACTAGCCCTGTAGGGGCGACATACAGCAGCAGTGGACGCAGTCCACTGCATCAGATAACACCACACCTCGACGGACTACAATCTCCTGATAAATGAATGTCCTCCCGTCGAAAGCCACTGATGGAATTACTTACGTACCACTGAAGTTTTCATCATACTGAGACAAAGAGCCTTTTACCTCACTACGGTTACATCACCAGCCAAGGTAGTTCGTAGGGCATCATTCACCTTAATTTGATAAATGTAGACGCCCGAAGGGACGTCAAGGTCAGGATACCATCCGTAGCTTAGGTCATTGCTAGGGATCGAAGCAGCATAGTAGACCTTATTCCCCCATCGATCATACACAGAGATATCGTAGGCTTGAATCTCTTTGGAATGCAGGTACAGGCCTTGATTTTGCTGCCATTGGCTCTCGGGGTGGATAGTATTAGCCACGTAATAGGGAGGTGAGCGGTATGATAATGAGATGCTGGCAGAACTAGAGCAACCCATTTCATCAATTACAGATACGGTGTACTCTCTTACTGTGTGGCTGGTGAGATAAGGATCAAGACAACCAGTGCAGCTCAGACCTTCAGCAGGCGACCAGTATACACTATCTATTTCACCATCGACTATAGCGTACAAGCTCAGACCTGACATATATACAGTATCTATGTCATCATTCTCAAATCTTACCGAGACCGGCTCAGCAACCTCCAAGATCCACTGGCTCGTATCTGTACAGTTTTCTGCTTTGACGACGTAGTACATAGTATCAATCGAAGCCATATCAATCTGCCACGACTCAGAATTTATCCTATCATACTGAGAATCTAGAAAAGTACCACTCGCGTCTTCAACCTGCTCCGTACGCAGAAGTTGCTCAAAAGAGATAGACCTATTTTCCACACATACGCTTACACTTCTGTCTGGTCCAGCATCTGGAATTTTTGCTGCTAAGCCGATTATAGCAGTGGCTTTAGGGCTCTGACCATCTCTACCATAGAGTATTACTTCTACTTTCAACGAATCGAGAGGCATGTCACCATAGTAACTGTAACGCACACTGCTAATAGCCGCACTCATTTCTAGGATAGTCGTAGTGAGCCGAGGCACGAGCGTAAGCATATGACGCTCCCTGACTAGTACATCATACCTGCCAGAGTCAATTCTCCTTTCATGATCGGAGTCCGCTGAGAGCACGCGTACTACAATACTGTCTATTCCAGATTGATCTACGATCTTAAGATCATCATCAGCAATCGGAAGATCTAGTGGGCGACAGTCTGCTTGATAATAGAAGTCCTCGCCGTCCGCTGTATCATCATCATCGTCCAGATCTATATAGTGGTCACAGTAGAGCCAATCCATCTCTGGATAGTGCTTTACACCAACGAGGAAACTTCTTCCATCAGGGTTAAAAATGAACACTCTTGGAGTTAGGATACCAGTAGACATGTCTACATGATACCACATACGATCATCACCTAAGATCCACAGCTCGGTAGAATCACAAGTAGTACGAACCTCTATGAGCTCTTTATAATAATATGGGTTGTCAATATAAAGAAGACTTACTGCATCACGAGGATACCGCAAATCGACTTGAAAGATCTGCGGCCCTACTCCTCTTAGCTCCTCATCCGTATCATATCCAATATAGGTATCTCGATAGGGAGTCAAAAACTTTGGTTGACAAGAATCCTTTTGAAAAGAATAGATATTGGGATGTACGAACAGCACATCCTTCTCGCCAGTATATATGTTGTAGGAAACTGTGATATATCCTCCAGCTATCAATAGGCTATCGGACACAAACTCAAGCGTTAGTGTTTGATGAAAAAGTCTATCAGCTGTAGAACTATTATAGGCAGCCAAGTCCACTAGCCGTAAAATTTCAGCGGTCTCTATATCGTAGCGGAACAGCTCCCCAAAGCTGTCTACAATATATACTTGGGAGCGATCTGGCGACAACTCAAAATCTTGGAAAAGAACACCCCCAAAGCCGCTTAACTCTTGAAATCGATCAAGATCAACAGTGAATATCTCTCTTGCGGAAGAGTTCCACAAATCTGTCTCATAGAATTTTAGTTGTATTGGAGTCTCAGTCTCTATCATCTCCATCTGGTAGGTCGTCTGAGCATCAATGGCACCCATGCTACCGATAAGCAAGAGAAAAGGTAAGAGACAAAGTATAATTCTATGATTGAAGATATTTCGCATTGCTTGCACCAAGATAATATAAATTTCTATGACTTCATCATCAAGAAGTAAAATTCTGAACCAGCCACGCCTACTGCAGTAACACGTATATCAAGACTTATGGCTTTCAAATAACCTATACACAAGGACGGATATCCAAAACAATATGATTCCCGATCTCAACACAAGCCATAAGTACAGCCACGTCACCTCACTCATACCCAAAACGTAAAATAAATTAATATCAACGTATATGGCGATATAACTCAAGATAAAAATGAAATCTACGAAGATTACTGCATAATAAATCCTCAACAAATGCTTAGATAGTGACATTCGCGGCAACATCCAAAACGGAATGGCACTGAATAATCCAATAATCAGTAGAGGCACACTAAATATAGTACCTATAGGAGCAGCATCAGTTGTCAATCCATTAAGTATAATATTTAAATCCATCACAACTCCAGGTAGCACCGTCAACAGAATAGACCACAAGGCGTAAAACTTAAAAAAGCCGCGGATCATTGCAGAGCAGCATGAACATTAACCGATCCATGACCAAGACCTGGTATACCTCCAGGATTACTACTTGCGCCTACTAATCTTGCGATTATATCAGGTTTATATTCATCAGGATATTTACTCCAAACAAGCGCTGCCATACCAGCCATAGAAGATGTTGCCGCAGAGGATCCTCCAGTATAATTGGGATCATTACTTGAACAATCTACGGTAATAGGCCCTATCCACTCAGTTTCATTCACATTTACTACGATAGCCTTTTCCATAATTGTAACGAAATCCACGGCTCCACCAGTGAAACACATACCACATTCATCGTCATCGGTAGTCAAGGCACCTGGCCACGACACTGGGGCTCGAATCCCTGTAACAGCGTATGTAGAAGGATAATTTGCTGGAAATAACAAATCTGTAAGCGGCACATCAGCACCTGTACCAGCCGCACAAAAGACAATTAATCCTTTTTGCTCGGCGAAATCGAGACCTAATTTAATAGCTGGACTCTGATGAAATGGCAACTGAGAAATCGACATACTAATAATCTTTGCATTTTCCGTGAAAAATGCAGCAGTAATGATCGCATCCGCCACAGCAATTTTTTCGAGGTCAGTCGTAATCAAAACGTCGTGCACCGCACGGTAGTTATACAAATCACAATTGTAAGCTATCCCAACCGCATTACCATCAACTCCTCTAGGCCCAGCAACTACACCGGCCATTCTAGTACCGTGCTTACATCGATCATCGGCAGAGACGCTATAGTCAAGTTAAGACTCGAAAGGCACTGCGACCCAAGCACCTGGCCCATCACCTGGGATAGGAGAAACCCCCAGCCATACATGTGCCTCATCAATTAATGCGGGTAAAAAATTCTCTCTCGTTTCGGTACGACCAGTTGACCAACCAGAATTAAAATCTTGATCATTATCTAGATTTTCTTGATCCTCAGACACCCCAGTATCTATGATGACCACGCCTATTCCACTACCTGTGCTCTCACTCCATGCTTCCGTATCGCTGATCATCTGGAATTCATGATGCCAAGATTGTTTGATATTGTTCGGATCTAGCAATACATACGAATCCTCACTCACATTGCCGCCATCACAAACATCACAACCTATATCATTTCTTATCCTGTTCGTAGAATATCCACCCGCATCTGCCATTTCCAAAAACACTTCAGCATTCGGCTCTATAAAATAGAAATTCTCATGATTTATAATGTCAATCATTGTCGAATACGAAGATGAGCTCAGGCGAAAAAATGGAAGTTTTGATGCGAGACGGTGGTTTATAATTTCTGCCGAAGGATCGCTCTGCAATATATCACCGATAAGAGAGCTTCGAGCATTTTGCCACAACGTTGAAGTCATGTCAATCAGAGATACATTCTCTCCGTCCAAATTGTCAATTGATGCAGGCTTATATCCGACAATATATCGTGAATCAGTGTATTTTCCAATGCTATGAATCATCTTAGGGTCAAGATTTGATTGCCAATCCTTTAATATCGGGCTCTCTAAATAGTGAACAACATCTTCTATACTGTAGACCGTATTATTTCTACTGACGACTTCACTATAGGCATCTTCCACTTCTCCTAGTTGATCATGACGATTGCATGATAGAACGGCTCCAATAGAGAACTAGATTATTAGCAACTGAGTGTATTTCATAGGATTAGATTTTATAAAGAGTTGGCAACAGAAGCGAATATAGAGTAAAAAGGAACAAATACCAAAAATTTTAACATCTATGTGCGTAAGCATTCTAAAACTCCATCACCATCATACCCGCCCACACACCAAGCACACAGACAACCACGCTGAGCAAGGTATAAGCCAAAGCAGCCATCCACTGCCCTTGTTGTAATAAAAGGAGATTTTCCATGCTAAACGTAGAAAAGGTAGAAAAGCCTCCGCAAATCCCCGTCATTAAAAATAAATAGAGTGGTGTGTTGTCAGTTGAGTATTTGCGCGAAAGCGCTAAAAAAATACCCAGCAAAACACAGCTAACGAAATTAGCTGCAAAGGTCTGCCAGGGAATAATCTGCGTATCACTACTCAGCGAAACGCTCATCCAGTACCTGAGTACCGCTCCTATACCTCCGCCAAGAAATACATAAACCGCCATCATACTTGCTGGCGTGAATAAAGCACTTCGAGTAAAGCAGAAAATAGCAAAGCAGCGGTAAGAATAACTGCCATCAATAAACCTGTGGGTAATTGATGAAATAAAAGGAAGAAGGCACTCACTAAGATGCTTATCGTCATCAAGATAAAAGAGGCGGCGCTGTGACTTAAGCCTGTCCTGATCAATATGTGGTGCATATGACGACGGTCTGGGTGTAGAGGCGATCTACCCTTAGCAGCTCGCATCACAAACACTCGAAGCGTATCCATGAGAGGAAGCAACAAAAGTCCAGCTGCGACCACAGGTGCTGATTGAATTTTGTATGCGGATGCTGCCGGTAATGCAGCGCTGAGTTCTATGAACTGCAACGCACAGATAGAACAGACCACTCCTACGAGTAGCGATCCTGTATCACCCATAAATATCTGGGCCGGAGTTAGATTATACTTTAAGAATGCGATGATACCACCTAGTGTGGAAAATGCAACGATCGCCATGCCGATATGCCCTGCGGCATAAAACCAACCACCAAAACACAGCAAGGCAACACTCGACACAAGCCCAAGTAAACCATTAATACCATCGATCAGATTAAAACTATTAGTAATGACCAGTATAGTAAAAACACTGACGACCAGGCTCGGGACATAGTCCAGCTCGTAGATCCCAAATAGCCCATAGAGACTTGTGAGTCTGACGCCAGCGAGATGACAGAGGATCAGTCCGGCGAGCAACTGTGCTGAGAGCTTGACCAGAGGCGATACAGGATCTATATCATCCTTGGCTCCTACAAGAAATAGGATCATCATAGCTCCGAGCAAGTACTTCACCTGATCCATATCTGGACTAGGTGTCCAAAGCAACATAGAGAGAAATAGCCCACCAGAAAGAGCGATGCCACCCAGTGCTGGCACGATCTCTCTATGCGACTTACGCTCATCCGGCATGTCATACAATCGAAAGCGTACGGCAAATCGGATGATCTGCGGTATGGCCAGCACGACTACCACAAAGGCTGTGATAAATCCCAGGATGATCTCATAGATAGAGGATGTCATAGCACCACAAAGGTAGGGCAGCTCATGAGAGTCAGCCCACCGACTATAGACCTCTGCCCACTACCAGCCAGATCACGTAATTTTATCCATAGATGGACGCTAGCCCAGACATAGATCAAAGTAAGCTACCTCAGCATGTCGCCGTGATCATGGACGGCAATGGCCGCTGGGCTCAGCAGCATGGAAAAGCACGTGTCTATGGGCATCAGCACGGTGTAGAGTCTGTGAGACAGATTACGGAGGCTGCCGCCGAAATGGGTATTCCCTACCTGAGTCTCTACGCTTTCTCAACGGAGAACTGGAATCGACCCGCCTACGAGGTGACAGCTCTGATGACCTTGCTTGTGCAGACCATCAAAAACGAGATAGAAACGCTACAGAAAAATCAGATCCGCCTACAAGCCGTGGGTAATCTTGATCAATTGCCTCGGGCAACGCATCGAGCCCTGCTGCGTGCTATAGAGCAGACGCAAGATAATGAACGGATGACGCTCATCCTTGCGCTCAACTATAGTGGCAAGTGGGATATCACTCAAGCGATGCAGTCTCTGCATGCGAGTGGAGCTGAAGTCACCCAAGATGCCATAGAGCAGCATCTCAGCACGGCGCAGTGGCCCGATCCAGAGCTGATGATAAGGACGAGTGGGGAGTTGAGAATCAGCAATTTCTTCCTGTGGCAGTTAGCCTATGCCGAGCTGTACTTTACAGATATCATGTGGCCAGATTTCCGCAAGGACCACTTCAGACAAGCGATAGCTGATTTCCAGACCAGGCAGCGGAGATTTGGTAAGACGGGAGAGCAAGTGAGCTAAGAATCCCTTTCTGTCAATAGTTAAAGCTTCTGATCCTTATACAAAGTCTAACTTCGCGCCGTTGTTAAGGCAGTTCATGCAAGATCTTATGAGATACCTACTCGTCGTGCTCGCTCTGAGCACTCTTCTTCCACTATGTGCACAGAGCACAGACACACTACCTACAGTAGACTTCACCAAGCCAGGTGAGTACGAGATTGCTCGTGTAGAGGTAGAGGGAACCGTATTCAGCGATGTACCTACGATCAAGTCGATCTCTGGCCTCAAGGAAGGTCGGGTGATACAGATCCCTGGAGCTGTGGTGCAGAATGCCATCAAAAACCTCAATCGCCTCAAGCTCTTTTCAGATATTGAGATCCTTGCGGACAAAATCGAGGATGACCTCATCTATCTACGGATCAAGTTGAGTGAACGCCCCACACTTTCTAGTCACAGCTTCACAGGAGTCAAGAAATCCTCTCATGAGGATCTCAATGAAGTGGTCAGCCCCTTTCTCATCAAGGGCAGTATCGTGAATGAGTACATGAAGAACAATAGTACGGACGCTATCAAGCGTCACTACCGTACTCGAGGATTCTACGATGCCAAAGTGAAAACTACTGAAACCAAAGACCCCAAGCGTACCAATGCTGTGGTACTCAACTTCCAAATCGATCGCGGTGATAAGATCAAGATTCGCAATATCGAGTTTGTAGGTAATACGCAGATCAAGTCAAAGAAGCTCCGCAAGACCATGTCGGAGACCAAGGAGAAGCGTCGACTATTCGCTAAGTCTAAACTTGATCGTGAAGATCTCAGAGCAGACAAGCAGTCCATCGTAGATCTCTATAATAGCAAAGGATATCGCGACACTCAAGTGACCGGCGACTCGATATGGCGTGATGAGAAAGGTCTCTTCAATCTCACCTTATTTATAGACGAGGGCGACCAGTATTATTTTGGTGATTTTACCTGGAAGGGGAATTCGCTCTATACATCGGAGCAACTCAATCGTGTCTTGGGACTCAAGAAGGGTGATGTCTACAGCTCCGAATTGCTCGATACTCGATTGAGCTTTAGCCTCGATGGACGAGATATCTCTAGCCTTTATCTTGATGATGGATACCTATTCTTCTCGGTAGACGCCGTAGAGACTGCTGTCTATAATGATACGATAGATATGGAGCTCAGGATCTACGAGGGAGCTCAGGCGACGATCAATCGTGTCGTCATCAAGGGTAATGATCGTACCCACGATCACGTCATCCGTAGAGAACTGCGTACGCGCCCTGGAGAAAAGTTTAGCCGAACGGATATCATACGCTCGCAGCGTGAAATCATAAATCTCGGTTACTTCAATCCCGAGACCATCAATATCGGCACACCACCCAATCAAGCTGACGGAACTGTGGACATCATCTACACAGTAGAAGAGACTCCATCAGATCAGCTGGAGCTATCTGCAGGTTTTGGTGGCCTCGGCGGTGTAGTAGGTACGCTGGGTGTAAGCTTCAATAATTTCTCTCTGAGAAATGCCTTTAAGAAAGGTGCTTGGAACCCTGTACCTCAAGGTGACGGTCAGCGTCTGAGCCTTCGTGCACAGACTAATGGACAATTCTTCCAATCCTACAACTTCAGCTTTACTGAGCCATGGCTCGGTGGTAAGAAGCGTAACTCGCTCAGCGTAGGAGCAGCATATACCTCCATAGACAGGACATTCCGTGGAGGTCAGCCTAATAAGCTGACCATCACGCGTCTCTTTGCAGGAATCGGCACCCAGCTCAAGTGGCCTGATGATTTCTTCAGCTCCAGCACTACTCTCAATATAGAGACGATTAATCTTGACGGATTTCCAGGTATCACTACGGTAGTTGATGGTATTGCTCAGCCACTGAGTCGTGGAAAATTTAGAAACTTCAGTATCAATCAAGTCTTTTCGCGCAGCAGTATTGCTGAGCCCCTCTTCCCGAGATCTGGTTCGCGAATCTCACTCAACATGCAGTTTACTCCTCCTTACAGCTGGTTCCGCTCTGACAATTTCTGGGTGCTACCTGATGATGAGAGAGGTAGACGGGTACAAATCCGAAACGACGACTTAGAGATCCAAGGATTTCCCACAATGACAGCAGCTCAAGAGGCTAGCTTCATCAATAGTGAGGAAAGCACCGAGCGCTTTGCATTTCTTGAGTATCACAAGTGGCGCATTGACGCAGAGTGGTACTTTAATATCGTGGGTAAACTTGTACTGCGATCTTCTGCTAAGATCGGCTTGCTAGGTACATATTCTCGAGATGTAGGATTCAGCCCATTTGAGAGATTTCAAGTTGGTGGTGATGGCCTCAACAATCAGAATCTTCAGATTACCGGTCAGGACATCATCGCACTCCGTGGATATGAAACCACTGCCCTAGAGACTAATGATAACAACCAAGGTGGTGGTACCGTCTTCAATAAGTACACCCTCGAGCTTAGATATCCACTATCCCTTAATCCTACGAGTACCATATTTGCTCTAGCCTTTATCGAAGGTGGAAATGCATGGCTAGATCCAGGGGATTTTAATCCTTTTCAGCTGCGTAGAAGTGCTGGCGGTGGACTACGTGTTTTCCTTCCTATGTTTGGCCTATTAGGCTTTGACTATGGCTATGGATTTGATCAGTCTGACAAGATCAATGCTGGAGAATCTCCAAGCTCCTTTGGTAAGTTCAGTATTATCCTAGGATTTGAGCCGGATTAAGCCGCAGAGCGCTTCCGCGCAAATGCCATCTCAAAAAATTTCTTAGGAGCCCACAACATACCAAAGCACTCGCCGTGCTCTTTACCTATGTGCTTATGATGAGCGTGATGCGCATCTTTGATCGCACGGAAATAGGGATCAGATGCGCCACTCTATCGTATGTGACAAGCACGCATCTTATCAGTATAATATGTCATACTTCATGACGTACTGTCAACTGTTTGGTAACATTGAGCGTCAACGGAGTTGGTACTTGATACTCAGATCCGTAGTCCGATCTCGAAAGCCTACTAGCTCCACGTTCTCTATAAATTCATCAAGTAAAGTTTCAGGATCCTGACGAGCCACGCCACGGTCAGCGTAATTAAATCGTATCTCCAGCGTCAGTTTCTCAGATAAGGCGTATGACGCACCTCCTACATAGCCATATTCTAGCGTAGCAAACTGTGATCCGATATCTGTGGATGAGCCATTAAAGTGATATCGCGAACTGAAGTAGTGACCCATATAGCCCCCGATATGTAGATGAAAACCTTGAAACACTTCATAGCGAATAGCTATGGGCACCCTGACCTGCCATAGCACTAGCTTAGTACGTTCTAGCAATGTCTCTACTTCCAGGAATCCCCCACCTCTGTGCGCTAATATGTCTCCCTGTAGCGACCAGTTTTTACCCAGCGACATACCCTGTGAGACTCCGATATGATAACTATGGAGAAATTCTGTATAGACAGGTATTCTAGAGTTAGGTCGCCTGACGTCAATCGTTATCTCCAAAGTACTGAGACTATAGCCGCCTTTTACTGAGAGCTGTGCATGAAGCCGTGGAATCGTCACCGAAAACAGACTCAAGATTACAAACGTCAATGTAAAGCGCCACGTACTATTTCTACTTACCATCATTGCACTCCGCATTATTTATACAATCTCACATCACATCGCTCAGCATTCACTCCAGCAATCCACTCTGATATCTTCTCATACCACAGTATCTCTCCCGTGCATTCAGTCGCATCGGCATTGCATGTGGCGCGTAAGGTACCATAGCGGTTTTCGAATATGCAATCATTTCTAAACTCCGATCGACCCCCGCGCTCTGCTATATGGATCTGATCAATTATCAATCTAACTCCTGAATCGTCTTGATCCCACTGAGTCAATCTTCCTCTACTGATTTGGAATGGACTCCTATATTCACTTGTCAGCTCTACATTTATTCCTACACGGTGCGGCCCCAATCGCACAATTACAGAATCAAACTGCGTGTAATCGGAGCAGTAACAACTATCTCCAGCCTGCAAAAAGAAAGTAAATTCATCCTTCAAAGCGCAATTTCCTCTCTCCTTGATGCGCACACTTTGGTCACACGTAGCATCCGCCATGGCGCCGACCTGATAATATTCTTCTGCACATCTACACGACCCATCCTCTCGCTTTATGAGATCATTTTCATAGCATTGTATGCAATCAAAGTCGGTGTTGCAGGATGTACAAAGCACCCATGATAAGCATAGGAGAAGACTCAAGATTCTTACTTCCATGGAACACGTTTTTATTAGAAACTGGAGGATGTCAAAAACTTAATAGGATCAATAACTAAATAAATACTACCGCACATAATACTAACTTGAGCCAAATCTAAGGTAATCTTGACCAAAACTACATAGCATTAACGAGACATTATTATCTCTGTAAGCTGATGAGCACCCAGTCTTACTAATCTATATTAAAATGATGCTGATGATGATAGACTCTAATATCATCATAAGGAACAATGAGTTTCGCTACTTTTCACGTGATAGGATATTCAGAAACGGTCCAGCACTGTCCCGCGGTGCATTTCTCTGAACTCTAACTTCGTCCTCTACCCCTTAGCAAATGCCGCTCTGAAAAACTCCCTAGGAGCCCACAACATACCAAAGCACTCGCCGTGCTCTTTACCTATGTGCTTATGATGAGCGTGATGCGCATCTTTGATCGCCCGGAAATAGGGATGATTTGTTTTGCGAAACCATCGGAACCGTTGATGGATAAAGATCTCGTGCACTAAAAAATAAGCCATACCATAAGCCGTGATGCCCAGGCCTATCCAAAACTGGACATTCCACTCAGGATTTAGCCAGCCCCATATCGTAAGTGCTGATCCAGGTAAAGCGAAGATGAGAAAGAAAAAATCATTCTTTTCAAAGAAGCCTTTGTTTTCCCGTACGTGGTGGTCGCGATGCAAAGACCACAAAAATCCGTGCATGACATACTTGTGTGTAGCCCATGCTACCCACTCCATAGCAAAGAAAACTGCGACGACAATTGCGATTCCTAGTCCTATCATTCTTCTCTATTTCTGATCTTTAAATTCTTCCATTGCGACTGCTCGATTTTATGATCGATCAAGTGCTTTCTTGTACGTATCCAAGGCTCTCTGCCTTGCTTCCTTATGATCAACAATCCTATCCACTGGGTAGTTCTTTCCGTCCATCTCTGGTAGCCACTCATGGCAGTACGTCCTACCCTTATCAAATTTCTCTAGCTGCGAGTCTGGACTAAATATCCTAAAATACGGCGCTGCATCCGTACCACATCCTGCAGCCCACTGCCATCCACCGACATTGCTCGCCATCTCATAATCCATAAGATACCTGGCAAAAAATCTTTCCCCCAGTTTCCAATCAATCAGAAGATGCTTAGTCAAGAAGCTCGCTACGAGCATGCGTACACGATTATGCATGTAACCCGTAGCAACTAGTTGGCGCATACCAGCATCCACGAGCTCATATCCTGTCTTTCCGTCGCACCATGCTTGATAATCTTTCTCCGAGTCTCGCCAAGGAATAGCGGCGTACTTTTCCCGGAAGGGGCCCTCCACTGTGTAAGGAAAGTGCCACAAAATCTGCTGATAGAAATCTCTCCAGATTAATTCATTGACATACGTGTGGCTCCACTCTCTTGTGCGATCGAGCAGTTTACGTATGCTTACTGTACCAAATCTCAGATGCACACCGATACGGCTAGTACCTTCCTTTCCAGGATAATTTCTCTGCTGCGCATAATCGCGAATCAGATCCTCTTCTGGTCGTTCTGTTGGATACGGAAATTCATTTGGGCGAAAGCCCATATCATCCAGAGATATCATCTCCATCGGCTTGCACTGATGGAGCTTGTGCAGATTATAAGCGCTCGACCATATCTCTGGTGGATGATTACTCAGACGCTGTCTCCAGATCTTGCTATAAGGTGTAAATACCACATAGGGATCGCCATCGCTCTTGACTACTTCATCCTTGGCAAAAATGACGTGATCCTTGTAACTGTGAAATTCTATTCTTTTATTCTCAGCATATGAGGCGATATCAGCATCACGCTCACGAGCGTAGGGTTCATAGTCCTCATTAGTATAAATAGCCTGTACGTCGTAGGTATCAAATAATTCCTGAAAAGCTCCTCTCGGTGCACCGTAGTACACGTACATGCTGCCACCTTTGTCTTCGAGAGCAGCTTTGAGATCCGCGATGACCGAGTGTATATAATTGACCCTTTTATCATCTCTATCTTCCAGCTCATCGAGGATCTTTCGATCAAATATAAATACAGGTAACACAGGTACTCCACTATCTAGAGCATGATAAAGCGCGGTATTATCCGTCGTCCGCAGATCTCTGCGATACCAGTGTATGCATATCTTTTCTTTGCTCATATCATCCTCAGACTTATCTTACCATAGCTAAACATCGTGAGGCATAGTTTTTTCCAATTGGGCACTCGGATCCGCTTCTGCATGACGCGCTCTGCGGGTGTACGCTTGATATTTCTATACAGTGACTTGTAATACATATAAGCCGAGTACACACCAAATCTACAGCTGCGCGGAAGCTGACGAATACCGACAAGAGCATCATCAAAGTCTTGTAAAATTTCACGTTCGATCTGCAATTTATTTTCTTTATCAAAACTGCTGAAATCAACTCCAGGGAAATAGACTCGTCCTAGACCTTCATAGTCGGCTTTGAGATCTCTCAGAAAATTGACTTTTTGAAATGCGGCTCCTAAGCTCTTAGCAGAAGAACGAAGGTGCTCATACTGAGCCGTATCACCCTGTACAAATATCTTGAGGCACATCAGTCCTACGACTTCAGCAGATCCGAGGATGTACTCAGCATAGCTCTCTGGCGTGTGATCGGTAGCCTCCAGATCCATCTCCATACTCCTCAGGAATGTATCGTATAAGTGCTCTTCTATCTGATACTCATTCACTACCTGCTGGAAGCTATGGATGATGGGATTCACACTGATTCCTTCTGCGATCGCCGTGTAACTATCCTTGCGAAACTCCGCCATCAGTCGTCGCTGCTCATAGCCGTGAAAGCTATCTACGATCTCGTCTGCCAGCCGCACCCAGCCATATATACTGTAGATAGGCCCGTGCAGAGAAGCATCAAGCATCTTGATCCCCAGAGAGAAACTCGTGCTGTAGTGACGAGTCGTCTGTAGGCTCATCTTTTGACTTAGGATATCGTAGTGCGCTTTCATGATTGGTATCAGTCTTAAAACTACTGCCCTTTAGCGAGGCGCGCATGGTTTTTCTTGATATACTGCGCCGCCATCTCTCCACTGATGATACTCGGTGGCACGCCAGGCCCTGGCACTGTGAGTTGACCAGCATAGAGCATATTGCTCAGAGACTTATTGATCAGTGTTGGTTTGAGTACTGCAGTCTGGCGTAGGGTGTTCGCTAGGCCATAGGCATTTCCCTTGTAAGCATGATAGTCTTCCTGGAAGTCCGTGTGAGCATAGCTGCGCTTATAGATCACGTGCTCACGGATCTTCTGTCCAGTGAGGCGCTCCAGTCGAGACATGATCATATCGTAGTACTTTTCTCGTACAGCCTCAGTATCCTCCAGTCCTGCTGCGACTGGTACAAGTAAGAAGAGATTTTCTTTACCCTCGGGTGCTACACTAGGATCTATCATAGAGGGACAGCAGGCATAGAAGAGTGGAGCATCTGGCCACTGAGGATCATCATAGATCTGCGTGCTATGATGCTCTAGCGACTCATCAAAGAACAGCGTATGATGCTGCAGACCTGTGAGTTTCTTATCTACACCCAAGTAGAACAGTAAGCTACTCGGAGACATGACCCGCTTATCCCAGTAGCTTTCACTGTAGTTCCTCGCACTAGCAGGCAGTAGCGATTCCATGTGATGATAATCGCCCGTAGCCACGAGAGTTTCCACAGGTATTTTCTTCCCCTTGACGCTCAGACTGTGTGCTCTACCCTTATCTACGTGGATCGAGTCTACTGGGCTATCAGTATGTATACGCACACCTTGCTCTACGGCTATCTTGACAAATCCTTTGATGATCTCATGCATGCCACCCATCGGATACCACGTACCCATGTACAGACCCGCATAGTTCATGAGACTGTAGAGTGCCGGCGTATTGGCGCTTGACGCCCCTAGAAATAAGACGGGAAAGTCCATCAATGCGATCAATCGCGGATCCTTAAATAGTCTGCGGACATATTTGCCAAAGGATCCAAAGAGATTCATGCGTAGTGCCGCGCTCATCACTTTGGGTTGGATAAATTCCATGATGCTCAGTCCTGGCTTGTATACAAGGTCATTCATCGATACCTCGTACTTTTCCTTAGCCTCCTTCATAAAAGCTCGCAACTTATCAGCTGCACCCGTCTCGATCTGTTCAAACAGCTCCAGGATTGCGTCCTCACCAGCTGGCAAGTCCACCACATCTCCTTCACCAAAGTACATACGGAAGCCTGGGTCAAGCTCACGTAGGTCATAGAAGTCTGGGACCTTTCGGTCAAATGCCGCATAGTACTTTTCAAACACATCTGGCATCCAATACCAACTAGGGCCCATATCAAAAGTGAATCCCTCGGCTTGAAACATACGGGCTCTGCCGCCAGCCATACTATTCTTCTCATATACGTCCACCTCATGCCCATCTCTGGCGAGATAGGAAGCTGCACTCAATCCAGCAAATCCCGATCCTATGACTTGACATCGCATGCTAGCTAAAAGACTATAAGTGTGCACATTGTTGACCAGCCTAGCGCCTTATATCTGTAGAGTTCTACTCCATTGCCTAGATAGAGAAGTAGATGACTTCTCGTATATGCTATCTCATGGACTATTCATCTCACGATCACATGTATCGTACGATCTGCACATTCTCATCTTTCACAGGGCGTCATCTGTCTATATTACTTGTCACTAGGCACAGAGATCTTAGCTTTAATACATGATAGCGAGTGATATGACCATAGACATGATCTATAGGGCAATTGACCTTGCAGTGCAAGCACGACTACCATGAAGAGAAAATACAAACCCACCGGCTGCCTCAAGTTTCTGATCTTTCTGATCATTTTCGTTCCGATTGCATTTTTCGGAGCTCATCTTATACGAGGTGATGACTGGCGCGATACGCTGAGCAAAGTTGGAATCGGAGGTGATAAAGTAGAGAATTCTACACCTCGATCTCGTTCAAGCTCTAGTGAGTGCGAAGCTCTGGAGGAAGAGATAGAAAATCTACGTCTCATCATCAAGAATAAGGATCGCCGTATCCAAGAGCTAGAATCACAGTAATCTGCCAATCTGTCTGTGATATTCCTGAGCGTCACGCAGAGTGTCAGCTATCAACCGACTTGGATGTCGTGGTATGACTTTTGACCCATGATGATCGCTCGCAACTGCGTGTATCACCAGAGTATATCACATGAACTATCACAACATCAGACACCCGTATCCCATGTCCCTAGCAGAAGAAGGAGAAGCTATCTCTTTCATTCCCATAGAAGATGAAGGCGAGGATGAACTGGGCACCATATATCCAGACGAGCTACCGCTGCTCGTCCTTAAGAACACTGTCCTCTTTCCAGGGATCGTCATTCCTATCACAGTAGGAAGAGATAAGTCTGTCAAGGCCGTCAAGCACGCACATGATTCTGATAAGATCATCGCTGTCATCACACAGCGCGATGCCAATATCGAAGATCCAGGACAAGACGACCTCTACGAGACAGGGACCATAGCTAAGATTCTTAAGCTGCTCAAAATGCCTGACGGCACCATGACAGCCGTCATACAGGGCAAGTCCCGCATGAGCCTAGAGCAAGTGACCAGCACAGATCCTTATCACAGAGCGCAAGTCAGACATCTCAGCTACGAGCAAGCAGATGACGCTATTGAGTTTACGGCTAAGATCAGTTCTATACGTGGTGCTGCAGAAAACATCATCAATCTCAGTCCCGCCATTCCTAATGAAGCCAACGTAGTCTTGGGTAATATCAAGTCAGACAGCTTTCTCCTAGACTTCATCGCCAGCAATCTCAATGTAGACGTACAGGCTAAGCAGGATATCCTTGATCTCCATGGCATACCTGAGAAAGCTGATGTGATCCTTACTGAAATCACTAAGGAGCTGCACATGCTCGAGATCAAAGACCAGATAGAATCCAAGGTGCGCGGAGACCTAGAAAAGCAGCAGCGCGATTACTTCCTCAATCAGCAGCTTAAGACCATACAGGAAGAGCTCGGAGACAATCCGCAGGCCGCTGCAATCAAAGAGCTAGAAAAACGTGCTCACAAAATGAAGTGGACAGAGGAGGTCAGCAAGGGATTTGCTAAGGATCTTGCCCGCGTGCGCCGCATGAATCCTCAGGTCGCCGAGTACAGTATTATGCTCAATTATCTAGAGATGATGCTCGACCTTCCTTGGGGTGTATACACTAAGGACAACTATGATCTACAGAAGGTGCGAAAAGTGCTAGATCAAGATCATTTTGGCCTTGACAAAGTCAAGGACCGCATTATAGAGCATTTGGCAGTACTCAAGCTCAAAGAGGATATGAAGGCTCCCATTCTATGTCTTGTCGGCCCTCCTGGTGTGGGTAAGACGAGTCTAGGCAAGTCAATTGCTAGAGCGCTTGATAGGAATTTTGTCCGCATGTCACTAGGAGGATTGCACGATGAGAGCGAGATACGAGGACATCGCAAAACCTACATAGGAGCCATGCCAGGCCGCGTCATAAAGTCGATCAAAAAAGCCGAGTCATCCAATCCCGTCTTTATTCTCGATGAGATCGATAAGGTAGGTAAGGATATGCGTGGTGATCCTAGCTCCGCCCTCCTCGAAGTACTCGATCCGGAACAGAATACGCGCTTCTATGATAATTATCTAGAGCACGAGTACGACCTGAGCAAGGTACTTTTCATCGCCACAGCTAATAATCTCAACTCGATCCAGCCAGCGCTTCTGGATAGGATGGAGATCATAGAAATCAGCGGTTACAGCCAAGAAGAAAAGCGTGAAATCGCAAAGAAGCATCTTATACCTAAGCAGCGCAAAGCACATGGCCTGAAGGCCACGGATCTAAAGATTGCTGAGGCCACGCTGGACAAGATCATATCGCAATACACTCGTGAGTCAGGAGTGAGAAATCTCGACCGACAAATCGCTGGGGTGATGCGACACATCGCTCGCAAGGTCGCTGGTGAAGAAGAGTATGTCAAGACGGTCAAGGCAGACCAGATCAAGACAATTTTAGGTCCTCGACCTTACTCGATGCGTAGCTATCAAGTCATCGATGCACCCGGTGTATCTGTGGGTCTAGCATGGACGCGAGTGGGAGGTGATATCTTGTATATAGAGACATCTCTCAGCCAAGGTAAGTCCAAGCTTCTCCTCACAGGAAATCTTGGTGATGTCATGAAGGAATCTGCCACCACGGCTCTCAGTTATATCAAGAGTCACAGCGAGCAACTTTCCATACCTACCGAGCGATGGGAGTCTATGGATATTCACGTACATGTCCCTGCCGGAGGTATACCCAAGGACGGCCCGAGCGCTGGCATCACTATGATGACCAGTATAGCGAGTGCGATCCTAGAGAAACCAGTACAGCCTTATCTAGCCATGACGGGAGAGATTACTCTACGTGGACAAGTACTACCAGTAGGTGGTATCAAAGAAAAGATCCTAGCTGCAAGACGTGCGGGTATGAAGAAGATCATGCTCTGCGAAGAAAATCGCAGGCATGTGGAGGAAATAGAGGATGAGTATCTCGTGGGCCTAGAGTTTGTCTATGTAGATAAGATGCAGCAAGTATTGCAAGAAGCGCTAGACATATGGCATTTTTAAGAGAGTGAACATCTATTCTCTTAATGGAGTGTTAATATGTGGAGGTTTGAGCTTCTCTGTCTAGTACCTCCCGTTATTACTGTAAATTTGGCAACTATGAAGTACTCTCGACTCTTATCGCTTGTCCCATTGCTATGCATGATGATGCTAGTAGGCACTCAGCTCACCGCTCAGGATAGTACCGCTACGAGCAATCCTGATTATGTGCAATTCTCTGGTCGTGTGGTATATGACGACAGGGGTGAGCCTACTTCCTTTCCCTATGTCAATGTATATGTCAAGGGCAGCAGTCGTGGTACATCTACCGATCTCAGTGGATTCTTTTCATTGGTCGCAGCGAGAGGAGAGACGGTAGTATTTTCCTTTGTAGGATTTCAGACCGCCGAGTATACGATTCCAGAAGATCTAGAGAGTAACTGGTACACCATGATCCAGACCATGACGGAGGACACTATTTTCTTGCCTCAGACCGTCATATATCCTTGGCCCAGTAGAGAATTTTTTGAAATAGAATTTCTCGCTATGCAGCCTGATCAAGATCTACAGAATGCCGCTGAGAGAAATCTCAGTCCAGAGATCTTAGCCCTACTAGATGAGCAGACGCTGCCTGATGGTAATGAGGCATCTGACCTTATCTTCCGCGAGCAGGCTAAATCGTACTACTACAATGGTCAAGTGCGTCCGCAGAGAATCTTTGACGCTATGGCATGGAAAGACTTTATCCAAGCTTGGAAGCGCGGTGATTTTAAGAAAAAGAAGAAGAAGAGTCGGAATTAATCCTCGCATCGGACTCTGCTGCCATTTCCGATGGCCCTATCCTCTCCACACCGTCCTAAGATAGATCTGAGGCGAACCCTTTGCAGCTCGCTGAAGTTAGCTGATCGTACCAGACGACATAGACTATCTCCGATCTCCTCATCACTACATCCAAAGGCTGCTACTGTCCACGAGCTGATATCTACATAGATCCCAGATTCCCAGTAGAGCACGCAGTGATTACCCATGGGCACAGCGATCATGCGCGTGGTGGATCAAAGCACTATTACTCTACGCCTGCTACCGCAGATATCATGCGATACCGGATAGACCAGGACCTAGATATCAGTGAGTACGGCTATGCTGATGGATTTGAGAAAAATGGTGTCCTCTTTGAGTTTTTCTCAGCAGGTCATGTATTGGGATCAGCCCAAGTCCGTGTAAGCTACGGTGGCGAATCTTGGATCAATACGGGCGATTACAAAGTCGAAAATGATGGAGTATCTGGGGACTTCACACCTACGACTTGCGACCACTTCATCACAGAGTGCACATTTGGCTTACCTATATTCCGATGGAAGCCGCAGGCTGAAGTATTTTCTGAGATCAATGCCTGGTGGGCGGCCAATGCCGCAGTCGGTGAACTCAGTATTATCTACAGCTACTCTCTAGGAAAAGCACAGCGGGTGCTGCACGGTCTGGACACGAGTATAGGTCCCATTTACGCTCACTATACCGTAGAGCAAATCAATGCGATCTATAAGAGACATGGTGCCAAGCTGCCTCAGACTGAATCCCTTACAGATCTGACTGCCAAAACTGCAGATCCCACTGGCATCATAGTCGCTCCACCAGGCCTCCAAGATGGCCGATTAGTGAAAGCTCTCAAGGTGAAGCATGACGCCATGGCAAGTGGCTGGATGGCCATACGCGGGATCCGGAGACGGCGGTCATACGACAAGGGCTTTGTACTGAGCGATCATGCCGATTGGCCAGGTCTCATACAAGCTATCGCTGGATCAGGCGCCTCCAGTATCTATCCCGTGCACGGGTATACAGAGATCTATACAAGATTTCTCCAAGATCAGGGTTATAATGCCAAGGACTTTCACCTAGAGCTAGAGCGGACTACATGAAACGCTTCGCACAGTTATACAAGGAAGTTGACAGCACTACGCGCGTCTTACCCAAGGTAAAAGCGCTGGTAGACTACTTCCGTGAGGCGCCAGACAGCGAGGCCATCTGGGTCATCGCACTCTTCACACATCGCCGTCCTAAGCGACTTATATCAACCATCTACTTGCGTGAATGGGCGATCGAAATCAGCGGTCTCCCCACATGGCTCTTTGAAGACAGCTACCATATCTGTGGAGATCTCGCCGAGACAATCTCCCTCGTATTACCTCCGCCTACCAAGTACGTCAGTCATCCACTATCCTACTACTTCCAGCAGATGGTGAATCTGCGCGGAGAGGATACAGAGGTCATCCGTGCGTGGATCTTAGACACTTGGGATAGCCTTCCACATCAAGAGCGCTTTCTGTTCTGTAAGTTCATCACAGGTGGATTCCGTGTAGGAGTATCTGATAAGTTGCTCGTACGCGCCCTAGGTCAAGCTCATCACATAGAAGAAAGTGACATGGCCTATAAGCTTATGGGCGATTGGACACCGAGGGACACCCAGTTGCAAGATCTCCTAGCGGATGATCAATCTGCTAACATTGCAAGACCCTATCCTTTTTATTTGGCCTATGCACTGGAGAAAGATGCAGACGACCTAGGAGACCCAAGTGAGTGGAGCGCCGAGTACAAGTGGGATGGCATACGATCCCAATTCATCAAGCGAGCCGGAGAGTGGTTCCTGTGGTCACGCGGTGAGGATTTAATTAATGGATCTTTCCCAGAATTTTCTGGTTTACTCGATCTTCCAGATGGAACAGTAATAGATGGTGAGTTAATTGCGCACGACCCACTGCACGCAGATCCTATTCCGCATCCCGGGGAATTTAATGCCCTTCAGAAAAGACTCGGCAGAAAGAAGCCAGGTAAAAAAACCTTAGACGATAATCCCGTCACCATCATCGCTTATGATCTCCTCGAGTGGGACGGCGTGGATCTTCGAGAGCAGGCTTTCGCCCAAAGGCGGGAGCTACTTAAAGCGCTCGTAAATAATCAAGATAATTCGCTCCTAAGACTATCACCTATCATTAACTTTAATGACTGGAACGAGGTGCGAGAGCTACGCGAAGGCGCAAGAAAGCATGGAGCGGAAGGTCTGATGATAAAGCGCTATGACAGTCCCTACCGAGTGGGTCGTAAAAAAGGCGACTGGTGGAAATATAAAGTAGACCCTTACACGATCGATGCTGTGATGACCTATGCCCAAAGTGGCCATGGACGCAGGAGCAATTTATTTACCGATTTTACCTTTGGTCTATGGGAAAATGGCGAATTAATCACATTTGCTAAAGCCTACAGCGGCCTCACCGATGTGCAATTCCGAGAAGTGTCTAAGTATGTCAGAGCTAATACTCTAGAGAAGTATGGTCCTGTAAGAAAGGTTAAGGCAGAGCTAGTGATGGAGCTAGCATTCGAGGGAGTACATCTCTCCAGCAGACACAAAAGCGGCGTGGCAGTACGATTTCCAAGAATAAAACGCTGGAGAAAAGATAAGACAGCCGCGGAGGCGGATCAACTGTCTACACTCAAAACGCTAATCGAAAGATAAGCTTGAATTAATTTTGACTGCAAGCTAGATCGCTAAAGACGATGAGTAGTCACAGCAGCATAATTCATCTATTTTTATGATTATGAATACATACCAGTCCGGTAAGCAGTTCTTGTACCTACTCGCAATTGTCTACCTACTATCATCCTGCGGAGTGAGTAAAAAAAGTCTAGAGAATATCAGCGCTCGCATGAGCGATCAGAGCAGTCAGATCCTTATACAATCTGAACTTTCAGCAAGTACGGGCGATCTTGCACGTCTAGTAGAAAAGATGCTATCTGACACCCTAGCAGAAGGTGTCTATGAGGACTATAATCTCGATTATCTCGTAGAGCGAAGTGGCGATATGATCATCTCTGCAACTGGTAGGACGCTCACCAGTAGCATGCCTATGACCGTAGCGATGCAGGGTGATATAGGAATCGCTGATGTATCCGCCCAGGGCGAACTTATGGTAACTCTGGTCAGTGACATCGCCATAGATCCTGACTGGCAACTTCGCAGCACGACACGGCTCCAATCCCACGAGTGGATAGAAAAGCCACGTCTCAAAATGGGCTTTATCAACATAGGCGCTGAAAAAATTGCCGACTATCTGATCAAGCGCATGGAGGCTGATCTCATATCCCAGCTCGACACTGCGCTCAGCAATAATCTAGATTTACCACAAGAGATACGATCAATGCAGGATCGTATGATCTCAGAGCTCGCCTACAAGGTAGGTGATCAGTGGGTCAATATCATTCCATCCATCATCGCGCTATCCGATCTGCAAGAATCCCAGGATAAACTAGGTCTGCAGATAGGCCTCACAGCAGATCTCAGAGTGGCAGATACATCCATCGCGTATCTAGAGGTTGATACCGCCAGGTACATGTACAGACCTTGGGATGAGGATATCACTACAGGTCAGATCGTACTATCTCTCCATGAGCGGGACTTACAGAATCTCATGGGTGCCTACCTAGACTCTAATCGCATAGACCTAGGCGGTAATAAGCAGATCCTCCTTACTGATACCAAGCTCCAAGCACAGTCGGGCTCCCTACTTATCGCTATGCGAAGTACTGGGTACCTAGATGGTGATCTCATCATGAGTGCTCGACCAGAGTACAGTGCTAGTCGCAATGAGATCATGCTTGCAGACTTTGTCATCAAGTCCAAGGTCAAGGGAATCATCAAGCGGGCTGGCCTCTCACTAGCTAAAGGAAAAATCAAGAGCAAAGTCGAAGAAGGACTTAATGAGGTACTTTGGACATACCTAGACAATTATAACTCGATGATTACCGAGTGGTCCTCTGATCAGCAGCAAGGAGATGTACCAGTACTGTGGGATCCAAAATCCCTCAAACTTTCACCCTCTGCCATCAACGTGACAGATGAGCTTATCCAAGCTTTACTCGTTTCAGAATCTACTATAGACTTAGAACTACGTGAGTAGACCATGGGTCATAGCAAGTGGCCATGAAGTCACGAGCAATGCTGGTGGTGAAGTGTTGCGTGCTGGAGGTAACGCTTATGATGCACTAGTAGCAGCTTACTTGACCGCCTGCACAGCTGAGCCTGCTATGGCATCTATGGGGGCAGGAGCGCTCATCATGCACCAGTCGACTGGATCTAAGGTGATGTTCACAGATGCATTTTGCCAGACACCCGCTCACAAAGCCAATGGTAGAAGTACCATACCAGTGACAGTGAGCTGGGACTCTGTAGACGAGATCTACCACACTGGAGCGGCGAGTGTGGCCGTACCTGGTGTTATGAAGGGAATCTGGAAACTCCACAGTCGCCACGGACACATGAGCTGGAGGGAGTGTTGTATGCTCGCTAGTGACATAGCACGCGATGGAGTAGCACTCAATGGCTTCCAACATCTAGATATCAATCTGCTCCGTGACATATTTGCTCAGGCCAAAGACTTAGCCACTGCTGTACTCGATGATGATCTTAAAGTCAAATCAATAGGATCTCTGATCCGCATACCTCATCAGGCTGAGACCATTGAAGTCGTCGCTCACGAAGGTGTCGACATACTATACAAAGGCGAAATCGCTCAGGCAATTAGCGAAGTCATTAGTGATCAGGGACATCTGAATTTATCAGATCTGCAATCTTACAAGAGTGTTGATACTGCTCCACTTTCCTTCACGTGGCGAGATAGAACAATCTACAGTCCTGACCATCCTAGTCTTGGCGGCTATATCCTTGCCGCTCTCCTCCATGGTATAGGGAGTCAAGATCAGCTGATAGAAAGCATAGAAAAAGTGCGAGCCTGTGGGACAGATCTATCTGCACTGAGCAAGCTCTCTAGACTAAGCAGTCGAGCTTCACATCAGACTATCGCTGGAGGTACATCTCATATGTCCATAGCCGACGCGATGGGAAATCACATCTGCATGAGTTTTTCTCTAGGAGAAGGTAGCGGTGTAGTGGTACCTGGCACAGGTATTCATCTCAATAATATGCTTGGCGAACCATCACTCTTACCTGATGGAATAGATAGTTGGATTACGGGAAGCCGTCTACGAAGTATGATGACTCCGATAATAGCTGTGCGGGGCGATCACGCCTTACTCGCTGGTACTGGCGGTGCTGATCGGATACCGCATGTACTAGCTCAGTTCCTACTTCACTACCAAGCCACTGATCATCTGGAAGAAGCCATCCGAGCTCCTAGATGTAATCTAGCGCATGGCACTTTTCACACAGAACCAGGCTGGTCCGCTGTCGTACCCCGCAGTGTTACTCATAATCCCTGGAAGAAGCGCAACATGTATTTTGGAGGAGTACATGCAGTTGCTGTAGATAACGATCACGCCACAGGTGCGGCTGATGCGAGGAGAGAAGGCTATATCCTACGTGGACAATGATAAGCTAAATCGAATCAGTGGTGTAGCTCTCGATTTTACCGTGCAGACTTCTACCCAATTCGTGCAAGAGGCTTCGTAGCGAGAGCCACAGGTGCGATAAGATGAGGTGCTTCTCTGACGAGGCATAGTGTGCTATGTGCATCTCGGCTGTCGCTCGATGAACGGTTCAGCAGGTGAAGAGTGCCTACCTCTGGTAAGCGCCTGATCTTGAAGCAGATGTGGCTCGCAGTAGAAGCAAAGCACAATGGTCATATCACTCCACTCACTTCATGACAAATAGGCGAGATCGAGCCGTAACGCGTACTTACACCAACGCCACTCTTGATATATCGCCTATAGTCCTGACGGAGCTTCAGTTACATCGCTGAGAAACATTTACCAAAAATCATAATGCATGAATTGGGTTCTAAGCTTTATTGAGGAGGATTACATCTGCGCTTTCGCGCAAATGTAAAAAGGCAGCACGGGGTAGTGCTGCCTTCTGATCAAGGGTTTTTTGGCGTATGCTCGATTGAGCTGAATTATAATCCCATACCTAGTATGCCTACCACAGACATAGTCATGGTGAGTACATAGAGACTTATCCATGTGAGTCGTGAACTGATCTTTACCTCTTGTGCGAGCTGCTCACGAATGGTATTGTGAGTATAGCTGAATCCGCCATTAGATCTTAGATCTGTAGTTGCGAAGTAATTACTCTTAGGAGATTGAAGTCTGGACCACTGGATAGATAGATTTTTCATGATGTACTAGATTTGGATGTTTATGTTTTGACTGAAATTGATTGCTTTGTTTTTGCGACCCTTTGGCCTCATTGACAAATCAAAGATGGCCCGAGGTCACATCGATTTCGACTCAGCTCGACGAATCCAAGCAGAATTTCGATGGAATAGGCATTAAATCAATGTCTCCTAGGATCTTTATATCCATCTCATTATCAGTAACTTACATAATAAGATTATTCGCTTTTGTTTTCTATAATCTATTGATTTTCAGCACCTTGTAAAGGATATCGCTGCAACTGCGAGCATTTGCCCGAAAGGGCATATATTAGCTATCATGGCTGTAAGTATTACTATCGAGGTTAATCCTGAGTGCTACCTCAGAGATCCCCTTCAGACCAGTTTAGGGAAGAGGATCATAGAGCATAGCATTGAGGTACTCGCAGAGGCTGGCTTTGAGGCATTTAATTTTAAGCAGTTGGCTCGCTCTATGGGTTCGACTGAAGCATCTATCTATCGATATTTCAGGAACAAGCACTATCTACTTATCTACCTCACGTCGTGGTACTGGGACTATATGAAGTACTTGATACAGATCGATATACGCACCACTGTCGATCACTATGAGCGGCTTATACGAGCAATGTCCACTGTTGTCTCCGCTGCTTCTGAATCAGATAGCGTGCAATTTGTCCATCAGAAGATGCTACATAAAATCGTACTTGAAAACTATGGTAAAGCTTACCACACCAAGGACGTCGATCAAGAAAACAGCGCTGGGCTATTTCAGAATTATAAGGAGGTAAGCAATTTAATTGCTGATCTCATAGCGGGAGTGCGCAGTGACTTTACCTATCCGCATGCACTAGCTACTAATCTGCTCACGATGGCGCATGAGCACTACTACTACGCTGAGCACCTTCCGTCCTTGACAGAGATCCAGAGAGATAGCATCCCTGCCGAGATAGAGCAGATGCTTCACTACTATGTGGAGCAGATACTAGTCAGGTAATGATATTGCTTTCACTTCTTGTGCACGGATGAGACGATTGTATTCTGGTATCATTTCAGCTTTTACCTTATCAAATCTCTGGAGCTGCTTATCTATTCTGGCTGTAAGTTCATCTCGTACTGCGATCGCCTGCGCTGTGGGTGGCCCTTCACCCATCTGACTTAAGCTATTGAGGTGTGCCAACTTATTAGTTAGTCGTATGGGGAAATTGAGCGGATCTTGTCCGCTACGATTCTGTGTCTGGTAGAGTGTCTCTTCTATATCTGTCATTACGCTATCGATATCGCTAGCTAGTCCGCGTATGTCTTCTTGATCGTCTGATAGTCTCTCTTCATAAAACTCCATCTGTGTGCGCACTTGTCGAATTGCCTTAATTGCACGGTGAGCTTCATCGACTTTCTCGTAGACACTCATCTCAAAATCATACTGCTCTTGATAGTCTGCTGCCTTCCATTCCAGTCTCGGATCTCTATGAATATGAAATGCCTGAGAGGTAATGTCTTCACCGTTGATAGATAATCTTGCGATGTATCCACCAGGTTGAGCTACAGGTCCACTGAGGCTCGCCCACCAGAGGATCATTCCGTCAAATCTTGTGGCTGGTGGTAGACGCATATCCCATGAGAATGTATGCGAGCCACTCTCTGGCTTCCACCCATCAGCGCCAGACTCTGTAGAGTTGAAGCTGCGCACTGTATCCATCTTCTCTGTCAGAATGGTCATGATGAGTGTATCATCTGTGTGTACACTGTCTATGTAATAGTGTAGTTGCACACCAGATGCATGATTAGTCCCAGCAGAACTGGATCGACCCTGGCGACCGCGTATGCGATAGGCGGCTTTGGCAGGATAGATGACATGATCACCGGTACGCTGTACCGACAGGCGCCTCAGTATACTCAAGTCGTCCATGATCCACAGAGATCGACCTTGCGTGGCTACGACAAGCGACTCATCTTTGATCTGGAGATCCGTGATGGGTACAATAGGAAGATTGAGCTGCATGGGATACCACTGCTCTCCATCATTGTAGCTCAGATACATTCCTGACTCTGTACCGGCATAGAGTAAGCCAGGTACAACAGCATCTACTTCTATGGCGCGGGTGAAATGTGATCTATCTATTCCTCGGTCTATACGCTTCCAGGTGACTCCGTAGTCTCTTGTACTATAGAGATAAGGCTGATAATCACCACTCTTGTAGGAAGTAGCTGCGATGTAGCAACCCCCATCATGATGTGGATCGGCAATGAGGTCATTGATCTGGGTCCATTGGGGTAGTCCACTGGGCGTCACGTCTGTCCAGTCGTCACCACCATTCATACTTACATGGACCAAGCCATCATCAGAGCCCGTCCAGAGGAGCCCTTCTACGCGAGGCGATTCCGCGGCAGCGAATATGGTGCAATAGTATTCTACGCTTGTATTATCCTGTGTTATCGGTCCTCCACTTGACCCTAGCTTAGTACTGTCATTTCTAGTGAGGTCTGGACTGATGGTCTTCCAGCTCTGTCCCTCATCCGTGCTCACGTGGAGATGATTGCTGGCTGTGTATAGTCGATTGGCTGAGTGTGGACTGAAGAAGATCGGAAAATTCCACTGAAACCGATACTTCATCTCCTCCGCCCCATGACCCATAGGATTATCCGGCCATACATTAATAGCACGCAGTGCATCAGTACGGTGATCAAGTCGAGTGAGGAATCCGTCGTAGCTGCCTCCGTAGACAACTTCATTATTTTCTGGGTGTACAGCAATATGTGCAGATTCGCCACCGGCAGTGGGCTCCCAGTCGCGCTCGCCTATACTCCGCCCTGTGGTACGGCTTGCTATCCGCAAGGTGCTGTTGTCCTGTTGAGCAGCATAGATCCTGAAAGGAAATGCGTTATCGGTTGTAACCCGGTAAAACTGTGCGGTAGGTTGATTATAATAGGTCGTCCAATTTTCACCTTTGTCCGTGGTGACTTGTGCACCTCCGTCATCAGCAATGACCATACGCTGATCGTCCATCGGATCTATCCATAGATCATGATGATCTCCATGCGGAGTACCATATCGCTTCCAACTCTTACCACCATCGGACGACTGATGATAGCCCACATTCATGACGTGCACATCATCTATACTCTGAGTACCTGCATAGATACGTGTGTAGTACCATGCGCGCTGGCGCAGAGAGCGATCAGAATTGATCAATTTCCATGTGTCTCCGCCATCATCAGATCGATAGACGCCTCCTTTGGCATTTTCTATGATGGCGTAGATCCGATCACCGTCTACTGGAGACACCGCTACACCACTGATACCCCACGTGCCGCTGGGTAGACCATCTCTCGCAGATATATCCTCCCAAGAATCACCGCCATCCGTACTCTTCCACAGAGCGGAACCTTCACCGCCAGAGCTGAAACTGTAGGGTGTCCTCCTCACATTCCATGTGCTGGCGTACATGATACGGTGATTACTAGGATCATACGTCAAGTCACACGCTCCCGCCTCTGGACTAGCGTAAAGTACTTTCTCCCAATTAGCACCACCATCTATAGACTTGTAGACGCCTCGCTCTCTGGAGCTCTTATAGATATCACCTATAACTGCAGCGAGGACGATATTTGGATTATCTGGATGGATGCGTATGCGTGCGATATGCCTGCTTTGCTTCAGTCCGATGCTAGTCCATGTCTTTCCAGCATCCTCAGATCGCCACATGCCATAGCCATAGGAGACATTGCCCCGGAGTGTCTGCTCACCGCCACCGGCATAGATGACATTGGGATCGCTTTGGCTGACGGCTATGGCTCCTATGGATCCACCGAAATATCCATCGCTGATATTCTGCCAGCTATTACCTCCATCTGTGGTCTTCCATACACCTCCTCCCGTAGTTCCTTGATAATAAAGGAGAGGCTTTCCTTCTACGCCTGCCACAGCACAGGATCTACCTCCGCGATAGGGCCCGATATGTCTCCACTGCATGGCGTCGTAGCGATGCAAGAGGGGATCTTCTATCACCGAGCTCGTAGAGACAGAATTCTGCGAGCGTTGAGATTTTTTCTTTTGGGCGAAAGCCCCCGTAAGCATCACGGTGGCTAGAAATAAAAGGACTACTTTCTTCATCTGACGAATATACGCACTACGACATCACCATGAAAAGAGGGTCATCCTGCGTGCAGAATGACCCTCTCCAATTTCATCTTTATAGAAAATCTATTTCACCATAAATTTCTTACTGAGCAGGAAATTTTCAGAACGTATCGTCACGATGTACATGCCTGTACCTAGATCAGCTGTAGATAGACGTAATTGCTGAGTTGCCTCATGTAGAGTCTGACGGATCGGCTTACCTTGAAAATCAGATAGCGTGATATCCATCTCTCCTGTCACATTAAGGACACTGAGATCTATCGTAATCTGCTCTACAGCAGGATTAGGAAAGAGTAGGATTGCTTCTGGTCTGATGACTTCATGCGTAGCGGATGATGGGGAGAATATATACTCGCCACTGACATCATTAAATGCGATGTCATAGATACCTGCTACTGGCTCTATATTAGCACCATTAGGCGTACCCACACCTGATGGAAAATCTGCAGATCCCCAGTTATTAGCCCATGCAGTATCAGCTCTGAATTTCACACCACCGTCATCCACGTCGGCAAAGTTGCCTAGTTCAACACCCGCGTATGACCAGGCATTTACATTGTCACTTGCCTTCTCTAAGAAGAGGTCAACTGCTCCCATGTCGCCGTCAGCTGGCCACTCACCGAATGGTCCTGACTTGCCTACAAGCGCCATTGCATCAAACTCAACGACGAGCTCAAAGTTATAAACACCAGATACTGAATTAAATGTGATGATATAGTCACCCTCAGCTACTGGCACTAGCGCGCCATCTCGCTCAGCCGTACCGCTAGGGAAGTCTCCACCTCCCCAGTTAATTGATACATCATTATTAGCTACAAATAACAGTGCTCCACTCGATAAATCCATGCGTAAACTATAGTCTTCTGCGCTGAGCTTCTCCATAGCTGTAATCGTGGTGAAATCACCATTCACAGCCGTACCCACGATACCCACAGTAGTGTAATTTACCAGCTCAGTAAAGTCATATGCGAGGGTCTCTACATTAAAACTCACTCGATATCGTCCCGCAGTGACGGGAATATTGTCAGAACTATTGGAAACCGCTGTACCGCTAGGGAAATCTGTACCGCCCCAGTTATCTGTCCAATCATCATTAGCTCTGAACTTCACCTCACCATCCACTAGGTCGATGTCAAGTGTATAGAGATTAGGATCATCTGCGCTCTTGATCATATTAGTATCAGCGTCCCAGCCAGTCGGCGTAGCACTTCCGATAAGACCTATACTCTCATAGGTCACGTTTTCTGCAAATTCATAAATCAGCGTAGCAGTGTCAAATGTGATCAAGTACTCACCAGCTTGATCTACCATAATATTATCAGAGCTATTGTACTCGGCGGTGTCCATAGGAAAATTGCCACCACCCCAGTTGTCTGCCCAGTCGTCGTCAAGCCTAAATTTGCACTCCCCAGCAACGAGGTCAAGGACTATAAACCACGCATTGGGATTGCTCTGATCTTGATACATATTGATATCACTATCCCATCCATTGGGAGTAGCGCTACCTATAATTCCCATAGCTGACATCAATTCAAATCTGTACTCAGGCACAGCAGTATCAAGCTCCACGTGGTACTGACCTGCGATGACAGGGATATTATCATAACTATTGACAATGGCCGTATCCGCAGGGAATCCTACGCCACCCCAGCTACGGACCCACTCGTCATTTTCACGAAATTTGGCTTCACCATCTGTGAGAAAGATATCCAGCTCCCAAGTCACTGAGTCAAGCTGAACCATATTAGTATCTGCATCCCACCCAAAAGGCGTCGCAGGGCCTATCATACCGATCGAGTGCTGTGCCATGAGCATACCACACGAGATTGATAGAAGGAAAATGAGTAAATTTTTTTTCATTTCGTTCTAGTATTAAGAGTGAAGAGTTAAACAATCGAGCGATACATCTTTCATATAGTGTATCATTGACACGAAGATAACAAAAGTGTAACTATATTTGATCAAATTGTTACTAAAACTCCACGGATGCCAACTAGCTATCGTTTTTCCAATCGCTATACGCTGACCCAGCTACTTCTATTAGTGTTGTCAGTAGGGGCTTTCGCCCAAATGACTGTCTCTGGAACAGTGACTGACGCCTCCTCTGGCGAGGGTCTCATTTCTGCCAATATCACAGTGGAAGGCACCGATGACGGAACCTTCACGGATTATGAAGGTGACTATGAGCTCACTTGTGCTACAGACGCGATACTCCTCATCAGCTATGCTGGTTATGAGTCGCAGCGTATACCTGTAGACGGCCGATCGAGTATAGATATAGCTCTGGCTGAAGGTAAGCTATTGGAAGAAGTGGTGGTAATTGGCTACGGTGAGGTGAAAAAAGAAGATCTGACGGGGGCCATTCAAACCGTAGATGCAAAAGATTTTAATAAAGGTGTCGTCACGAGTGCACAGCAGATGCTCGCTGGAAAAGTAGCAGGTGTCTCTGTAACTGTAGGAGGTGATCCTGGTGCAGGCGCAACCATACGTATCAGAGGCGAATCGTCTATCAGAGCAAGCAATGATCCACTTTATGTGGTAGATGGAGTTCCCTATGATTTTGGAAGTGTAGGCGGTAGTCGTAATCCGCTCAATGTCATCAACCCCACAGACATAGCTACCATCACCGTCCTTAAGGATGCGAGTGCTACGGCCATATATGGTAATCGAGCATCTGGTGGGGTCATCCTCATCACCACAAAGACTGGCCGAATAGGCTCCGGATGGAAAGTCAATTACTCAGGCAAGGCATCTCTTAGTAACACTGTGGGAAGGGTAGATGTCCTCGAATCAGATGAGTTCAGAAGTCTTGTAACTGATAGATTTGGAGAAGAGAGTAACCAATTTGCCTTACTCGGTGATGCCAATACCAACTGGCAAGATGAAATCTATCAGCAGGCTTTTGGTATGGAGCACACCGTCGGTCTCAGCGGAGGAATCGGTAATGTGCCTATCAGAGCATCATTTGGTCTATCTGACTTAGATGGTGTACTGAAGACAGAGGAGTTTAATCGCTATACGGCTAACATAAATGTCAACCCACGACTTCTGGACAACAAACTACAGCTCAATTTTGGCATCAAGGCTTCTCGCGTAGACAATAGATTTGCAAATCGTGGTGCCATAGGCGCCGCAGCGAGCTTTGACCCCACCCAGCCTATTATAGATCCGCTTGGAAATGAATTTGGTAATTATTTCGCCTGGCTCCAACCATCTAATCGCTCCACCGTAGTCGGTCTATCTGATGCTAATCCCATAGCTCTACTCGAGCAATCACTAGATGATACATCTGTCGACCGAGTGGTGAGCAGCTTTTCTGCCGATTACCGGATGCCGTTTCTGCCAGCACTCAGAGCAAATCTCAATGTAGCCTACGATTATTCCCAAGGCTCAGGCGTGAACTTCACCGATTCCATTGCCGCGCATTCTAACACAGGCTTTCGCAGTGAATTTAGCGAAGAGAGAAAAAATAGTCTCCTCGAATTTTATCTCAATTACAAAGAAGACATCAGCTCTCGAGCTAAGCTGGATCTGATGGCAGGATACAGCTACCAGAAATTTGAAGAAGAAGGTAGGTCTCGAGCCGAGGAGTTAACGACCCAGATCGTCAACGCTGACACCAATGCACAAGAACTAGTGCTGATCGGAATATTTGCCAGGGCTAACCTGGTCTGGAATGAGAACTTGATGCTTACAACATCCGTGAGACGAGATGGTACCTCTCGCTTCAGCCCAGAAAATCGATGGGGACTTTTTCCTAGTGCGGCTATTGCCTATAGAGTCATCGATAATGATAACGACTATCTCAACCGTCTCAAAGTGAGAGCGAGCTGGGGTGTGACAGGCCAAGAAAACATAGGACTCTACTACGCATATCAAGGACTCTACACAGAAAGTCAGGTCACTGCTCGCTATCAGTTTGGCGATCGATTTTTCTTCACGCAAAGGCCCAATGGCTACGACGAACAAATCCGCTGGGAGGAAACCACAACTATCAATCTCGGCCTTGATTTCTCTCTTATCAAAGATCGAATATCTGGAACCCTCGATTTTTACAAGCGAGACACTCGTGATATTCTTAATGCTATCCCCGTATCCGCAGGCGCAAATCTTACAAACTTTCTGACCACCAATGTAGGAAATCTTACCAATCGCGGTGTAGAGCTCGGATTGTGGGTCACACCCATAAAAACTGCCAAGGTCAACTGGGAAGTATCTGCCAATGCAGCATTTAATGAAAATGAAATTACCAAGTTGACCGCAGTAGATGACCCAGATTATATAGGTGTGCCGACTGGTGGAATTGCCGGAGGTGTGGGGTCAAATATCCAGCTGTTTAGTGTAGGTTTCCCTGTGAGATCCTTCTATGTATTTGAGCAAGCTTACGATGATCAAGGCAATATCATTCCTGGAGAATTTGTAGACAGAAATGGCGATGAAGTCATCAATGAAGCCGATAAGTACAGATATGAAAATCCTGCACCCGATGTAGTCTTGGGTCTCACCTCAAATATCACTGTAGGAAGTTTTGACTTTTCCTTTGCGGGTCGTGCTAATCTGGGTAACTACGTTTATAATAACATCAAGACAGATGGTGGCTATCTTGGCCGAGTGAATCGTATCAGTGATGCACTCAGCAATTTACACAGATCAGGTGTTGATAATCAAGTAGAAAACCAGTCTCAAGTGACATTTAGCGACCATTTTATAGAGAAAGCTAGCTTCTTCCGCATGGACCATATCACTATGGGATATAAATTTGAGGATGGCTTATTTGACTTCCTGAGAGTCTATACGACAGTACAGAATCCATTTGTAATTACCAAGTACGACGGGCTTGACCCAGAAGTATTTGGAGGAATCGATAATAATCTCTATCCCCGCTCCAGAATATTTGTCCTAGGAGTAGACATCAATTTTAATTAAGAGAGCGACATGATTAACTACACCACTGTGAAAAAATCAAGCTACCTACCTAGTCTAGTACTCGGCGCCTTGCTGCTATGCTTATCTTCCTGCTTTGATGATCTCAATACTGTGCCGCTTGATGATGAGCTTACAACTGCTGAATCCGTCTTTGATAATGAAGAAGCATACTTGGCAGTTCTAGCTAAGTGCTATGCTGGACTTGCCGTGACTGGTCAGACTGGTCCTGCGGGTAATGGAGACATAGGCGGCATCGATGAAGGCTTCAGCTCCTATCTCAGACTGTACTGGCAGATGCAAGAGCTCCCTACAGAGGAAGCTATCATAGGATGGAATGATCAGACGATTGCAGATTTTCACGAGTTAGACTGGACATCAAGTGATGGCTTTATCGCCGCTATGTATTATCGAATATTTTATCAGGTATCCGTGACGAATGAGCTTCTGCGTCAGACCGAGTCTGAGTTGCTCGACAGTCGTGGTGTATCGGCTGCTACACGAGCAGAGATTCCAAGTTACAGGGCGGAGGCAAGATTTCTCCGAGCACTGAGCTACTATCACGCACTTGATCTATTCAGAAATGTCCCATTTGTCACTGAAGATGATGCAGTGGGAGCTTTTTTTCCAGAGCAGCGCGATGCTGACTTTATATTTGATTTCGTGGAGTCAGAGTTGCTCGCTATTGAAAACGAGATAGCTCCGGTAGGTACGAGTGACTATGGACGAGCTGATCAAGGAGCCGTATGGACACTCCTCTCGCAGCTTTATCTCAATGCTGAGACGCACGTAGGTCAAGATCGCTATGCTGACGCTGTTACCTATAGCGAAAGAGTAATAGAAAGCGGAGCGTACAGTCTAGAAGATGACTACAATCATCTGTTCCTTGCTGATAATGATCAGTCTGCTGAGATTATCTTTCCTATCACATTTGATGGCTTGAGTACTCGCACGTGGGGCGGGACTACATTCATCATACGTGCGAGTATAGGTGGAGTTCTAAATGCTGAAGAATTTGGCGTCGTAAATGGATGGGCTGGACTACGTACCACTCCACAGCTCATAGGCAAGTTTGACCTAGAAAGTGCAGGTGGCATCGTTTCTGATTTTAACCCAGGAGGTACTGCGGGCTATAAAAAGCTCTATGTACCTGGGGACTACAATGATTACACCTATGATGATGTCAGTACATCCATAAGCTCTGCAGCTGATGACGGAATCTACGAGGGCATCAAGGTCTTCCCAGAGGATAATAGCACATTCTTGATCACGCGTATACCGGCTAACGCTCTCATACTCGGTGATACTGACGGTGACGGTATACTCGAGGGTAATGGCGATCCGATTACTGTGGCAGAATCAGGCACCTATTATCTTACCGTAAATCTCAATGACAACAGCTATACACTTCAGCCTATAAGCTCTGTCGATATAGAAGGCTCGGCTATTGTAGGGGGTAATCAGCAACTAGAGTATCGCGCCGACGAAGGAATTTGGTATGCTGCATTTGACGGGGTGGCGGGTGACCTGTCTGTAAGGCTCCGCAGTGACGCAGGAGATATCCTACTAGGCGATGCAGATCTAGATAATATCCTGTCACCCGGGGCAGCTCCAGCCAATCTAGACGCCATAGGACCGGCAGAAATATCTCTTCGTTTACATCAACGAGACTTTACTTATCGCATAGGATCCACGAGCTTTGATCGTAGGGCACTTTTCTCTACAGAGGGGCAGTCTCTAGAAATCGCGTCCATACCAGAATACTCTCAAGGATATGCAGTATCAAAATTTAGAAATGTAAAAAGCGATGGCAGTCCAGGTAGTAATATGGAGCATGCTGATACAGACTTCCCCCTCATGAGACTAGGTGAAGTTTACCTCACTGCTTCAGAAGCACTTTTAAGGACTGGGCAGGACATAGGCAAAGCAACTGACTACTTTAATGCCGTAAGAGAAAGAACATATAAGGGGCCAGGTGGAAATATACGTTCTGATGAGCTGACTCTAGATCTTCTGCTCGATGAGCGAGCACGTGAACTCTACTGGGAAGCTTATAGAAGATCAGATCTCATCCGCTATGGACTGTTAACCAGTTCAGAATATCTCTGGGCATGGAAAGGTGGTGTTCCAGAAGGTCAAGGCGCTTCTGATTTCAGAAACGTTTACCCTATCCCTGCTGCAGACATTAATGCTAATCCCAATCTGGAGCAAAATGATGGTTATTAATTTAGAATAGAGCCATAACTTATCTATATATGCTGACCTACGCCTATACCATACTCTATGTCAAGGATGTAGATTCTACACTTTCCTTTTTCGAAAAGGCTTTTGGGTTTAAAAGAAAGTTTATTACCCCAGAAAAAGACTATGCTGAAATGCTGACGGGTACAACTACTCTAGCCTTAGCTTCACAAGAACTGGGAAAATCAAATCTTCAAGGAGGCTTCAGCGCTATAAATGAGCTAGCTAAGCCGGTGGGAATTGAACTGGCTTTCGTCTCAGATCAACTTGATAAGGATTGGAAACGAGCCGTAGATGCTGGTGCATCTGTCTTAGAAAAAATTAGCTCGAAGCCTTGGGGACAGCGCGTAGGATATCTCACAGAAGCTAATGGCTGCCTGATAGAGATGTGTGATCCTATGCCAGAGTAGTGCAGAGAAATGAATTAAATCGAAATCGTCAAGTGGGTTTATTCCGCTTTCGATCTATTGCATCAGGCGAGCAATTTCTTACTGATGCTCTAAACCATGTTGCCTGATTGAACTTCCACTGTATTTAGGTAAATGTAGATAGGAGAGACGTGACATGTCCTACATCAGTCTCTGGTATGTCAAGACTTACTGAATGATGAAGTTTTTCCTGCAATGGTTCTTTTCGATAAAAGCTTAGGCAAGATTTAAATTGAACTACTGGTACTGAAAATGCCGCTATGGCATCCAAAGTCTTAATCTCAAGTTCACCTCGATGGACAATCTTATTCTTCCATCCCCAGAAGCGTTTAACCCTAATATCGATTCGATAGGCCAAGAGATTAATTTCTCGAATCTCATCTAGAAATATCCCCACACAGCTCAATCTTTGATTCATGTTGAGCATTACGATTAAGCCACTTCGACGCAGCTCGAAGTTTACGATGAAGACCTCACCTTCTACCCCTCTTTTTAGCTTATCAAATTCTTTGATGCCGCCATTGTAAACAAATTTATTGGAGCCCGTACCGGACAATCCTAATTTTTCACGCATCGTATAATCACCGCCAAAGAGTTCCTTGTCCTGCTGTAGTGGAGTCCCACTTTTATTAATACGTAATTTCTTCATGGGATGCTCCAACCAAAATTACTCTACATCAATCTCCTCGCTATACATACCGATATCTTCTCTTCCTAGGTAGCGGATGGCAGCCGAGGCGATCATACCCAGACCCATTCCTAAGAATATGAAAGTGAGTAAATAACCTGTAGCAAACCCCAGAGCTAATCCAAAAAACATACAGGCGGCAAAGACCATCCCAGTGATCTGTGAGAGAGAGCTTTTAGGTGACCTGGCTATAGAATTGCATCGAGATTTCATGAGTATTGATTTATTGGGTTCAATCGATAGATGTCTGATCCATGCTTTCCTCCATTGACCACCATCGTCTTCTTAACTAATATGGTAGCTTTCTGTGATTTATGCACAATTTGATCGACAGATCGCTGCGTACTATCGACTACAGAGAGTCCATGATCTTTACCTGCTCTATGATGAGCTGCACACAATCTGGATTGAGAAGTGTCGATGTATCACCTAGAGAGTCACTGTCTCCACTGGCAATTTTCCTCAAGATTCGGCGCATAATTTTACCCGAGCGAGTCTTGGGTAGAGCGCTCACGAGGTACACTCTGTCTGGAGTTGCCACTGGTCCTATGATCTGGCGTACAGTAGAGCAGACACCTGCGGTAAGATCTTCGCCGTCTGAATCCTCACAGATGACAAATGCACAGATTCCCTGCCCCTTGATGGCGTGTGGATAGCCCACTACAGCGGATTCTACAACCGAATTTTGCTCATTGATTGCGTTTTCAATCTCTGCAGTTCCTAGGCGATGACCGGAGACATTGATGACATCATCGACACGTCCTATAACTCGGATTCTCCCTTCAGCATCACGACGAGCACCGTCCCCTGTGAAGTATTTGCCTGAAAAGGCTGAAAAATATGTCTGCCGGCAGCGCTCATGATCTCCGTAAGTAGTCCGTATCATAGAGGGCCATGGAAATTCTATGCAGAGCAGTCCTTCCCGATCATTCTCCTCTATCTTGTCACCCTCAGGTGTCACTAGTACTGGCCTGATACCTGGCAAGGGATAGGCAGCATAAGTGGGTTTGGTATCAGTGATGCCAGGTAAAGAACTGATCATGATTCCTCCTGTCTCGGTCTGCCACCACGTGTCCACGATGGGAGCCTTGCCGCGTCCTATGTACTGATCATACCAGTGCCAAGCCTCATCATTGATGGGTTCACCTACGGTGCCTATGACCTTGAGCGCAGAGAGATCATAGCGCTTTGGAAACTGCGTACCGTATACCATAAGTGCACGTATAGCTGTGGGCGCTGTATAAAACTGTGTCACACCATACTCTTCACAGATCTGCCAAAATCGTCCCGCATCTGGATACGTAGGGACGCCCTCATACATGAGCGTAGTAGCACCAGCTAGCAGTGGACCATAGATGATATAACTGTGGCCGGTGATCCAGCCTATATCAGCGGTGCACCAGTAGATATCGCCAGGGTCATATTGAAAGACATTAATGAAGCTATAGGCAGCATAGACCATGTAGCCCGCGGTACTGTGCACGACTCCCTTGGGTTTTCCAGTGCTCCCACTGGTATAGAGAATAAATAGTGGATCCTCGCTATCCATCACGGCCGCTTCATGCGCTGAAGTGGCACCTTGCATCATCTCGGACCAGCTCCGATCATGCTCTTGCCAAGTGATATCTCCTCCCGTGTGTGTATGAACTACTACGTGATTTACACTGTCACACGACAGCTGCATAGCGTCGTCCACAACGGCCTTGATCGCTATAGTCTTAGCACCTCTACGACTGTAGTCGCTGCATATAATCACGGAAGCTTGAGCATCATCTACGCGATCTGCCAAGGCCTGCGCAGAAAATCCAGCAAATACAACACTATGCACAGCCCCTACCCGCGCACAAGCTAGTACGGCAATGGCTAGCTCAGGTACCATAGGCATGTACAGCACTACGCGATCACCTCGCTTCACACCTAGATTTAAAAGTGCTGATGCACATGTACAGACTC
>ENA-ORXU01000375-ORXU01000375.1-marine-metagenome-genome-assembly--contig:-NODE-375-length-53241-cov-8.031149_pt1 | contig 53241 bp, 54 predicted proteins | sample MGYA00237869_ERZ511484 | MGnify/ENA metagenome assembly ERZ511484 | reverse complement strand
GGTGTACGGGAGCTGGCGGTGGACGATCCGGGCGTGCTGATCGATCACGACACGCCCGAATCGCTGGCAAGGCTCGACCGGGAATCGGGCGCGGGCTGATCGAGCGGGTGCCCGCGTTCGCGGGCGCTCGAGGAAGATCAGGCGTTCGAGGAGGACTTGTTCTCGTGATAGGCCGAGATGCTGTCGTAGACCGACTCGGGAAAGTCCAGGTCGCGATACACGTTGCCCGCATCCGGATCGTCCGGGTCGGCGAGGATCGGAAAATCCTGCTTTTCCTCGTAACCGCGAATCGTGTCGGCGGCCGGTGGGCTGTAGTCCGCCTCGGTCACCTGACGCACCAGTTCGCGCGCCTTCTCCTCGTCCACGTCCTCGTCCTGCCGCAGCAGCCCGACCAGCTCGTCCTCGTCCATGAAATGACGCGCGATGATCGTGAACACCAGGCGTCCGTAGTGTCCGATATCCTTGCCTTCGCCGAGCGCATCGAGCAGGTGCGCCATCATCGCGTTGTTCTTGAGTTCTTCGGTCGCCATCGCTTGGGTCCGGTGTGTGCGTGAAGGCCGAGAGGGCGACCTTCTTGTCAGGTGCGATACCGTAGCGCCGACCGGTGGCGTGCACCGAATGCTGGCAATATGTTCAGTCCTCGCTTCGCCGTGCCACTCGGGTATCGTCACCCGGACCGATTCCTGCTGATGGCGTGCCGCATGCCGGATGCTCCGATCATCGACCGCTTCTCCATGAGCTATACCGCCTGGAAGTTCGTGCACCTGCTGGGGGTCGTGCTGCTGGTCGGCAACGTCACCGTCACCTCGGTCTGGAAGGTGTTCGCCGACCGGACCCGCGAGCCGCGCACGATCGCCTTCGCGCAGCGGCTGGTGACCGGTACCGACTGGAGCTTCACCGGCGGCGGCATCGTGCTGATGATCGGCGGCGGCTACGGCATGGCCCTGGGTGCGGGGCTGTCGCTCACCGGGGCGCCCTGGCTGTTCTGGAGTCAGGTGATGACGCTGGTGTCGGGACTGCTGTGGCTGGGCGTGCTGCTGCCGATCCAGGTCAAGCAGGCACGGATCATCGCGGCGCTCGAGGGCGACCAGCCGTTGCCCGAACGTTATCGGCGGCTGTCGCGCCACTGGATCTTCTGGGGCGTCCTGTCGACGCTGCCGCTGGCGGTGGCGATGTGGATGATGATCGCCAAGGTGCCACGTTGATGACCTCGCGCTTGCTGCCCTCCGCCTCGGCCGGACCCTGTGCGCAGGAGTCGCTACCCGCGCGGGATGCACCTGCGGACAAGGCACTGGCCGATGCCGACGTGGCGGCACGCGGGTACGCCAACCGCAGCCGTGCCGACAGCACCTGGCGTGCCTACGAGGCCGACTGGCGGCAGTTCTCCCGCTGGTGCGCCGAGGCCGGTCTGCAGCCGCTGCCCGCCGAGCCGCGCACGGTGGCCCGCTTTCTCGCCGTGCAGGCGTCCCCCGGTGCGCGGCATCCGGACGGGCTGGCCGCCTCGACGTTGCGCCGACGGCTGGCGGCGATCCGCCTGATGCACCTGGGCGCACGGCTGGTATCGCCGCATGCCGCTCCCGAGGTGAGCGAGGTGCTGCGCGGCATCGTCAATGCTCGGCGCGACCGGCCGACGGCGCGCAAGCGCCCGATCCTGGAGATCGACGTGCGACGCATGATCGATACCCTGGCACCGCACACGATGGTCGGACTGCGCGACCGGGCGGTGCTGCTGCTGGGGTTTGCCGGTGCGCTGCGCCGCTCGGAGCTGGTGGCGCTCGACGTGGCCCATCTGGAGGATCGACCCCAGGGCCTGCTGATCACGATCGTTCATTCGAAGAGCGATCAGGCGGGTGCCGGACAGACGATCGCGGTACCGGCGCGGGCCGGATCACCGTATTGTCCGGTCGATGCGCTGGCATGCTGGATGCGCGCGGCCGACGTGCGAAGCGGGGCGGTGTTCCGGCGATTCTTCCGAGGCGACGTGCCGTCGCCTCACCGGCTCTCGGCGCAGAGCGTCGCCGCCATCGTCAAGCGGGCGGTGGCGGCGGCCGGCCAGGATCCGGCACGGGTGGCTGCGCACAGCCTGCGCCACGGCTTTCTGACCCAGGCGGCCAGGAACGGCGCGGACATCTTTCGCATGGCGGCCCAGTCGCGCCACCGTGACGTACGCACCGTCATGGGCTACGTTCAGGACGAAACCCGGTTCGACGATCACCCGGGACAGGACATGCTCGGGTCCCTCCGCCCGGACAGCGAAGGCTGAGCGGCAACGCGAGCTCAGACGGCACGGGTCAGGCCGCCGTCGATGCGCAGGTTCTGCCCGGTCATGCAGGCACCGTCAGCCGCTGCAGCGCTTCGGTCGAGCGGTTCGAGCCGGTGACACCGAAGCCGCCCAGCGACTCGCCGAGCGCTTCCCCCTTGCCGGACGAAGACAGGATGCCGATCCGGAACCCGTCGGCGCTCAGCCGTCGCGCAGCGTCCGCGCCCATGCCGGAACCGCCGGCGGCGATGATCGCTACCCTCTGTGACCCGAGTTCCTGCGACGGACCGGCATCGGCACCGGCATCGGGCGGCGTCGCAACCTGCACTTCAGCCGGACCGGCCTGAGCGTGGAGGCCGCGCTGGCCGGCCAGGGCGTGGCACTGGCGAGTCGATTCCTCGTCATCCGCGAGCTCGATGCCGGCCGCCTCGCCCGGATCACCGACCCCGACTACCGGGGCACCGAGGACTTCCACCTGCTCGCTCGGCGAGAACCGGACGGGCAGTCGGCGGTGTCCGGCGTGCGCAAGTGGCTTCCGTCGAATGGCGAGCTCGGATCGTGATGCTTCCCTCCAAGTTATACCAGTGTTGCGGAGGGGGCGTGTCGTCGCCGTGACATGCCATCCCGGCGCAGGAGGGCGCGAGCGCCTCATCCGTGTCGGTCATGATGGCTAAGGCGCTCGTGGCGAGCGCCTCTCCTTTCCCGGCCTTTACCGACACTCTTCATGGGTTCTCGACCGATCATGCTGCTTCTCGTCCTGCTCGCAAGCGTTGCCACCGGCATGGCGCTCGCCGCTCAGCCCGCCATCAACGGCTCGCTCGCCCGACATCTGGGCTCACCGCTCGCCGCCACCGTCGTCTCCCTCGCGGTCAGCACGCTGGTGGCGTTGCCGTTGATGGTGGCGTTCGGGCGCGAAGTGGACATTCCCGCCGCTCTCGCCGGACCCTGGTGGTTATGGATCGGCGGCGTGTCCGGTGTCGTCTTCGTGCTGGCGGGTCTCACCATCGCGCCGCTCTTCGGTCTGGCGTTCTTCCTGGTCGCCGTGGTCGCCGGTCAGCTCCTGTGCGGCGCGTTGATCGATCATTTCGGGCTGTTCGGCATGACGGTGCGCACGATCGATCCGCAACGGGCGCTCGGTCTTGCGATCGTTCTCGTCGGTGTCGCGGTCTATCGCTTCACCCGTTCGTAGGGCAGGGCGCGACCGGGCGCACCGTCTCGACGGACCTGCAGGCGAAAGATCACGGTGGTCACCACGACCGGTACCACGCGTGCAACCGACGCTGACCCTATCAACACGGGGTTCGATTCCGCGGCACGCGAGGGTTGCCACGTTCAACCGGAACCTTTCGTTTCCATCTTGTTATACCATTGTGACGCCTTACTCTATCACCTGCCACGAACAGCGCTGCTTTAACCCCGAGGCCTTCTTAAGTCACCAAAAGGGAGGGGCCTCCACCTATCGATTCACTTCACCAAGCAAAGCAAAAGAGCCGGAGCCCAGTGGACACGACACATCGCGAACTTCTGGACGCCTTCGAAGCGCTACAGGTGAACCTGGAACGGTTCGACGCCTGGTGGGCATCGCGCGTGCAGGCCTGCAAGGTTCACGAACTGGCTTTGCTGGACAAGGCGGAAGCGCCCACGGAGGTCCCGGTCACCGTGCTGGAAGGGCAGCGCGCGATCGATGCCTCGCGCATGGCGTACGGTCGGTTCGAATTGCTCGAAGGACAGGCGGTGTCCACTGCGTTGCGTGTGCCCGGCGTCATTCACGTGAACGACGACGACATGGGGCCGGCCCTGGCGGTCAACCGATCGAAGACGGATCTGCACGAACGGGTCAAGGCGGCCGAGCCGTCCGTGCACATCCGTACCCGCATGTGTCGACGTCTGTTTCCCCGTCTGTTCATGACGCAGGTGTACCGCACTTTCGCGGTCATCGAACCACCGGTAGCCAGACTGTCGCTGACCTGGTCTCCGATGACGATCAGCAGCACCGCACTGGACAGGGAGCAGGTGCTCGATCTTCTGGATCGCGAGGAGGACAGGGCGGCGGCTGCCGGCCGCGATGCGTGGCGCCGGGCCATCGTCATCGCACGCGGTTCCGTGCAATCGATGGGCTCGGGCACCCGCGTGAGACGCCGCCAGGCCGTCGCACCGCATCCGCGCCTGACCGTGCATCGTGACATCGGACGGGGCGCGAAGAAGACGATGCTGCACGCCAACCTGCCGGCCATCGTTTCCTCGGCGGTGACGTTGAGCGAGCTTCCCGAGCTTGTCCCCTTCGACGCATCGAGACGGCGCCCGCGCCGATCCGATGCCCAGGACCCGGTTCCCATTCTCGAAGGTCTCGGGCTCTACCGCGAGCGCTAGGATCTGGATCGCTCGGGGATAGCCGGACGCGCGAAAGAGGAGTTCAGGCGTCTTGCAGGAAGGTGTTCACACGGCCTGCCGGCATTGGACGGGCAATCAGGAATCCCTGCAGCTCGTCGCACTCCAGCTCGGTCAGCAACACCGCCTGGGCGGCGGTCTCGACACCCTCGGCCACGACCCGCATGTCCAGGGTGCGAGCCATCGCGATGGCGGCGGTGACGATACCGATCGAACTCGCATTGCCCTTGTCGATGCCCGACACGAACGACCGATCGATCTTCATCTTGTCGAATCCGAACCGTTGCAGGTACCCCAGGGACGAATAGCCGGTGCCGAAGTCGTCCATGGCGATCTTGACGCCGAGTCCGCGCAACGCATCGATGATCTCGAGCGTGTGGATGCCATCGTCCAGCATCATCGATTCGGTGATCTCGAGCTCCAGACGGTGTCCGGGCAGACCACTGACGTTCAGGGCGGTCATCACCATGGCGACCAGGTCGCCCTGGACGAACTGGACCGCGGACAGGTTCACCGCGACGCGCAGCTCACGGGACCACGACATCGCATCCAGACACGCCTGGTTCAGCACGTACTCGCCGATCGGCACGATCAGACCCGAGCGCTCGGCCACCGGTATGAAATCGTCCGGCCCCACCTCACCGAGCTCATCATCGCTCCAGCGCAGCAATGCCTCCATGCAGACCGTGCAACGGGCACCGCTGGACACCAGCGGCTGATAGTGCAACTCCAGGTTTCTCCGGACAAGCGCCCGTCGCAATCGCTTCTCCAGACGATGCTGTCTATCCAGCCGTGCGTGAACGGACGGGTCGAAGAACACCCCCGTTCCGGCACTCGCGCCAGTCACCCTGGCACGCTGCATCGCAGCATGGGCCCGTTGCAGCAGCGTGTCCACGTCCGAACCGTCCACCGGGAACATGGCCACACCGATCGACAGACCGATGGGCACGGTCGAGTCCGCTGCAGGGATCGATTCACCCAGCTCGTCGTGCAGACGTGTCGTGAACCGTGCCGCCTTCACCCGGTCCGCAGGTACCAGCAGCAAGGCCAGGTCCTCGCCTCCGAGGCGGGCCAGCACGCCGGTACCCCGGGTCAGCGTTTCCACGCGTTCGACGATCGTGCCGAGCAGCCGATCGACACCAACGTGCCCCTGAGCCAGGTCGAATGCTCTCACGCTATCGAGATTGATGCTCATCAACGCTAGCGAGTCGCGGTCGGCCCGCGCCCGGTGCAAGCGTCCGTTCACCATTTTCCGAAAACGATGCCGATCCGGCAGGGCGGACAGCAAATCGGCAGGGTCGGGGCGGCGGCGCCTCGACCAGCGAGGCTGCAGAAAGGCCAGCACCGCACCCAGCAACATCACCTTCAGCGTCATCAGGCCGACAACGACGGCGAACAGCCAGCCCGATACACCCTCGCCGCCCTGAAGCGATCCCGGCCGGGGGAACAAGAAAGGAACCGACGAACTGAACAGGTGCATCACCATCGCGAGCGTGATCAACGCTATCAGCGTGGCCGAGCGTACACCTGCGAATGGCGGTGCGAGCAGCAGCGCGATCGAAAAAGCGCCGAGCACGATGCCGAACACCGTCGACGTGACGATGCGTGAGGGGGCCAGGGAAATCGATCCGAAGCCGTACGGCACGAACGCGGCGAGGTGATACATCGCCACGATACCGACACCGACGACCACCGCTGCCACGGTGGCCAGGGGGAGGCGGGCCCGCCAGCGGACCACCCCCCAGGTTCCACCGACGATGATCGACAGGCCGACCACGAGCGATGACAACGCGGTGACGAGCGAGAAGGGCGCACCGCTCGGTCTCACGGTTGCCAGCAAGCCGATGAAATGCGTGCACCAGAGCGATAGGGTCAGCGTTGCGCCCAGCAGCAGCGTCCAGCCGGCGATGTCGTCGCCGTCACGAATCTTCTGGGCAAGTACCAGACACGACAGGAAGCCGACGATGCCTACGATCAGCGCGAGCGATATCAACGGTGCATGGTAGGTCGGAATCGATCGCTCGATCGCTGAAAACATGGGCCTCCCGTATCCCAAAGGACAGACATGTCAGACAATTGGCCCATGACGACACGCATCACCAACGAACGACGTATCGATGTGGGCTCCGGATGCGCACGCGAACCTACACCGCGATCGTGTCGAGGCGTGTCATGCCACCCAATCATCTTGCAATCCTTCACAATGGCCGCGCGCAGAAGCCGCGAGTTCGGATGGTGAGCGGGGCGTTGGTGCAAGCCTCTCGCCTCGCTGCCGCCGCTCGCCCGAAGGCGTTCACCAGGAGCCGGTGCGATGACCATTTCCGCCGTCGTGTTCGATGCGTACGGTACGTTGTACGACGTGCAGTCCGTTGCCACCGCCACCCGGGAGGTGTATCCGGATCATGCCGACCTGATCACCCAGGCTTGGCGCCTGAAGCAGCTGGAGTACACCTGGTTGCGTACGGCCATGCAGGCCTATCGTCCGTTCAGCCAGGTTTGCGACGAATCGCTGGCCTACACGCTCGACGCGATCGGCTTGCCGGTCGACGAGACGCGGCGCGCTCACATCATGGATACCTATCTGCACCTGGAGCCTTACGCCGAGACGCTTGCCGCCCTCGATGCGCTGGAGGGCGTGCCACGCGCGATCCTGTCGAACGGTGATCCCGACATGCTCGAGCGACTGGTGAGGAACACCGGCCTGGACAGTCGGCTGGAAGCGATCATGTCCGTGGAGGCGAAACGCGTGTTCAAGCCCGATCCGCGTGCCTACGACCTGGTGCAGGAAGTGCTGGGCATCGCTCCGGAGAGCGTCCTGTTCGTCTCGTCCAACTCCTTCGACGCCAGTGCGGCCAGGCACTACGGATTCCAGGTCGCCTGGGTAGAGCGGGTAACGGCGGAGCAGCTTCGCGCGGAACTCGACGAGAATCCGTCACCCGGGCCGCAAACCCTGTTTCGCCTGCTGCGCATGCGCCAGGAGCATCTGGGCATCCAGGTCGATCACCGCTTGTCGGCGTTGACCGAACTGGAAGGGATCGTATCCGACTCCGGAGCCTAGACCAGGCACCGCTCCAGAACCTCGACCGGGTGCAGGGCATCGCGCCGGCTACCGCTGGCGATCTGCTCGCGGCAGCTGAAACCGTTGGCGACCACGATCGCATCCGATTCCGAGGCAGCGATGGCAGGCTCCAGGGCGCGCTCGTACAGCGTCCGGGCAATCGGTCTGGTGGTGCGGCGCATCCCGTAGGTTCCGGCCATGCCGCAGCATCCGCTTTCCGGCTCGATCACCTGATCGAAGCAGCGTGTCATCCAGTCCCGGTCGGACGACGGGTCGGCCGTCGCCTTGTCATGGCAATGCAGATGCAGTACGCCACGCGCAAGCGTGCGTCGTACCGGTACCGACGAGGCATCCAGCCAGCTGGTCAGCGTCATCGCCCGGCGAGCGAGATCGGCGGCACGGGAATCTTCGGGAAACAGCCGCGGCAGTTCGTCCCTGAATACCGACAGGCACGAGGGTTCGAGCACGATGACCTGCGCCTTGTCGGGCAGATGCGCATGGAAGTCGTCCAGTATCGCCGCCAGTCGCGTACGCGCCCGTTCGAGCATTCCATACTCGTACAGGGGCCGGCCGCAACAGAAGGCTTCCCGGGCGACACGCACCCGAGCGCCGCAGGCACCCAGGGTCCGGATCGCGCTGCGCAACAGGTCCGGGCGGTAGTGCGCGTTGACGCTGTCCGGCCACAGCACGACCGACCGGCCGGTATCGATCGTTCGTGCGGTCACCGGTATGGACGTCGATACGGGCGTCGTCACCGACGTCGGTTCGAAATGCAGGAACCGTCCGTCGTCATCATCCGCGTGGCGCGCCGCCCACGCACCGAAGCTTTGCCTGGCCAGTGGCGGCAGAGGGTGTTCGGGATCGATATCGAGTGCCAGTCCTGCAACTCGCTTGCCGAGCGCATGGTCCTGGCACGCATTCACCAGACGCGCGATCGGCGCAAGCCGCGGCAGCCAGTCACCGATGCGCCCGAGCAGGTGGTGGTGCAACGGACGCCGACGGCCTGCCCAGTGGCGCGCCATGAACTCCGCCTTCCAGGCGGCGATGTCCACCTGCGTCGGGCATTCGCTCTTGCACGCCTTGCAGGACAGGCAGTGCTCGAGCGACTCCGCCACGTCCGGATCGGCCCAGCCTCTGGACAGCACCTCGCCACGAACCAGCTCGTGCAGCAGATGGGCGCGACCACGGGTCGAATGACGTTCCTCGCCGGTGGCCTGATAGCTCGGACACATGCTCCCGGTAGCGGCCCGGCATTTGCCCATGCCGATGCAGCGCTCGGTGGTGCGTGCGAATCCGCCGATGTCGTCGACGAACTGCAGCGTGGTCTCGACCGGGTGCGGACGATAGTCCGGACCGAAGCGCAGGTTCTCGTCCATGCGCATCGGCTCGACCAGCTTGCCCGGGTTCATGCGTCCTTCCGGATCCCAGGCGTGCTTGAAGCGCTCGAAGGCATCGACCAGTTCCGGGCCGTACATGATCGGCAGGAATTCCGCCTTGGCTTGACCATCACCGTGTTCCCCGGACAACGAGCCGCCGTAGCGCACCACCAGCTCGGCGATAGCGACGCTGAAGCCGCGCCATTGCGCCACCCCCGCCTCGCTGCGCGTATCGAAGGTGATGCGCGCATGGATGCAGCCGTCACCGAAGTGACCGTACAGGCTCGTGGTGTAGCCGTACCGATCGATCAGGGCGTGGAACTCGCGCAGGTAGTCGCCCAGGCGCGACGGGTCGACGGCGGTGTCCTCCCAGCCCACGATCGGGTCCGGATCGCCCGGCACCAGGCTCATGGAGGTGGCCGATGCCCCTTGTTCGCGAATGCTCCACAAGGCCGTCACCGTCTTCTCGTTCTCCACTTCATCGATTGCCAGCACGCGTCGGGATGCGCGCATCGCCGAGGCGAACGCGGCGCAGCGCCGCTGCAGCTGTCGCTCGTCGTCGGCGCAGATCTCGACCAGCAGCCAGGCCCGCCCCTCGGGCAGCAGCGCCACCTCGGCAAGCTTCAGGCGGCGGTCGATCAGACCGCCGACGATGTTCCAGTCCAGGCCTTCCATCGCGATCGGGGCGTGCGGCAGGATCTCCGGTACCGCATCGCCTGCCACGAAGATATCGGCGAATCCGAGCACGAACAATCGCTTGCTATCCGGGTTCGCGATCAGCCGCACGCGAGCGCGGAGCACCGACACGCAGGTGCCTTCGGAGCCGACCAGTGCCCGGGCGACGTTGAAGCCGTTCTCGGGTAGCAGCTGATCGAGGTTGAAGCCGGAGACCCGACGCTTGATGGCCGGGAATCGTTCGCGGATCCGCTGCGCGTGCTCGTCCCGCAGCGCGACCAGTTCCCGATAGATGGCCGCCTGCCGATCGCTACCCGCCAGGATGCGCTGCAGCTCCTCCTCGCTCGTGGGACCTACCCAGAAGCGTGCGCCGTCGCTGGTCAGCACTTCCAGTTCGAGCACGTTCTCGACCGTCTTGCCGGCCAGCATCGAGCGCGGCCCGCAGGAGTTGTTGCCGATCATGCCGCCCAGCGTGCAACGGCTGTGGGTAGCGGGGTCCGGCCCGAATGTCAGGCCGTACGGTTCGGCTGCGGCCTTCAGCGCATCGCAGACCACACCGGGTTCGACCAGTGCGGTCCGGCTCGGCACGTCGATCTCCAGCACGCGGTTCAGGTGGCGAGAGCAGTCCAGCACGAGCGCCTCGTTGACGCACTGTCCATTCTGCGAGGTGCCGGCGCCCCGCAGCAGCAAGGGCAGGCCGTGGGTGTGGCAGATCCGCGCGATGCGTTCGATGTCGTCGACGGTGCGCGGAGTGACCACCCCGATCGGCACCTGGCGATAGTTCGAGGCATCGTGCGCGTAGAGCGCGCGAGCAGCGTCAGAGAAATCGCAGTCGTCGGGAAACGACGTCTCGAGCCGGCGCCGGCAGGCATCGATGCGGACACCAGCCGGCATGGCACCACGCCGGTCGACCCGTGCCATGGCCCGTGGCTCGACCCGTGCGCTCGATTCTTTCATGCCGTTGGTATCCTGATGGCGGGTCTCGGGTACACCCCTTCATCATTCATTCAGGACAAGATTGCCGATGAGCACCACGAACAAGGCCGAGGATATCGTCGAGCAGTACCTGGACGAGATGCTCGAAGCCGAGGCGAACCTGGATCTGGACGGATTCGTCAAGCGCTTCGAGCCGCAGGACATCAGCGGTTTCGGAGAGTCTCGGTTCAAGAAGGACATGTACGCGATCCGCGAAGACCTCGGGGGCTACGTCAGCCGCGAGTATCTGGGATCGTTGAAGGGCTTCGCGAATCCGGATCGGGATGATGCACGGCCCGACAGCGTCCGGCACGTCTGGCGTGGCGTGTTCGAGAAGAACGAGACGCTGATCGTGGTCGGGGTGCATGAATCCTGCGACGTGCTGCACGTCAACGAATTCACCTATCGCCATTGAAGTCCGCAACGACGTCGGGCGCTCAGCTGGGCACCGCGTGCACGACCCTGAGCAGCCGACCGCTCAGCGGTCGAAGCTCGATGCGCAGCGTCTCTCCCTCCTCGAAGTCCGACACGACCAGTTCCTCCACCAGATCGACGACCGCACCACCGGACACCCCCGGCAGCTCCAGCGCCTCGTCGACGGCATCGCTGCCGAAGTTCAACGCGGTGATCTGGGTGCCTCCCTCGTTGGGCAGCTCGTGAACCATGATCAACAGGCCGGTGGCCAGGGTGTCGGGCAGCAGGATCTGTCGGCTGGCGGCGATCCCGTAGGCCTCGCGAATCGCCAGCAACCGCTTGAGCTGGCTGACGAAGGAGTCGGGCTCCTGCAATTGCGTGGTGATCGGCCCGTACAGTGTCGTGGCGCGCGGAATGCCGTCGCCCGAACGGGTGGCATCGGGCGCCGCGTCGATCAGATCGTAGGCGCCGCGGTTGATCCAGCGGGTATCGCCTTCGTCCATCAGATGCGCGACCGATTCGGCCGGCAGCGGCAGCGCGCCGACCAGATCCCAGCCCGACAGCGCGAACACGCCCGGCTGGAAGGCGTTGTACATCACCAGCAGCAAGTGTGCCTGCCGTACCCGTGCGATCTGCTCCTGGTCCAGGTCCGACACGTCTTCGAAACCGAGCGCCGCGGTGACGACACTGGCGGTGGTGCAGGACACGCCGTTGGTGACGAAGCGCAGGTTGTAGTCGGCGCGCGGTCCGCTCAGCGCTTCGTACATCGTCTCGCGGATGAACGTCCGGAGCGTGCGCCCCTGCCAGGTCTGGTCGCCGAGATTGAACACGTCATCCGCGTGCAGCGTCCAGAAATGCACCAGCTCCAGGGTCAGCTCGTCATGGTTCTGCAGCGCGTGGATCAACGAGGCCGGATCGATGTCGTGCTCGTGCACGGTGCGCAGCATCAGCCTCAGGAAGCTGGTATCGCCGCTGACCAGCGCGTGGTGATAGGCGGGGCGCGTGATGAAGTCGTAGGACAGGTCGGCGCCGCCGCCGGACATCGCCGCGATGTCGTCCACGGTCAGGTTCAGCTCCTGGAAACTGAATCCGCCTGCCTTCCTGATCATCCCGCCCAGCAGCTGATTGCCCGTCACCGACAAGGGGTGGCTCTCCGACCAGGCGGGCTCGCCGGGACGGCGCTCGATGCCCAGGAAGCCGTTGGCGTCCAGCCGCAGCCCGCGAGCGCCGAGCACGTCCAGCGAGTGCATCGCATCCCCGGTGACCAGTTGCTGGGCGGCGAACGAGGGATCCAGCCAGTTCAGGCTCGGCTGTCCCGCCTTGAAATAGTGCAGGTAGACCCAGCGCCGAACCTGTCCGTCTACACCGGTCACCGGTCGCGTGGCGCTCCAGTCGGTCTCCTTCACCCCGGGCTCGAAGAAGATCACCCTCTGCAGGTGCCCCACGATGTATTCCTTCTCCACCAGGGCATCGACGACCGGTGCGTGCAGGTTGACCGCATCCTCGCCGTCGGGGACGTCGGGCAACAGATCCCAGTCGGCCTCGTCGATCTCGACCATGTGGTACAGGCCGGGCCAGTCGGCATGGCGGGCCAGCGCCAGTTCGAAGTCCGGCCCCTTGCCGGTGTGCGACGGAATCACGTCGTCGATCACCACCGCGTTGTGGGCCGCGGCCATGCGGCTGATCGCCTTGAACTCGTCCTGCGTGCCGTAAACCGGATCGGTATCGAAGCCGATGCGATCGAAGCTGCCGTCCACGGTCGGTGTCTGGACCCCGTCGGTCAGGCCACCGGCCAGCTTGGTCGGACCGGTATGGATGGCACGGATGCCGATCGAGGAGAGCGCCTGCCACAGCACCGGATCGCCGAGCGCCGCGAGTACCGACTGCCCGTCCGGGGTGATGATCGAGGCCGGATAGGTGGTGATCCAGACCGGTGCGATCGCCGATGCCGTCAGGGGCTGGGTTCGGGCGTACGGCCGGCGCCAGAATCGCGCCTGCGCGCCGTACTCGCGAGCCGCGGCTCGTGCCTGCCCCAGCATCGATCGCTTTTCGAGCGTCTCCGCTCGGCGAGCGACGGGCGTTCCCGAAGCGTGCCGACCCGCGCCGTTCTCACCGCCGGGGCGTGCCCTGCCGGCGGCGGACCTATCGGTGGCAGCCTTGCCGGCGGGAAGCTTGCCTGCACCGGAGGGCGCATCGCTGCCCGCTGCTGCGGAACCTTCCGTCGGCGGGATGGCCGGCCGGTCGGGACGAGCAGGGTGATCGGACATGAACGAGGCTCCAGGGCAGGGGCGAGACGACGAGGGCGCTCACTCTACCGGACCTTGCCCGATAGCCCGCAGGGCTCAGATCAGCTTGGCAATACTCTCGGCCGCCCGCCTCACGTCCAGGAAGATCAGACCGAGCCGGCTCTCCGACTTGGCGATGACGGTCAGGACCGCCTCGTTGCCGGCATGCGTCATCAGCACGTAGCCCCGTTCGCCCCGGATCAACACCTGCTCGAGCGCGCCGCGTCCCAGCTCGCCCGAGATGCGCTCGCCCAGCGACAACATGGTCGCGCTCATGGCGCCGACCCGGTCTTCGTCCATCCCGCCGGGCAGCATGGAGGCCATGATCAGACCATCGGTGGACAGGACGGCGGAGGCCTCGATGTCCGTGGTCGAACCGTTGAGGTCGCTCAGGATCGAGTGCAGGGCTTCAGATCGCATCAGGGAAGGCAGTCCAGGGGAGAGTGGGTCGACATGGCCTTGAAGGCCGGGGTGATGAGGTCGCCCGGGATCGGGCGGCCAGCAAGGCGTCCGGCATCATCCGGATCCGGTCGGCGGCGCCTCGACGCCGTAGCGCTGCTGCAGCAGCCACACGAGCTGGCGAAAATCGTCCGTGTCGAATCGCGGAATGCCGAACACCGCCAGCATGAACACGTAGCGTCCGATGTGCAGCGGCCAGAATCCGACGTCGGCCTGCGCGATCGGATCGACGATGCCGATCGCGCTGGAGGCGACGCCCAGTTGCCCTTCGCACAGCAACGGATCGCGGTGAAGGGCGACGTACAGGGTCGAGCCGATCACGGCCAGCCGTTCGGCATGATCGCGCGACAGTCCGGCACTGTCCAGGAACAGCCCCTGGCGCGACTCAGACAGCACGACCCGTCCGTGATCGGACAGCGCGACGAGGACCTTCGGCAGGAACGTCTCCAGGCTCTGCGACACGACCGAGTCGGCGTGGTCGATCCGCTCGACCAGCCCGATGCGGGCAAGCGGGTCGTGCAGCGCTGCGTGCCAGGGCAGCGATTGCGGGCTGGAGAGCAGCTCGGTCAACACCTCGACCGCATCGACCCCGGCCGGGGAGCGGGTCGCGCTGTAGCAACCCGATGGGGTCACTCTTGCAAATCCGTCCGAGCTCATCACGGCTTCCTCATCACGGTCTCTCGAGGGCCGCGCGCGTGGCGAGCGACGACGGCTCCTCGTCGCGGAACTCCCTGGCGATGAGCGAGGCACGCACCAGCCGTTCCACATCGCGACGATTTCTCGGATCGGCCTCGAACACCGGCAGCAGCACGTTCCGCCGCTCGATTTCCTCGCGCCAGGGCGAGAGCCCTTCCCGGCCGCCGCGCGAAAGTCGCGTGACGCCGATCGCGACGGCACGGTTCTGCAGCAACTCGTCGTACGGGGCCAGGTACAGGTCCAGCACGGTGCCAGGTGGCGCAGGATCGCTGCCATCCACGAGGATCACCAGGCCGGCGCTGCCGATCGACAGGATCTCCCACATGAAATCGAAGCGGCGCTGCCCGGGGGTGCCGTACAGGTGCACCACGCGTTGCGAGTCCAGCCGCAGCACGCCGAAGTCCATCGCCACGGTGGTGCTCGACTTCAGGTGTCGGGTGTCGTCGCTGGGCACCACATCGGTCTGCAAGGCAGGCACCGTGCTGAGCGCCTGGACAGCCGTCGTCTTGCCCACGCCCACCGGACCGGCGATCAGCACACGGCTGACGCTGAAGGGGTCGCGCTCATGCATCTTCGGCGGGCACCAGTGAGCGAAGCGCCGACGCCGCCGCGAAGAAGGCGTGGACGAAGCGCGGGTGTACCCCGGTTCGCGCGATCACCTCGTCGATCGAGGCGGGTCGCACGCTCCAGCAACCGGCTATCTCGATACCGGTGGGCACGGGTTCCAGGCGGGTCAGGTTCGGCCAGTGGCGCAATCGGTACCGCCGATGCAGGTCGTTGCCGACCGCCAGGCGCCCTTGCGAGCTCATCAGCGCCGCCAGCCAGATGAACCCGTCGATGGTGTACCCGCTGCTGGCCCGCACGCGTACACGATCCTGCAGGGCCGGCATGCTCGAACCCTGATAGTGCGTGACCGTCACGGCGTTCGGTTCCAGCTCGGTGAAGGTCAGGCGCGCCGTGTTCGTGCTGCGCAACGTCGAACTGGCATAGATCCGATCGATGCCGGGCAGGACGTACAGCTCCATGTGCGCCATGGCGAGGGTGAAGCCGCCGGCCGGTTGACGGTCGCGTGGAGCGGCAAGCGTTGCCGCCCGGCGATCCTGGTGGACCAGCTGGAGTTCGTGCTCCAGGCGGGCGCCCAGGTACGCCCCGGGGTCGTAGTACAGGGCGTCGGACGGCGCGGACGTATCGTCCGACGAATCGCCACGCCGCGCCTCATCGATCGCCTGCTCCCGCCCGAACAGCGCATCGACGCGCGCTTGCCTGCGCTCCCGGGCGGCCGGACCCTCCTCGACCATGCCTTCCGGCCGGGGCGTCGGCTCCATCAGCGGCAGCGGCAAGGGGGCGTCGCTCGGCGGCAGCTCACCGGCACTCTCGTCGTCATGGCTGTCCTCGATCCGGGGAAAGGCGTACCGGTCCGCCTCGCCCCCCTCGTCCGGCCCTGGATCTTCAATCGCTTCGTCGGCGCCCGCACCGCTGGTCCGCGGCGCGGGTCCGTCGTTGAAGAGTCGGTCGGCGACACGATCGAGATCGTCGGTCGAGACCGGCTTGGCCAGCACCTCGACGACCGCCCCCAGCGCCGAATGGCGAAGTCGGTCCACCGCGAGCAGGATCACCGGCAGGCACTCGCCCTGGCGGTTGGCCTCCAGCACGGACGGCGCGTCCGGATGGTCGGCGTCGATGAACACGGCACGCGGGCTTTCGTGCGAGGCCGCCTCTGTCAGGCATGAGGGACGCACCCGTGCCAGATGCCAGGACAGCAGCGTCCGGGTGCGCTCGCTCATGCCGGCAAGCCGTACCGGAACGGGCGCTTGCGCAGCGTCTACCGACCGCCGGTCCCGAGCAGGGGTTCGTCCGACCGGCCGCAGCGCCGGTTCGAGCTCAACGGCCGCCATCGTGGAGCGCTACGCCGTCGGGAGGCGGACGGGCCGGTGCGAACGCCGGCAATCGTCGCCCCGGCAGGTCGGAAAGCAGTGTCCGATCCCGCTCATCGTCGGGTCGCCGTCCGGTAGTGGCCCAGCGCTCGAGAACCCGATGTTGTTCCTGCCCGAGCCGTGCGGACACACGGTTCAGCTGGCGCACCGCCAACGAGCGCCCACGCCCGTCGAGCACGTGCAACAGGTCGGCCAGGGCGCCGGCCGCGTGACGGCCCATCGATTCACGCTCGCACAAGGCGATGCGGCGCGTGTGGTCGGCCAGGGCATGCGGTGTTCGCAGGATCCGGTGGGACAGCGCATTCCACAGGGCCTCGTCGCTTGCCCGGGACGGCAGTCGAAGCAGAGGCGCCCGATCGAGTCGGAACGTGACGGGGACGTCGATTGTCAACGGAGCTACAACCGCTCGAACCGGAACACGTCATGGGTGCCGCCACGCAGCACCGACTCGGTGTGGCGACCGCGCAACCGGCAGTCGAGCAAGGTTTCCAGCGCGCCCCAGACCACGCCCAGCGTATAGGTGCATTTCCGGTCGGACCCCTCCGGTTCGCCGGCCGAACAGATCGTCTCGCTCGTGCGTGCGACGTATTCGTCTCCGTCCTGTTCCAGCGAATGCACGATGCACAACCGCGTGCCGGCCTTGCCCAGCAGGATGTCGAGGCGGTAGGCCAGTTCCACCAGCAGATCGGCCTCGCCCAGAGCGAGGTCCTGGCTGACCTTGCGACCGCGGATCTTGCCCGCGTTGGTCAACGCGATGGCGGTTGCCTGGTCCCCGAGCATGTCCTCCATGCCGGTGATGATGGCCTTCACGCAGACGACGCTGCTGAAATCGCCGAGTCGGTCCCGTTTCATCTCATGAAGCTCCCACGTCCCGATCCCTGCCGCAGGCCTGATCATCGCACGCGTCGATTATGACGCGTGCCGTGCATCGGGACCATGAGGCACTCGTCGCAAATACCGAAGATTACCCGGTCAGCAGGACGGGACCGCTCGTGGCACAGACGATTCCTACCGGATCACCGACCGAACGCGGCCGTTCCACCGCCGGATCGACGACGAACAGGGCGCCCTGCGCGGTATCGAGCCGATATTCCATGTGGCGTCCGATGTAGCTGGCCTTCGCCACGGTGCCCGCGAGTGCACCCGGATCCGCAGAGACGAGCCGGAACCTGTCGGGACGCACCGCCAACCGGGCGGGACCCGGGCTCAGCCCACGAGCGTCGAGCAGCAGGCGCAACGGCCCGACGTGCACCGTCGCCTCGCCATCGCTCACCGAATCGATGGTGGCGTCCAGCAGGTTGGCCTCGCCGATGAAATCGGCCACGAATTCGCTGGCAGGGCGCTCGAACAGGTCGCGCGGGGTGCCGATCTGGGCGATGCGGGCCTCGTTCATCACCACGATCCGGTCGGACACCGCCAATGCCTCCTCCTGATCGTGGGTCACGTAGACCACGGTCAGTCCCAACCGCTGCTGCAGCTCGCGGATGTCCTCGCGCACCTGCCGCCTGAGCCTGGCATCCAGGTTCGAAAGCGGCTCATCGAACAGCAGGACCTGGGGCTCGAGCACCAGCGCGCGGGCCACCGCGACCCGTTGCTGCTGCCCTCCGGACAGTTCGCCGGGCAGCCGATCGCCGAACCCCGACAGGCCCACCAGCTCCAGGCCACGCTCGGCGCCGCCGGTGGCATCGCGCTTGCCATGCCCCGACGCCACCAGACCATAGGCGACGTTCTCGCGCACGCTCATGTGCGGGAACAGCGCGTAGGACTGGAACACCATGGCCACGTCGCGCATGGTGGCGGGCAGGGCGGTGACATCCCGATCACCGATCACGATGCGACCCTCGGTGGCGAATTCCAGCCCGGCGATCATTCTCAGCGTCGTCGTCTTGCCGCAGCCGGACGGACCGAGCAACGTGACCAGCTCTCCGGCGGCGACCGACAGTGAAACCCTGTCCACCGCACGCACCGAGCCCGCGTACACCTTCGACACGTCCTGGAATTCGACCGGCGCGGCGTGACCTGCACTGTCGTTCATCGGGCCTTGCTCGCGTGGATGGGGGAGAAGGGCGCGCTCAAGCAGGAACACCCTGCGCGGCGCGGCGCGATACCCGCGTGCGACCGACGAGCAGCTGCAGGGCTACCACCACCACCAGCATCACTACGATCAGCGTGGTCGAGTAGGCGATCGCGATGCCGTAGTCGTTGTTCTCGACCCGTCCGATGATGTAGCTGGTCGCCAGGTTGTGCTCGGCGCTGACCAGGAAGATCACCGCGCTGATCGCGGTCATCGCCCGCACGAAGCTGAACACCAGGGCTGCCAGGATGGCCGGGCGCATCAATGGCAGCACGATGCGCGTGAACGTTCGGAAGGTGCTGGCACCCAGCGTGAGCGACGCCTCGTCCAGGCTGCGGTCCAGCTGAGACATCGAGGCGATGCCGGCCCGCACCCCGACCGGCATGTTCCGGAACACGAAGCTGATGATCAGGATGATGGCGGTCCCGGTCAGCTCCAGCGGCGGCACGTTGAAGGCGAGAATGTAGCTGACGCCGATGACGGTGCCGGGTATCGCGAAGCTGAGCATGGTGCCGAACTCGAACGCATCCTTGCCACGAAAGTCCCGGCGCACCAGCAGGTAAGCGGTCACCAGTCCCACGATCGCGGTGGGCGGCGCCGAGATCGCCGCCACCTGCAGCGTCGTGATCAGGGAGTCCCAGGCGCCGCCGACCAGCCGCCCGCCCTCGATCCCGAAGGCTGCGATGTAGTGCCGCAAGGTCAAGGTGTGGTCCAGGCCCCACAGCTGCACGAAGCTGCCGTACACGATCATGCCGTACACGATCAACGTGAACAGGCTCCACACGATCGCCACCGTCCAGCAGGGCAGCAGCACCCGGCGCGGCAGCACGACGGGTACGCCGGCGTCGCCCTTGCCGGTCCGCGTGATGTAGGAGCGCTTGCCCAGCCAGCGTCGCTGCGCCCAGAAGGCGCTCAGCGTGAACAGCAGCAGGACCAGCGCAAGCGTTGCCGCCTCGCCCTGATCGCTGCGCGCCCCGACGATCGCGAAGAAGATCTCGGTGGACAGCACGTCGAAGTTGCCGCCGAGCACGAGCGGGTTGCCGAAGTCGGCCATGCTTTCGATGAAGCCGAGCAGGAACGCGTTGGCCAGTCCCGGCCTCATCAACGGCAGCGTCACCGTGCGGAAGGTGTGCCAGCGCGTCGCGCGCAGCGTCTGGGCAGCCTCTTCCATCGACGGGCTGACCGCCTCCACCACACCGATCAGCACCAGGAAGGCGATCGGCGTGAAGGCCAGCAGCTGGGCGATCAGCACCCCGGGCAGTCCGTAGATCCAGCGCGTCGGTCGCACGTCGAGCAGTTCGGCGACGAACGTGGTCACCGTCCCGGACAGGCCGAACAGCAGGATGATGGCCAGACCGATCACGAACGGTGGCGTGATGATCGGCAGGACGGTCAGCGGGCGCAGGAATCGCGCGCTTCTGAAGCCTGAACGCGTGGCGACCAGGGCGAACACCAGTCCGAGTGCGGTGCTCAGCAGACCGACCAGCAGGGCCAGCACGAGCGAGTTCCACGCCGCGCCGCAGCCACGACCGCCGCCCAGGCAGCCCAGACCCCAGATGCTGCGATCCGACAGGCGCTCCACCAGGGCGAGCGGTGCGAACGCGCCGTCCTGATCGCCGAGGGCGCTGGACAGCATCGTGCCGATCGGGAAGAAGATGAACAGCCCGACGATACCGATGATGAACGCGATCGAACCGACGACGAACGCGTCGCCATCCACCGCCCCACGGCCGGCCAGGCCCGTGCTGACGAGAAACAACGAGGCCGTGGCACAGACCAGTGCCCCGTAGCCCATCCCGAACTGTCGATCGTCCAGCGGACCGAACAGTGCGGTGAGCCAATCGGCGCTCCAACCCCGCAGGCCGATCGAGAAACCCTGCAGCGCGATCCAGGCCAGGGCGGCCGCGCCGAGCACCACGAGCCAGCTGGCGCGACGACGCTTTGCCGCCGCGGCATTCGCTGAGGTGTGCGCTTCCCCATCCGCCTTGGCGGGGGTGGCCAGCGCCACCTTCGCAAGCGCGATCAGCAGCGCGCCGAGTGGTACCAGCCAAAGTTTCTCGCCTTGCAGGATCAGGAACAGGGCGGGCGCGACATCCGTGTCGAACGGGTAGCCGTCGAGCCACCACAGGGACGTGAACAACCCGTCTTCAACCAAGTACCACGGCAACACGCAGAAACCTGCCAGCGCCGCGACCCACCAGAGCAGTGCGGCATCCCGGCGCTCGGACTTTCGAACCGGATCTGGCAACCTGGAGTCCAGGGTCAAGGGGTGGGCCGGACGGCTATGAACACGTGATGAACGCCCGATCCCCGCCGATCACTGCGGCAATGTCGACACCTCTTCGTCCCATTTCTCGAGCAGCCGCTCGCGCTCGGCGGACGATCCGTACTTGGCGAAGTCGTAGTCGATCAGCTTGATGCTGGACATGTCCGGGGCCATCGTCGAGCTTTCGGCGTTGACATTGGACATCAGCTGGAAGGCGTCGACCTCGAGCGCGCGGGTCTGCACCTCGGCGGTCAGGGCCCAGTCGTAGAAGGCCTTGGCGCTGTCGGGGTTGCGTGCGCCATCGATCAGGCTCATGGAGCCGATCTCGAAGCCGGTGCCTTCGCAGGGCGCCACCACCTCGATCGGAAACCCTGCGACCGCCTGCTTGACCGCGTCGTGCATGAACACGATGCCGACCAGCGTCTCGCCCCGAGCCGCCGCCTTGATCGGCGCCGATCCGGACTTGGTGTACTGGTTGATGTTCGCGTGCAGAGCCTTCATGAAATCGAAGCCTTCATCTTCCCCGAACAGCTGGACGATGGTCGCCAGCGTGGTGTAGGCGGTACCGGACGAATTCGGGTTGGCCATCTGCACGTGCCCCTTGTACTCGGGCTTGGTCAGGTCTTTCCAGCAGGCGGGCGGATCCAGCCCCTCGGCCTCGAGCATGTCGCGGTTGTAGCCGTAACCGAGCGCACCGGAATAGATGCCGATGGTGCGGTTGCCGGTCGCTTCGGCCTGGCTCAACGCCCAATCGTGCAGCTCGCCGCGCATCGGCGATTCGTAGGCCGTGCTGAGCCCTTCCTCGGCAGCCTGCACGTGCGGATCCCCCGTGCCTCCCCACCAGACATCGCCCTTGGGATTGTCCTTCTCGGCCCGGATCTGCGCCAGCGTTTCCCCGGAACTCTTGCGGGTCATGCTGACCTCGATGCCGCTTTCGGCTTCGAATCCGTTGGCCATCAGCCCGCACCAGTCCTCGTCCGCGCTGCAGTACAGGACAAGCTTTTCGGCTGCCACGGCAGGGGTGACACTGAAGGCCAGCAGGGCGAGCGTGGCAGCGGACAGGGCGAATCTCATGGGCGTTCTCTCGTGGTCATCCTGTCCATGATGGCACGACTCCCGGTCCGAGACTGCGCTTTTCGTGCGGTTCCGATCAGGCCGGCGTCGCGGAACGCGCGCCCATCCGCCACAGCTTTCCGCGTGGCAGCACCGCCCAGCCGCGTCGCCTGCCGTCGACCGGCTCGGTCGCCACCAACGTGGTGCCTGGCAGTGTCGACCCGGATCGATACAGTAGCGGCGGGTCGCCGTCGCTGGCGTATCGAAGCGCGTACAGCGAACGTCCGTCCGCATGCAGCGCCGCCAGGCGCACGTTGCGCGACATGCCGCCATTCTCCTGCAGCGACTCCAGCGTCCCGACCACCCGCGCGTAAGCCTTTCCGGGCAGCGTTCTCAGTCCTGCTTGCAACAGTAGGGCGAACAGCAGCTCGGAATCGGTATCGCCTTCCAGGCGTCGGCGGTACTCGGGCGCCAGCCTGTCCTGGAGCTGCTCGCGCATCCGATCGATGCCGCCGATCGAGCCGACGTGAGCGAAGGCCACGCTTGCGTCGACGAACGGATGGCAGTTCTCGATGGCTGCCTGTCCGGACGTCGCGGCGCGAGCGTGCGCAATGGCCAGTGAAGAACCCTGTGCGGCGCAAAGTGCCCGCAGGCGTTCGTCGAGCCAGAGCGGGCGTGCACTGCGGTGACGCAAGGGTGGCCCGCCGCGGCGGTACCAGGCGATGCCGTTGCCGTCAGCGTGTCGGGTGAGCGCGCCCTCGCGCGAGGCACGGGCCTGGATCGCCAGCGCGTGCGGTTGACGGTGAACGGGTTCGGCCAGGTCGGTGCGACGACCGACCCCGGCAAGAAGACGACACATCGGTGGTTCGATTCAACGATTCTTCTGGAGCGTGGCCAGCGGATCGATCCATCGTCGACCGTACGATGTGGCCTGTCTGTTCCGCTGGCAAAGAAAAAGGGCCCGCCGGTTGATGCCGGCGGACCCGTTCAGATACGTGCAGCGAATAGCGGTCGCCCGAGCGACCCGCTAGACGGCGAAGATCACTGCTGAATGATGTTGTTGTCGATCATGTCCATGTCGAGGCCTTCCATGTCCTGCAACATCTGCTCGATCTCGTTCAACTGCTGCATGCTGCCTACGAAGCCGGTCAGCACGATTCGGCCATCGACGGCATCGACCGAAATCGGTCCGCCTTCCGAATCGTACTCGGGCATCACGGCGATTGCCTGCTCGATCTCGGCGGCCTGGGCTTCCACATCCGTGCTCTGGGCGAAGGCGACACCGGAAAGGAGTACAACGCCAGCGGTTGCGACGGCGGCGGTGCGTGCGATGTTGCTGAACATACCCATATATGACTCTCCTGATGAATTCGGATTGGTTGGTTGGATCCGCTCAAGCGTTGAACGCCGTACGACAGGCGTCTGCTGCGTGGCTGGAGCGGATGTTACGGCCGGACATCGTTAATGCAGCCCTGCCCATCGTGGCGTGTAGGGGTTACGCACCGACGTGAACGCTTTTTCAACCATGCCGGTCCTTGCCCCCTCGGTGTGCCGTCCAGCTGGCAGCTTGCAATGGATGGGACGGGGGTATCGGACTGGACGTACCGGGTTCACGGTTGTTGAACAGCATCGGAAAAGGCGTCTCGCCGACGGTTCGTGAGTTGCGATCGGGACGCTCGAACCGGACACGCCGCTGCTGCAGTCTGGACGACCTGCCGGTCATGCCATCCTTGAAGCATTCGCCCATCGCATGATTGCCCATCGCCCGCGCCTGGCCGGACTGACCCTGGTGTTCCTGTGGTTCGCGATCGGTGGCACGGCTCATTTCTTGCTCTCCGACACGTTCGTGCGAATCGTGCCACCCTGGGTCCCGTGCCCGTTCCTCGTCGTGCAGGTCAGCGGCGCACTGGAGCTGCTTGGCGCGGCGGGCCTCCTGTGGCGTCGGACACGTCGTGGCGCGGGCATCGGGCTGGCGCTGCTCACGCTGGCGGTCACCCCGGCGAATGTCTGGATGTTGCAGCAGCATGCCGAGTGGCCCGACGTGCCCCTCTGGCTGCTGATCGCCCGATTGCCGCTGCAGCTGGCGCTGCTGGCGCTGATCGTCCGGTCCACCGGTGCGGTACGGGACCGACACCGATGAACGGCCATGCAGGGCCGGCTGCATCGTCTCAACAGACCGAGACGGCCTGCGCTCGTGCTTCGGGAACGTCGTAGCGGTCCAGCATCATCACCTTGTGCCAGGCGGCAACGAAATCCTTGACCAGTCGCTTCGATCCGTCGGCCGCGGCGTAGACCTCGGCGACATGGCGCAGTTCCGAATTGGCACCGAACACCAGGTCGCATCGGGTGGCCGTGTACCGCGTCTCGCCAGTGTGACGATCAGTGATGTCGAAGATCATCTCGCGAGCATCCTGCGGCTTCCAGGTGTAGTCCATCGACGTCAGCGTCACGAAGAAATCGTTGCTCAACGTGCCTGGACGCTCGGTGAACAAGCCGTGCTCGGCATCATCGTGATTGATGCCGATCACTTTCAGACCGCCCGCCAGCGCCGTCCACTCGGGCGCGCTCAGCGTCAGCAGTGCTGCCCGATCCAGGAACAGATGCTCGTCGGGTACCCCGAAACGGACGGCGTCGTCACGGTAGTTCCGAAAGCCATCGACAACGGGCCGGAGCCACTCGAAGCTTTCGCCATCGGTCAGCTCCTCGGTGGTGTCCATCCGACCCGGCACGAACGGCACGCAGACCTCGACGCCGGCGTCGGCGGCCGCCTTCTCGATGGCGGCAACGCCCCCCAGGACGATGAGATCGGCCATGGAGATCTTCTTGCCATCCGATCGCGCCTCGTCGAACGCCGATCGGACGCGTTCCAGTCCGGCCAAGGTCTCGGCAAGCTGCACGGGACGGTTCACCGCCCAGTCGCGCTGGGGTGCCAGCCGCACGCGAGCGCCGTTGGCACCACCGCGCTTGTCGCTGTCGCGATAGGTGGAGGCGGACGCCCACGCCGCCGAGACCAGTGCCGGAACCGACAGGCCAGCGTCGAGGATCCGTCGTTTCAGCTCGGCCACATCCTCCCGGTTCACCAGCTCGTGGTCGACCGGGGGAATCGGGTCCTGCCAGGGCAGCGCGACCGTCGGCACTTCCGGGCCGAGGTAACGGTCCTTGGGACCCATGTCACGGTGGGTCAGCTTGTACCAGGCACGGGCGAAGGCATCGCCGAAATAGTCGAAGTCGTTCAAGAAGCGTTCGCACACCGACCGGTAGGCGGGATCCACCTTCAAGGCGATGTCCGACGTCATCATCATCAGCTCGTTCCGCTGGCCGTCGATGTGCGCATCCGGTGTCTTCGGCGCGTCGGCATCCACCGGCGTCCACTGCAGCGAGCCTGCCGGGCTCTCGGTCCTGCGCCACTCGAAACGGAACAGGTTGATCAGGTAGTCGTTGTCCCAGCGCGTGGGGTTCGGTGTCCACGAGCCCTCGATACCGTTGGTCATCGTGAACTGCGCGTTCCCGGTACCTTCCGGGTTGTGCCATCCCAGGCCCATTTCCTGCATGGCGGCCCCTTCGGGCGCGGTGCCGATCCGGTCCGAGGCCACCATGCCGTGCGACTTGCCGAAGGCGTGACCGCCGGCGATCAAGGCGACGGTCTCCTCGTCGTTCATGGCCATGCGGGCGAAGCTTTCGCGAATTTCGCGCGCACTGTCCATCGGATCACCGTTGCCGTCGGGGCCTTCGGGGTTCACATAGATGAGCGCCTGGTGGGAGGCCGCCACCGGGTTCTCCAGGTCCCAATGCTCCTGCTTCGGATCACCCTGCCAGCGCTTGTCCAGGTTGACCATCTCCTCCGGATGGCCCTTGCGTTCGTCCCCCTGCCAGCCTTCCGGTCCCCAGTAGGTCGATCGATCGGCCTCCCAGGCATCGACCCGCCCACCGGCGAAGCCGAACGTGTCGAAGCCCATCTCCTCCAGCGCGACGTTGCCCGCCAGGATGATCAGGTCGGCCCATCCCAGCGCCGCACCGTACTTCTGCTTGATCGGCCACAGCAGGCGGCGTGACTTGTCGGTGTTGCCGTTGTCCCACCAGGAATTGATCGGCGCGAACCGCTGCATCGCGCCGCCGGCACCGCCACGCCCGTCGGCGATCCGGTAGGTGCCCGCGGAATGCCAGGCCATGCGGATCATCTGTGGTCCGTAGTTGCCGTAGTCCGATGGCCACCAGTCGACCGAAGAGATGAGCAATGCCTTCAGATCGGTCTTGACGGCCGGCAGATCGAGCACCGAGAAGGCCTCGGCGTAGTCGAAGCCCTTCAACGGATCGGACTGGAAGGCGTTCCGGTTCAGCAGCTCGACCCGCAACCGGTTCGGCCACCAGTGCTCCAGCTGCGGCTCGGACCCGATCGCTCCTTCGACGCGTGTGCCCCGGAACGGACAGGCGCCCATGTCCGCGGCACGACCGGTCACCTTCGTGGTCGTGTCATGTCCGCCGTTGCTCATGTCGGCCTTGGCCGCTTCTCGTGCTGTCACGCTCATGTTCATCGTCTCCGCCGTCAACGGGACGATGGTTGACCCTCAGGGCCGCGAAGGTCGGCAGGTCAGCAGTTTTTTCCCGGAGCTGATCCGAGGGGCGTCCGCCTATACCGTCGCATCGTCACCCCAGATGTCCGTCAGGCGCTTGTCGCGGCCACAGCCCCATCGATAGGCCTTGTAGCGTACCGGGCTCTTCTTATAAAAGTCCTGGTGGTGGATCTCGTCACCCTTGATCGGATAGAACGTTGCCGCGGGCAGGATCGGGGTCACGACCGTCTGATCCGGGAAGCGTTCCGCGACCCGCTCCTTCGACCGCTCGGCCAGTTCGCGCTCCTGATCGTTGGCCACGAACACTGCGCTCCGGTAGCTCGGCCCCTTGTCGCAGAACTGGCCGCGGGCATCGAACGGATCGATGTTCACCCAGAAATGATCGAGCAGGTCCTGGTAGCTGACCACGCCCGGGTCGTAGGTGATCTGCACCGCCTCGTAGTGACCTTCGTGATCGCCCCGGTAGGTCGGATTCTCGGCCGTGCCGCCGGTGAAGCCCGACACGGCTTCGCTGACGCCTTCCAGCGCCTCGAAATCCTTTTCCATGCACCAGAAGCAACCACCGGCCAAGACCGCCGTGTCGGCCACCAGGCCGGTGGAGACGAGTCCCGTGGTGGACAGGAGCGTGACGACCAGACAGCGCTTTAACGAGTTCATGAAAAGGGGATATCGGTTGGCGTGCAAGCTGTGATCGCCGCGGGCCGGATTGGTTGCACCGACGCTTGGTTCGGAAGAGGGCGTTGAGGCTCATCGAGAACGAACGGGCAACGTGGAACCCCCGGGGTTGCAACGACCGGATCGAACGGCGTGGATCTTACATCGAGGGCCCCGCTCGTGGTCTGCCGCCGGTGTCGAGGGCCACGAACGTGAACAGGGCCTCGGTGAACTTGACGCGTTCGTCGCCATCGCGACTATGGCGCCAGACCTGATTGCGAAGGGTCAAGATCCTCAAAACGTTGGCGATCGGAAAGGCTGACCCGATAGGCGCGTGTTCACGCACGTCCTGCCGCGTCGCCGCTCGTGCCTCGGCGATCGTCGCCGGCACCTCGGTCGGGTCTCGTCCGTCGAGCGCAGCAGCGATCACGAGCCCGAGAATCGCTTCGGGCGAGGACAGATCGTCGCGCAGGTCATCGGCAACACCGTGTGCGGCGCCGGCTACCCGCTCTTCGGTCGAACCGTCGATGAGAAAGGCGGCGTAGGCAGTGCTCGATCGGTCGCATCCCGGTCCGGCCGGACATCGAACCAGAGTTCGACGTGCTCGTCATCGAACGATCCGATGCCCAGATCCAGCGAGGCGGCGAGGAAGTCGTCGAATCGCAACGGGCCCAGCAGCCCGCCGGGACGGGTCGAGCACACGTCGCAGCACCTCGGCTCGCGCCGCGCGATCGGCGGGCGCAAGCACCGATGCGTCGACGCGCGCGATACGCGAGTGCAGCACCAGCGGTGCGTCTAGGGTTCAGGCGGATCGATCGGCTCCAGCATGCGTGCCAGGATCGCCAGCGTGCGGTCGAGCTCGGCGTCCGGTCCGTCGAGGTAGTACGTGGTCGAAAGCAGGTTCGTCATGGCGTTCGCGTCCGCACGGGCGCCCAGGTCGTGGTCGTCCCGGGTGGCCGACTGCCACACCAGGTGCTCGGCATGGTGCGCAATCCCGGGCACGCCATCGTTGTCACGCTCGCCGGCCAGCACGACGAGGTAGGCGGTCGTGCGCGGTGGATCGGCGGCATGGGTGGCATCGATCGGTACCAGCCAGGCGCCGTGCAGGGCGGGCGCGTCGATCTCGCTCAGATCCTGCGCGGAGGCGGCGCCGAACATCGTGCAGGCGACGAGGAGCACAGCGTTGGCAGGAGCGTCGGGCATGCGCGGAACGATCGCCATTCGAGGAATCCGATACCGTCCTGTACGCCGCGTCACCGATCGGGTGTGCATCGGCTACGCGTTTTACACCCACGGCGCACAATGCCGCTGCAAGCGTCCCGAACCGGAGTGTCGTGCATGCTCGTCGAGCGAATCGTCGCGAACCTGTCGACAGAGGATCCGGAACGCCTCGTCGGGTTCTACCGATCCCTGTTCGGTCTGGAGATCCGGATGAACCACGGATGGATCGTTACGCTCCGCTCGTGAGCGGTATCGTGTCGGACAGGGGTGGAGCGACTCACAACGGGCGTGGTGCCGCGTGGATGGTCGCGTCCATGGGTGCCTTCGCGCTCGAGGATCTGCTGGTGAAGTTCGCGACGCTGACGATCCCGGTGTGGCAGGTGCTGGTGGTCTTCGGCATCGGGGGCGGGGCGATCTTCGCCGCTCTGGCGCGACGTGCGGGCGAGCCGATGCTGCATTCCGGAATCCACTCTCGCGCACTCATCGTGCGCACCGGTTTCGAGGTGATCGGGCGACTGTTCTTCACGCTGTCGCTGGCGTACACGACGTTGTCCGCCACCTCGGCGATCCTGCAGGCCACGCCGCTGGTGGTCGTGCTGGGTGCGGTACTGTTCCTGGGCGAACGCGTCGGGTGGCGGCGCTGGTGCGCGATGGGCGCAGGCTTCGCGGGCGTGCTGCTGATCCTGCGGCCCGGGCTCGACGGGTTCGATGTCTCGAGCCTGCTGGCGGTCGCCGGCACACTCGGGTTCGCCGGGCGAGACCTTGCCACCCGCGCCAGCCCGCCGACGATGTCGAACCGCCAGCTCGGGGTGTACGGGTTCGCAGCGCTCGCCGTCGCCGGTCTGCTCTGCGTGCCGCTCGATCCGCGCATCGTGCTGCCGTCCCCGACGGTTGCGGCGGCATTGGCCGGCGCGATCGGCATCGGGACCTTCGCCTACGCCGCGCTGACCGCGGCGATGCGCACCGGCGAGGTGTCGGCGGTCACGCCGTTTCGCTACGTGCGGCTGGTGTTCGCGATGGCGCTGGGCGTGCTGGTGTTCGGCGAACGTCCCGACGCGGCCACGCTGGCCGGTGGCGCGATCATCGTGGCAAGCGGGCTGTACACGGTGCTGCGGGCGCGACGTTGAGGCAGGCGGGCACCTGCCATGCCCTCAAGCGGGTATCGCGACCCGCTCCGCACCCTTCAGATCGAGCTTCGCCCGCGCCTCGTCCGGCGTCGCCATGCGCATGCCCATCCCCTCGATGATCTGGCGTGCCATCTGCACCTGCTGTGCGTTGGAGGTGGCCAGCTTGCCGCGCCCGGCCCACAGGCTGTCCTCGAGCCCCACGCGCAGGTGGCCGCCGAGCGAGATCGCCTGTGCGGCGATGCGCAGCTGTGCGGCCCCCGCGCCGAGCACCGACCACCGATAGTTGTCGCCGAACAGCCGGTCGGCCGTGCGCTTCATGTGGGCGACATCTTCGGGATGGCTGCCGATCCCGCCCAGCAGGCCGAACACCGACTGGATGAAGAAGGGCGCCTTGACCAGCCCGCGCTCGGCGAAGTGAGCCAGGTTGTACAGGTGCGCGATGTCGTAGCACTCGAACTCGAAGCGTGTGCCGTTGCCGTAGCAGAGCTCCAGGATGTACTCGATGTCGGCGAAGGAGTTTCGGAACACCAGGTCCCGGGTCGCCTCCAGGTGCGCCTTCTCCCACTCGAAGCGAAAGCTGTCGTACTTGCGCAGCAGCGGGTAGAGGCCGAAGTTGATCGACCCCATGTTCAGGGACGCCAGTTCCGGTTCGAAGCGAGCGGCCGGCAGCACCCGCTCCTGCACGCTCATGTACGGGCTGCCGCCGGTGGTGATGTTCAGCACCGCGCCGGTGGCGTCATGCACGCGTGGCAGGAATCGGGTGAACGCCTCGGGCGTCTGGTCGGGTCTGCCGTCGTCGGGATCGCGCGCGTGCAGGTGCAGGATCGCCGCACCCGCCTCGGCCGCACCGATCGCCGATGAGGCGATCTCGTCCGGCGTGACCGGCAGGTGGGACGACATGGTCGGGGTATGGATCGCACCGGTGATGGCGCAGGTGACGATGACGGCGTCGGAGTCGGTGTTGCTCATGCGTCGGGCTCGTGTTCGGTTCGAGAGGCGTCGGCAGCCGCGATCTTCTTGTGACCCGCCAGCGCGGCCAGACGTTCGTTCCGCGCCTGCGTCGCGGTGCGAAGCCGTTGCCGGTCCGGCTCGTGCGGCCAGCGGGCCAGGATCCTTGCCACGTTCGCCTCCTCGAACGCCTCCGTGCCCGGCGGATCATCGGCCAGGCGCCGGTAGAAGCCGGTGTAGCGCTCGCAGTAGTCCGGCATGCCACCCGGTGCGTTGAGCTCGATGGTGGCGAACGGCCCGAGGAACGACCACCTCGGCCCGAGCCCGTCGCTCAGGGTGAGATCGAGATCTTCGGCGGATATCACCCCGTCGCCCACCAGCCGGAACGCTTCGGCCAGCACCGCACCCTGCAGGCGATTGAGCACGAAGCCATCCACCTCGCGCTCGATCCGCACCGGAACCTGTCCCACGGCGCGATAGAGTTCCACGCAACGGTCCACGATGCCGGATGCTGTCCACGGTGCGGCGCACAGTTCGACCAGCGGCACGAGGTGCGGCGGGTTGACCGGATGCGCGACGAGACAGCGTCGGCGACCCGGCAAGGCCTCGGTGAATCGAGAGCTGACGATCGCCGACGTGGACGAGGCCAGGATCGCATCGGCGGGGGCGAGCCGGTCGAGCGTCTCGAACAGGGCGCGCTTGATGACGACCTCCTCCGGGCCGCTCTCCTGCACCAGCTCGGCATCGCCGACCGCATCCGCGATGTCGATGGCGATCCGGATACGGGCAAGCGTTCCGTCGATGTCGTCCAGCAGAGCGTGCCGTTGCAGGAGCCGGGCGTCCGCGGTGAGCAGCTCCGGCAGCGCATCGCGTACCTGCTTGCAAGGGTCGCTGACGGCCACCTCGCAGCCGGCCCGGGCGAACACCAGGGCCCATGCCCGGCCGATGAGTCCGGCGCCGACCACGCCCACCGTGCGCGGTGGCGAGGCGTGCGGGCCGGGAGCCATGTCTTCGTCGCTGGACACCACGGGATCGTCTCTTATTTCTTCTGTCTCACGATACCCCGAGGCGACGGCCGATGGCCTTTCGCTCACGCGTTCGACACCGTGCCGGCCGATACGAGGATCTGACGGGCCACTAGGCCAGGCTGTCAGCGATGACGCCGAGCACGGCGTCGATGTCCGCGTGCGGGTTCGCCGCCACCTGACGCACCCAGGTCTCTCCATCGATCGAGGTGCGTGACGACGTCGTTCCCAATCGCTTCAACAGGGCGTCCATGTCCGCCTCCGGATCGGCGGGACGCCAGTTGAGCACCGCCGTGTCGGGCCGTTGCAAGAGCAACACGCGCGGGTCGGCGTCGAGCGCGTCGGCAAGGCGTTCGGCATCGCGCATGTTGCGCTCGATACGCCAGGCCAGTCCCTCTCGGCCCCAGGCCAGCAGCGTTGCCAGCAGCGGTACGGCGGCCGCCCCGCGCGAGCCTTGCACGCCGACGTTCGGCACCGCCAGATAGCTGCCGCCGAACGAGATTCTCGATTGCGCCTCCGGCGAGCGAAACAGCACCAGGGCCGAATCCTTGGGCTGGTACAACCACTTGTGCGCCGATATCGCCACGCTGTCCGCGTGCTGAATGCCGTCGAGCAGTGAGGCGTGGCGGGTCAGCCGCAACGGGCCGCCCCAGGCGGCATCGACGTGCAGCCAGCCGCAGGCGGGACGCACGAGCGGATCGATGGCGCCGCGTCCGGTCGTGCCGGCGCTCAGCACCAGCGCGCCGTCATCGGCCACGCCGGTCGGCGGCACGATGGCCCGGCCGCGCTCGTCGATCGGCAGCGCGTGGTAGTCCATGCCCAGCAGATGGGCGGCCTTGGGTATCGACAGGTGCGCATCCAGCGACGCGGTGACCGAACGCGCACCGTGTTCCCTTGCACACCAGAGCGCGGCCAGGTTGGCGATGCTGGAGCCGCCGCACAGGTGCCCGTCGCGCATGCCGAAGAACGGTGCCAGCCAGTCGATCACGCGGCGCTCGGCCTCGGTGGCGAACGGACTGAGATCCGGGTGCAGCAGGTTCTGGTTGTGCACCGCGTTCAGCCCCACCAGGCGGGCCGCCAGATCGGGCGTGGGCGGATCCATGTGGGCCAGCGAGGTGGAAGCGCCCAGTCGCGTCGATCGGGACTCGATCAGGTCGGTGAAGAGCGCCAGCACGCCGCTTTCGTCCGTGCCGGTCTCGGGCAGGGAGTCGGGGAACGGGAACGGCGTGTCGTGGGTCATGCTCGGGCGGCAGGCTGCAGCACGGCGGCCATGATCGCTTCGGGAGCGTCCTCCTGCAAGCCCTGATCCATCCGGGCGATGTGCCGATAGAGCGCGGTCTGACCGGGCTCGCCGTGCCAGGGAGTCAGGTGGATCGAGAAGGCCTCCTCGGTCATTGATATTCCGACGGCCCCTGGGCCATCATCCGGCGACCCGAATCCGGAACGCCGTCTCTTCATGTCCATCGATGTCTGGCTGGCCTTCGTCGCCGCCTCGGTCGTGCTGCTGCTGATACCGGGGCCGACCATCCTCACCGTCATCAGCTACTCGGTCGCGCACGGCAACCGGGCGAACGTGCCCCTGGTGGCCGCCGTGGCGCTGGGAGACTCCACAGCGCTCGCCCTGTCGTTGCTCGGGCTGGGTGCCTTGCTGTCGGTGTCCTCGTTCTGGTTCGTCGTCGTGAAGAGCATCGGCGGGCTCTACCTGATCTGGCTGGGCATCAAGCTGCTGCGCGCCGGCGTGCAGGCCACCGATGTCACGAAGGCGCCGTCGATCGGGTCGCGCTGGCAGCTGTTCGCGAACACCTGGCTCGTCACGGCGCTCAACCCGAAGGGCATCATCTTCTTCGTGGCCTTCCTGCCGCAGTTCGTCGACGTATCGGCACCGACCGCTCCTCAGCTGTGGCTGCTGTCGCTCACCTTCGTGACGCTTGCCACGATCAACGCCACCCTGTACGCCGTGTTCGCAGGCTCCGCGCGCCGCCTGCTCGCCTCGCCCCGGGCGCAGCGGCGGTTCAACCTCGCCGGTGGATCGCTGTTGTCCCTGGCAGGCGTCTGGGCGCTGAGCGCCAGGCAGACGGCCTGAGCGAAACGGGCTTGGCGAAGTCGATCCGCATGTCCATCCGCACGCTCGACGCGCTCGATGCCGAGGATTTCGTGGCCCTGCTCGAGACGCTGGACACCGAGACCCGGTATCTGATGTTCGAGCCCGGCGAGCGCCCGGTCGACATCCGTGCGTTGCGTGCCCGGCTCGCCGGCCGCGATCCGGAGGGCGGCGTGCTGTACGCGCTGGTGGACGGGGTGCCCGATGCCGTTGCCCATCGCCCGGGGAACCCACCGGAAGCGGGCGGTGGCGATGAGCCAACGCCTCGCCGCCTCGACGAGCCGCTGACAGGCTTCATCGGTGCGCAGCGCCGTCAGGGACGGCGCAACCGCCACGTGCTGAATCTGGTCATCGCCATCAGGCAGTCGCACGTCGGCCGGGGCTCCGGTCGAGCGTTGCTCGATGCCGTGGAGCGCTACGCGCGCCGGCACGGCGTCAGCCGGCTGGAGCTGACCGTCATGGTCGACAACGTTCGTGCCATCCGGCTGTACGAGCGGGCAGGTTTCGAACGCGAAGGGATTCGTCGGCAGGCGGTGCGACTGGCCGATGGCTGGCGCGACGAATACGCGTACGCGAAGCTGCTCGGGTCGTGCGATCGAGGGTGATGTGCACGGCAATGCGATCATGCCACCTTGACCCGTGACGGAGAACAGGCCCATCAGCACATCGAAGCAGGGTGAGAAGCAGGGTGAAGGGAACGACGGTCGATCCAGCCAGGAGCTTGCCGAGGAGCGAACCGACTGGGCGGAGGACCGCACGCTCATGGCCAACGAACGCACGTTCGCAGGCTGGATGCGTACCGGACTGGCCGCCTGCGGCATCGGTCTGGGATTTCACGCCATCTTCGGCAAGACCGAGCCGACCTGGCTTGCAAAGTCAGGTGCCACGCTGTTCATCGCCATCTCGCTGGCGATCTTCGTCGCCGCCTTTCGTGCCTCACGGCGCGTGCACGAACGGCTCGACAGTCACGCCACGGAACCGGTCGAGCGCGGCGCGCTCGGGTGGATAGCCGGGCTGCTCGGTGTCGGCGCCTGTACCCTCGCGATCGTGCTCTGGCTGCTGTAGCCGAGATCGCTTGCCTGGATCGGCCTTGGCAGGTGGAAAGGCAAGCTGCGATCGCAGGGGGAAGCTACTCCTTCAGCCGACAGGCCTTGTCCATGTCCTCGTGCTCGAACGCGGCGGCGTAGTCGCGCACATCACCGCTCGACGCGCCTTGCGCGCGAAAGGCCGGCTTCCAGGCGCGCTTCAGCCGCCGGGCCATCCGTCCGGCCCGTCGCTCGGCATCTCCGCCGTCGATGCCGAAGAACACCGCCGCGGCCAGTGCCAGATCCAGGGATGCATCGAACGGCTCACCTTCGAGGATGCCGGTCTGCAGGGTCCGCTGACGCAGCGGCGCCGGGTTGATGTCGAACGCCGGCGACAGGCGCCAGAAACCGTTGCCGACATAGATGAATCCGTGGTTCTGGAGGTGATCGTCGGTGTTGGACACCAGCACGGTGAAGACGATCCGGTTCCAGAGCTCGTCCAGATCATCGCGTGGTCGCGCAGACACCTGCCGGATGACATCGGCGATGTCGGTGTAGTGGCTCGGATCGGTGCCGGTCAGCTCCAGCGCTGTCCGCGCGGACAGGTAGGGAATACGTGTCGTTCCTCGTCGATCGAACCGGCGGATCAGCGCGATCGGACTGTCGCTGTCGGCCAGTTCCAGCCGGGCCTCGGGCACGCGTATCCCGGATTGCCGCGCAAGCTCGAGTGTCGCGATCTCGGCACGTTCGACCGCACGCCGATCGTCCGCCGAGGTGAACTTGGCCATCCACAGGTGTCCCTCGCCCCGCACGCTGGCCTTGGGACGAGCGCCGCCGAGCGATCCTGCCACGCCGGCCAGTTCCTGTATCTCCCGCTGATCCCGGTCCGGGTTGCGTTCGAACCGATGCGCCAGCTGCCTCAACCGTTCCAGCTCCAGCAGCCGCGGAACCGGTGGCGACAGGTGGGAGAGCGGCCGGAGCTCCGCATCGAGAAAGCGCAATGCGCCGTGCCGGGTGACATCGTCGGAGCGGGTCAGGAAGTCGAACTCCGTCAGGCCGCCGCCCAGTGCGCGCGTCATCAGCGCACGTCCCCACGAGTCCGGCGCCGCGTCCTGGAAGCATCCCGCGAGCGCCGTACGCCGATCGCCACGAGCAGCGGCGAAATGGCCACCTTCGCGCAGCGGCAGGCCCGGCGACAAGGCGAAACGATCAGCCGATTCCAGCCAGCCCGGCGCGTACTCGAACTGCGAGTGCTGCCGCCGACCATCGCTTTGAAAGCGCAGCCGGCCCACCACACGCTTGCCATCGCCCAGCGCGACGATCGCCTCGGGCATCAGAAACCGACCCCGTTCTCGCCCTCGTCGTCAGCCTCCGCGTTCCGGTTCGGTCCGGACGCCGCGGGGCGCGCCTTCGGGACGCGCCTTCGAGCGATTCTCTTCGGAAGCGCTTCTCGCTCCATCATCAGCCCGGTATCGTCGCTGGCAGGATCCAGGAGTCGGGCGAGTCGATCGAGTTCTCCCAGCACCAGGCAGGCCATCGCCAACGTGCCGATGCCGACCCCCTCGTCGCCCTTCTCGAGCCGGGCGATGGTCCGTGGCGACACACCGACGCGCTCGGCGAAATCCTGCAGCGCTATGCGACGCCGGAGGCGGGCGGCCCGAATGTCGGCACCGAGAGTTGCCAGGCTGCGGGTAACGACAGGAGAAGTCACAGTTGCATGCCATATAAGTCTATCTAGAGCATTCTAGACGATATATCTGTCATCAAGTAGCGACCACAGGCCGGGATGCTGGAGCCCCGGGAGCGCCGTTCGGGCGGTTCGACCCTGCTGATCCCGTCGATCCGCCGACGCGCAGCGCCCGCCTATCGGCGCAACGCTGCCCCCAGGTTCAGCGCCACCAGCACGAGCCCGGCTGCCAGCACCGTGAGTGCGGCCCGGAACAGGGCTCCGCCATCGCTGACGCCGTCGTCGACCACGACCGCGCCGATGAGCTACCTGCGCCGGTGGCGCATGGTGCTCGCCCGTCAGGACATCGAACGCGGGGACCGGATCCAGCTCGTCGCGACGCGCTACGGTTACGCGTCGACCGAAGCGCTGGGGTGTGCGTTCAAGCGGCTTCACGCTCAGAAGCCGACCGCGTTCAGGAGCGGACCGGTCTTGAGCGAAATCCCCGTCGCCCCGGTCGCGAAGGTGAAGACGTGACCGAGGAGACAGGCGCAACGCCTCGGCAATCGCTGCCTCGGGCCTTGTTGCTGCTGGTGATCACCAGTTCGTTGCTCTGTCTGTCATCGCCGCCTTCGTCACGACGGCGTCGCGCTGGTCGCCTGGGGTGGAGCGCGAAGCAGGACGTCCTGATCGACCCGGGTCGCAAGATTCCATGATCGCCGTTCGCCCGCCTCGCTCAATCGCGAAAATGTTTCTCGAAGCGTTCCACGGTGTCCGGCACATCGACCCAGCCGGCGGCGGAGCGCATGAACACGTGCCTGACGGGATAGCCTGCTTCCAGCGGTGACAACGGCTCGTCGAACGCACCGACCGCCATGCTTCTGATCCCGGGGGCCGCTTCGAGCGTGAGCCCGAGATTCGACCCGCAGCGCGAGCAGAACGTCTGCTCGACCCATCGGCCCGACTCGTCGGAGCGGTGTCGGTAGTGCGCCATGGTCGTGCCCGACAGCGCGATGTCGTGCTTGCCGAACACCGCCTCGGCCCCGAATGCGGATCCCGTGCGCTTCTGGCACCACAGGCAATGGCAGACGGTCACCCGAAGTGGCGGTGACGAGGCCAAGAAGCGGACACCCCCGCACACGCAGCCGCCTTCGAGGGGGAGTCGGACCGGTCCTGTTCGGTTCGTCATGATCGATCGAACTCGTCGGTGGTTGCGGGTAGGCCGGCATCGTACTTTCATCGGCCCAGCCTTTCGGCGCGGCCGGACGCGATGCGGGTTTCAGCTGAGCGTGGCGGCACGCCCGCTCACCCGGCGAGAAGGCCCGGCAGGGACGAACTCAGCCGCTCGATGAAGGCCTGCAATCGACGAGACCGGTACACCGCCTGCGCATACGCCACGTTGATCTGCAACTCCGGAGCGGCCCATCCCGGGAGGGCTTTCACCAGGTTGCCGTTTCGCAGCTCGTCTCGGACGAACCAGCACGGCATGATGGAGAAACCGAAACGGCGCCCACCCGGCTCCAGCAATCGCAGCCCAGGGCCGCGCAGCGGATCGGCCGGTCCTCGAGTTCCCGCTCGTGCACCACGTGCGGATGATCCTGCTGGAAGCGGCAGGCGATGTCGCCGAGCAGGCTCTGGCCAAGAGCGACCGGAGCGACGACCTTGAGCGTGCCCGACACGTGCTCCGGATCGCCGAGGCAGCTCTCCTCGAATGCCTCCCATCCCGGCAGCCGTTCCCGGGACTTCGCGAGCAGCGATTCACCGGCATCGGTCAGCGACAGCTCGTGCCGAGAGGGGTTCATCGCCACCAAGGGCGGGGTGGACAAGCCGGCCCCGGGGAACATCGTCACGGACGGATCACGGGACACGTTGCTGCGCCAGATCGACACGTCGCTGACCAACCTGCGACGCGATCGCATCGATCTGTTCCAGCTACATCGAATCGACCCGGCGACGCCGATCGAGGGGTCCGTCAGGGCGCTCGAAGCGCAGGGCCAGCATCGATGCGCGCGAGGGACTGGCCTGGCTGCTGGAGCGCTCGGCGAACATCATCGTCATCCCCCGCACGACGTCCAGGGAACATCTGCGCGAGAACGTGAGCGCCCGGGAGCTCGTGCGGGATTTCGCCTGAGTGTCGAGCCCGGATCGGCCACTTCGTCGGCCGGTGAAACGCTCATCGCCTCGATCGGACCGGCGGTCGATGCGATGATGTCGGTTTGCAGCAGGCTTGAACGGGCACGGTGTTCCGCCCGCTGCGGCTCACGAACGCCAATCGACAGGACCGCCCATGCCCGACCAAGCCCCCCGCCAGGACGAATTCGCACCGAGCGAGCTCGGGGACACGCTAGCCGATCGCCTGTCCGAGCTGCGCTCTGACATCCGGGCCGATCCGCTGGCGAACCCGGTACGCCAGCTGGCACACGAGCTCAGCTGCGCCCTGGAGGCAGGCACCTTGAGCATCGGGCAGCTCGGCGAACTGGTCGCCACCCTGGACAAGGACGCGTTCGCGTTGCGGGCGGGGCATGTCGCCCGGTACCTGGAGCCGTCGGGGAGCGAGGCGCTGGATGCCGTCGTGGCCGAGCTTTCCGCGCCGCTGGCAACGTTCGAGGCATTCAGCGCCTTCTGGTCCCGGCGCATGGAGACGATCGTGTTCACCGGCCACCCCACGTTCCTGCTGACACCCGAGTCCCGCCACCGCCTGGCCGAGGCGGCGCTGAACGGCCAGGTGCCGAGCGAAGGCCCCGACATGCCCGATCCGGACATCACCCTGGCGGACGAGCACGCCCAGGCGCGCTCGGCGCTGCGCGCGGCGACGGATGCGGTGCACGCGTTGAGCCGAGCGCTGCTTGCGCACGCCCGTGCCCGCTTCGCCGGCGAATGGCGCGCGTTCCGGCCCGCACCGATCGGGCTGGCCACCTGGGTCGGCTACGACATGGACGGGCGCAACGACATCACCTGGCGGGAGGTGATCGCCCATCGCATCGCCGAGAAGGCCGAGCGCCTGACCCTGTACGCCGAACGGCTCGACGCGCTGGCACTCGATGCGGCGGCAGGGCTTGCCGAACGCCTGCACGCGGCCGCGAGCCGCGCCCAGCGGGATGCGGAGGCCTTCGCCGGCGACCTGTCGACGCCCGAGGCGCTGGCCGGTGCTGCCAACGACCTCACCCGCGATGACGAGAGCAAGCTGGTGACGCTCGGGCCGGCCATGAACGAACTGTCCGCGATGGCCGACGAGGCGGGCGGCGACATCGCGCTCGATCTGCTCGCGCTGCGCGCCGAGATGGCAACCTTCGGGCTGGGGCTGGGCGAGGTGCATTTTCGCCTCAACGCTGCGCAGATCAGCAACGCGGCGCGAGCCGCGCTCGAAAGCGATCGCCAGACCGATCTGTTCGGACGCGTCGCCCTGGACGACGTCAACGACCTGATCGCCGCCACGCGGCCGGTGCGCGTGAACTTCGCAAGCCTTGCCGCCGAGACGTCTTCCGCCGCCCGCATCCTCATCGCCGCCTCGCAGATCACCAAGCACATCGATGCGGACGCTCCGATCCGCCTGCTGATCGCCGAGTGCGAGAATCCGGTCACGGTGCTGACCGCGATCTACCTGGCCAGGCTGTTCGGCGTCGAACGACAGATCGATGTCTGCCCGCTGTTCGAGACGGGCGCGGCGCTGGATCGTGGCCGGCGCATCCTGGACGTGCTGTTCCAGCAGGAGCCCTACCGTCGACAGGCGGAACGGCGCGGACGGGTCTCGATCGAGGCGGGATTTTCCGATGCCGGCCGATTCATGGGCCAGGTGCCGGCCACGCTGGCGATCGAGCGGCTGCACGGTCAGCTCGCCTCGCAGATGCAGCAGCACGGTCTGGATCATCTGGAGGCGATCATCTTCGACACCCACGGCGAGAGCATGGGCCGGGGCGGTCACCCCGGCGGCATCATCGATCGTTGCCTGTACGCCTGCACGCCGTGGGCGCGGCGTCAGTTCTCCCGCCGGGGCATCCACCTCGTTCACGAGCAGAGCTTTCAGGGCGGGGACGGTTACGTGTGGTTCACCGGCGAGCGGATGGCCCGACGGACCCTGATCGGCATTTTGAAGGCTCACGGCGAAGCGTGCGCGGCCAGCGACGACGACCCCTTCTACAGCGACACGGCGACCAGCCTGGACTTCTTCAACGCGGTCAAGAAGCGGCAGGAGGAGCTGTTCGCCGACCCGGCCTACAACATCGCGCTCGGTGCGATGGGTTTCGCGATCCTGCCCAAGACCGGCAGCCGCAAGTCGCGCCGTCAGTCCGAACGAGGCGTGGACGAGGAGACCTCGCTGCGGCGCATCCGCGCCATTCCGCACAACGCCATCCTGCAGCAGATGGGCCTGCTGGCGAACATCCTGGGCGGGGTCGGCGGTGCGGTCGCGGTCGAGCCCGAGACCTACGCCCGCCTGGCGCGGCAGTCGGACCGCTTCGCTCGGATCATGCGACTGGTCGCGACGGCCAACAGCCGCTCCGAGATGAAGACGCTGATCGCGTACATGAAGCTGTACGACGGCAGCTTCTGGGCCACCCGCCCGATCTCGGGCAAGGAGGGTGCCCTGGAAGCGCCCTGCGCCGTGCTGGCCGAGGCTTTGTCCGAGGATCACCGCTACTTCACGGCCCTGCAGCTGGCCGCCCGCCTGCGCTCGGACTCGATCTCGCTGACGCGCATCCTTGCCCGGATGGACCTGCCGCCGAACGGCCACACGCCGATCAGCCTGGACCTGCTGCATGCGGTACGGCTCACCGCGATCCAGCATTGCTTCCTGATCGCCGCTCGCCTGCCATCCTTCACACCGCAGGGCGGGTTCAACCGGGAAGACGTGATGTCGTTGATCTTCACGCTGGACGTACCGCAAGCCTGTGCCACGCTGCGCGAGACCTTCCCGACCGATCCGCACGAGGAGGCACGTATCTCGCTCGACGAGCCAGCCGATTACCCGGCCGAGGGGGATGCGCGGTATCAGGGGATCGAGCGCGATTTCGTCAGGCCGCTCGAGGAGTCGTACGAGCTGATCCTGCGCGTCTCGGTCGGGGTCGCCAATCATTTCGCCGCCGTGGGGTAGGGCCAGCTGCTATCTTTTCGTCGTCGAACACGCTGCCATGACGGCGGCAACCTTCCCCGGAGCAATGCATGGGTGCCTACAAGGAGCCGCACGGCGGCGCGCTGAAGGATCTCTACCTGGACGAGCGCACGGCCGAAGCCGAGCAGGTCGCCGCGGGCGATTTTCCGAGCTGGTCGCTGACCGAGCGCCAGTTGTGCGATCTGGATCTGCTGTGCAACGGTGCGTTCTCGCCGCTGACAGGCTTCCTGGGCGAGGCGGATCATCGCGCGGTCTGCGACGACATGCGCCTGATCAGCGGCGTGCTGTGGCCGATCCCCGTCTGCCTGGATGTACCCGAGGAATTTGCCGGAGAGGTCGAGGCGGGCACGCGCATCGCCCTGCGTGACCCCGAGGGCGTGCTGCTGGCCACGATGGACATCGAGGATGTCTACCGCCCCGATCGGGAGCACGAGGCGCGCACGGTCTACGGCACCACGGATCAGGCGCACGCCGGCGTGCACCACTTGATGAACGTCTCCCACCCTGTCTACCTGGGGGGGCGCGTGCGCGGGGTGGAGCCGCGCACGCACTACGACTTCAAGCTGCTTCGCGATTCACCTTCGGAACTGCGTGGTCGCTTCAGGAAACTGGGCTGGCGCCGCGTGGTCGCCTTCCAGACGAGAAACCCCTTGCACCGTGCCCATCAGGAGCTCACTTTCCGCGCCGCGCGCGAGGTGCAGGCCAACCTGCTGATACAACCCGTGGTCGGCATGACCAAGCCCGGCGACATCGATCACTTCACCCGCGTACGCTGCTACGAGCACGTGCTCGACCAATACCCGGACCAGACGACGACGCTGAGCCTGCTGAACCTTGCGATGCGCATGGCAGGCCCGCGCGAGGCGCTCTGGCACGCGATCGTGCGAAAGAACTACGGCTGCACGCATTTCATCGTGGGGCGTGACCATGCCGGCCCCGGCGACGATGCGAACGGCCAGCCGTTCTACGGCCCCTACGATGCCCAGGAACTCTACCGCGAGCACGAAGAGGAGCTGGACATCGCCATGGTGCCGTTCCGGCACATGGTGTACGTGGAGAACCGTGCCCAGTACGTGCCGGCCGACGAGACCGACAAGGACGACACGGTGCTGAACATATCCGGCACCGAATTCCGGCGCCGGTTGCGCGAAGGGCTCGACATCCCCGAGTGGTTCTCGTACGCGAAGGTGGTCGAGGAGCTCCGACGCGCCTACCCGCCGCGACACCGTCAGGGGTTCACGGTGTTCTTCACCGGCTTGTCCGGATCGGGCAAGTCGACCATCGCGAACGCGCTGATGATCAAGCTGATGGAGGATGGCAGGCGCCCGGTGACGCTGCTGGACGGCGATGTCGTGCGCCAGCACCTGTCGAGCGAGCTGACGTTCTCCAAGGAGCACCGTGATCTGAACATCCGCCGCATCGGCTTCGTGGCCAGCGAGATCACCAAGAATGGCGGAATCGCCGTGTGCGCACCGATCGCCCCGTACGCGGCGACCCGGCGAGCCGTGCGCGAGATGATCTCCTCGCGCGGCGGGTTCCTCGAGGTTCACGTGTCGACACCGCTGGAGGAGTGCGAGCGCCGCGATCGAAAGGGGCTCTACAAGCTGGCGCGTGCCGGCAAGATCCCCGAGTTCACCGGCATCAGCGATCCCTACGAGGTGCCGACCGATCCGGAGGAGACCATCGACACGACCGAGCTGACGCCCGATCTTGCCGCGCACCGCATCGTGCTCAAGCTGGAGAGCATGGGCTACCTGGCCTGAAGGTCACCGGGCAGGCATCGCGCCGCTCGGTGCGGTCTTGCTGCCGGTTCGGAATCTTTGCGCACCGAGTGCGCCGAGCGCGGCATCGCGTGCGGGATCGACGAGCCACTGCTCGAACCGGTGCGCAGCCAGCGACGCATCGGCGGCCAGGCACAGGGAGAGATCGACGTGTGCGTCGAGTTCCGGAGGGCACACCGCGACGGCATGGACGCCGGGCACGGGCGCGATGTTCGTGAGCGGCAGCGCGGCCGTTTCCACCTCGCCCGCCAGAAGCGCTTCCATCGGTCCGCCACCGGCCATCGGTCTCACCCGGTGCTCGATCGCGCTCCAGACGCCGAGGCGTCTGGCCAGCCCTCGGAATGCCTCGCCGCTCGTGCCGGTTCCGGTGACGGCGATGCTGCCGGCCGCCCGCAGGGTTCCCGCGATCGCCTGTCTGGACCGTTTTGCTGGAACGGAGACCTCTCCTCGCACCCCGAAGGCCAGGGGTCGCATCGCCTCGTGGCGCGCGGTCGCCGCGCAGCATCATCACGCCCATCCAGGCCAGGTAGAGCACGCCCGCCCAGCGCACTCCCTCGAACAGTGCCGCACCCATCTGCATCGGTCCCGACAGCCCGAGAAAGGCGACCACCAGGTGAGGCACGATACCTAGCGTGCATCCCATGGCGGCGACCAGCCCGCAGGCCCGTCCACCCGCGAGCGCGCAGGAAATCGTGTACAGCACGCCGATACCGGGTACAGCGACCACCAACAAGGAGGCGATGGCGAACTTCACCAGCGACGGCGTGGACGTTGCCATCCGCTATGGACGGCGCTGATCTCGTCCTCGAATGTCAGTCGGGGGAAGCGAGAAAGGCCTGCACCGCCTCGGCCACCCACGTCGCGACGACCTCCATGCGTCGAACCTCTCGGACCGACGGATGGACGAGCATCCAGAACTCGCGCACGGGCGTCCGGTCGTCGTCGGGCAGGCGGACCAGTTCCGGGTAGCGGCGACCGAGCGCATCGGGCAACAACGATTTTCCGAGCCCCTGACGCAGGCAGCCGAGCAGGACCTCCATATTGTTGCCTCCAAGGCGGGCCGGAACTCCCTCCTCGGCGATGCGAGCATCGATCCATTCGGACTGTGCCTGTCCGACGTACTCGCTCGCGTAGCGGATCCAGCGTGGTGCGGGCGATGTATCGAGCAGCTCGCGATGACAATAGACGCCGTAGGTCATCGTGCCGAGCTTGCGCGTGATCGCTTCCGGGTCGGAGTCTGGCCGTGCTCCGCGAACGGCGATCTCGGCCTGGCGGCGTGACACGATGCCGAGAACGGCCGAATCGACCGCAAACTCCAGATCGAGTCCCGGGTGTCGCGAGAGCAGGGCCGGCAGATTCGGCAACAGGGCCCGATTGACGATCGTCGATATGGCGGTGACCCTGACCTTGCCTTCCACACGACCGTCCGCCCCCGCGATCATGTCGCGGACGGAACCGAGCTCGGCCTCGGCCCGGGACAAGCGCTCCATGATCGCCTGCGCCTCACGGGTAGCGCTCACCCGACCTCGTTCACGCTCGAACAATATCGTGCCGAGGCGTGCCTCGGTCTGCGCCAGCCGGCGAACGACGGTCGTGTCGTCCACCCCCAACGCCTGCGCGGCCTTGCCGACGCTGCCTTCCCGGTGCAGCGCGAGCACGATGCGGTAGTCGTTCCAGTCCTCGTCGCGCACGATTTCCTCTCGTCCCGTCGGTGTTCGATCATCGCCGCTGAACGGCTGCATGCGTGCCGGATGCACCTGCGATCGCGCAGGTGCGACGGGCGATACGATTCGGTTCGACCCCATCTCGATCCATGGGGATCTGTCCGGATACAGGAGAACGCATCATGCCCAACATCGTCGAAATCGGCAGCCTGCGGGAACGGGTCGAGATCATCGACCCACCCATCGGCGGCGCACGTCCGCGTATCGGTCGTATCCGCCATGCGAACGGTGAGAACGCCGCCGTCGACCACCAGACGCTGATGCGTCTGGTACGGCTGGCCGAGCGGGCTGCCGGTCACGGTACGCAGGACGACCGGGACCCTGGCATCTTGCTGGCGTGATGATCGCTGGTGGCTGCCGGTCGATCTCTTCAGCGGTGCAGGATCAGCCTCCCTATTTCAGTATTCTCAGGATGATTCTGGATAGCGTTCGCTCGTACCCTTCATCATCACTCCAGGCAAGCCGGCAGTAGCGGACGGCAGAGCCGCGAGCACGACCGTACCGACCGCGAACGCAAGCACGGCGGTTCCCGTAGAGATCAGGTCGAGCAGCAGGCCGAGCACGGGAGCCCCGATGGTCTGTCCGATGGCGAGCGCCAGAAAGGCGATGGCAAGACCGCTTGCCGGACGGTCTGGGACGACAGGCGAGTTCGCGATGTCGATCAGCACTAGGCCCAGGATGGCCGTGCCGGCGGCCGACATCGTGACCGTCCGAGGTCCGAGCCGTGCGGTCAATGCCACCGACGCGATGATCGCCAGACGGTATCCGCCGAAGGCGTCACCGGCGAGGGTGCCGGAGAGCGTGTCCGATAGCGGGAGATCCTCGCGCATCGCCGGCAGGAACAGCCCGAAGGAGAAGCGAGCCAGGCCGTAGCAGAGCGCGATGAGTCAGCCGATCGATCCCGGTCGCCTCGAAGCCGCCCTCGTCGAACAGGCGGGCAGCGACATCGATGATTCGGTCGCGAGTGTCCATGATCGTCAGTGTAAGACGATCGTTGTACTTCTGCAGCCTGCTCTACTTCACAGCCCGGTTCCCGCTACAGGGAGATCAGAATCTGTGAGCGCCGAGTGCACCGAGCGTGGCATAGCGTGCCGGATCGACGAGCCATTCGCCGAATCCGTGCGCTGCCCGCGAAGCATTCGGGGCGAGACAAAGGGAGAGGTCGATGCGAGCGTGGAACTCGGGAGGGCAGACCGCGATGGCATGGACGCCGGGCACGGGCGCGATGTTCGTGAGCGGCAGCGCGGCCAGCTCGATGTCGCCGGCCAGAAGCGCCTTCATCGGCCCACCGCCGACCATCGGCCTGACACGGTTCTCGATCTTCTCCCAGACGTCGAGGCGCCTGGCCAACGCGTGGAACGTCGCGCCGCTCGTGCCGGTCGCGGTGACGGCGATGCTGGCGGCTGACAGCAGGGTCTTCGCGATCTCCTCGATGGACTGTCGCACCGGGATAGAAGCGTCTCCCCGAACCGCGAAGGCCAGGGGGGTGCGACCGAACGGGCGACCGCTTCCGGCCGCTGCCCGGCCCGCAGCGATGATCCGGTCGACGTGGTACGGATTGGTGATCGCGATATCCCATGCGACACCGGTGGCGATGTACTTCGGTACTTCAGGATTGAGCCTGTGAACGATCTCGAAACGATGGCCGCTCGTTCGCGTGAACTCGGGCGTCAGGATCTCCATCACCTCCTTGAGCGCGATGGGAACCACGAAACGGATCAGGGCTTTCGTGCGCTCTTCTCCAGGCGGAGAATGGCCGCCGAGTACGAGGGGGAGCCTGTGAGCGTCGGATTCTCGTGCCATGAGATCTTCTACCATCGCTCAGCCGTGCCGGGCGGGACTCTTCAAGGCGAGCAACCCGGCGCTACCCAGCAATCCCATGCCGGAAAGGCGTTCGACGAGCGCGCCCCGGAGGCGAGACGATCGTCGTGCCAGCGAGCTGGCCGACCAGCCGTACACCGACAGGAAGCAGGCATCGATCATCAGATAAGTGCCACCGAGCAACAGCAGCTGCAGCGCAAGTGGATTGCTCGAGTCGATGAATTGTGGAAAGAGAGCCGCGAAGAACACGACGGCCTTGGGATTGGCGGCCGAGGTGAGAAATCCGGTCATCCACAGTCGTCGAGCAGACGTCCGAGCCGCATTCGGCTTGCGGGACTTCAGTGGTGTACGGAACGAGTTCCGTATCTGCCGGACGCCCATCCACGCCAGGTAGGCCACCCCTGCCCATTTCACCAGGACGAACCCGTAGCGCGATGCCGCCAGCGCGGTGGCGAGACCCAGTCCCGCCAACAGCATCTGGATGGCATTCGCCGACAGGTCTCCGGCAGCGGTGGCCAGTGAACGCTGGAAGCCGTTCTTCAGGCCCACCGACATCATCAGGATGTGGCTCGGTCCCGGGGCGGCCATGAAGACCAGGACCACACCGATGTAGATCAGCCAGGTATCGAGAGTCATGCGGGGCACTCCCGGGATCGTGACGGCAACGTCTGCATGGTACGGATCATGATCGCGCGTAGGCCACCACCTCGAACTCGAGCCCGTCCGCATCCTCGAAGTAGAAACGCCTGCCGGGTTCGTAGTCGGCATGGGAACGAGGTGTCAGGCCGGCAGCCTCGACCTGTCGCTCGGCCGCCTCCAGGTCGTCCACCACGATACCGAGATGATTCAGTCCGAGGAGCCGATCGTAGCTGCGCGTGCCGTCGGCCGCCGGTGCCTGCCGGGTGTACAGCGCCACGTAGGACGAGTCGCTCCCGACGTGCACCGAGAAGCCGCCATGAATCGATTCGCCTTGCCAGCGAAGGTGCCAGCCGAAGATTCGTTCCAGCAAGGAAGCGGTCGCCAGCGGATCGTTCACGGTCAGGTTCACATGCTCTAGTCGGGCCGTTGTCATCGCGCTGCTCCTGGTCGGGTGCCTTCGAGCCGTTGCCGGAAGGGAGGATCCAGTGTAGAACCTCTACCTAACTTGAGATCAAGCACCGATTGCGGAGCACGTTCGCATGGCATCGAAGCGCCAGAGAGAACCCGAACCGCTGTCGATCGGGCAGCTCGCCGAACGCACCGGTGTAGCGGTATCGGCCATCCGCTTCTACGAGGATCGGGGCCTGATCGAATCCGCCCGCAGTCCCGGTGGGCAGCGACGTTTCGATCGCGCCACCCTGCGGCGCGTCTCCTTCGTGCGCATCGCGCAGGGGCTCGGTTTCTCGCTCGCCGACATCAAGCAGCAGCTCGACGGGCTGCCCGAGCGTCGCACGCCGACTGCCCGCGACTGGGAGAAGCTGTCGAAGCGGTTTGCCGCCGACATCGACCGGCGCATCGCGAGACTCCAGCAACTGCGCGGTGCTCTGACGCAATGCATCGGTTGCGGCTGCCTGTCGCTCTCGCACTGCCGGCTCTACAACCCGGACGATCGGGCAGCCTCGCTCGGTGATGGGCCTCGCTATCTGTTGGGCGACAGCTCGGCCGACATCGGCGCCGATCTATCCTGAGCAGGTCGATCCGGCGGCGCACGATCGGAAATCGACGATGAGGGGTTTCGGCAACGAACGGGCGAGGGAACCGTCGGCATTGCGTCGAAGTCCGACGTCGTCGAGCAACGCATCGGTGAGGTCGTCCAGTTCCCGCTGCTGGGCACGCGCTCGAAACCAGTCGCGAAGACGGTGAACGAGCGAGCCTGATCGATCGAACAGCGATCGGCAAAGCGATACCGGGGTGGTATCGGCCGCCGGCGTGCTCGATTCCGAGCGCAGTGGTGGCGCACCGCCGAGCGCGGTGACCAGGCTCAACAAGGCGAACGGGTAGCCGTGGTTCAACCGGGTCCTTGCGTCGTGCCCGGTTCTCGGGTGGGCATTCCGTCCTCTTCCATTCCTGTCCATGACAATTGCTCCGATGGCCAGGGATCGCGATGCAGTAGAATCGCTTTCCCGTCCCGATCGCCATTGATCGGGGCAAGAAGCAATCTGATGCAGCGGGACTCACTCGACAAACGATGAATCCATCTTCGATGCGAAAGGAAACCTTTCTCGTGATATCCCGATGACCCATCGCTTGCCGGCGTTGAACGCGCTACGCGCCTTCGAGGCGTCCGCTCGCCATCTGAGTTTCAAGAAGGCCGCGCACGAGCTGAACGTCACGCCGGCCGCCATCAGCCAGCAGGTGCGAGGGCTGGAACAGCAGCTCGGTATCGTCCTGTTCCACCGGCGCGTACGTGCGCTCGAGCTGACGGACGCCGGGCGTGCCTCGTTGCCGCACCTGTCGGACGGGTTCGAGCGGTTGCTCGAGGGTGTGCGGGCGATGCGATCGAGCGAGCAACTCGACGTGCTGACGGTCAGCGTGCCGCCGTCCTTCGGTGCGCGTTGGCTGGTGCCTCGGCTGGAACGACTGCGCGTCGCGCACCCCGAGTTCGAGGTTCGCATCGATGCAAAGGAGGCGATGGCCAACTTCACCAGCGACGGGGTGGATGTCGCCATCCGGTATGGACGGGGGAGCTATCCGCCGGCGATCGCGGAATGCCTGATGGGGGTGATCGTCTTTCCGGTGTGCAGTCCCGTTCTACTGACAAAGCAGGCACGACCCCTCAAGCCATCGGACCTTGCTGACTGGACGTTGCTTCATTCGAGCTGGACGGAAGGGGAGGACCCGGAACCCGGCTGGCGAATGTGGCTCAAGGCGGCAGGGGCGAGCGCGGTGAATCCGGACCCCGGGCCGCGCTTCAGCAACGACGCGATGCTGGTGGAGGCGGCACTGTCAGCCCAGGGCGTCGCACTGGTCAGCGGTGCGCTGGTGAAGAGCGAACTCGAGACCGGACGGCTCGTTCGACCGTTTCCGCCGGCCGCGTTCGAGAACACCGAGTTCTGCTACCACGTGGTCTACCCGGACCGGCATCGCTCGACGGCGAAGGTGCAGGCATTCCGTGACTGGCTGTTCGAGGAGATCGGGCACGATGATTCGACGATTCCCGGCGGTTGAGACTTCCGTAGACCTGAAGCGGGGCGTTCGACAGACCCGGTGGGTCACCGATCGAACCGAACCGGATCGATCAGTCGCCTCTTGCATCCGGTCCCGTCGCCACGCGATCGGGGGATTGCGACAGGGCGATGCTGTTCGAAGGTGGATTCCTGATGGAATGTCCTGACGGTAGCGCAAGCTGGCTTGTCGAACGCTAAGCAGGGTAGGGGCAACGGACGGTTCGCTCTTCCTCTTCACGGCAGGCCGACGCCGCCGAAGCGTCGCGAGTCGTCGCCCTCTTCGCACATGATCGGCCACGCAAGTGGCGGCGGCGGCCACCTCGGCGGCCCGCACGGGGGACGCCTCGTGCGTGATGACCTCCATCGAGAGACCGCCGGCCTGCGCCAGGGTCGCCAGATCGGCTGAGAAAGTTGCGTCCGGGGCCCGCGAAGGGTCGTAGGCGGACTTCACGATGCGGCGGGCGGGAATGAGCGTAAGCAGGCCGATGTCGACGCCGCTCCGGCTGCCGACATTAGCCGAATGCGCGCGACGGGCCGCTCGTCGATCATCCGCTCGAACTCGCCTTCCTCGAACCAGCGCGTCTCGGTAGCGAACCCGGCGTTCGTGGCGGCGATCACGCGCGGATCGGTCGAGGCCGGGCGACTACCCAAAAGGGACATTCTTGTACCCTAAGAATTGCGAGTGGATCAGGCCGCGAAGAATTCTGTACCGCTTTGCGCTGTACGTGCTCCCACCTCAGGGCAGCGTGCCAGCACACATTCGCAGCTTTCTCCGCTTGGCTCCTGGGATCTACTGCGACTCGATCCCGTTCCGTCGACGGCCCTTCTCAGGCTTCAACGAGAAGTCCTCACCCGCGAGATCCACGGCCTCTGCCGTGCACAGGTAGACAATGGCTCGGGCCACGGTGCCAGGGCTCAGGCCTACGCACCGCACGCCCGTCTCCCCGTACTCCTCGTGGACGCACCGAGTCAACGACAGCACCGCTGCCTTGGTCGCGCAGTAGTGACTCCAGCCTTCCAGGGCGCTGGTGGCCGCGCCGGAGCTGATGTTCACGATCGTGCCGGTCCCGCGCGTTACCATGGAAGGCAGCACGGAGCGAAGTCCGTGGTAAACGCCCTTCAGATTGATGTCGACGATCCGGCCCCACGCCTCGGGGTCGGAGTCCGACAGCCGCGCGACAGGATCGACGAGGCCCGCGTTGTTGACGAGGATGTCGACGTCGCCGAAGCGGCTCGTGCACGTCTCCACGGCACGCTCGACGTCCGCAAAGGACGCGACGTCGCAGGCTACGGCCGCCGCGCGCCCACCGGACTGTCGTATCTCGTCCGCCACGCGCTCGATGGCATCTACGCTGCGCGCAGCGAGCACGACGGCCACGCCCAGGCGAGCAAGCTCTCGCGCGGCAGCTTCGCCTATGCCACGGCTCGCGCCTGTGACGACTGCACTACGGCCGTGCAGTTCGTTGGAATTGGTCATCGTCAAAGGGCCTCGTGGTGGTCGACAGTGGACACGGGCAAGTGTCGACGACCGACACGCCGGGATGAAGCATCCGCCGCGCACTACGGCGTTGCGCCATGCGCAAGAGATTCGGGTCGACCTTGGCGAACGTACCGTACTGGCCGATCTGCTCGATCGTCCATCGCCGCGGCTATCTGTTACTCGTCTCGAGCCGGATCGGAGTATCGGAGGCGCTGCTCCAGGAAGTCGATCATCGCGCGCACCTTGGCCGGCAGCCACTCGCGACTCGGGTAGACGATCCAAGCCGCGGTGTCGAAGTCCGTCGCCGTGATCGCGTACGACGGGAACAGGTCGACGAGTCGCCCGGCGGCGACATCGTCGTCTATCAGCCAGTCGGCGAGCAATGCGGGTCCGAGTCCGCGCAACGCGCAACCACGTACCCCGAGCGCCGAGGAGCAGCGCAGACTACCGTCGACCGGCACCGACCGGAGTTCATCGGTGGGATCGGACGCGTCGCGCCAGTGCCACTCGCTGCGGTGGCCGGCCAGATCGATCAGCACGCAATCGTGACGCGACAGATCCGCCGGCGTGCGCAATGCCTCCGACGCCGCGATCGCGCCCACCCAGCCAGGGCTCGCGACCGCCCGGTAGCGGGACGACATCAGGCGAGTCGCGACGAGCTCTGCGCCCCGCACCTCACCGAGCCGCACCGCCAGATCGATGCCCTCACCCACGAGATCGACGGATCGATCGGTCAGTACCAGCTCGATGCGCACTGCGGGATAGCGTTTGCGGAAAGGGTCTAGCAACGGTACGAGCACGCGCTCGCCGAAGGCGACCGACGCACTCAGACGCAGCGTCCCGGACGGACCGCACGATGGCTCCCGCGCGGCCTCGACCAAGGCATCGGCCGCGGCCAGCAGCTCGTCCACGCGTCCTAGCAGGCGCTCTCCGGCTTCCGTCGGTGCGACCTGTCGCGTCGTGCGCTGGAACAGCCGGGTACCGAGCTCGCGCTCGAGCTGGGCGATGGATCGAGAGATGGACGACGGGGCGACATCGCGTTCGTGAGCCACGGCGGTGAAGCTGCCTCGTCGCGCCACATCGACGAATAGCCGCAAGGTGTCAACGTTCATCGTTCGTGCGTCCCACGCAACGCGGCGGTGCGCACCACGCTGTTTATCGGAGCAGCACCCAACGCAGTCTCTTCGGCAAGTAGGACACGGTTAGTTCGCGCCAGCGGAGCAGGGCGAGCAGCACCGGGCGACGAGCAAGGAGCGCAGCACGTAGATCTGCCAGATCGGGAAGCTTGATGACCGCGTCTCCGGCCGCCTCGTTCGAAATGCAGGGAACGCCCGTGACAGGCGCAACCAATTATACCGCATGTTTAACATGGTGCGGTATAACTCGCTGATGCATCACACCCGGCTTCCCGATTCGGTAGCGGCTCAGTACAGCGAGCTGCTACGCCATGCCGTGCATCCGACCCCGGATGGCTCGAACCTGTCCTTCAAGTCCAAGCGCATTGCCGGGAAGATCTACTGGTATTTGTACGTCAGTCTCGGGCGACGTCGCAGCGAGCATTATCTCGGTGCGCAGACGCCCGCATTGCTCGAGACGATCGAACACGAACGCAAGCTCTGGGAGTCCACATCGGAGGACCGTGTCCTGCGTGCTCGCCTGGTGAGCATGCTGCTTGCCGGCGGAGCGATGCCCACCCTCGGCGACGAAGCCAAGGTGCTGCGTCTGCTCGAACGCGGCGGGATATTTCTGGCCGGCGGCGTCATCATCGGCACGATCGCGTTTCAGGCCTACGCGAATTTGCTTGGGGTGAGTTGGGAGACGCACGCGCAGACGCGTGACATCGACATCGTCGATGACACCGCGATTCCCGTGGCTGTGACGGCTGACGACACGCTGTCCTTGCCGGAATTGCTCGAACGCAGCGGCATGGG
>ENA-ORXU01000372-ORXU01000372.1-marine-metagenome-genome-assembly--contig:-NODE-372-length-53360-cov-3.673348_pt1 | contig 53360 bp, 36 predicted proteins | sample MGYA00237869_ERZ511484 | MGnify/ENA metagenome assembly ERZ511484 | reverse complement strand
AGGTGCTCCAGTATTATATTTCAATGCAGTTCTATCAACGGAAACAAAAATGGCACATCAAAATAGGAATTACCCGATTGTTGTAATCGGCTTCAAATTCAGTCAGTAAACCGTTTTCGCAATCACGTCTGACGTTTCGTATCTTGGCAGCCGCTAAAAAATCGACAGATATGACTTACGATAATTTTACCATCAAGGCACAAGACGCCATTCTTAAAGCACAGGAAGTTGCAAAGGGCTTTAGCCAACAGGCTGTTGATACGTCGCATCTGCTTAGAGGCATGATGGAGACTGATGAACACCTCATGAATTATCTGCTCGACAATCTGGGTATCAACGCCAATCGTGTTCGAGACCTGCTGAATGTCGAGATCAATCGGCTGCCCAAAGTGAAAGGTGACGTCAAACAATATCTGACTGACGATTCGAATAAAGCGCTCTCAAACGCTAAAAAACTTATGGGAGAATTTGGAGATGACTTTATATCGCTCGAATTGATACTAATGGGGCTATTAAAAGGAAAGTCTCAAGCGTCTCAAATATTGAAAGAGGAAGGTGCAGATCTAACCAAACTAAAAGAGGTCGTTGTGCAACTGCGAAAAGGAGAAAGCGTGACAACGCCATCGGCTGATGAGCAATTTAATGTCTTAGCAAAATTCGCTATCAACTTAAATGCACGTGCAGCAAGTGGAAAACTCGATCCTATAGTAGGACGTGATGAAGAAATTCGTCGACTCATGCACATCTTGTCAAGACGCAAGAAAAATAATCCGATATTAATTGGAGAGGCAGGTGTAGGAAAAACAGCAATCGTTGAAGGTATTGCATGGCGCATCGTAAATGGTGATGTGCCTGAAAATCTTAAAACGAAACAAATTTTTGTTCTCGATATTGCTTCATTAATTGCCGGAGCCAAATACAAAGGTGAATTTGAAGAGCGATTAAAAGCGGTAATCAAAGAAGTTGGAAATGCGAATGGTGAGATTATTTTATTTGTCGATGAAATCCACACATTAATTGGGGCAGGTGGCGGAAATGGCGCCATGGATGCAGCGAATATATTAAAACCCGCACTAGCTCGTGGCGAACTACGAACGATCGGTGCTACGACACTTGACGAATACCAAAAGTATTTTGAAAAAGATAAGGCACTCGTCAGACGATTTCAAACGGTGCTCATCGAAGAGCCAAGTGTGGACGATACTGTATCCATCCTCCGAGGTATCCAGGAGCGCTATGAAATGTATCATAAAATGGAGATCCTAGACGAAGCCCTCGTTGCGGCCGCGTCTTTGTCCCACCGATATATTCCAGATCGCGCATTGCCAGATAAGGCTATTGATTTGATCGATGAAGCAGCGGCTAAAATGCGAATGGAACTCGATAGCGTGCCGGAAGATGTCGATGAATGGGATCGAAAAGTACGGCAACTCGAAATCGAAAGAGAATATATAAAAAAGGAAAAAGACGAAAAGAAATTAGCAATTCTCAACGAACAAATAGCGAACTCCAAAGAAAAACGAGATTCACTTCGCGCTACATGGCAAAATGAAAAATCGATTGTTGATGAAATAAATAAAATAAAGAAGTCAATAGACGAACTTGAGCACGACGCTGAAAAGGCGGAACGTGAAAGTAATTTTGAAGAAGTTGCGCGTATCAAATATGGTGAATTAAAAAAAGCAGAAGCAGCACTCAAAGAACAAGAAGTAAAACTTCATGCGCTACCGGAAGAAAGCCGGTTTACAAATGAAGAAGTAACCGCAAATGATATTGCCGACATTGTCGCAAGATGGACCGGAATTCCCGTGACTAAGATGTTGAAAAGCGAGAAAATGCGATTACTCAATCTTGAGAATGAAATCGGTAAGCGACTTATCGGTCAGCGAGAAGCAGTTGTGGCCGTCAGTGACGCTATCAGACGCTCGCGTGCAGGATTGCAGGACTCTAATAAGCCGATCGGCTCATTCATATTTTTAGGACCGACTGGAGTTGGTAAGACAGAGTTAGCGAAAACACTGGCTGAAGTGCTATTTGACGATGAAAACGCGATTACAAGAATAGACATGTCCGAGTATCAAGAGCGCCATTCTGTTTCACGTCTCGTGGGTGCACCTCCAGGATACGTGGGTTATGAGGAAGGTGGCCAATTGACTGAAGCCGTCCGACGTCGGCCTTATTCCATTGTCTTATTAGATGAAATCGAAAAGGCGCATCCAGATACCTTCAATATCCTACTTCAAGTATTGGATGATGGTCGTCTGACAGATAACCGGGGTAGAGTAGCGAGCTTCAAAAACTGTATTATCATCATGACGTCCAACATGGCGGCGGAAATTATTCTCGAAAACTTCGAGGATTTAGATCATGTTGGTGATGATCACCGTGGGGAAATTATCGCAACGACAAAAGAAGAAGTTTTTGAAAAATTAAAAGAGAATCTCAGACCGGAATTCCTAAACCGAATTGACGATAAAATTATGTTTCAGCCACTGACGCGCGCTGAGATCAAGAAAATAGCCGGACTGATGATGAAAAAAGTCCATAAAAACCTCGGACTGCAAGAGCTATCGATGGAATTGAGTGAGTCGGCCATGGATTTTCTCGCAGATCGCGGATATGATCCACAATTTGGAGCTCGCCCAATGAAGCGCGTCATTCAACATGACTTGGTCAACGAACTGGCAAAGCAAGTGCTCAGTGGTGAATTTGCTCCGGGAGAAACGATATATGTACATATCGATAAAAATGAGTTGTCTTTTACCGAAACAAAACCCAAAAACTGGGCTGATAAATTAGAATCCAAAGTCGAAAATAAATCGAAAAATAAGAAGAAAAAAGATTTGACAAAATTGAAGAAGGCTACTAAGGATGTGGAGCAAGCTGTCAATGATGTTCAATTGGAAAGGCAATTAGATCCGGGCGAACTGGAGTAATAGAGATTTTATTTAATAGCACATTTAAAAAATTAAATTACTGAATGATGGAATGGTTAGCAGATATTGCTAAAGTAGTATTACCGATGGCATTGTTAGTCTTGGTTGTGTACTTGGTACTTAAGCAGTTTTTTCAAGGGCAGGCACGGCTCAAAGCAATGGAACTTCAGCGAGATCGCAAGAAAGATACGCTCGAGTTGCGATTAAATGCCTACGAACGACTTGCCCTATATATGGAAAGAATAAGTTTCCCTGACATGATCATGCGAATAAGTTCATCTGAAATGGAAGCATACACATTATATTCAGCGATCATCATGACTATTCAGAAAGAATATGAGCATAATTTATCTCAGCAAATTTATATCTCCGAAAATCTCTGGCAAATTATTCGGCTAGCGAAACAGGACTTAGCAAACCTCGTAACTGAGGCTTATGCCGAAGATGAAAAACAAACTATGGAACAGTATCGAAACCGTTTAATTCAAATGTATTCGAATTGGTCACCAAACCCTGTCGAAAAAGCCAAATCTGCAGTCCGACAAGAAGCCGCTCTGCTTATATAAAATAATTAAAAATGAAAAAAATTCTTTGGTGTTTATTCTTTCCAATATTTATTTTTTCGTGCCATACCGGTTATGAAATAGCAGATGCGAGCTATACCGATTATAGATTAGAGTCGGGCAGCTACGATCCCAATCCTGATGTAGAAAATATTCTAAAACCGTACCGTGATGACATGTCTGCAGAGATGAATGCCATTGCGATAATATCTACGGCAGAGATGCGCATGGGCCGACCAGAAAGCACGCTTGGTAATTTTGCAGCTGATGCGACAGAAATCATGGCTGAATATTACACAGACAAAGAAGTCGCTTTTGCACTACACAATTATCGAGGTATCAGAATTGGGAATATCGGTAAAGGCCCGATAACCGTAGGACGAATTTATGAGGCAATGCCATTCGACAATTATTTGGTTACCGTCGATTTGACTGGCGATGAAGTGCAACTGATGTGTGATTTTATGGCTGGAAATGGCGGCTGGCCTTCAAGTGCCTCGCTCACCTATGAAATTTACAACGGAAAAGCAAAAAATGTCAAAATCGACGGAAAACCGATTAGAAAAGATGCTATTTATGTCATGGCAACTAATAGTTACGTCGTGACCGGTGCTAACTATCAAGAGTTTCTGAAAGAAAAAGAAATGACGAATACCAAAGTGTTTGTGCGTGACGCGCTGGTTGAATATTTGAAATCATTGCATGAAGCAGGAAAAAAATTGAATCCCGGTTTGGATAAACGCGTTGTTAAAAAATAATTATGAACAGAAGATATTTTTTGAAAAGAGCCTCGGCAGCCGGAATAATAGTGGGTGGCTTTCCGCTATCAACCATGGCGCATGTCAGTGATGATAAAGTTAGGTTGACCATTCTTCATACCAACGATGTCCATAGCCGCCTCGACCCATTTCCAGCCGGTAGTGGAAAATATGACGGACTGGGTGGAGTCGCCCAACGCGCTACTTTAATTGAAAAAATTCGCGAAGAAGAAGATCATGTGCTATTGCTTGATGCCGGAGATATCATGCAGGGGACTCCATATTTCAATCTGTACAAAGGCGAAGTAGAATTCAAAGTCATGAATGCGATGCAATATGATGTTGCTACTATTGGTAATCATGATTTCGATGCCGGTATTGAGATGCTTGCCAAGAATACCAAAATGGCTGACTTTTCTTTGGTCAATTGCAACTACAACTTTTCTGATACGCCAATGCACAACCTCGTCAAGCCTTACACGATAAAGTCCTTCGATGGAGTACGTGTAGGCATATTTGGAGTCGGTATAAAATTAGCAGGACTTGTTCCTTCAGAGTGGTACGGAAATACGCAATATACCCAACCAGTGGCCGTCGCAAATCGCATCGCGCAGCAACTCAAGTCTGACGAAAAGTGTGATTATGTGATATGTCTGTCGCATCTTGGTTATGAATATCGATCTTCAAATATCAGTGATGTTGTATTGGCGCAGTCAAGTCGCCATATTGATCTGATCGTTGGCGGTCACACCCATACATTTCTCGATGTGCCAGATGCCAGACGCAATCTTGATGGCGAACCGGTCCTCATTGCCCAAGCAGGGTGGGCTGGAATAAAATTAGGTCGGTTGGATGTCGAGTTTACACACGGTAAGAAAAATAAGACGACAACACCTAACAATCAATGGATCAATGATCTAGGTCAATAAGACCACTTCAGACCATGTGAATTGACCCCCACTTGAACAAATATATTTGGATAATTGACTAGAGTTAGTTAGATTGGAACAGGATTATTGAATACTTTTGACCCCACGTTTTTCACACGTGAAAAAAACCACATTAACGCACATTCACTGAATGGATCAAAAAGCAAATCGAATATGGCTTGAGTGTCTCCAAGATTTAAAATCGAAGGTGAGCCTCAATGCATATAATCGATGGTTCAAACCGATCAAGCCCATAAAGTTGATAGAGAGCGAATTGGTCATTCAGGTTCCTAATCCTTTTTTCTACGAATATCTAGAAGAACACTACGTCGATATATTAAGATCGGCGATATCATCCGTGCTCGGCAAAGACGGTCGATTAAAATATCAGATACTCATGTCGGATGCCCGTAAAAATGGTCGGCATGAACGAGATGAAACAGATTTTGTTCCGGGTACATATGCTGTGGATCAAATTAAAAACCCGTTTGTTGTACCGGGCATTCGCAAAAGAAATATTCAAAACAATCTCGTTTCTAAATATAAGTTTGAAAATTATATAGAAGGTGATTGCAATAAATTAGCAAGATCGGCTGGATTAAATATAGCTGCAAAACCTGGTCGAACCTCATTTAATCCGCTCGTAGTCTACGGAGGAGTTGGACTTGGAAAAACACATTTAATTCAGGCAATCGGAAATGAAATATTAGCATTAAATCCGAATAAGGAAGTATTATATGTTTCATCGGAAAAATTTACGAATCAAATTATCCAGAGTATAAAGAACTCTGCTGTTGAGGATCTCGTAGCATTTTATCAAGACTTAGATGTATTAATTGTCGATGACGTTCAATTTTTTGCAGGTCGTGGCAAAACAAAAGAAATATTTTATCACATATTTAATCACCTACACAATTCTGGTGGTCAAATTATTTTATCGAGTGATAGAGCGCCTAAGGATTTGGATGGATTAGAAGACCGTTTAATATCCAGATTCAAATGGGGACTGACGGCAGACTTACGTGCTCCAGAATTCGAAACACGGATGGCCATATTAATGGCGAAGTTAGAACTCCACGAAATCGAACTTCCCCTCGATGCAATGGAATATATATGTTATAATATACAAGAAAATATTAGAGAATTAGAGGGAGTTGTTATTTCATTGATGGCACAAACTACGCTCAATGGTCGAGAATTGACGATGCCAGTCGTTAAGCGTGTTGTCACGGATTATATTTCCGAAGGACGTAAGGAAATTACGGTAGAAGGCATTCAAGAAATTGTAGCAGAATACTATAATATTGCCATTGAAAGAATTCTATCCAGATCTCGTGCACGAGAGGTCGTTGTTGCTCGACAACTCTCCATGTTTTTATCAAAAAAAATGACCGATAATTCACTCAAGAAAATCGGAAAGCAGTTCGGTGGCAAAGATCATACTACTGTCATCTACGCTATAAAATCCATTAAAAATCTGCTCGATATCGATAATGGTTTTCAATCAGAAGTCATCGCACTCGAGAAGCGTATCGAGATGACATTGACATAGTAGCTCACCTCTTTTCATTTCATGCTATTGGCGATTCGCATACATATTATCATATGTCGTATAAGTGTTTTGTTAATTTATACTGGCTTGTTATTGAATTTTGTATATTTCGCCTAGACAACAAAAATTACTCAAATGAAGAAATTATTTACTCTTTTACTCAGCCTTTGCATCATGTATACTATGTCGGGGCAAGCTGTTATCACAGCTGTTTTTGATGGACCTCTTCCCGGTGGAACACCTAAAGGCATAGAAGTTTACTTTACCGCTGATGTAGCGGACTTAAGTACGATGGGAATATCATCGGCGAATAACGGGACCGGTCCAACAGGGACGCCTGAATATCTGTTCAGTGGTTCTGCCATTGCAGGTCAATATATCTACGTCGGTTCTGAAACTGATAATTTTACGGCCTTCTTTGGCTTTGCTCCAGACTTTGTAGATGGCGTGGCCAACATCAATGGTGACGATGCCATAGAGTTATTCTCGAATGGAATTGTCATCGACGTATTTGGTGATGTGAATGTTGATGGAACAGATCAAGCCTGGGAATATCTTGATGGTTGGGCGGCAAGAAATGCAAATACAGGACCAGATGGATCTACGTTCGTTTTGGGCAATTGGCAATATAGCGGCATTGATGCGTTAGATGGTGAAACGTCAAATGCGACAGCTGCAAATCCTGTTCCGCTCAAGTCTTACACGGGAGGTATGGTAGCCGCAGATCATGAAGTGACCGTTCGCAATTTTGAATACGTCGCTCAAAACCTGATCGTTGACGTGGGTGATATAGTCGAGTGGGAAAATATAGAAGGCAATCACAACGTCAATGGCTCACAAGCTACATTTCCACAGAATACTGAAGACTTCCTGAGTGGCGCCGTTGCTCCAGCTCCATGGACTTATCAGTACACTTTCACACAACCTGGATATAACGAATATAGATGTGATCAACATTTCGATATTGGAATGACGGGAAGTGTCATGGTAAGAGAAGTCGGTGATCACTACGTCGAAGTATTAAATAATGTATTTGTCCCTGAAGACATCACTATAGAACTAGGCGAGACAGTTGTTTGGACAAATACGAGTGGATTTCACAATGTGAATGGGACACAAGGGACGTTTCCTAACAATCCTGTAGGGTTTGGAAATGGGGCTGCGTCCGAAAACTGGACGTACGCGCATACATTTACGATCGCTGGCACATACGATTACCAATGTGATCCGCATGTAGGGTTGGGTATGGTAGGAACAGTGACAGTAACCAGTGCGTATCCTGAACGTGATATCACAACTATCAAACAAATTGATGGTGACGGAGCAGCTTTGTTCGTAGACAGTTTAGCGGCCATCACCGGCGTCGTACATGGTCCGGACTATCGCGGTGCTGCTAACAATGGAGTTGAATTCTATGTGCTCGATGAAGATAATAATGGTGTTTATGTTAGAACGACATCAAATAACACCGGATATACAGTTACTGAAGGCGACAGAGTGACGGTAAGCGGCGAAGTGACTCAGTTTCGCGGTTTGATACAGATGGCACCAGATGTCATTTCCGTTCTTTCTCAAGGCAATCCATTAAATACGCCTGACGTGGTCACAGCTCCGCGAGAAGAAACAGAAGGATCTTTCATTCGAATCAATGATTTGATCCTGGTTGATACGGCTCAATGGCCGACACCAGGAAACAATGCGAACGTACAAGCGCTCAGTGGAGCTGACACAATTATCATTCGAATTGATCGCGATATAGGTTTCGATTTAGCCGCACCTCTCGGACAGTTTGACGTGAGAGGTCTTGGTGGGCAATTTGATTCTGATAATATGGCCCCATTCGATGATGGATATCAAATATTCCCAAGAGGAAACGGAGATATTTTAGATGGATCAGATGTTCAAACGATTGAATCTATTGGTATCGAGAAGATGTATCCAAATCCGGTTGTTGACGAGCTTGTTATAGAATCAGCGATTGATATTGAAGATGTGGTAATTTATGACAGGAACGGAAAGCAAGTGCAAATGAATTTTGGATCTTCTAAAATAGTGAACATTGACTTATCCGCTTTGAATAGTGGAATTTACATTCTTTCGATTAAAACAGCAGAAGGAATTGGTTCTTCGCGAATAATGAAACAATAAAAAATATTCTTTGATTAAAAAGAGTTGTCAATCTTGGCAACTCTTTTTTTTTTGAATAACTAATATCGTCCATATGCAAAAAGTAGGTTTAGCTCTATCAGGAGGTGGCGTGCGCGGCTTCTTTCATATTGGTTTTCTCAAAGCCATTCGTGAGCGTGGAATCGATATTCACATCATGAGTGGAACAAGTGCGGGTGCGATAGCCGCGGTATTGTATGCTGCAGGTATTGATGAACAAACGGTCGTAGATCGATTTCCGAAACATATGCGCTCGCTATTTTTCGAACCTAATCTGCTTTGGCGCTCCAAGTTTAATCCTACTACCATCTTAAGAAAGTACATTGAAGAGTTTTTACTGGATGTAACATTTGAAAAGCTAAAAATTCCAGTAAAAATTAATGCTGTCAATATTGCCACAGGTGACACCGAAATTTTTCAAGAGGGTGATGTCATAGATGCCGTCATGGCTGCCTCGGCCGTCCCCGGTGTTTTTAATTCATTTCATCAAAACGGGAATATATACGTAGACGGCGGTCTAACCATGAATTTACCTGCCTCTACAATCCGTTATGATTGCGACATATTGATAGGTATAACGCTCTTGCCATTTAAAGATCGAGTGTATACGAAGCTTCCGAGTCGTAGACATTTAATTCAACGATCGGTAGATATTTACCATAAGCATAATAACAGAAAAGAAAAAGATCTCTGCGATATTATTATCTCGCCAAAAGCATTGAATAATTATCCCACATTTGACACGTCGAATAAAAATGCTTTGTTTGATTTGGGTTATGCTACAGGAATAAAAATGGACTTAGACAAATGAAGGGTCTAATTAGGAATTTACGGAGCGGAAACTTTATAAAATCACTATTTTTTTGACGACTTGGATTTCATCAATTTCTATTTTGATAAAATAAATGCCCGCATCTAAATGATTTAGTTCTAACATTAATCCATCTGCTGACATTTCAACATCGTGCTGACTAAAAACATTTTTTCCAGAAACGGCATTAATTTCAACCGATTCAATTGACAAGTACGGTGCATTTACGGTGACATTAAAAGTGCCTGATGACGGATTTGGAAATACCTCCAACCTTTCATCGATTAAAATGGACGATCTAATGTCGCTATTCATAGACATGTCAATATCCATGACGATCGGAAAATGGTCAGAAGCGGTATATGTATCTGAGCGCTCCAAGTTTAAAGCTGTGAGTTGAGCGCTTGGAAGTGTCGTAGTGTTTAAAGCATACGCATTATTCAACTCTAAGACGGAGCCTGTATACATGAAATAATCTAAACGACCAGATGAAAATGACCCATTCGGATTGAACCATGTGACCGCGGAATTTGAATTCGTAACAAGTGGTACAGCATCTTCAAAAGCAGTGCCGTCCCAATCGGGATCAAAATCGGAACCATATAATTGTTCCGCTATAATATCACCAGTTAAAAGGGATATTTTTTGCTGTCTATCACCTACAAAATTCATATCGCCAGTAATGATGATGGGTGTATTTTCAGGAATTTCCATATTGGTCAAACCATCTTTTGAATTTCTTATAAAATTTAAAATTCGATCAACTTCACCTTGGCGATCCTCGTCCCGATTACAACAAGGAAGATGTGCATTGATGACAATTAATGGCCCATCAGGCGTGGTTAGTTTAAATATCCCATTTCCATCAGAAGCAACAGTTTGTGTTATTGGATATCGACTAATGATATGAATATCGGGACTCACAGAACTGTGATACCAAACCTCATTAGGGCCAGAGGGCAGAAAACTTTCAATAACTTGAGCTACTTCAAATGCATTTTGGTCATATATTTCTTGGAAACAAATGATTTCAGGATCGATTGCCGTAATCAGCCGCTGAAACGCAGGTTGTCTATCGGTGTCAAATAAACCATCTTGCAAAGCATTGTAGCTAAGTAAACGCGTATCATCAGCAGTTGACTTATTTATTTGATAAGGAGATGGCGTATAGATCGCATTGGTCATGGAGTAGGAGAGTGGCCCATTATCTGGCAGCCGGTCTCCTCCAGGTTGATCATCTAGCAAAACAAAATTAATTTGATCAGAAAAAGAAAATGTTCCTTGAAAAATGTCCACTTCTTTAGAAAACGAAATTTCAAATTCTGACGCACTTACCGTTGGTAGTGTAATTAAATTAAAATCATTATGAAAAATATCATAAAATTGATCGCCAACTTTGACAAATCCTTCACGCTGACCAAATCGATAAACGAAATCCACTCCAAAGTTCAGAAAATATATTCCGGTATTCGGATTATTATCCATATCTATATAAAGATTCAAATCCTCAAACTCTTGAATTTCAATTTCTCTCGTGAGTTGAATTCTTAGATAAATATTCTCATCGTCGTCTGACATATATAAATCCCGAAAATCAATAGAGCCAGATCGACCATCACCCGCGAGATCCTCAAACCTCAAATCTATCGCTTGCCAATCATCAAAACGTCCATTGATCACCTTAGTCTGTCCCCAAGCTATATCGACTGAAAACATGAATCCAACTATTAGACAAATGGAGAATGATATATAAAGACATTTTGTCATATACTTGCAAAGATGCATATTGAATCGCATAAATCTGAAAGTGTATGACAACATTAACAAGACCATTGATGCGTTTAGCAACACCTGAAGACGCGGAGGGCGTGTTGGCGATATATAGACCATATGTAGAATCGAATGCTGTCAGTTTTGAATATGAAACGCCGTCGGTAGATGCCATTCGCAAGCGAATCTCTAAGACCTTTGAAAAGCATGTTTGGCTAGTCGTAGAGTGGGGGACTGACATAGTAGGCTTTGCCTATGCTTCGGACTTTAGGACGAGAGCAGCTTATCAATATGTAGCGGAAGTTTCTGTGTATGTCCATGACGGTTATGGAAGACGGAATATTGCGCATGCTCTCTATGATGCATTACATCGGTTGTTAAAGACTCAGGGTTACATCGTCACAAAAGCCGTTATGACTCATCCGAATCCGAAGAGTGAAGCTTTTCATGAAAAATACGGATATAAATTAGAGGCGAAATTTGATCGGATCGGTTTCAAATTTAGTGAGTGGCATGATGTAGCGTATTACAATCTAGATCTACGAGATCGGACACAAGCGCCGTCGTCAATAAAATATATCGATCAACTTGACTCAAATGCGATTAACACAATATTGTATACTGCTTCTTTAAAAATCAAAATCGATCCGTGAAGAAAACTCAAATAATTAATATTATTTTTTTCACTATTCTAACTCTGACATTCTTTTCATTGTGGGCTGGTTTTGCTCTGCTCGTTGTGAATAAGCATTTTCATTCTGATCTCGTGGGATATAAGATTGGTCAATTATGCATTTGGGAATTTGTTGCACTCATCATCTCGATTATCATTGCAATTATAATAAAACGAAAATGGGGTAGTGTGAAACTCACGAAAACTGACAGAGATCACTTTTTTATGTTCAATCCAAAATATGGCATATATTTTGCCTTGTACTTTTTAGTAGCTGTATTGGTAGGAGTATGGCAGTTCTGGCTTTTTAGTCAAACTTTTTGACTAAACGTTCGATTCTTGTGCAGCATAAGTTTTACGCCAATCAAAATACCCTTTTATACACAATCCTAGAAAAACAGCAAACATGAAGGATGTAAAATATAATCCTTTATAAATATACATCGACACCGCTACTACATCGACAACAATCCATATCAACCAATTCTGCAAAACTTTTCGAGATAATAAATATTGAGCCGCCAAACTACCAGTCGTAGTAAATGCATCTACAAATGCAAGTTCAGCATCCGTGTATCGATTCATGAAATACCCCCAGACACTTGCACCAAAAATGATAATTAAAGCCGATAATAATTTTTCAGAAATCGTCATGGAGGCTATTTCAACCGTTTGATTGATTTGGTTTTTACCTGAACTCCAATACCACCAGCCATAAATATTCAATCCAATATAAATCACATGTAAGATCGTATCAGAATATAATTTTTGATCCAAAAAAATATAGGAAAGTATTGTAACGCTGAGAATGCCGAATGGCCATGCGAGAATATTTTCTCTTGTCTGTAAGTAGACACAGATGATTCCTGTGATAGTCGCTATGATTTCCAAAATCTGCATGAGTGTTGTCGAATTTGATTGAAAGGTACGGTTTGGGTGGTATTTGAATCTGTAAGATCAACGATCAATGAAGGGTGGGTGCCTGCAGGATTCTCGTCTGACACCTAAGGTGTCAGACGAGAATCCTGCAGGCACTGGGGTCAGATCCAGTCACAGCATGGATCTCAAAAATTTTTAATGATATTTAATCCTGTTTGCCCTATATCATTCAGAACATCATACGGCTTAAACGTAAAAGTATTTCGATACATTTACGGTCTTTTTGTTCAACAATTAACGAGACGTCCATGTCACAAACCATGACGGCCATAGAGGCCAAATTTGAAGCGCAAAAACTTGCCTTTGGTCCGTTCTTCTTTCAAGCTGTAGTCGCGATGCGTGAGCTCGGAGTCTTGGATGCTATAAATTCCAAGCGAAGTGGTCTAACGCTAGATGTGCTTTGTGATGAGTTGAATCTCACATCGTATGGTCTGAGCGTGCTGTTAGAAGCAGGTATGGCCGCCAATGTGATAGAAAAAACCGCTGAGGATCGCTATAAATTGACTAAAGTGGGGGTGTTTCTTCGGTCTGATGAAATGACGTCGGTCAATGTTAATTTCACGAGAGATGTATGTTATGACGGCTTAAAATATTTGAAGGAATCAGTGGTTAAAGGAGAACCAGCTGGTCTTAAAGTCTTTGGCAATTATAAAACTGTCTATCACGCATTAGCTGAATTGTCGGATGATGTCCGTGAATCTTGGTTTGGATTTGACCATTATTACTCAACCGATTCATTTCCGCATGCTTTAGAGGTCGTATTTGATTCTAAAATTGATAAACTCTTAGATATAGGCGGAAATACCGGTAAATGGACAATAAAATGCTGTCATCATGATTCGGATGTAAAGATTACGATTGCTGATCTGCCTGGGCAGATTGCGACGGCAAAGCAAAATTTAGCGCCTTATGATTTTTTAAATCGCGTATCATACCATCCATGCGATATGCTTGAAGCCGAAACGGTTTTGCCCAAAGATCATGATGTGATTTGGATGAGTCAATTTTTGGATTGTTTTTCTAGCGATGAAATTTTGGCAATTTTGGGTAAAGTCGCAGAAGCTTCTGATGCGGATACAACAATCTATATCATGGAATCTTTTTGGGATAATCAGCAATATGAAGCTGGATCTTATTCAATTGTTGCGCTGAGTTTGTATTTCACATGTATTGCCAATGGCAACAGCAAGATGTTCAAGCTGGATGATTTATTTCCGTTGATTGAGCAATCCGGCTTAGAGATCGTCGAAACTTATCCACTGATCGGCAATACATTCAACACGCTGATCAAGATGCGAAAAGCTTAATATACAGCTCTAAGTACTTGATATATAGACAAATGTCGGATAATCGGCGGTCTCTTCAGAATCAACACTTCTTTCCTATAATTAATATTATGTTAAATAGGATTCTACTTAACTGGGATCTACAAAACTTTTGGTGACCCTATTCATAACTCCATCCGTTAACGAAGACTTCACCCATACACCATATCTGAGATGAAATTGAACGATGGAAGCAATGGATGCCTGAGACCCACGATCCCAATTATATCATTTTCAGGAACGTATAAGGATTCAATAAGTCAAAAAAATTAGTCTAAAAAAAGATAACCAATAGAAATCTGAGGAATAACAAAAGCTTCATCCACGATGTCAAATGTCTCTTTATCAGGATTAACAACGAACGTCAATCCGACAATAAATGAATTATGTCTAAATTCAGAACTCAACACAAACGGATTGTAGTGATAGTTGTCGAATGTTCGAAATCCATTGGCACCATTCTTAACAAATTCACTACCTCGATTGTATAAGCCATAAGAAAGTATAAGACTTATCTCTCGAATGCGATCATCAATAGACTTATAGTACAGCGATTTTCCAAATCCTAAAGAAAAGTCTGAAAGACCGGTGTTTTTGCTAGGCCCATAATTATCGTTAGGAAATTCATTGTATTCGAAATAATGATGATCGTATCTAAAGCTTGTTTCGAACAAAAGCTGAAACCGATGCTTTTTACTGAATACATATTTAAATTTTAATGAAACCGATTGACCCGATAAATGGCCATCTTGATTTTGATATGGATCAAATTCATTAAACGTCGATGGTCTACCTTCTGAACTAAAATAGATGGGCGTAATCCGATAATTTAAATTGGCAGAACAGCTGTAGTCTTGTGATTGAATATATGTATTTACACTACAAATTAAAATAATACTACAAAGCCAATACCTTATAAATTGATTCATAATAACAAAATAACTCATAGCAAATGAAGTAAATAAGGACTGCAATTGTCTAAAAATAAATGAATTACAGTTTTAAAAACTTGGCACTCAATATGGCTTCATCATTCGATATATCAATAAAATAGAGCGAAGCAGGTAAACCAGATACATCAATGGATTGATCATTTAATTTTCCAGAAGAGACCACTCTCCCATCAAGATTTACAATCCTATAATCATGAAATTGATCGATAGCATCGTCCTGAACATTTAATTGCAATAATAGATTTGTGGGGTTTGGTCTGACCTGTAGTGCTCTCGTTGAAATAAAATTAACGTCATCGACATCAGACATCCCAACCAAATCAAACTTATAAATTTCATCGCGATATTGTATTGGTGACACATCTGTGTTAGGTCCGTTAATTAAATAAACTTCGCCATTTAATACAAATGATGCAGGTGCCCAACGTGAAAAGTCCGGATGAGGAGGTAATTCTTCCCAGCTATCTATTGCTGGATCGTACGACCAAAATTCACCTGACTCCATAGATCTGTGATCTTGTCCATCACCACTTAATATGTAGCCTTTACCATTAAATGAAAACTGTGTGCCCGCTACCCTTCCTTCTGCAGGTATTGATGCCACTTCAGCCCATGAATCATTCAACGGATCATATTGATACCATCTTCTTGATATGAAACCATCTCCATGTCCAAAGCCTACATACACAAAATCACCTATACCAAATTGAAACGGATGATGGCGCTCTGCAGCTGGAAAATCAGCCAATTCTTCCCATGTATTTAGCTCTATATCATATGCCCACCAATCACCTAGATTTCCAAATTCTCCGCCTCCAAGACCAACATATACTTTTCCTCCAATCGCCACCATAGCCGGGTGCGTTCGTGGTGCGCATGGACAAGATGCTAGTTCTGTCCAAGTTTCATTTAATGGATCAAACACCCATAAGTCATTTTTTCGCTCGAATTCATCTACACCAAAACCAAAATAAGCTTTCCCATCCCATGTATCTCCAATGGAAAATCCACGAGGGCCACCTGGAAAGTCATCGAGCTTGGTCCATTCATCGTCAAGCGCATCATAACTATAGAAGTCACTTTTGACACCGCTATTCGTTCTTCCGGCAACCACATAACCCTTATCACCCAAGGCAAAACCGAATGTATGGTCAGTTTGATAAGAAGCAGGTAATGAACTCACTTGAACCCAATCTTGAGCTAGACCCATATGGACGAAGCAACATATGGCGATAATAACGACTAAGCATTTTTTCATTCTAGATATTATTATATAGTTATAGGACTAAGTGCAATCGAAGACATAAGGCCCACCATATGCCAGATCGCGGCTGCAATAATACCAATATTCAGCGCTTTTTATGACTGTTTTCGGAATAGATTATAGTAATTTAATGGATTTATCGAGTTTGGTTTACTTTTTTCACAAAGTTTGTCCCCTATTCTTATTCAGCTTCGTCTTAAGAGTGATATATTTATTTACGAATATTAAAACTTAAACGATGAAAAATTTTATGATGATTTTTATGGGCCGTGACTATCAAGACTTAGGATTGTCTCCCGATGAAATGCAAGCACGTATGGGGAAATGGTTCTCTTGGCATGAAAAAATGAATGCGCAAGGCATCGTAAAGCATGGAGATGCACTGCAGCCACATGGAAAACACATCACTGGCAAAGATGCGGTCGTGAGCGACGGTCCTTTCGTCGAAGGGAAAGAGCTCATTGGCGGATACTACGTCATTCAAGCGGAGAACCTCGATGAGGCGGTGGAAGTGGCAAAGGATTTTCCTGATTTTGACATGGGAGGTACAGTTGAAATTCGCGAAGTCATGGTCTTCGAATAATGTCAGACCAACAAGCTGAGCAGCTCGTCGACCATCTTTTTAGACATGAATATGGAAAGATGGTCGCCGTGCTCTCGCGTTTCTTAGGATTATCCCATCTGGACGCAGTCGAGGATATCGTTCAAGAGACATTTGCCCAGGCGGTTCTTACATGGCGCAAGTCTACCCTTCCTGAAAATCCTTCTGCATGGCTCTTTAAAACTGCTAAACGCAAAGCCATTGATTATGTCCGAAAAAGAAAATCAGATACTGATCGTGAAATAAATGTCGCTTTATCCGGTCCTGGTTTAGCGTATATCGAAGAACTATTTTTGGAAACTGAAATTAGTGACAGTCAATTGCGTATGATATTTGCCTGCTGTCATCCCTCTTTAAAACCAGTTGATCAGATAGCGCTAACGTTGAAAATAGTCTCGGGTTTTGGTCTGAAAGAAATAGCTAACGCACTAAAAATCACAGTCGAAACAATAAAAAAAAGAATTCAACGTGCTCGAAATAGTTTAAAAAATGATAATATTCAATTGCATATTCCAACCGATCATGAGCTTAAAAAAAGATTGGACATTGTTGAGTTAACCATTTATTTAATATTTAATGAAGGATATTATGCGACAGTAGGCGAAGCTCCTATTCGCAGGGATCTTTGTTATGAAAGTATGAGGCTTTGCAAAATTTTGGTGGACCATCCACAAACCAAAGCATCGACCAATCAAGCACTATTGGCGCTAATGTGTTTTCATACTGGTCGCATTGACAGTCGAGAAGATGAGGAAGGTAATCCCATATTATTGGATGCTCAGGATCGGACGACCTGGGACAAACAACTAATAGATGTGGGTCGCTATCATTTACATCTCGCAAGTGTAGAAAATGGTTTCACAACGTCTTATCATTACGAAGCCGCTATTTCCGCTGAACATTCTACGGCACCAACATTCAGAGATACAAATTGGAATAATATTTTAGAGTTCTATGAGCGATTGTATATTCTAAAACCCACCGTTCAAGTCCTACTCAATAAAATTGTCGTAAAAATTCAGTTAGAGCATTATCAAGACGCATTGAATGAATTGCAGGAAATAAATCCCGATAATAACCGCGTTCTATTTCATTCAATAGCTGCAGAAATCTATTCCAAACAACAGAAACGCGATGAGGCCATCGAACAATACGATTTAGCAATGTCCGCCTCCCCCACTCCATCTGAACTGAAATTACTCTCCAAAAAGCGAAAAGAGCTGCTAAATTAATAAGTGGTATGCTGCGATTCACCACGTTATCGTCCAGTCCTCGACCAATCTTGTAGAAATTCGGATAAACGGCGAGTCCAGTCGAAACTATATCAGGCTCCATTTCATTATATTACAAACACATTAACATTTTTGTAACACGAAAATTTATCACATGGACCAAATCGTCAATATTCTCACTTACATCTCAATCATCAGCGGTGGTTTATTATTGGTGCTGATGCTAATGTCACTTTTGGGAGGATTAGATTTAGACGTCGACTTCGGGGATACGGATGCCGGCGGATTGGGCGTATTTAAAACGGCGTTGACCTTTTTATCCGTAGGTGCTTGGGTCGGAAAAGTGGTTGTAGCTACCACCCAAAATACTGGCGTAGCTATATTAGCTGCCGTACTTTCTGGAATTGGAGCAGTAGTCATATTGACAGTGTTGATAAAACTCTTATTAAAAAATCAAAAATTTATACATTGGAATCCCGACCTCGCAGTTGGTAAACGAGGTAAAACATATTTACGTATTCCTTCAAAAGGAAGCGGAATCGTCCATGTTAAAATTGACAATACGAACAGAGAATTGAAAGCAAAAAGTAGTTCTGAAGAAGAAATCCCTACTGGAACCGAAGTTTTTATCGAAGACTATCGTGACGGATATTTAATCGTAACGAAAATGTTTTCTAATCAATAATATATTTTTCAATCATTAAATCAAATCACTATGTCAGATTTTCTTCCGATCGTAGGTTTCGTGGCAGTTATTGTCGTGCTGACCGTTATATTTTTTATTAGTCGATATCGCACTTGCCCGTCAGATAGAATACTTGTAGTCTATGGTAAAACGCAAGGCAATCAAAGTGCTAAATGTTATGCTGGTGGTGCAGCTTTTATATGGCCAGTTATTCAAAACTATGCGTATCTCCAACTTACACCGCTCTCTATAGATGTCAATTTGCAAGATGCATTGTCGAAACAGAATATCAGGGTTTCTGTACCAGCTCAATTTACAGTTGGAATTGGACGCGAACCTGAATTAATGCAATCAGCGGCTGAACGTTTGTTGAATTTGAATCGTGATGAAATTGCTAGTTTATCCCATGATATAATTATGGGGCAAATGCGATTGGTAATTGCAAATATGGATATTGAAGAATTAAATACCGATCGCGATAAATTTGTGGATTCGGTTTATTCTAATGTTGGAGACGAATTAAATAAAATAGGTTTAAAGCTCATCAACGTGAATGTAACAGATATTCAAGACGAGTCTGGATACATTGTCGCTTTGGGACAAGAAGCAGCTGCGAAGGCGATCAATGAAGCGAAAATTAAAGTCGCCAAAGAAGTTCGATTGGGTATGATTGGACAAGCCGAAGAGCAACAAGAGCAGACTGTAAAGGTTGCAGAAGCTACAACGAAGGCGGATATCGGGCAGGCAAGAGCATCACAAGAACAGCGTATCAGAGTGGCTGAAGCGAATACACAAGCAGAGATTGGAGAAGCTGAAGCGGATCAAGAACAACGTGTACGCGTGGCGGAGGCTAATACATCGGCCGAAGTTGGAGAGGCACAGGCTGATGCCCGAGCGACCGAAGGAAAAAATATTGCTAGCATTCAAATTGCGAACTCCGATGCAGAACGCGACATTCAGTTGGCGGAAGCACGACGTCGTGGTGAGGCTGCCAAAAAAGTTGCTGAAGCAAAAGCTTTGGAAGAAGGATATCACGCACAACGAGTAGCTGAAGTCGCCCGTGCGACGAGAGATAAAGCGCGCATGGAAGCTGATGAAGTCGTTCGCGAGGATGTTGAAAAGCAAAAAGTTGTAATCAACGCACAAGCCGAAGCTGAACGATTGAGAGAGATAGCTCGCGGCGAGGCAGATGCCTTACTGGCAAACTATATGGCACAAGCCAAGGGTACTGAAGAACTATTGACGAAGCAAGCTGAAGGTTTTCAAAAACTGGTTGAAGCTGCAGGCGGTGATCCAAACAGTGCCATCGGATACTTGATGATTGACAAATTGACGGAACTAGCCCAGATTCAAGTCGATGCCATCAAGGATGTCGAAATAGACAAAGTCGTCGTGTACGATAACGGTAGCGGTCAAGGGGTAGGAAAATTCGTTCAAGGCTTGTATGGCATGATGCCGCAATTGAATGACTTTTTGCAACAAGCAGGAATGAACCTCCCTGATGCGCTGGTCAAAAAACTTGAAGAGGCAGAGGAAACGACTGACGAAGACACCTCTGACGACGAATAATTCCAAGTATAGATCAAACTTTTTATGCCAAGTACGGATTCGTGCTTGGCATATTTTGTTTACCTAAACATCTGACTAGCCTGACATGTCTGTAACCTAATAAACAGTGTGTAAAACGAGTTTGACAATGGACATGAGCATACTACACTTCCGTTATGCTCGCGAAATAAACGTAACTTTGCACGCCTTACAAAAAAGCTATTATGTCTTTAAAAAACATCAGGTTGGAAGCCATGAAAACGATAGAATCATCAGTTGGTGGTTTTATGGATAAATTCCTGTTACCTGTTGATAAAATATGGCAACCATCCGATTTTTTGCCAGACGGCCGAAATGAAGAGTTCATCGACCAAATCAAGACGATTCAGGAAGAAGCCAAAGAACTCGACAGTGATTTCTGGGTGATTTTGATCGGTGACATGATCACTGAGGAAGCACTACCCTCGTATGAATCGTGGTTGATGGACATGGAAGGTGTCAATCAGCATGCTAAAAACAGTTGGTCTTCTTGGGTTCGACATTGGACAGGTGAGGAAAATAGACATGGAGATTTACTCAATAAATATCTCTATCTGAGCGGGCGCGTAGACATGAGAAAAGTAGAGCAATCAACGCAACATCTCATCAATGATGGTTTTGATCCAGGTACCGATAGAGATCCATACAAGAATTTCGTTTATACCGCTTTTCAAGAGTTGGCAACATACGTTTCACACAAACGTGTTGGTGAGTTGGCGACAGCTAAAGGAAATCGACTTCTCGGACGTATATGCAAGACGATTGCAGGCGATGAAATGCGTCATCACCTTGCCTATCGCAGTTTCGTTCAGGAGATTTTCAAAATAGATCCGAATCAAATGATGACGGCATTTGCCGATATGATGAAAAAGAAGATTGTCATGCCGGCATTTATGTTGAAAGAAGGTGATGGAGAAACGCGCATATTTGACGAGTTTTCTTTAGCGGCGCAGCGCCTAGGTGTATATACAAGTCTTGACTATGTGGATATACTGAAAAAATTGGTCGTGCATTGGGACATCGAGCACATGTCTAGTCTTTCTTCGGAAGCAGAAAAAGCCAGAGATTACCTCATGGCACTGCCCGACCGTTTGAGTCGTATAGCCACAAGGATGAAATTACCGGAAAGCCAATACCAGTTTGAATGGGTTTTGGCGAATGGTATGTAGCCTGAAATAGCTGCTATTCAACATTCTCGAAAAAAAATTAAAGTAAGGTTACCTCCAGGAAAGCCTTTTTTCGTTTTTCACTCATTCCGTGCAAATCTTACCGTGTCAGATGAATCTCTCCATTCACGTTTCGTGAACGTCCATTACTAAAATTGATAACAGCACGGTATAGATAAACGCCTTCCGGTGCAGACTTACTGGACTGCATACCATTCCAGCCATGATCGCGATTATTGATGGAAGCATCATTGATTTGATAAACTATACCACCCCATCTATTATATATATAAAGAGAATAATCAATTCCTAATCGCTCTTCACTGCCCATTGGCATGTATACATCATTTATTCCATCATTATTCGGACTAAATGCATTTGGAAAATAAATGGAGGGTTCAATAATTTTAATTTCAATAAATTGTTCCTGCGTACAACCGTCATAGAAAATTGTAAAAAAGTATATCGAATTTTCATCAGCCGAAGTATTCAATAATGACATTTTCGATAAAATTCGGCCATCTCGGTCTCGCCATTGCACGCTGTCAACCTCATCCGATTCATACAAAGCTTCTAATTCGATAATATCGCCAGCAACATATATTAGTTCACTAGTAATATCGACATCAATTGCGTCTTTGCTTTCGATAGTTTCTTCTAACAATAATCGACAACCATTTATATCTTGAATTTCTACCCGGTAGTCACCAACGGCTAATGCTGAAAACACTGGAGCGTTTTGAAATGCGCCATCGTTCAATCGAAATTGATACTCTCCCACTCCGCCTGTGACATTCAGCACTTCAATTAATGCATTTTGACTCTCTATGCATGTTGCATTTTCTTTTGATAAATTGGCTGACAATTCTGACGGCTGTTGAATAAGCACAGTATCTGAAAAAGCACAGTTATTCCCGTATGTAATTTCAAAACTATATTCACCTGCATCCAGCGATCTTAACTCTGTTTCTAACGAGCCATTATTCCATATAATATTATAGTTCAAATCAGGATTAAACGGGCGTACAGAAATAGAACCACTTAATGCTCCGTAACACAAAATACCATTGGGTGATACTTCGAATGTTTCAGCGCAATCACAAGACGGATCTTCGATGCTCAATAGTGCATTGTCAAAACAATTTTTATTTATTACATCGCGGACAATTAATAAATATTCTCCTGCTCCAATTTCATCGAAGATATTACCAAGCTGCCATGTCTGTCCATCATCTATAGAATATTCTAAAAGGCTACTTGACTCGGCGGCCAATAACGTTAGCCGGCCATCAGTCAGACCACAATCTGAAATAGTATCGTAAACTATCTCCAATAAAACGGGTGATTCTGCATCCAAAATTGATACTTGGGCCGTATCTCGACAATTCGATTTATTGCTATTTCTGACTATAACCGTATACATTCCCCCATTAAGACTATTGAAGGAGTCGATTGATTGCCAATTGATTCCATCTATACTGAATTCTAAATGATCACCGGTGGCCTCAATGACTATCGCACCATTTGCATCTTCGCAATTAGTTATGTTTCGTGCGGTCACTTTAGATATAATTGGTGCTATAATTTCTTCAACTGTAAATGATGAGCTCACTCTACAATTGGTAGATTGTGATGATCTGATTAAAATAAAATAACTATCAGCATGTAAATCATTAAATTGGGGATCATCTTGCCAGGTTTGACCATTGTCAATAGAATATTCTAATGAATCACCGTCTGCATAAACGTAGGCAGATGCATCATTGGCCTCGCAATCTGAAAGTTGAACAACAATGACGCTATCTATTTTTGGCGCATTCGGCGCTTGCAACTCTTTCGCATCCATATCTAAGCAATTCACTGCATTGATTCTTCTAATGACAATGTCATAGTTACCTGCATCAAGATTATTGAAAATGTTTTCGGGTTGCCAAGTTACTCCGCCATCAATGGAGTATTCCAATCCGCTATTTGATGAAATAATCGAAATAGTTCCGTCCATGGATTGACAATCTAAAAGATCTGTAGCCAACACATCATCAATTTCAACTGGCATCGGAGTCGTAAGCGCCACGGACTGATTATCAAAACAATTTAATCGATTTTGACTCCGTACAATAATGTCATAGGTATCTGGCGATAAATTCGAATAAGTAGAATTAGAAGACCATGTAGTCCCTCCATCAATGGAATATTCCAGTGCCATATCGCCCGAGGCAACAATAACTAACTCTCCGTCATTTGCATCACAATCCGAAATGTGGCGAAGGATTACTGTATCTATTTCTATTGTCGGTGGTGAGCTGATGAGAACTGATGCCGTAGTTCTGCAGGAAGGAGAGTTTGATTCTCGTGTAAGTATTGAATAATTACCAGCAGATAAATTATCAAATATTGTGTCGGACTGCCAAGTCATGCCGTTATCAATTGAAAATTCCAGTAAAGCACCTTCCGCACTGATAAAAATCTTTCCATCCGATAAACCACAATCTGAAATGGGCGCAGTCGTAATCTCATCTATTAAAGGAGAACCTGGACTGGTCAATAACGTATCAATTTGTGTAATGCAATTCACTGATGTGCCAGTGCGTATCAGTATCGTATATAGCCCTCCCGATAATTGATCTACAAATCCATTTGGAGTCCATGTAACACCACCGTCAAAAGAATAGAAAACATTTAGATCATTACTATTTAAACGAATTGATCCATCGTCAATCCCACAATCAGTCGGATTAGTTAAATCTAAATCGCTTATTGTAGGCAATTTTAATATTTCAATCGATAATTCAAAAGGTGATACACACACGGCTGGCTCAGGAGTAAATACCGATTCTATAATAGAATTTACAGCATTGTTTGGGTCGATAATCGGTATACTCCAACTTCCAAGAATGCCGTCTGTCGATGTCGTCGGCAATGCAAACGGATCAACCAATTCACAAATTTGCAGTGGAATATTAAATTGTGGTGTTTGTGCCTCTAGGATATCTACTATAAAGTCCTCTTCCGATGCGCATGGATGTAAATTGTTATCTGGCACGAAAGTAACTACGATTGGTCCACCACCCTGTCCCGATGGATTAATTTCCGGCACTGACCAAGTGCCAGAAATTCCATTAATTGAAGTATTATTCAGTGGTATCGGTGCATCTAATTCACACAAATTTGTAGGTAAATTAAATATTGGGTTTTCTAATTCAGTAACATCAATAACTAAATCAATAGTTGCTGCACAAATACCAGCATCTGGCGTAAATGTTGAACTAATTTGATTCCCTCCTTGATTTGCAGGGTCAATGACGGCAGGGTTCCAGGTTCCCATAATTCCATTTATAGATGTGTTTGGTAAGGCAAACGGAATCTCGGTTTCACATACAGTGATTGGTTGAAATTCAGGTATAGCTTCTTCTTCAACAACGAATGTCGCAATAATACCGTTGACACAATTACCGGTTACAGCGTCTGGTGTAAACGAGGCCGTATACGTCCCAGGTCCCAGTGAAGGATCAATTGCGGTTGGAGTCCACGTGCCGGTATATTGTCCGCCGCTCGCTTCTGTTGGCAACACGAGCACGGGGTCGCTTGTGCACAACGTTGGAAATGGGGGAAACTCAGGATCTTCCGGTTCTAAGATTGACCAAGTAAATACTAGTGGAAGATAACAAGCAATCGAAGTCATCAGGACGTCAGGTGTAAAAATCGATATGAGCGTGTTTCCTCCTTGCCCTGACGGATCTATAATTGGCATAGACCACGTCCCTGCAATTCCATCAATGGAAATAAGCGGAAGAACTATCGCTGCGTCTGTTTCGCATAGAATGGGATCAAATTGAAACACTGGAGTAATGTCTGGAAGTATCGAAATAGTCAATGTGTAATCTTCAAAACAGCCAGGATCTGATGCAACAAAAGTTGAAGTGACAGATGTGTTTATATTTTGTGATGGATCGACAGAGTTTGGAGTCCAGTTTCCATTGATGCCATTTAGTGATGTCGTTGGGAAAAATATGACTGGATCACTCGCGCAGTAGACCAATGGAATATTAAATTGGGGTGTTTCGACTGGAGATACGATGATTAACAGCGACGTAGTATCCACACAGCCGGCTTGCCCCGCAATTGGACTAAAATAGATTCTAGTAATTCCTGGAGTAATGGCTGGTTCAATGCTAGATGGATTCCAAACACCTGTTATTCCGTTTGTCGAAGTTGTAGGAAAAGTCAGTGGGTCATCATCTGCACATAGTTCAGTATTAAATGAAAATGTAGGGGTGGTTAATGGAAGTAGTGTTGCTGAAACTGTATCGGATGCTTCACATTCATCGTCCGTAACAAATAATGTAAAGATGAAGTCTTGCCCCGTCCCGGTGGGAATATTTACAGTCGTAGTCAATGACGAAGGATCGGTGATAAAGGCGTTACCTGATGCGGGTTCTGCTTGCCAATCGTAGATGACGGTTCCAATAATTCCACCAACCACACCAGACAAAGTAAATTCCTCCCCTTCGCATATCTCCACCGGCATACCGGCATCGACCTCCAAATCACAAGTAGGGTCGGCAGTACAATCGAGAAAAGGAGCTGCACTTCCTCCCCAATCGATAGAAAAAGGAGTACCGCCAGAAGAAAAGTGATCAACCATCAAATAGTATCCTTCACCGGGATTTACCGTAAGTGCTTCTTCAAATGCCGCCCCAACTCCGCCGACATTGAGTCCTGTGATTCCTTGTGGACTAAAATTACATCGAATCATACCTACTAAATCCAAATCGGCACAGTCAACGTCAGGTCCCCACATGGCAAAATCATAATCGGAAATAGGATTGGGTGTAATCGTAAATGTCAAAATCTGATTCGGAGGCATGGTGGCATCGAAAGCAAAATAATACCAGGCTGATTGGTGCTCGGTCGTAGGGCAAATACCTGTTGTAAAATCAACATTTCCAGGTCCGTTTGGGTTATATGCAACCGGCCCATTATCACAAATAACCACCGCTCCTTCGCAGTCATTGGGTTCTTGACAAAAGGGTTGTTCAGAAATACATACTAGCGCTAGTGCACAAAGTAGCTTTACGGTATAAGCGCGAACCCTAGTTTGAATTTCAATTGGCATGATGAACTTACATTTCATAAATGCAAAGCAATAATTCTAACTTTACAGTTTGATATGTTGAAAATACTCCAAATTATAGATTTTGGTTGCCTATTGACTATGAAATGACAAATTTTACTTGCTCATAAAGAAGAAATACCGACTAAAATAAAAAACCGGATACGATAATTCACACCCGGCTTTCAATTACTATGGGATTATGATGAATGAATTGCATAAATCATGCCAAACACTCATCAACAATTCTGCAATCTATTTCTGTTGCATCATGCTACTCATATCCATGATCTGGTAGTCAGCTAAGTTGATTTCAGTTTCTAGATCCTTTGAATCTGTCAAAGTCATAGTCGATGTTTGCCCACTTTTATCTTTCATGACGGCCTTGAGCAGCAGCCCTTCCATTTCTTTAAACTGGTCTTGTGACATCATGGTGCTTTGACCGCCCATCCCGCCAAAATCTTCAAACAACTTGAAGAGATTAAAGCTCTTGTCTGAACTCATCCAAACCACACCTTCACCGTCCGTTGACTTGATAGCTACCTCTTCATAGTTATAGCCCATGTGGGTTCCGTTTTTACCTGTTTTTTCCATCGTAACATCTGAAACTTCTGTGGTCGCCTGACCTTGAGTCATCGGATTGAACTGCTTGAGCATATCGAAGGTCATCATCGTTCCTGTCTTGTCTTTCATCAACATCACCATAGCATCTAATTCATGATCGAAGACGATATGACCATCGAAACCTTGATCATTAATCCTAATGGCAATATACTTTGGTTCGTCTTTATTTGGCACAAGAAGTTCGAGATCAACATTTTGTTGTTCTCCTGCTGCATCAGCTACAGACATTGTGTAGGTATACGACTTAGCAAATTTGTATTTTTTATCTGGGCCAATCTCGGTTTCGATAGAAGGATTACCTGGACAGACTGAGTTTGCTAATGCCATTGGGGCAGAGATTGCCACGCATGCGATAAGCAGTATGAATAAGTTGAATTGTTTTAACATGTTTCTATTTTAATATTTGTGAATGCCTATTAAACGTCGTGAAGCGCGTCTAAGTTTGTTTAATTGTTCTATTCTCGTCGATTTTATAGAAAAGAAAAGCCAAGTATGCGACAGGTTTAATTAGAACCTATACTCTACTCCCCAACTTAATGAAGACAAGCCAAAAAACGCCCCAAACGTTGATGTCTTAAAGTCGGAGTCTTTATTTGCACTTCTAGAATATCTGAGACTACCAGCATTAATTAGTGCTCTCCAGCGGTCGGAAATATTGTATATGCCGCCTAAACCGATGCTTCCTCCATAAATATTTCCTTTTGTCTCAGAAGTTGGGTTATTATTTGTTTGTGTTTTACTTCTTTGGTGACTATAAAAAATGCTCGGTCTTAAAAAAGCATTAAATCTATTTTTAGGATTAATCATGTAACGAGCAGCCACAGAAAGTCCATAAATATTCGTTGTCGTTTTTCGTTCAAATCCAGTTCGATCATCGTTTGATTTATTTTTATTATAACCAAAATTTGGAGATAAAATAAGCGACCATGAATCGTTGATGTCTTTGCCCACATATGGCGAAATATTAATGTTTGTTAGATTAGTAGAATTCGAATTTGAAGTCTGATTTTCAGTTGATCCAAAGCTGAATGTCCCTCCTATAAACCAATCTCTCGCCGTTTGATCGTCTTGTGCACAAGCAAACTGCGCTAGGAAAAGAATAATAAAAACAAGTGTAAAAGAATGTCTCATAATTATTGAATTTTGGTATTAATAATAAACGCAATGTAGGCACTCACACGAACATAATATGTTATACCCATCATAATGTATCTTATAGAAATAAAAAAAGTGATGTTTCCGAGAAACATCACTTTTTTTACTGAACAAATTCTGAAGTTTATTTTATCGTAATAAATTAATATTTCCTTGTTGCGTCGATTCGTCGCCGTTATCACAAAGAACACGCAAGTAATATCCGAAAACATCAGTTTCCAATTCATCGTTTTGATAAGTACCGTCCCATGAAGCGGAAGGTTGATTGCGAACCACGAATACTTCTTGTCCCCATCGATTATATATGATGAATTCAATTATTTCATCGATCTCAGCACCAAGTACATCGAGCGTTTCGTTTTCGCCATCTCCATTTGGAGAAAATCCTGTTGGTACAAATACAAACGGATGTTCACACGGGTTTTCATCTGGTTGACGTGTTGTAACACTTGAAGTGCCTTCACATCCAAAATTATCAACCACCATCACGGTATACGTCCATTGACCTCTTCCAGGTCGAGATGTCGGGTTTTTTATCGTTTCATCACTGATGGCAGGTCCATCCCAATCGTATGTCCAGGTAGGATCTCCACCTTCTGCATCCAATTGAACTATTGTCATTGAATCATTCACTACATCAGGATCTGCTGTAGCTGTGATCAACGCACTAAGGTCGCGCACTTCTATAGTCGCGGTAGCCATTGCCGTACAACCACCAACACATCCAACAGAAACAGTTGCATCTCCAGTGCCTGCCGCCGTGTAACAAATCGTATCTTGATTTGATGGCCCTATGATCGTTCCTGGAACATTCCAGCTGAATGTACAATCTGAGCCTTCAGGTGATATTGTAGCGACTAACGTCACCTTATCATCAGCACATATAATACCATCATCATCGACAAGCGCAATGGTCACTTCCGCACCAAAATCAATATCAGCACAAATCGATTCAGAACAATTCAAGTCAGTATTCGTCACAGTCACACAATACGTGATGCTTTCCGTTACATTCACACGCAGCGTATCATCATCAGTACCACCGATAACACCCGTGTCAGGCTCCCATTCGTATGTATAGTTTCCAGGAGGTCCATCAACGCTGACGACAAGAATTCCTTCACCAGGTTCACAGAACATATCTGATCCGTCTGCCACATTAGTCACATCAATCGACAGACTCAAACGGGTCAATGTGATATTAAATGTCTCTGACTTCATACATTCATCGATACCGTTGAAGACACCCATAACTGTGAACGTATTCACACCTTCTTGAAGCACTGGCTGGAACGTATCGCTTGTTGACAATACATTACCGTTTGCATCTTTCCAGCTGACATCAACCTCGTCAATAGTTGCTACAGTCAAAGTGATCGTAGAATCATCTCCACAAACAGTGATGTCGCCAGCACCTGGATCTAGATCAAACTGAAAATCAGGAACGGGTACGACAACGATGCTGTCAGTATGGACACAAAAGTTGTCACCGTCAAAAACTGTGATAGTTACAAATACAGTCGTCGTTTCTGTCACTAAAATAGTTGGACTAGCCGCTGTAGGGTCTGGGAAAATATTTACAGGACTCCATTCGTAAATCCAATCAGTATTACCACCTGGATTCAATGTAATAGAATCTTCAAAACACTGATAAACCGTGTCTGGCAACGTGATATCCACGAGCGGCACATCGATCGTTATAGACACAGATGTATCACAAGGTGCTTCTCCTCCAGTAAGTGTTATTGTATACTCGCCCGCTACATCATATGTATGTGTTGGATTGACATCAGAAGATCCGTTTCCATCACCGAATGTCCATGTAAAGTCAATGGTTGTATCCGGCGAAGTATTATTTAATTGTATCATCAATGATCCACAATCTTGTGTCACAAAGAAGCTTAATTCAGGTCTGCGACCCGCTGTAGTAATATTGATGCTATCAGAAACTGAGCAACCAAATTCATTTGTCGCTGTAAAGAATAAAGTCGTCACAAGTGAATCTGATGTGAGCACTGTGATGATTGTACTATCAGCATTTGAGCCAACGATAATGTCAGATGGATCAGTCCAACTTATAGATATATCATCTCCGAGTGTATGCATCACCGAAATATCAGTTTCTTCATCCAAACACAATACAACATCCTGATCAAAGTCTAGTGTTAACAGATTCAAATCAACATCCTCACAATTTGTCTCCACACATCCATTTTCAAAAGATAGATTTTGACAAATAGTAACTGTGGTATTTACATCAAGTCCAAATGATACCATCATGCCCGAATCTACTGCAATGGTATTTCCATCGTCGTCCAGTACTTCCCATGAAATGTTAGTTAAGACATTTGCGGTATCGTAAACATTTTGATCGCTCACTTTTACAGAGAGTGTGTCCACGCATTCGAATACTTCGATTAAAAAGTCGTTTTGTGTGTGGCCGGTTGATAGTAATGTGATAACAGACGAGTCTATTGCAAAACAACCAGTGCTCGTTGTTGAAAATAAAGTCACGGTATAGACTCCTTCCGACGGAAATGTATGTGTAATAGGATTACTCGGGTTTTCTACAATAGGACTCCCATCTCCGAAGTCTATGGATATAGAATCTCCGACACTTCCAGTAGTAGAAAACTCAACATCGAAATCGTCACAAATTGTTGTGTCGCTCGGCGATAAAATGGCCACCGCCGGATCACCACATGCTCGCGTGTTCACCTCAAATTCACGGCACGTCGTATTAACTGTTCGTCCAAGATCATCTATTTCTTCTACGCAGAAACTTACTAAATATTGACCAATGGCGTTAGGTGTAACTGTTAGCTGCCCAGTTACCGGATCAATGCTCAATGCCGGATTGGTATTCATCATGTTAGCAGTGCTGAATCCAGGAGCCCATGTGATATTTTCATATGGTGGTGGCGTAATGTACTCATCAATATCAGTTATATCTGTGGTACTTGGTGTTGGGTTGGCCACGCTTCCGCCAATAGCAGGAGTGTTCAGACGATAGCGCAGTTCATCTCCGTCAGGATCAACGCCACCTTGTTCTACAATAAAAGGTACACCAACACATGCATAAATTGGCGGGAAGGATGGTAAAATGGGTGAGCGGTTTTGTCGAATTATCTGGTCATCAGTAATTCTAATGAATGCAGTCACTCCCGTATTTAAAGGATCTAAAACATTGGTAAGTGTAGTATTCCGACAACAACGTTGATATCCAATGGTATATCCACCTCCAAAACGAGAAGTTTCTATATTCACTGTTCTTCGATAGACAGCTTGTTGAACGCATACCGAATCGTTGAATACTTCGCAACCTGAAGATAAGGTCTCATTGAGAGTGTCACTAAATATTCGAGGCATCGTAAATGTACCAGCAAGAGTAGCATCCCCTCCAAACTTTACAGGTAAATTAAATCGATCATATGCACTCAGAGTAACAGGATCTTCAAATAAAGCCTCTACATCTCCGTTATCACAATCACGTCGCATGATCAATTGGATTTCAACCATGCCGCTACCGACGAATCGATAAGACAACTCAGCCCCTACAACGTGAGTTGCATTAGCCTCGAAGTTTGTTAAAAACATGAACGATAATATCATCGCCATGACTGTGAAAGCTCTTACTTTCATTTTATTTATTGTTGAATTCATGGAATTTATTCTTGTATTCATGGTGCAGTCGATTTCAATTAATTAATGTCAATTTGAACGATTTCTACACGTCGCTCTTTCGACGCTTCGTAACTGTAAATCGATTTGCGTTCATCAGAAAAACTACTACTTATGCCTCTTGGCGCTGTTGTCTCACCAAATGATTTTTCACCTATAGTCAACTGACCATTCGTCATAAAGGATTGTAATCGTCCGCCGGCATAGCTTTCAAAATTATTCTCAACACTGCTAACCCGTCGTTGTCCAAGTACCTGATTGTAAGCACGTGAAGCTCGAGGACTCGCATATCCTTTGAGTGTTATTTCTACACGATCACCTTGCGCCAAATGCGCTTCCAGTACTTCCAAGAAGACCTGCAAGTCATCGTTTCCTTTTTTCACCTCGGTATCAAAGAAAGAGTTCAATTGACGTGCTTTTTCATCACGTTCAGCTCCTTGAAGTGGCGCAGTGAAATTGTCTATGAATGTTTGTTTTCTGGCGTAATACGGTGGATATGTATCCGTGTATAGTAAATCTGTCTCTTTCAACCATGTATTCGGATTCGGATGATCATTATCAAAGTATAAAACAAGCGGTAAGAAGTCCGCCAAATCTCCAATCTTCAAGAACAGATCTTGTCTGATCGTCGACTTATCTTTGTGATCATTTGTATCAATCACGACAGTCTCTGATTTATATCCTTTACGAGTCGCCGTGAGTCTGTATCGCTTACCACGTTCAAGATCGAAATGAAAATCATTTGCATCGAAATTCGTGATAATAACCGGCTCTGCATCCGGATCATCTAAGTCGTACAATGTAACTGTTGCACCTCGTAATGATTCTTTCGTGCGATCATCAAATGTGAATGCGTCAAGTTTAAGTTTGTCCGTTTTCAGATAGAGTTTTTTGACAATATCATCCAGCGTTTGAATGTCTACTGTATTGAAACGAACTGAATCCGGAAGGTAATTTTCTTTTGAAGCGACGATCATATATTCATTGTCGCGTGCAAGTGGGAATTTAGCAGAAGCCAGATCTAGATCCATACTAGACATCTCTTCACCAGTCGTCAAGTTGATCAATCGAATTTCTGTTCCATCTAACGAATCCAAAGTTGCAGCATCAAATGTCTGCGCAATCAAATTGGCAAATGGAAGAATATCCACTTTATAGATATCATAACAACAAGCCTCAACTTCTTCGTCAAGGTAAAATGCTCCTTCCCGATTCGATGAAAAGTAAGCTACGTCGCCTTTTTCGTTTAATGAAAAGTAGACATCATTGTAACTGCTATTTAATGGTGAACCCATTTGCTGAACAGTTCTAGAGCTTCCATCGCGCATCGATACCTTAAATACATCCAATCCACCAAGTGTCTTGCGACCATCAGAACTGAAATACAACATATTTGTATTTTCATGGTAAAATGGAGATACCTCATTGTACGCAGTATTCACATCTCCAAGGTTCTCCACATCGCCAAAACCATTGTCCATGATTTGCACGCGATATATGTCTAGTCCACCTTCGCCGCCCGGGCGATCCGATGAAAAATATAGATAAGCATCATCTCCACGATAACCTACATTTGGTTGTGTAGATGTGTATGAAGGATCGTTGATATCGGACATGGCCACTTTCTCGCCCCATCCCGCATCACCTAAGTCTCTATAGTATAAGTCACAACGGATACTATCCGGTAGACCATATTCACAGACTGTGAAGTACATGCGGTCGGCTGTTTTAGTGAACGCTGTATGCGCCACATGTGTATTTTCTATGTTTACCTCATCACTTAATTTCTCACCGATGCCCATATCTTTTGACATGAGGATACCCGTATAAAGGCGATTTGGCTTGTAATCATCTTTATCAATCTCGAATCTAAGCGATGAAAAATAGAGTGAGTCGCCCATCTCTGTCGCACCAAACTCCGAATAAGGCGTATTGATATTAGACGATAGATGCTCGACTTCAAATTCTGCCCATTCTTGTTGGCTAAAGTCTTCTGCCCACTCACTTGCGGACAATTCTTTTTCAGCTTTTGCCTTAATACGCGCGTCGGAGCCGTCATATTCAGTTAAAAATATCTGGTAGTTGTTTTGCGCATCGGAATATTTTCCGAGTTTTTGCTGCATTTCTCCCAAGTAGTAGCTCGCTAGCGGATACTCGTTGTTTTCATCGAGCTCAATGACACGCTTATAATATTCTTCGCCTTTCGTCAAGGCATTGATTAAACGAGCGGCTTCGGCTGTTTTCCAAAGCACCACAACGTCGTCCTCATCAAACTCAAGCACGGTTTTGTAATAGATCATTTCAGAGTAATGATCATGTGCTAATGCGGCTTCTTCTGCTGCCTTGATATAGGCTTTCTTGGTTTGGCCAAACGCCGACATACCAAAGGTCACGGTCAGCACCAACGCAAGTAAAATCTGTGTTTGTATATTTCTTTTCATGGGAATCGTAGACCTTAGGTTAAAAGATAGGGCAGTTTTTAAATCCTTTTAGTGGTTTTACTGTGGTGATGATATACCGTATGGCAATCTCAGGTCCACCTTTGCGATCCGTTGCTACATCAAATCGAGAAGCATTGACATCATAGTTCAACCCTATAAACCAGCTATTAAATTCTAATCCAATATATGGCGTCCAAGCATCAACTTCATCTTGATTGAGACGACCGATACCACCGATATCCAATGCGAACATTTTACCACGGTTTCTATTCAAATGAAATCGGAAATTAAACGCTGGGACATATTCTCTGTATTCATCTTGAAACTGGGCTAGTCCATGAAACTGGATGTCTATGAGATCTGAAAGCTGAAATGATGCATCGACATTAGCTGAAAGTCTTATTGGAAGATCTGAACTTTGACGATCATTGAAGGCTTGATCTGGAGAAACAAAATTATATCCTCCTACACCAAGATCGATTTGAGTCCGTTTAGATTTTTGCCAGCGATAATTCAATCCAGCACCTAAGTCCAAGTACGTGACAGATTCCCGCCCTGTGAACGGTTCTCCTGAACCGAGTAATTGATCATAAAATACTCCATTAAATTGATTACTCCATGCCAAGTCATTTGTGCTATAGCTAGCAGCCATATTACTGACTCCAACTTGCAGACCTAGCGTCACTAGATTTCGCGTATTGATCTTTCGTGTGTAAGAACCTGAAAGTGCTCCTTGGGCCAAGGTCAATCGCGAATCACCCGCACGATCATAATTGATCAGCAAGCCGGCTCCAAAAAAGCCTTTGTCGCTATTGGTATAGAATTTTTTATCGGCGTATCCGGAAAAGGTCAAGTAGTTAACTGGAACCGATTGCCATTGCTGTTTATAGTGCAAGCCGAAGCGTATGTCTCCGTTAAAAATCCCGGTCAGTCCTGGATTTGTGTTGAGTGGGCTATTAAAGAACTGCGAGAAGTGAATATCCTGCGCCATTAATGTACCGCCAACTGCGAAGACCATCAGTAAAGAGAGTAATAGTCGTTTCAAAGTCTATACGTTTATTGTTCATGGTTTGGTACGCAAAAACTGTTCCAAGAAGAATCTTTGCTACCGTTTACTATATAAAGATATGAAATTTCATCATTGTATACATGAAATGTTCATTTTCACTGCTTAACATTCGCTTAATAGTCAAGCTTTTAAGCATTTCAGACGGTCTTGGGATGAAACTGAAATTGAGATGAAAATGTAACGTCTAAGGTGACACAAACGTTCCTTTAGATATATGAAATCACTATATGTTAATAGCAGAGTATCAATTTTCACGACAACCGTGAAATTGAGTCAATGATCTAAACATTAGTTTTTCGACCGCCCCCACTTGTTTCACAAGTCAAATCAAGTAGTGTGTCCGTTTTGAAAAGTTTATAAAAAAAATGTCTCATTTCATAGTAGGAATTATTCGACTATTATTTAATCTTTTAGATTAATCAAGCTATCATATTTTACAGGATATCAGTCTTTTATGATATCTAAACTCTTATACAATAGACTCCCTATGTAAAATATTAAGTCATTATGTTTGTGTATAAATTCATCTACTATGAAAATATTCAATCAAAAGCAGCTACAGCAATGGGATGCCTATACGATCGAGCATGAGCGACTATCGGAGATTTCGTTGATTGAAGAAGCCGGACAATTATTGGCTAGTGAGATTGAATATCGGTATCTGCTAAGCGACCGTCCGGTTCGCATTTGTTGTGGTTTCGGCAACAATGGAGCTGATGGGTTGATGGTTGCCCATGAATTAAGCGCATTTGTACCTGATCTTGAAATATTAATCATGCATTACACGGATCGACAATCCAAAGGCTTTCAGGAAGCTCAAAAAATCTCTTCGAGTCTTGATATACCCACCTTTGACATCTATGAAAGTGCTGATCTAGATGGCCATATCGTGGATGGTGCGCTTTTCATCGATGCTATGCTAGGCCTAGGTATCAGCCGACCGCTTGAAGGTCTTTTGGCGGATGTAGTGTCTCAATTAAATCATGTGAAAGATGTTACACGAATATCACTAGATTATCCAACTGGTATGCATCCTGATCGATTGATTGATGGCATGATTTTTAAAGCAGACGCTACCTTTTCGATTGGTTCTCTTAAACTTACTTCGTTTTTTAGCGAAAGTGAACCTTACATCGGTAAGTTCATACGCATTCCCCTATCGCTCAGTGCTGAATTTTACAGAAATACAAGTAGTCAATACGAGACCATTGAAGTACAAGAAGTCATCTCTTTATCTTCCAATGCGAGTGCTTTCTCCCATAAAAACAGTTTTGGGCACGTACTTTTCATCGGAGGTAGCTATGGAATGATGGGAGCGGCTCGATTAGCTTCCGAAGGTGCCATGCGTGCCGGAGCAGGTTTAGTGACAGCCCATGTGCCAGGTTCTGGTATCGACATTATACAAATATCACTTCCTGAAGTCATGGTTAGCGCTGATGATAATAGCCATCGTATCACTAGTCTACCCGATCAATTGAACGAAAGGTTTGATGCCATATGTATTGGCTGTGGTTTAGGAGTTGACGTCAATCCCGAGTTATTAAAACAGTTGCTGATGAACTACAACGGAACTAAAGTCATCGATGCTGATGCGCTTAACATATTAGCTAAGAACCAAGAGTTGATGGATCTTCTTGATTCGAGTTGCGTGTTGACACCGCATGTCGGAGAATTTCATCGCTTATTTGGAGACTGTGAGAATAGCGAAATACGATTAACACGTCTTTTGGCAGCAGCTAAAAAGCATGGGTGTCACATCATACTAAAAGGAAAACACACGAAAATTGCACATCCCGATGGTTCTTGTCATTTCAATATGTCTGGTGATGTGCCATTGGCCACAGCAGGTTCGGGTGATGTGCTAGCTGGATATTTAGCTGGATTGATGGCCGGAAGTATGAGTGTTGAACAAGCTTGTAAACGTGGCGTGAGTCTGCATGGTTTCAGTGGAACTCTTTTGCGCGATATGTTTGGTAAACGTGGTGCTATCGCTCGTGATATCTTGGACACGTTGGCCCACATCGAAGTCTATTATAATGATTGGTTGCAAGATCTGTTGGGTGAGTTGGATGAGGAGCAAAGTCTGCTCGGTTTAGATGTATTAGATAATCTCAATTAATAATTCCATGAAAAAAATAGCTGTTTTGTCAGGTGCCGGAGTGAGTGCAGAAAGTGGATTAGCGACATTCCGTGATTCAGGTGGACTGTGGGAAGGGCACGATGTGATGGAAGTGGCTTCTCCGCAAGGTTGGGCTGCAAACCCTGATCTGGTGAACAACTTTTATAATCTTCGAAGACGTGATCTACTGGCGGCTAAGCCTAATGCCGCACATGAATTCTTCGCTGGATTAGAAGAGAAATATTCAGTGACTATTATCACCCAAAATGTCGATGACCTCCACGAACGCGCCGGTTCCTCAAATGTCGTACATCTTCACGGAGAGCTTTTTTCGGTTCGGAGTTCGCGATATGATGATTTAATTTATCCTTGGAAAAAGGATTTGAGTTTGACAGACGTCTGTGAAAAAGGCCATCAACTTCGACCAAACATCGTGTGGTTTGGTGAGGCTGTTCCAGAAATACCCCGGGCAGTCGCGATTGTCGAAAAAGCTGACATTGTAGTTATAGTGGGTACGAGTATGCAAGTGTACCCTGCTGCCGGTCTTGTCGAGTATGCGCAACCGACTTCACGGATCATATATATCGACCCAAATCCGGCTTCGATAAACAGGCTTCCGACGGAAGATTTTCATGTGATTGCTAAGCCGGCGACAGGTGCGCTTGGGGAATTGTCGAGGTTGCTTGGGGATTAGGCTTTGGGTTGGTGTTCTGAGTTCACGCTTTCAATAGGAATTGTCGCCTGACGAATATTGGTCTGGCCACTTAAGTGGCCAGACCAGTATTCGTCAGGCGAAGGGGTGAGATTCAGTCATAGCAAGGATCTCTAAATATTTTCCTAAAATTAAATTCTGATTTTGAATCTCCAAACCTAATTTAATACCGAGGAGCAATACGTTTTAACGGTGTGTCAGTTATAGATCACAAAAATGAATACGACATTTCAATCTAAAAGTGTTTAACTTTAATCGATTTCATAACCACCAAAATTCATCAATATGAAATCGCTACTTTTTACCAGCTTATTCATGCTGCTTACATGCGCAGTACTTTTCGGACAACAGGAAAGCACTATTCAACAACCGGTAAGTATTAATTCAAGCGGGGACAGACCAGATACTTCTGCCATGTTGGATGTGACCTCTTCCGCACGTGGATTTCTTATGCCTCGATTGTCGTCTTCAGATCGACTTGCCATTTTTATGCCAGCACAGGGTCTGTTAGTGTACGATACAACTTTAAACACCATATGTCATTATCGAGATACTACTTGGAGCTGTCTTCCACCAGCTTGTGAATCATTGGATATGGCCTACGATTGCGGCGGTCCTGGAATGGGCAGAACTATTATGGTAGATACCGGAGCGGTTGAATTAGTCGGCACTTCTTCTGTGACTCCGACGCTCACGGCATCGTCTGTCTCAGCCAGTTCGACGGTGGAGCTCTCGCAATCAGGTATGGGGTCCGTGTTGAGAGCAGGACAATTTAATTCAATAGCAGTAGCGCCTGCGGCTGAAATTGCACATGACGGTCTCGGAGAGTCGATCAGAGCCAGCACATTTAATCCGATGAATTCGGCAGCCACAATCGCCGCAGATCAATTTGGACTGGGACATGCCGGTCACTTTCAAACCTTGAGTCCTCCAGACACCATGGCCACGATCAAAGCTGAACACTTTACAGAGGGCGATGGCGTTCATGGTATTTCAAATTCCGTGGATACATTTGGCCGTAGCGGTGTTGTGGGCACAGGACAAGGAGATGCATATACAGCTGCGGCTTTGCATGCTCATGACGGGGCCATCCGCGTATCAAAAACAATATCCCCCAATACACCTGCTGAAAAATTAATACTGCCTGTGACTTGGTTTCCACTACTCGACTGTCCTGACCCATTGGGTGGACCTGGTCCAGGAGGTGACAATCACGCCTTAACTTCAGGCCCCATAGTTGTTCCCAATGTCTATGCTGATCCTGCTCGAAGTATAATTTTACTCACGACTCAAGATCCGTTTATGGGAATGGGCCCATACGGACTTGCAGGTTTACAAGTACATTTAATTGGAATAGGCTTGGCTGGGCCAGGTACTTTCACTGTGCAATTTACAGTGATTAACGATTCACCAGCCTCATGTGCTTTGACAGGCACACCGTCTCAAATAGCGTTACATTATTTGATAATCAATTTATAGAAAATTTTTCTAGATATTCTGTGCACGATAAACTTTGGATGGAGGAGAACACGACTCTTTAAGGTTTATCGTGCAAAATTTATTCTGAAATGGTCGAAGGTGTCATTGAATCAAAGAGACTCGTTCGCGATATCGAGTAGATTTTAAAAATGTGCTTAATTTTAAAAAAAATCTACTATTAGCTGATCACCGGATTATCACCGTGCCCGTAGGCTTGATTAAATACTTCGGCATTATGAAACATGGAATAGAAAGCATTTCCTTCAGCGTTTGATCCAAGTCTCTGTTTGTGTCTGTCAGTGTCATTAATTTTTGAGTCGGATGTCGATGATTGTTGAATTCGGATTTTGGTAGCGAACACATAACCTACGATTCGAAATACAAAGTTCTTACATCGATTAAAAAATGACGGCGTCGATAAGACCGGAATATGTTGATTTGGGATTTGAGTCGTGTACATGCTTAGTTATTTTTAGATTCACTACTATATACGTGTGAAACGAGCGATTTATGTCAACAAGTACTGACTAAATATAAAAGGGCGATGCTTTTGTCTAGCATCGCCTTTTATTATTATATCTAACTAATTCATTTTTTAACTACCGCAAGACAAACATCCGTCATCCATTGTGCAAACTTCACCGACAGTGACTTCTTCTTGCACTTCAGCGTCTACATATTTCTTTTGATGTTTTTCTGACAAAGTAAATTTAATCGGATCGACGGCAGCTTTTGAGCGCAAATAATACATACCTGTTTTCAATCCTTTTTGCCAAGCATAGAAATGCATACTTGATAATTTTCCAAAAGAAGGATTTTCAACAAACAAGTTCAAGCTCTGACTTTGGCAAATAAATGCACCACGATCGGCAGCCATGTCGATGATTGTTTTTTGACTTAATTCCCAGACCGTCTTATACATTTCTTTGAGCGCTTCAGGAATGCCTTCTATGTCTTGTATCGATCCATTATTCATCATCAGTTGCTCTTTCATCTCGTTGTCCCACATTCCAAGACCGATTAAGTCTTTGAGCAAATGCTTGTTCACGATGATATATTCACCTGACAATGTTCGGCGCGTATAAATATTTGATGTGTAAGGCTCGAAGCATTCGTTGTTTCCGAGAATTTGTGATGTGGAAGCTGTCGGCATCGGAGCTAAGAGCAAGCTATTTCGAATTCCATCTTTTTTGATGTCTTCTTTTAATCCGCTCCAATCCCATCTAGTCGATGGTGTAACATTCCACATATCAAATTGTAATTCTCCTTTACTCGCCGGTGATCCATCATATGTTTGATACGGGCCTTCGACTTTGGAAATTGCACAACTCTCTGTTAATGCTGCGAAATATATAGTTTCGAAAATATCTTTATTCAATTGCACTGCCTCGGGACTGTCAAACGCTTGTCGCATTAAAATAAATGCATCGGCCAAACCTTGTACACCAATACCAATCGGACGGTGTCGCATATTGGAATTTTCAGCCTCAGGAATCGGATAGTAATTAATATCGATTACCTTATTCAGATTGCGCGTGATCACACGCGTAATTTCATAGAGGCGTTGAAAATCAAATTCACCATCCGTAACAAATTTAGGTAGCGATATACTTGCGAGGTTACAAACAGCAACTTCGTCTTTATCCGTATACTCGATAATTTCTGTACAGAGATTACTCGATTTTATCGTTCCTAAATTCTTCTGGTTTGACTTTTTATTGGCAGCGTCCTTGTATAAAATATATGGTGTGCCGGTCTCGGTTTGTGACTCAAGAATGGCGAACCATAATTCCTGAGCTTTAATGGTTTTTCGAGCTTTTCCTTCTTGCTCATATTTATGATACAAGGCTTCGAATTCACCACCGTGTGTGTCGTGCAATCCTGGTGCTTCATTCGGGCAAAATAATGACCATTCGCCATCACTTTTGACTCGTTCCATAAATAAATCTGGAATCCAAAGTGCGTAGAATAAATCACGTGCACGCATCTCTTCTTTACCATGATTTTTCTTCAAATCGAGGAATGCAAAAATGTCCGCATGCCATGGTTCAAGATATACAGCAAAGGCACCTTTACGTTTTCCACCACCTTGATCTACGTATCGTGCCGTGTCATTAAATACTTTTAACATCGGGATTATTCCATTCGAAGAACCTCCTGTACCTTTAATGTAACTGCCTTGAGCACGGACATTGTGAATGCTCAATCCGATACCTCCGGCAGACTGCGATATTTTTGCGCATCGCGATAGTGTTTCGAAAATACCTGATATACTATCTTCCGTCATACTTAATAAGAAGCAAGAAGACAATTGAGGTTTTGGCGTACCGGCATTAAATAATGTTGGTGTTGCATGAATAAACCATTTCTCCGACATTAAATTATATGTCTCGATGGCTGACTCGATATCTTCACCGTGAATGCCCACTGCAGCGCGCATGAGCATGTGCTGTGGACGCTCAACAATTTGACCATCCATGCGAAGTAAATATGATCGCTCTAATGTTTTGAATCCAAAATAGTCGAAGCTATAGTCGCGATCAAAAATAATCGATGAATTTAATCGATCCTTATTGTTAATAACTATTTCGTACGTTTCATTGGATATTAATCCTGCCTGATCTCCAGTTTTGGGATCGATATAATTATAAAGTGCGGTAATCGTTTGTGAAAAAGATTTACTCGTGTTTTTATGCAAGTTTGACACAGCGATTCGCGCGGCTAAGAGGGCATAGTCGGGATGCTGGGCGGCCATTGTTGCAGCAGTTTCTGCAGCGAGGTTATCTAATTCTGAAGTCGTTACACCGTCATAAAGTCCGAGGATGACTTTTTTTGCAATTTCGATGTAATGTACGTGGTCTGTATCCAGACCGTAGCAAAGTTTTTTAATACGTGCGGTGATTTTATCAAAACTCACGTCTTCGAGTCTTCCATTTCTTTTTTTTACTTGCATGTGGTAGAAGTAGTTTTATAGGTCGATAAATTTGATTTTGATTTGATGATGATGTGTTGGCGGCAACTAGAAGTCTTCGTCGAGGGTAAAGACTTGTTCCTCCCGACTCGTATTGACACCTGATTTTCTGTAGTCCCCTACTCTTTTCTCAAAGAAATTAGTTTTCCCTTGAAGTGAAATCATATCCATCCAAGGGAACGGATTTTCAACATTGAATTCACGCGAATTACCTAGTGCAATTAGAAGTCGGTCGGCAACAAACTCGATATATTGACACATGAGTTCAGCATTCATTCCGATCAATTTGACAGGAAGTGAGTCAGAAACAAATTCTTTTTCGATTCTTACCGCGTCAAGAATAATTTCTTTAATGACTGTTTTATCTAATTTATATTCAATGTGCTTATTGTATAGCAAGCAAGCAAAATCACAGTGCATGCCTTCATCGCGCGATATCAATTCATTTGAGAAGCAGAGTCCTGGCATCAAGCCACGTTTTTTCAACCAAAATATCGAGCAAAATGATCCGGAAAAGAATATTCCTTCTACAGCGGCAAACGCAACGATACGTTCAGCAAATGATCCATTTTCGATCCAGCGTAATGCCCAGTCAGCTTTTTTCTGAACGCACGGCATGTGCTCCATGGCATTGAATAAATAATCTTTTTCCTTGTTGTCTTTTATATAGGTGTCTATCAAAAGTGAGTACGTTTCAGAATGGATATTTTCCATCATGATTTGAAAACCGTAGAAAAATTTGGCCTCCGTATACTGTACTTCACTGACAAAATTCTCAGCCAGATTTTCATTGACGATGCCGTCACTGGCAGCAAAAAATGCAAGTACATGTTTGATAAAATGACGCTCATCATCATTTAATTTTTGGTCCCAATCGATCAAGTCACCCGAAAGGTCTATTTCTTCCGCTGTCCAAAATGATGCTTCTGCATTCTTGTAAAACTTCCAAATGTCATCATGTTGGATTGGAAATATGACGAATCTTCCTGGGTTGTCTTTTAAAATTGGTTCTATTTGTCCACTCATCTCTTTTCGTTTTTGGATTGGTATAAATCTAGTTATATTATGTTTTTTTATAATCTGTTTTTTTGAGCAAAAAAATTCAGTAATTCATAACTGCTTGAATGCTAGTTGGATTACTGATTGGAGGCGATCAAAAGTTAGAATCGCCCTTATGCGGTTACCCGCGAATGCGTCTGCAAGTTAGATAAAAAAAAGTTCTAATATGTTAAGAGTTTTTACACACTGTGTGAAGAACTTTCGGATCGCTTTGGAGCACAATGTTTTACGCAAATAAAAAAGATAATACGTTGTTAACAGCAGGCTACTAACTTTGCAGTTTGCCTAAAATAGTCTTTTCCGACGGAAGAACCACACGAGCAAAACACTGAAAACGAGTGAGGCGACCAAGATGATGTAGAAGGCATATGGGGAGTTCTCTAAGGGTAGATTTTTTAGGTTCATTCCATAGAAACTTGCCACTAATGTCGGCACCATGAGGATGATTGTGATGATTGTCAGGCGCTGGATGAAGCTATTCAGATTGTTGGATACGATCGACGCATAAGCCTCCATCGTTCCGGAGAGGATATTCGTGTGAACATTGGCCATCTCCAAAGCCTGGCTATTATCAATAATTATATCTTCAAAAAAGTCATTGAGCTTTTCTTCGTCGCGAATTCTTAAGAAATCCGTGCGCTTCATTTTCATATTTACCAACTCATTGGATGAAAGCGAATTCACAAAATAGACCAGACTCTTTTCGATGCGAAGTAATTGCTTCAACTCTGCATTACGTGAGCTATCATATAATTCGTTCTCTATTATATGTCGCTTGAGATTCAACTTCTTGAGTGAGTCGAGATAGTTGAGTACGATGTGGTCGAATATCTGGAGTACAAATTTTCGTTCATCACGCAATTCAAAATTTCGGATTCGTCCTTCCAGAAAGCGGTTCAAGACATCGTTGGCCTTTGGAGAAATGGTGACGATATTCGAAGGTGTCAAGATGATACCGATCGGAACCGTAATATAAATAGCCTCGTTTTCAAGTTCGGAATCATTAAAAAATGCGGTATTCACGACGATGAGTCGCGTATCATCCTCTTGATCATACCGTGATCGCTCATCGATATCGAGTGAGTCGGTAAGGAAATCGGCTGGAATGTCTAGTTGTTTGGAAAGTGTCTTGAGCTCCGATGTCTCAATCGGTGGACTTATGTTGACCCAAGTCGAAGGCTGTAACTCTTCTAACTCCACCAACCGGTTGGCTTGTTGTGTGTAGTATCGAATCATAACTCGGAATCTCCATTTATCAGTTTGTTAGCTAATGGACGGCAAGATATAAAAAGGAAGTTGGACTTGTGTGTTTTAAGCCTTTAGGCCCGACATGAAAGATATAATTGATTCCAATTCAGTCTTGAATGCTCGACATTGAAAAGTCGGCACAATTGAAAATTGGCTTCTGGCAATTTGCTTTTAGCTAATAGCCTTTCGCCTAATGCTAAATTGGAATTATCCTACCTTTGTCTTGAAAATCAGCTTCAACATTTCAACTAAAATCTGTTCGCTGGTGGCTTGAAACTATATTTGAATATGATCAAACTGTCAAAAAATGTACTCTTTATCCTCGTGCTCATCGCGCTGTGCGCGGCATGCAAAGAGGATACTAAATATCTAGAAACCGTCAAAGTTGGAAAATATGACGAATTCGTACGTAACCCAGTAACAAGGTCAGGGCCAATCGACTCTGTCAATGTCGCTAAAATTGTATTTGACGAAGAGATTCACAATTTCGGTATAGCAGCTGAGGGCGGTGAAATCACGCATACATTCAAATTTACCAACGAAGGCAAAACGCCTCTACTGATCAGTGAAGCACGCTCGACTTGTGGATGCACAGTTCCAAATTGGCCAAAAGAACCGATCGAACCCGGTGAATCGAATGAAATAAATGTGCGATTCAATACTAAGAATCGCGTCGGATATCAAGACAAGGCGATTACATTATATACCAATACATTTGCAGGCAAAAAAGTATTGCGCTTACAAGGAGAAGTTAAACGAAAAGAAGATTTACAAAATTAATTCTATGCTTTATACAATTATATTACAAGGAGATATCACCTCAGCATTAAGCGGCATGTGGCCGATTCTTTTAATGTTTGTCGTCATTTATTTTTTCATGATCAGACCGCAAACCAAAAAGACTAAAGAGCAAAACACGTTTGTGGCATCTATGCAAAAAGGTGATGAGGTGGTCACATCCAGTGGAATAATAGGTCGAATAAATAAAATTGAGGACAATTTGGTTTACCTCCAGGTGGATTCTAAAACGTTTATAAAAGTGCTCCGCTCCGCGATTTCGAAAGAGATGACAGCCGCCATCCAAGCCAAAGCTGATGAAAAATAAAATGTCTATCACATTGAATTTACGAGCGAATGACGAAAAATAGACTGGCACTCGGTCTTAGTTTTCTTATAGCACTGTTGATGTGGATACCACAGAAACTTACTAAATCGTATAGACATAAAATTGCCTTAAAAATATCGGCAACGCCGCCTCAGGATAGACAAATTTCGGGTCAAAAGATTGTCTCTTTACCGATCGAAATATCCGGAAAGGGGAATAAATTATCCCGGCTGACCAGTGACATAAAAACGGATACGCTTCTAATTCCTGTATTCAGTAAGGCCATGTCCACACAGATCTCCGCATCGGAAATTATCACGCAAGCCAGAGAAAAATATCATATACCTGAGGAGATTTCAATTCGCCCTGATGTGTCATTTATCAGATTCTCTTTTGACAGCGTCACCACCAAGATACTTCCTGTGATCGCTGACTATTCGCTCATTTATAAAAGTGGATTTAATAAAATTGGGCTCGTCACGATTACACCTGAAGATATCACGGTAGTCGGTCCGCATGAATTATTAAATGACATGACGTATTTATCGACTGAAGATCTGTACATCACGGAAATCGATGAGTCTATCGAAGCTGTAATTCCTTTGCAAATACCAGAATTCAAAGACGAGGTTGTTTATTCTCATCGGCAAGTGACATTCCAATTAGGGGTGGATGAATTAACGGAGAAGGAAGTCATGGTTGAGCTTGAGGGATTTGATAATGATGGTCAAACCTGGCAGTTGTTTCCCGATAAAGTCCTTGTTCGGTTAGGTATCCCACTCAATCGACATGCGAATTTTAATCGAAGCAATATTAAATTAAAGTTGAGCGCATTGGGTGATCAAGCCGTTTCTGTGGAGGTGGATAGTCTTCCTGTCGATGCGGTCTATATTTCGCATTCTCCAAAAATATTACGATACTTTGTGCAGCGAAATGACAGCTTATAGGGTTCTTTATATTATCTTTTGTCCTCAATAAAGTAACCATTATGCGAATCTATACCTGTTTTTTCGTCTTTTGTTTTATTAGTATTCAATTTCTTAAAGCGGAAGGCACCAAACAGGTCGCACCGAACGCTAGTATCACCATCAATGGAACAAATACAAATGATGTTGCAGCCCTGCTTATCGATCACGATTCCTACAACAATTTTGCTTCATACACCAACAATAATCCAGAAAATCGATTGAACATACACATCGCTGATCCAACGGCTGAATGTATTTATCTCGGATTCAGCGTCGGACATGTGAATGGTAATAATTCGACGCCTCAACCGCTAGACTATGAGTATCGCATCAAAGACCCGAACGGCAATATCGTCTTTGGTCCGATCACCGTCATTGCAGGCTCAGAAAATATTGGCAATTGGCAAGAAGCCTTTAACGGCCCTATGCAGATTGTTGGTGCCGGTGGCTATGATGCACTTTTCATTAGTGGCACTGATCTAATGTCTCAAGGATGGTCTGGTGAGGGTGATTACTACATAGAGTTCAATAACCTCACCAATGATAATGAAGTACTGATCGATTATTGGGACATCACGGTGGCTAATTGTCAACCAACTTTTCCTGAGGTCAAAAACGGTCGTGTCTGGTCATTTAACTGGGCATTTTTTGCCATAAACGATTTCGCATTTCCCAATCGACCATTCAATGGCTCATTTCATGTATGTGCACCTGACCCTGATAATGTTGATAAAGCCTTTATAACTAAAATTGATTTTAATGGTGCGGGTTTCAGACCAGCTGCATTCAATGTCGCCTTCAATAGTTTTGGTGTTCGAAACACAGGAGTCATTGCTTTTGATCGACGAAGTGCCGAGAATAATAATTTCACAATACCTGAATATGCTATTTTTTTGAATGACCCGATCGATCTTTGTGAAACTGCGACACCGGGAAATATTTCACTGCTCGGCATCAGTCGGTGCAGTCAATCAGATTATTGTGTTCAATTTACGACATCAAAGGAAGGTCAAGTTGAATTATTATTGGATTTTGATGGCGGAGATAATGTATTTACTCCAGGCACAGCAGATGTATTGATTACGACCAATGTGGCGGCTTCAGATATAAATCAACCCACTTGCATTTTTTGGGACGGACTAGACGGACTCGGCGTGCCGCTTTCGGAGACGGTTTCGACGACCATTCCTGTGACGATCTCATTCGCTCAAGGTATATATCATTTTCCGATTTATGATGCAGAATTAATGACTTCAGGTTTCACTATTTCGGCGGTTCGTCCTGCTGGCCCTACGCCGGATTTGTACTACGATGATTCAGCTATCTCCGTTCCTTCAGGCTCAGGCGAACCAACAACACAACTCAGTGGCTGTATGCTACCGTGTCATCGATGGACTAACTATACAACAGGTGGTACAATAGGTTTTGGTAATTTGAATACGATCAATTCTTGGTGGTTTTCTCAGTTGGTCGTGGAAGAAGAATTAGTCAATATTCCAGCTACGTATGTTTGTGCTCTCGGCGGCCCCGACACATTATGTGAAGGCGAATTTGATACGATATTTCTAGAGTTAGAAGCGATACCGGCTGGTGTATTCGAACCATCGATCGTATCTCGACTATGGACCGGACCGGGCATCGTAGGATCGAATAATGGCACTTCTATCGTGATAGATCAAGGAGGCACATACAGTATCGATATTACATGGATCAATAATTTAGACGATTTCTGCACGACTACTTGCAGCATTGATATCATTGGTTCTGAAGCATGTTGCTCTCCCGCATTGACGTGCAATCCAAGTAATACGGCACTGCCATGCGATTCCGTCACGCCTTCTCCCGCGAGTACCTTGGATGAAATGATTGCGATGGGCTTGATTGCAGTCGTCGACCGCTCATGCGCCAATTTAAAATTAAATGTACTGGTTGATATTGACCAAAGTGGTTGCTCCGGAGATCCACAGATCACCACTTACACATACGACGTGTGGGATGACACGAACGGCAATGACGAACCTGACGGGGCCGAACTTTTCGTTCAGTGTACCCAGACTTTCACTACAGTCGATACTACTGCTCCTTCACTCATGTTTCAAGATATGAGCCTGGCTTCAGGTGATACGTTGTTTATAGCCTGCCAAGCGGCGGACTCTAATTGGTCTGTGCCCGTAGCTACGTTGGACGATATCAGCGTCATGGATCTATGCGGAGACGTCACCGTTGAGCTGACAGACATTGTCAATGATTCGCTGGATTGCATAGATGATGACTTTCTACAATTTTACACTTGCATTTGGCTTGCCACGGATGATTGCGGCAATCAAAACGAACTGGTTTTGTACATGGCTCTGGTCGATGAAACACCGCCACAAATCACATCTGTTGCCGAAGACATCACAATTTCATGTACCGATGAAATGCCAGAACCAGCCAGCACAGCCACGGACGAGTGTAATTGTGCGCACATGGAGGTAGAAATGGATACCGTGTATTACAACTGCACAAGTGACTATCAGATGCTCAGAACCTATATCTGGACTGACCATTGCGGTAACCAAGCGCTAGCTGCGCAATTAATTACCATTGCCGATGAAAATGATATAGAATTAATTATTCCTGATCGTTTAATGTCTAATGAAATTGAAGTGAGTTGCCAAGCTGGATCGTTTCCAATGTGGGTGGCTCAATTGGATAAAAATTCGATATCTGCGGAATCTACTTGTGAAGCAATAGACATAGACTACGCGATTGAACAAATCGATTCGGATGATTGCGGAGCCGGCTATCTCAGTCGCTATGAATTGACCTGGACGGCCTCTGATGCTTGTGGCAGATCAATAGCGTATTCAGTTGTGGTTGTCGTCGTGGACCGTGAAGCACCTACAATCATCGCATATCCTGAGCTTTCTTGCGATGGAAATTTTGATCCGGACGCGATTATAGTTGATGACAACTGCATGATCGCAACTATAGATTACTCTAATCAATTACTTGAATCAACATGTGGTAACTTATTTAATACAAGACATATATGGATCATAACTGATCAATGTGAAAATCAAACGATAGGAGAACTTATCGAGTTTTCCGGCGACAATGATCCACCAGTTTTATCGCTTCCTGATCCTTATGAGTCGTTTGTCAGCGGCAGCACCATCAATATTGATTGTGATGCAGAAATCGATGATTTATTGAATGAAGACTTTTTGGTGACTGATGAGAACTGTTCAGATGTGGACGTAACCTTTTCCAGCATTATATTGGAGGAATTCAACTGCGCAGAGGGCCATGTTGGATTCTATGAAAATAATTGGGAAGTACAAGATCAATGCGGCAATATCAGTACGTTTCAATTATTCGTTCGCATCAATGCCGTTGATCTCATGACTATTCTACCCCAAGATATTGTCGATGGTGCTTGCGGTGATATAGACGATGAAATACTGCTGCCCGGCTGTGTAGATAGAATCGAATTGATCGATGAGCAGATCCGTTCAGCATGTTCAAATTTGACTTCCTTTCGCGTTTACAATCTTTTCTCAAGATGTGGTGACGTACTCACTGATACTGTATTTTATAACCTAGCTCACGATGAGGCGCCCGTTTTTATGGAAGTGCCGACATCGATATGTGCCAATTCTCCGCCACCAGATTTACAAGCGTGGGATGAATGCGAGCAGGCTTTTGTAGAGGTCATTTTGAGTCAACGCACGGAGACGATCTGCGGCCTGCCTATAGATGTGCTGACGTACACAGCTATTGATGTATGTGGAAATACGGCTACGCAAGAAATCACGCTTGTTCCAGCGTTTATAGAAGCAGAGTTTTCTATCTTTTATGGTGACATGCAGCTTGTCCCTGGCGCGACAGGCACGAATTCATTGCAATTAAATTGTGGAGAACGCATCGATGAGTCACGGTTTCGGTTTGAGCCGGCTTGTCCATTGGTCAATCTGCGCGTGAATACAATGTTAGACTCGGGCGCATGTGAAAATGAAAATACAACGCGATATGAAATTGGCCTTGTGTCTGAATGCCGGGAAGAACTTGTGGCAAATTTGGACGTGAATTTCATGGATGACATCGCCCCATTTTTCATCGATCCACCTGCCGACATCTCTGTGAGTTGTGTTGATACATTTCCTTTTCCAGATGTTGAAACCTTTGATAATTGTAGCGATGTGATTGTCGATAAAACCGAAGTGGCGCTGCCAGCTGTACCGGGTGTTAATCGTGTCGAACAGACGTGGGTTGCATCCGATGCATGCGGAAACAGTCGAACGCATCAGCGAATCGTCTCGGGTTTTCAGACACCTATTTGTGGCATTATTGCACCAGACAGCCTTCCGTGCTTTTCTACGATTCGATTGATTGCCGAATCGCCAGGCTTGTTGGACAGCTATACCTATCGATGGAATATTCTACAAGGTCGCTGCGTAATAGAGCAGTCGTCAGATGATCAACCATTTATTGATATTACGTTGTTTGACGATGTGGTCGAAATCGAACTGACTGTGACAGATCCATATGGTTGCAGCATGTCTTGTTCTCGAATCATTCGCTGCTTGAATAAACCGTCGGCTCCAACCTTAACGCTCGCTAGCCATGAATCATTAGCTAGTTCTGTTCTTGTTTATCCGAACCCTGTGCGGAATCAGATATACATACAGGCAGACGAGATTGTATCGAAGGTGAACGTATTTGACCTGAGTGGAAGACAATTAACGACGACTATTTCTCATTCAGAACAAGTCCAAGTCGATATTGCGGATGTTGCAGATGGATTGATTCTGATCCAGTGTCATTTGGAATCAGGCAAGGTTATTAATCGAAAAATAATAAAATTGTAATTTCGATTATTGCTAACGTCTTTTTTTAATGTGTGCCGATGAAAAATTTATGCCTTGTATTCTTCGCGATGATCGGATTGACGGTCTCTGCCCAGTCCGATATTGAGAAAAAATTATTCTTACTTGAAGATGTCATATTTACAAGCATCGAAGCTCCGGACGGTTATGCTTCGGCCTACGAATTAATGATTCGCCAGCCGCTAAACCATGAAAATCCCGCCGCAGGTCATTTTTATCAACGTGTATATCTGAGTCATATGTCAATGTCGGCTCCATCCGTTTTGGTGACTGAAGGATACGACCGCGGACGCAACCGATTGTATGAATTGTCTTATTACCTCGGCGCCAATCAGATTGACGTGGAGCATCGCTACTATGGAAAATCAGTGCCAGATTCTCTGGATTATCAATATTTGAATTTAAAACAAGCGACAGCAGATTTGCACCGTATAAATATGCTTTTTAAATCAATTTACTCAGGTCCTGTTGTGACAACTGGTATTAGCAAAGGTGGTATGACTACCCTATTTTATCGATATTTTTATCCAGATGATGTGGATATTTCCATTCCGTATGTCGCGCCCATAAATGTCGATCATAAGGACAAACGGATTTACACATTTCTCAATAGTGTCGGTCAAGAAACTTGCCGATCAAATATCAGAGACTTTCAAACCCGTTTATTAAAAAATAAGGTGGAATATTTACCACTAGTTAAATGGTATTCTAAAGGCATGCGAAATTCCTTCGAACGATTGGGCATAGAAGCGGCATACGAATTGGCGGTTTTAGAGTATTCATTTTCGTTTTGGCAGTTTGGTGTGGATTGCGATAAAATACCAGATGCGAGTGC
>ENA-ORXU01000370-ORXU01000370.1-marine-metagenome-genome-assembly--contig:-NODE-370-length-53434-cov-9.465712_pt1 | contig 53434 bp, 39 predicted proteins | sample MGYA00237869_ERZ511484 | MGnify/ENA metagenome assembly ERZ511484 | reverse complement strand
AAAAAGTTTAGGCAGGCGGCGGTATCGCGTTTCATTTTCTGCTGTATATCTTTAAGGTCGACTTGGTAACTGTCCATAATTCCATCATAAAAACTTTGACGAGTTATTTCAACCTTAGCTCTGAATTTTTCCAAATCAACCTGGCGCTCATAAATTTCTGCCAGCGTATCATCCTCACCCGTATTCCTAATGGCAGCAACTAGTTTCTGCTCTTCTAGAATTACTTTTTCGATGGAGTTGTCATTTCGCATGAAGTCTCTTACCGTTGACCAGTAGGATAATCCTCCTGCTGCCATTCCGTTTATTATGGAGTAGGTTCTATTTAGGTATTGTATGTCCTGTGTGTTTTGATAAAGGTAAGTGCCTATAATTAAGATATTATTAGGATTAGTAGAAGACATTACATCGCGCTCGGCAGTAATAGTGTTAAGTGTGTTGAGTCTAGTGCGTAGGCGCTGTTCGTAGATTAATTCGTATATTTTAAAAGCGTCGATTACCGGAGGTAGTCCTCGGCCTAACCTAGTTTGAAAAAGATTATTCAGGGCATAATTTGAAAGAGTGAGAGGAGGTACCTTTTCAGATGATTTTATCATTTTTATTAATTGGCTGTTGTCTTTAAAGTTGCCAATTGTGTGCTCTACATTCTTCTTAGACTGTGCAAGAGCTTCATCATATTTTCCTTGAGACATGAGCCTTGTGGCTATTGCTTTATTTCGTTCTAAATTTAGAGCAAAAGAATTAATATTGTAAGAATATTTTTTAAGTTCTTGCCAAATAGCTTCCCCTTCAGGATCAAGTTGATGAGAAAAATATAATTGTAAATGCACTAGATATAAGAATCTAACAACATCATTTTTACTGTTTTTATAGAGAAATCTATGTTTTTTGAAAAGGCTATAAGCTGAGTTGTGAGTTAAGTAAGAGCTGGCCTTTATTATAAGAATCATTTTGTCATCTATTGACAAGTGCTTTTTAGATGAAAGTTCAAGTGATTCTACTAATTCTAATGTTTTGGGTATACTATTTTTTATTCCGACTATATTTAGAGATGAAAGAGTATGTATTGTAGAGGTCTTGCTTGAGTTGTTCTTGACAAATAAGTAGTAAGCTGTTGCTTGAGTGCTGGAACCATATTTTTCTAAATAAGCTGCATAAGCATAAATTATCTTGAGGTCTATATCGTCAATAGATGACTTTTTTTGAATAACTTTAGTAGTTTCAATAAAGTACCTATCTACTGCTTTCGAATCTTCTTCAAGCATAGAGTTGAACATTTCTCCAATATAATAGTACCTAATGTCACATGAAGAGTTGTCAAGATATTGTTTCAGCTTAGTTTTAGGTGGTATAGTCTGTAACCTTAAGTCGTATTGAATGTCAAAGCCGCAATTCTGTGCGTCAAGGAGTTGAGTCAATAATAGTAAAATAAGTATCTGTAGAAGCCTCATATAAGCAAGTTAATGCTTTTAAAGGAAAAAGGGCTTAAATGTTTTGAGATAAAAAATTAAACAGGCTGTATATGAAAAGCCACCCTCTCCGCAGGGGAAAGGGTGGCTTAAGTTTTCAGACGTTAATAAAGAAGCTTACTTCTCGTCCTCGTCATTGTTGCTAAGTTGCTCACGCAACTGCTCGAAGGCGGAAAGATCGCCGAGCGTAGAACGCTCGATGCTCGCCGAGGTCTTCTTGAGCGTCTGGCGGGTTTGCTCCCGTTCTTCGTTGCGCTCCTTGTATACCTGGTCTTTCGCTTCCTTGCGGATGTCGTTCACGTAGCGGCTATGGCTCACGGTAAGGCGCTTGCTGTCGCGGTCGAACTCGATCACCTTCACGGTCAAGGTCTCGTCTACGTCGGCAATCGTACCGTCTTCCTTGCGCATCAGCTTGATCGGGGCGTAAGCCTCGAGGCCGTACGGCATCTGTACGATGGCGCCGCGGTCGTCCTTGCGGAGTACGGTCGCCTCGTGGTAGCTGCCTTCGGGGAATACGCTCTCGAAGGTATCCCAGGGGTTCTCTTCGAGTTGCTTGTGGCCGAGTGACATCTTACGGTTATCTTCGTCCACTTCAAGTACCATCACCTGGATGTCGGCACCAACCTTGGTGAACTCCGAGGGGTGGCCGAAGCGCTTCGTCCAGCTCAGGTCGCTGATGTGGATCATGCCGCCGATGCCTTCGTTGAGCTCAACGAATACACCGTAGGGCGTGAGGTTTTTAACCTTACCCGTATGAACACTTTCGTCTGGGAATAAGTCTTTAATCCGATTCCAGGGATCGCTGGCAAGCTGCTTAATGGAAAGCGACATTTTGCGGTCATCGCGGTCGATGGTAACGACCTTAGCCTTCTTGGTTTCCCCAACGGTGAAGTACTCGCGGGCGTTGATCGGCTGATTGGACCAGCTGACTTCGCTGACGTGTACCAGACCTTCGACGCCGGGCTGGATTTCGAGAAATGCGCCGTAGTCTTCGATGTTGACCACTTTGCCTTCGATTTCGCTGCCTTCGGTGATGGTCTCGTCCAGAACCTCCCAGGGGTGCTTCTGGAGTTGCTTGAGACCGAGGCTGATGCGCTTCTTGTTCTCGTCAAAGTCCAGTACGGCCACGTTGACCTTCTGGTTGAGTTCGAGGACGTCGGAGGGGTGGTTGATCCGGCCCCAGCTGATGTCCGTGATGTAGAGCAGTCCGTCTACGCCACCAAGGTCGAGGAAAGCACCGAAGTCGGTGATGTTTTTCACGATACCTTCGAGTACCTGACCGCGTTCGAGGGAAGCGATGATCGCTTCGCGCTGCTCGGCCAGATCGCTCTCGATAAGGGCTTTGTGGGATACGACGGCGTTCTTGATGGTCTCGTTGATCTTCACGACCTTGAACTCCATCGTCTTGCCAACGTAGGCATCATAATCCACGATCGGCTTGATGTCGATCTGTGAACCGGGAAGGAAGGTTTCCAGACCACCACAGTCGGCGATAAGGCCACCCTTGGTTTTGCTGATCACCTTACCGTTGATGACGGTGCCGTTGGTGTAAGAATCGCGAATACGGTCCCAGGCGCGGAGGAGCTTGGCCTTGCGGCGGCTCAGTACCAGCTGACCCTTTTCGTCTTCCTGCTGCTCAACGTACACCTCTACGGTGTCGCCAACGGCCAGCTCGGCCTGGTCGCGGAATTCGGAAAGGGGGAGAAGACCGTCGGACTTATAGTTCAAATCGAGGATCACGTCACCGTCGATGATGCTGCTGACTTTAGCGGACATGATCTCGGACTCGGCGATGTTGGTCATGGAGTTCTCGTACTCCTTCTCCATGGCGGCACGCTCTTCGGGCGTGTAGCGGCTGGCGGCGGAGCGCGCGGTCATGTTCCAGTTGAAGTCGGCGTGGCCTTCGCCGGTAGCACCGCTTTGGTCGGCTTCGTCGATCTCTACACCTTCTTCCTTTACCTCTTCGGTAAGGACGACGGCAACCTTGGTGGATTCCTTGCGAATCACCTTGGCGGTGGATTTGGTGTCTTCGTCGGTGCCGATTACGATGCCGGCGGCTTCGTCTTTTGCTTCCTCGAGTTCAACGGCGGCTTCGTCGGCGATGTCGCTTACGTCGGGTGCGGTTTCAGCTACGGGAGCCGGTTCGGCAACCGGTGTCGCGTCAGCGGTAGGGTTTTCTACCCCGGCGGCGGCGGCCGCGGTTTCCTTCACCTCTTCTACGGCCTTGGCTTCGAGTTCGGTGGCGGGTGCCTCTTTGGTTTCGGGAATGTCCGGGGCCGCATCAGCGGTTGCCGGAGTGGTTTCGATCGTGGCGTCTACGGCCGGATCTTTATCGTCGTCCATCATATGGAGTAGATAGTTTAAAAGGTTATTAACTCACGGACGCTTCGGGGGCGTCCATTCCCCGCTTCAGGCCAAAAGGATTGGCTTAAGCCGCGCAAATGTACGAAGTTTTTTAGTAGGACAAAACTTTTTTTGCGCGGACGCGGGATGCAGGGAAAGTTCCGGGACATCGCTCCTCCGCCGGAAGAAAACCATACGCTGCGGAAGACCCACAATGCCTCCCGCAGTTCAACACCCTTGCACCCGCGGCCGCGCCCTCAACTGACGCCACCCGGGATGTATTAATGTGTGTACATCAATATCCGGTCCACGAAACTCCGCTCCGTCGCCGGTATTCTCCCCGCCCGGGCCATGCGGTTGGGGCCGGTCACCATCCATCAGCCGCTGCCCACGCAGCGGGTAGATCAGATCGATCCTTACGGTCCTTTTGTGATGAACACGCAGACGTAGATCATGGAAACCATGCGGGACAATCAAACGGTTATCACGGGGGTGTATACGGAATATTCAGGCGGTAACGATGGTAAGTCGGTAGCCGCCGCCGGGGTGGTGGATCATGGTCGCCATCGGAGAACCCGGGGTACATCGAACGGGTACCGGAAAAGAAGCGGATTTAGCGTGCGATAGCAACGAATCTCCCGGTTCGTGGGGAAGCGTCGCACTCCCCGCTTCGGGTTGCGGCTGCTACCAAGTACAACACTAACCTGCTATCTTTGCCGCCGCTTATGGACATACTTCTACAAATCGGTATTTTCGCCGGTAGCATCGCACTGTTGCTTTTTGCAAGCGACAAATTCGTGGAGGCTGCCGAAAGAATCGGCCTTTCGCTGGGCATCTCTCCCTTCATCATCGGGGTGACCATCGTGGCTTTCGGTACGAGTTTGCCCGAGCTGGCCACCAGCATCGTAGCCGTGCTGGATGGTACTCCGGAGATCGTGATCGGCAACGTTGTGGGGTCCAACATCACCAATATTGCCCTCGTACTGGGCCTGACGGCCGTCGTGGTCAAAAATATCGACCTGGAGTACAACCTGTGGCACATCGATATTCCCTTCCTCTGGGGCAGCGCCTTCCTGCTGTACTTTGCGGTGATGGACGGTAACCTCTCGAAGTATGAAGCCTTACTTTTTCTGGGCGGCATTGCCATTTTCCTGGCTTACAGTCTCAAGGGGCAGGAGCGGCCCGACAAAAAAGACCGGCCTACCTCCAATCTGAAGGATTATGTTTTTATGATCCTGGGCGGCCTCTTCGTCAGCCTTTCCGCTACCTGGGTGATCGGAGCCATCACGGAAATCAGCGTGCTGCTTAATATTGCTCCGACCGTGATCGCGCTCTCCGCGGTGGCCATCGGTACCAGTTTGCCGGAAGTGGCCGTCAGCCTGGCCGCGGCTCGTAAGGGGAAGGCCTCCATTGCGGTCGGCAACGCCCTGGGCTCCAACATCTTCAATACCTTCATCGTCATGGCGATCCCCCGCTTCTTCGGCGAACTGGTGATCCCGGACAACATCATCGCAATTTTCCTGCCTCTCATGATCGTCATGACGATCCTGCTTGGCGTCATGAGCAACAACCGCAAGATCACCCGGTGGGAAGGAATGGTGCTGCTCCTTTTCTACCTCTGGTACTTCGGCGTGATTGTGGAGAACGCTGGGGGGTAATGATCGGGCAGCCAGCGGTGTGGCCACCGTCCTTATTCCCTGCTATTTAGACTGATTCCACCAACCTTTATACCTCCCCGTGACAGAACACGACCGACCGGTAAATTACCTTTGCGGCCCGGCCAAGGCCTACGTATATGCTGCAACACGTTCACATTCTCACCCTTACGCACCGCCACGCCAAGCTGAAGGAAATCGGCAACATAGTTGCTGCCTTTGAGGCCGACGGACAACTGCGTGAACGCCTGACGGCCCTGCGCCAAAGCGGAAAGGTGGACGAGCTTTTTTACCTGTCCACCTGCAACCGGGTCAGCCTGCTTTTCACCACGGAGTTTGAGGTCGATCAGGATTTTCGGGACGAGTTGCTGCCGGGTCAGCCCGCGGTACCGGCCATCTACGCCATGGAGTATTTTCGGGGCATGAAAGCCGTGTACCACCTGTTCGAGGTGGGTGCTTCCATCGATTCCCTGGTGGTTGGGGAGCGGCAGATCCTGGGCCAGTTTCGTGAAGCATACGAACGTTGCCGCGACTGGAGCCTGATCGGTGACGACCTGCGCATCGTTTGTGACCGCATCGTACTCGCCTCCAAGGATGTTTACAGCAACACCCGCATCGGAGAGAAATCCGTTTCCGTGGTGTCGCTTTCCATGCAGCAGCTGCGGCTCCGCCAGCCTTCCCCCGACGCACGTATCCTGATGATCGGGGCGGGGCAAACAAACTTGCTGGTGACCAAATTTCTGAAGAAGGCCGGCCACCAGAACCTGACCGTGTTCAACCGCACCCAAAAACGGGCTCAAAGTCTGGCGAAAGGATTTACCAACGGACGGGGTTTTGCCCTCGACGAACTGGAGAACTACGCCGAGGGGTTCGACGTACTCATCGTCTGTACCGCCGCCGCCGAGCCGATCGTCACCAACGGACTGTACCACTGGCTGCTGGCCGGGGAAGACTCCCGCGATAAGGTGGTGATCGATCTGGGCGTTCCTGCCGACGTGGCCGAAAGCACCGTTGCCGGGCACGACTTCGAGTACATCGGCATCGAGCAACTTCGTGCCTTGGCCGAAGAGAATATGGGCTTCCGCCGCGAAGAAATAAAGCGCGCCCACGGCGTACTCCACAAGCACCTCGGCGAACTGGAGACCACCTACCGCCAGCGTTTGCTGGAGCGGGCCATGAGCCATCTGCCCGAAGAGATCAAGGCCATAAAGCACACGGCCGTCAACCAGATCTTCGCCAAGGAACTCGGTAAGCTCGACCCCGAAGCCCAGGACCTTATGCTGCGCATGATGACGTATATGGAGAAGCGCTGCATCGGTATTCCAATGAAGGCGGCGCGAGAAGCGGTGCTGGGATGATGTTCAGGTGCTATTTTATAGCTTGAACTAGTTATGTTACTTTTTTTTAAAAGCAGCAAGCGCGACCTTCGCCTCCTCCGAAAGTACGAGCCGGCCGGACACGCCGGCGCGTTCCTCCAGCAGTGCGGGCCAGTGATTGGTGCCGTGCCAGAGGGTGGTTTTTAGCTCTCCGGAAGCTTTGAGGCTGTAGCCGGCCAGTTTGTTGGCCAGGGCCTCGGCTGCCTCGGTGAGTTCGGCAAAAGTAGGATATACCCGTTGGTAAAGACCTTTAGCCTGCGCCCAGTGGGCGTCGTGCCATTCGGTATCGATGCTGAGCTCGGTGGCGGCGGCCACGCCCATTTTACGCACCAGCGCCGGCAGGATGACGAAGGGGCCGATGGCGATGGCCAGTTCGCTGAGTTTCACGGAGGCCGCTTCGGTCGCCAGGCAGTAGTCCGCGGCCGCGGCGATGCCCACGCCGCCGCCGATGGCTTTGCCCTGCACGGCTACCACGATCGGTTTGGGGCACCGGCGCATGGCCAGCAGGAGGTTCGCGAAGCCCATGAAGAATTCCTTGGCCGCCTTGGCTTTGTCGATGGCGAGCAGCTCGTCCAGGTTGGCGCCGGCGCAAAAGGTGCGCTCCCCCATGCTCCGCAGCAGGATCGCCCGGGTATCGTCGTCGTCACCGGCGGTATCCAGCGCAGCAACCAGGGTCCGCAGCTGCTTGACGGGGAAACTGTTGTGGGCCGGGTGGCCGAAGGTGATGGTGCGCACGCCGGTGGGGGAGAGCTTGCTCCTGATTTCGCCGTTTAGATTCATGGGGGCTATTTTAGGGACGTAAAGGTACGGGAACGGGTTGTTCCGATTTTGTGGAGACCGCTTGCGGGGTCGCATCCGGGACAAAACGTCCATATCCCGGTGCGGAACGGAAAGGTGCTCGGCGGGGTGTTTACCCTGTACTTCAGGATCCGATATTGCACCTGCGTCCGCGCCGCAAAATATTGTTATATGGTGATATTAAATCATATTGAACGTTATTTGCGTAATTCTGGCTAAATTACGCCCGTCATTCCTAAAGCTTATGAAATCCATCCTCAGTCAGTGCGCCCTACGCATCTCCCAGTGCCTGGTGGCGATTATGTTGCTGTTTCCCTTATTCGCCGTGGCCCAGCAGCTGGAGGGTATGGCCTCCTACTACGCCGACAAATTCGACGGCAGACCACTCAGCGTGGGCGGTACCTTTTACCAGGCCGGCTTTACCGCGGCCAGTAAGGACCTCGATTGGGGTACGGTGGTGGAAGTGACGAACCTGAGCAACGGTAAAACCACCCAGGTGCTGATTAACGACTGCGGACCACACGCCCGCGGTCGCATCATCGACCTGAGCAGGGCCGCCGCACGGGAACTCGACTTTATCCGGCAGGGAGAAACCAAGGTGCGGCTGCGCGTTATTCGGGCCAGCAATTCCGGCCCGACGTGTTCGCGTGGTAAATGGGCGAAGAAATTAAAGAAAGAGGGTAAAAAAATACCCCCGCCCCCGCCCCCATGGAACCCAGCCCGGACCGGGCCCATGGCCCCCGTGAATACCGTTACACCGGGTCCGACCCTGATTAATCCCGCCAGCCCCGTTCCCCCGGGGTACACCCGCGGCATGGCGGGATATTATCCCGACCGTTTCCAGGGGCTTGCTACCAGCACCGGCGAAATTTACGACCACGTGAAATTCACCGCCGCCAGCAAAACGTTCGCCTACGGTGCCCAACTGGAGGTGACCAACATCGTGACCGGCAGTAAAACCAGGGTGGTGGTCAACGACTGCGGCCCGAACAGTGCCGACCGAATCATCGATCTCAGTCGGGCCGCCGCCGCGGAGATCGGGCTGATCAGTGCCGGTTCCGCCGCCGTGGAAATCCGCCTCGTCAAAGCCGGTACCAAGGGGCCTACCTGCAAGCCCGACATTGCGGTACAGGCGCAGGAATCTGCGCCGGATAACCCCGGCCGGACGCCTCCGCCCGCTGCCGGCACCTCCGCCGCCGGTGGGGACCTGGTGGAAGCCTTTCAGTTACAGGTAGGTGCTTTTGGTAACCCCGCCAACGCCGCGGCCGTGGTGAATACCCTTACGCTGGCAGGATTGGCGGGCACCTATTCCGTCACCAGTGGTGAACTTACCAAGGTGTTCACGGGACTTTCCGCTACCGAGCAGGAGATAAAGGCCACGGAGTTGTTGGTCACCGAAGCGGGCTACCCGGACGCAAAGATTGTGAAAACGAGGGCGACCCGCTCCGAACTTTCGGGTGAGCCTCCTGCCTCCGCAACGGATGATAAAGCGGTCACCGCAGCAGAAATTTCCACCCCGGCGAGCGTGCCGCAACGGGCATATGACCCTACCGACATCATGTTCGGCGTTCAGGTTGGTGCGTTTCGATCGAGTCAGAACGCGCAAAAAACGGTCAAAGCCTTAAGGGAAGCCGGCGTGAAGGAAGTGTACAGCGCGCGCGTGTCGAAGAAACACCGCGTCTTTGCCGGCAGGTTTTTTTTTCAGAGCCAGGCGCAAGCGGAACGGGAAAAATTGCGGGAACTCGGTTTTTCGGGAGCTACGGTACGCCGCGTACAATAGGAGAAAGATTGCCGACGGCTATACCAGCGACAGCAATAATGCCGGTGCGACGAGTAGCACTATCATAACGAATAGGCGAAAGTATTTGTCCACGTTGTTCATGCTGTATTGACGAGGGTTTCTCCGGAATGTTACCTTTCGATAATAGCTTTAATCTTTTCATAACGGTCCGGGCCGTACTCCGATCGGGAAAAACCGGAGGAAACCGTACGCAAAAGTGTTTTAGCCGGATTATTTTTGCGCGTATTCAAAATAGAGTGCGCCACGGAGCGCACCCATCCCCGGCTCGATCCGTTTGATACTTATGGTCAACGGCAGGGTGCGAACGCGGCAGCGCGACCAGTTTGCTCAGTGAGCAAAGCAACTTCCACCCTCGATCCTTTACGTTTTGCGGGCGGCAGTAGCCTCCATGTCGCACCAATAACACTATCTTATTTCTACCATGCACGATATTGAACCCCACTTCGGCTGGCGCGAAAAATATCGCGCCGAAGACGATCAGCTTTCCCCCTTTCATGGCCGGGAGTATTCCGAATTCGGTTTCACCAACCGCGTCTACAACTACCTGCTGCACCCCCAGTGGGACGAATTCGGTGCCGAAACGCTTTACCTCAAACAGCTCTTCACCGATTACGACGAGGGCTACGTCATCATCGAAATGATCGGCGAATGGAACGATGCGGTCCACAATGACGTAATGCACCTCAAACGAGAATTTATCGACCAGCTGATCGGTAACGGCATCTCCCATTTTATCATTATGCTGGAAAGCGTTCTCAACTTTCACGGCGACGATACGGATTATTACGAGGAATGGAGTGAAGAAATCTCCGATGCGGGCGGCTGGATCGCCCTGCTCAATTGCCACGATCACGTAATGGACGAACTTCGCGATACCCGGCTCGATAACTACCTCAGTTTCGGCGAGCAGTTCAACGGCATCAACTGGCGACCGCAGAAACCGGAACGTATCTACGAAGCGGTCGAGGGCCTGATACAAACAGACGTAAGGAGGGTGTACTGATGAGGGGCGGTTATACGAAGGAAGACGGCTATAAAGCAACCGGCCTGGAGCCGGCGCTCTTCCGTACACAAATGGGTTGAAGCACTGCCGCGCCGGGGCGATCCTCGTCTTGGCGCTTATTGATGATTTCCCTGACGCCACGGCAAACTGTTACCGACGGTACCAGTACTTCGTAGGCGGAATTTCATAAGAAAAGGGGCGCGGGCGCGGGTGCAAAAAAAAATTTATGGAGCAAGCTGCTTCTCCCCGCAGACCTTACATTTTGGTCAGAGCTTCTCCTACCTCCTCCATGAATTCCTTGAAGTCGACGGGGTAGCGGATGCTTTCTCCGAGAGTCCAGCCGCGGACGTTGCCATTCTCGACGATGATGAAATAGGGGCAAACACCGTCGTGGGCCGCCTCGGGGCAGCCGAAGGTGGGCGGAATGCCGGTAACGATGTCTTCGTCGAAGTCGTTGGCAAGATCGGTCAGCGCCTGGAGGCCGGAGGCGGACTTGAGGATCTCAAAGGTGTTGTCGTTGACGGTAGCTTCGGAGTTGCCGGGGTTGTGCTTATCGACGGACTCGTAGAGTTTGCCGCCGGCCAGTTTGTAGGCCGGGCCACCGCCCCAGCCACCGGTGTACCCGATGAGGTATTCGGTGCCGGAAGCCGCCGGAGCGGGCACCTTGCCCATAGTGGCGGGCTTCGGGGCGCAGGAACAAAGGGCGAAGGAGAGCAGGGTGAACAGGAGGTATCTCATGGCTTGGTTTTCCGGGAGAAACACCGGGGTGGGGGAGGATGTTGGTCGGTCGGCCCTGCTCCTTAAATTCTTTCTCTGCACCTGCGGCCGCGCCTCCTGGTACTTTTCACACATTACCGTCAGCGGCATTTTCGTAAATTGTCGTCATAAATCCCGTTTTACTTTGAAATATTTATTACTCCTGTTCCTGTTGTCACCCCTCGGGCTTTGTGCACAAACGGACAGCCTCGGTTCCGCTGCGGATACTCTGGCCCGAATTCCCTTCATCGCTTACTGGTCAACGGGGGACGTATATAAATTCGACGTGCAGAAGATCGATATACGCACCAAGAACGGAGCGGAAACCAAAAATGATACCAGTTCCTATACCGGTGTTTTTGAAGTGATGGACAGTACGGAAACGGACTACCGGATCAAATGGTCTTTTGAGGGGAGCAGCCCGTTGGCGGGAGCGCTGGATAAAAGTACGATCTCCGCTTTGAGCGACGCCGAGATATACGAGGTGATCTACGTAACCGATGAACTGGGCACCTTCAGGCAAATCGAAAATATGGAGGAGTTGCAACGCAGCGCTGGAAAAACGATCGAAGCGCTCCTGGCGGGCCCGCTGAAGGAAATGCCGGACAGTGCCCGGATGATGATGGAGCCGTTGCTGCGGAGTATGACCACCCCCGCTTTTATCGAAAGTAACCTGTTGCCCGAACTGAAATTACTGCATTATCCGTACGGGGTGGAGTTCGTGGAAGGTGATACGATCACTTACGAGGAAGAGATTCCCAACCCCTTCGGGGGAAATTCCATGCAAGCTACGTCGACGCTCTACGTTGACAGCCTGGATGTAGCGGATGACTTCATTCACCTCAAACAGTTCATGAATATGGATGAGTCGGACGTAACTGAGTTGCTTCGGGGAGTGTTCGAAAGCATGGGGATGAAGCAGGAAAAACCGCGGGAAGTCATCAATGAAGCAATCTTTAAGATCCGCAACGACAATGATTACTACTTTTATTACTACCCCGGCATCCCGATTTATATCGATTATTTCCGGGAGATTGAAACGAAGATAGATGGCGACGAGGGTTCCCGCATCATCCGGACACTTATTGAATGGGTGGAGTAGGCCGGCCAAGGCAGGAGGAGGTATAGCGAGAGTAAACCGCTTACCCCGCCAACGAAGCCTCTCCCCGAATCTCCTCCACCATCCCCTCCATTTTAACCGCCAAAGCTTCCAAAACATCCTGCGCCTGCGCCAGCGATTTTACGTTCTCTTTGGTCAGGGTAAGCCGTTGCGGCGTCATTCGCTGTTTTAGCCGTAGCCCACGCAACGCGCCTTCCTTGGCGATCAGGCCGGAAAGCGCTTTAAAACCATCCGACTCATAGTACAGCGACTGCGGGTTTTCCACGAAGAACAGCAACAACTTGTTGTTCTTTAGAATAAGTCGCTCGAAGCCCAGCCGACGGCAGAGCCAGCGCAGTCGTAGCCCGTCAAAGAGTTCCTCCACTTCACCGGGGATCTTGCCGAAGCGATCCACCAGTCCCGCGGCAAACTTCGTCAGCCCTTCCTCGTCCGGAATACTGTCCAGCTCCTGGTAAAGCCGCAGGCGTTCGGCGGTACTTTCCACGTACAGCGTCGGGATCAGCATTTCGGTATCCGTCTCGATGTTGACCTCGCGGACGAAGTCGCTCACCTCCCTCATCTGCTCGGCGAAGACATCTTTGAACTCGCCCTGCTTCAGCTCCCGCACGGCTTCCTCCAGGATGCGCTGGTAAGTTTCGTAACCTATGTCGGCAATGAATCCGGACTGCTCCCCGCCCAGTAAATTTCCCGCGCCCCGGATATCGAGGTCCTTCATCGCGATGTTGAAGCCGGAGCCCAGGTCGCTGTATTCTTCCAGTGTCCGCAGCCGCTTGCGGGCCTCCGGCGTCAGAACGGAGATCGGCGGCGCGATCAGGTAGCAGAATGCCTTCTTGTTCGACCGCCCAACCCGGCCCCGCAGCTGGTGCAGGTCCGACAGTCCGAACTGGTGGGCGTTGTTGATGATGATGGTGTTGGCGTTGGAAATATCCAGCCCCGTTTCAATGATGTTCGTACACACCAGCACGTCGTACTTGCGGTCGATGAAGTCGAGCAGGGTTGCCTCCAGTTTCTTGGGGTCCATTTGCCCGTGGGCGATGGCGAACTGCACGTCCGGACAGAGCTTGCGCAGCAGCACCACCATATCCGTCAGGCTCTTGACGCGATTGTGCACGAAGAAAGCCTGCCCCCCCCGGAACACTTCGTTCTCGATCGATTCCTTGATCACCTCTTCGTTGAACTGCCGCACCTCGGTGTGGATCGGCTGGCGGTTGGGCGGGGCCGTGCGCAAAACGCTCATGTCGCGCGCGTTCATCAGGCTGAACTGCATCGTGCGCGGAATCGGCGTGGCCGTCAGCGTCAGCGTATCGACGTTGACCTGGATGGCGCGGAGTTTCTCCTTGGCCTTCACGCCGAACTTCTGCTCTTCGTCGATCACCAGCAGTCCCAGGTCCTTGAATTTGACTTTGTTACTGAGAATGGCGTGGGTGCCGATCAGCAGGTCGATCTTGCCCGCTTCCAGATCCTTGAATATCCGGGTTTTTTCCCGTGCGGTGCGGAAGCGGTTCACGTAGTCGACCGTCATCCCGAAGGGTTCCAGCCGCTCCTTGAAGACGCGGAAGTGCTGCAGGGCCAGGATGGTGGTGGGCACGAGTACCGCCACCTGCTTACCGTCTTCGGCGGCCTTGAAGGCGGCGCGCAGGGCGATCTCCGTTTTACCGAAACCCACGTCGCCACAGATCAGGCGGTCCATCGGGTTGGGCTTCATCATGTCGAGCTTCACGGCGTTGGTGGCGCTGAGCTGGTCGGGCGTGTCTTCGTAGATGAAGGTGGCTTCGAGTTCGTTCTGCAAATGCCCGTCGGGCGGGAAGGCGTGACCGGGAGTGGCGAGGCGCTTGGCGTAGAGCTTGATCAGCTCGCCGGCCATGTCTTTCATCTTCTTCTTGGTGCGCGTCTTCATCTTCTTCCACGCGTCGCCGCCGATCTTGTTCAGGCGGGGCAGTACACCGTCCTTTCCGCTGTATTTACTCAGTTTATGGAGGCTGTTGATGCCCACGTAGAGGATGTCGTTGTTTTTATACACCAGCCGGACGCTCTCCTGCTCGCGACCGCCGACATTCAGCTTCTCCATGCCGGAGAAGCGGCCGACGCCGTGGTCGAGGTGCACCACCAGATCGCCGGTTTGCAGGTCTTTGAGCATGCGCAGGCTCAGGGCGCGGTCTCTAGTGAAACCGCGTTTGAGGCGGTAGCGGTGGTAGCGCTCGAAGATCTGGTGATCGGTGTAGCAGGCGGCCTGCATGTCGGGGTCGATGAAGCCGGCGTGGATGGCGATCTTGATCGGCTCGAAGCGGACGCCCGCGTTGAGATCATGAAAGATCGAGTAGAAGCGCTCGATCTGTTTGGCGTTGTTGGCAAAGATGAAATTCGTCAGCCCGCCGGAGGTGTTCTCCAGCAGGTTGCGGATCAGCAGGTCGAAGTTTTTATTGAAGCTCGGTTGGGGCTTGGCGCGGCAGTCGATGGTGTGGCCGATCGGTAGTACCTGTTTGTAGTTGGAAAAGAAAACGAGGGGCTTGTCCTTCACGTCTTCCAGTACCTCGCCGGGGCGGATGAAAGCGCGGTCGCGAAAGATAGCGGCGAGGTCTTTGTCCTCGATCAGCGTCAGGTTCTGGCCGAATTCGGTGGCTTTGGTAAAGGCTTCGTTCAGCTTGTCCATCAGCAGCTGATAATCCTTCATCCAGATGTAGGTGTCGGGCGGCAGTACTTCAAAGATGCTCGTCTTTTGGTCGCGCTCGAACTTCGTGTTGATGTTGGGGATGATGCTGACGTATTCCACGGAATCCACCGAGCGCTGCTCCAGTGGGTCGAAGGTGCGGATGGATTCGATCTCCTCGTCGAACAGCTCGATCCGGTAGGGATACTCGTTGCCGTAGCTAAAAATATCGACGATGCCGCCCCGGATGCTGAACTGCCCGGGCTCGTAGACGAACTCCTGCCGCCGGAAACCGTAGTCGACCAGTACGGTGATGATGGTATCCAGATCGAGGTCTTCGCCCTTGCTTAGTTCGATGCGGCTTTTGGTCAGTTCCCGCGGGGCCACCACCTGCTCGAACAGCGCCTCGGGGTAGGTGACCACGATCTCGCCCTTCGATTTGGAGTGCGTCAGGTAGTTGATCGTTTCGGTACGCAGCAGCACGTTGGTGGGGTCGAGCACCTCGAAGTACAGCGGGCGGCGAAAGGAATCGGGCAGCAGGCGGATTTGCTTTTTGGGCAGCAGTTCGGAGATCGTGTTCTGGATGTAAGCGGCCTCTTCCTTATCGGCGGCCACCACCAGGTAATGCCCACCGGCGTGGCGGTAGGTAGCGGCGATGAGGAAGCTTTCGAGAGCGCCGGCAAGGCCTTTAAGTTGCAGTCGCGGGGCTTGTCCTTCCCGGCTCAGGCGGGCAATGTCGGCCACGCGCGGGCTTTCGGCGTAGCGTTGCAGCAGTTGTTCGGCGGGGTTGGGGTCGGGCATCTGTTTAGTAACTCCCGAGTGGGGGCTTGGGTTCCGGATACGGCATTTTTTTGGCGGGACCGCAGGATGCAAGGAAAGTTCTAAAGCGCGGAACCTGAAAAACATTGTCCGCCGCTTTACCTGAAAATCAGGTTGCTAACCCCTGTCGCTAAATGCCTTCTCTGCACCTGCGGCCCCGCAAAATATATTAAGGTATAAAAAATACGCACAACACATTCAGTTGATCATTTCGCCCGGTATACCACCGATAAAATGAAACGTAAAATAGGTTGCGCTAATCCAAATTATACCGATAAATCTCATTATAATGTTCAAACACTTATGTTGCTGAAGCGGTCGGTTGAAATTTTATGTTTTGCCAAAAGCAGCGAACGCCAAATTATAAGCGTTATATCTGCGGTTGTAAGCGTTCCGTCGCCTTTTCTTTCTTCAAGCGGTGAGGCTGTCGCTTAACGTTATTTGACCTACCTTGACGCGGCAATGGTTTATCCGATCGCTACAAATTATTCTACCGGGCATGCCATTTGCCTTAAGCCCATTTTTCAATTAAATATTTTCAATAAGCTAGTATGAAAAGATCCTTACTTACGGTCCTTTTGCTGTTTTCCGTGGTGTGCATTTATGCACAGCAGACCATCCGCGGAACGGTGAAAGACGAAACCGGAGAGCCGCTTATCGGTGCCACCTTACTCGTGGCGGGCACGACCGTGGGTACGGTCACCGACCTCGACGGTACATTCACGCTCTCCCCTCCCGCGAACAGCGAAAAAATCGTGGTTACCTACACGGGGTTTACCGCAATGGACGTTGCCCTGACCAACGCTACGGTCTACGACATTGTCCTGCTCGAATCATCTTCCGTGCTCGACGAGGTCGTCGTCATCGGTTACGGGCAAACCAGCAAGCGCTTCCTGACGGACAACGTAACGAAGCTTACGGCGGAAGACATCAACCGCGTGCCAGTGTCAAACTTTCAGACCACCTTTGCCGGTAAGGCCGCCGGCGTCCGGGTATCCCAGATCAACGGTAAGGTAGACGCGGGCATCTCCGTTCGCGTACGTGGTGCCGCCAGTATCAGCGCCGGCTCCGACCCGCTGTACGTACTCGACGGCGTACCGCTGGTCAACGACAATGAATCATCCAACGGAGCACCGGTCAACCCGCTGCTCTCCCTGAGCCCTTCCGAGATCGAAAGCATCGACATCCTGAAGGACGCCAGCTCGGCGGCCATCTACGGTGCCCGCGGTGCCAATGGCGTAGTACTGATCACCACCAAGCGGGGTAAAATCGGTAAAACACGGATGAACATAAATTTATCCCACGGCACCAGCGCCCCTACCAATCTGGTGGAATGGCTTAATACCCCGGAATACGTAGAGCTGCTCACCGAGGCCGGTGACAACGGACTGGCGGTAGGCGGCTGGCCCCCCGCCGGCTTCGTGGAAGGTCGTTTTGACCGTTACAGCAACGGAACGGACTGGCGTAACGGCGAGATCGACACCGAATGGAACGACGAGACCTTCCGCAACGGATCACAGACCGACGCCAATTTCTCCGTTTCCGGAGGCGACGAGAAGACCATCTATTACTTCGGCGGGGCCTACAACGATACCGAGGGCATCCTGACGGGTAACGACCTGGACCGCATCTCCGCCCGGACCAACGTGAGGCACAACTTCTCCGATAAATTTTCCGCCGGCCTTAACCTGGGGTACTCCACCACGACCATCAACCGGGTAGCGAACGACAACGCATTCGTGAATCCCCTCCAGGCCATCGCCCAGGCCCCGCTGTCTCCCGCACGGCTGGAGAACGGCGAGCCCTTCGCCGGGACCGTTTATCCGAATTTTCTGCTGGAACTCGACTTCGGAGACTACGTCACCCGCCTGCGCCGCCTGACGGGCAAGGCATACGCCCAGTACCAGATAATTCCGGGCCTGAAATTCAATACCGACTTCGGTTACGACATGAGCTATACGACGGAAGAGCAATTCCGGGGTAGCCGGACCCCTTTTCAATCCACCAACGGAGAGGTTTTTAACTCCAACGTTGCGCAGGAAAACTACGTTTGGGCCAACTACATGACCTTTGACCGGGACATCAACGATCGCAACAACATCAACGTTGTGGTGGGTACGGAGATCACCGAAGCACGTCGCCGTTTCAACAGCGTCACGGGCACCGAATTTCCTTCCGATGATTTCCAGACCATCAACAGTGCCGCGGAAATCACCGCCGGCCAGGGCGAACTGACCGGTTACAACTTCCTTTCTTACTTCGCCCGGGCGCAATACGTATTCGACAATAAGTACTTCGTCAAGGCCAGTATCCGCCGCGACGGGTCTTCCCGCTTCGGCAGTAACAGTCGCTACGGTACCTTCCCCGCCGCTTCCGTGGGCTGGATCGTATCCGAAGAGGGTTTCCTGCAAAACAACAGCGTACTTTCCTTTCTGAAAGCGCGGGTCAGCTACGGCCAGTTGGGCAACTCCGAAATCGGTAACTTCCCTTCCCTGTTCCTCTTCCAGGGAACTTCCTACAACCAGCGGCCCGGCATTCAGCCGACACAGCCGGGTAACAACGACCTGACCTGGGAGACCACCACCCAGCTGGACATTGGTATCGAGTTCGGCCTGTTCGACATCATCAGCGGCGAACTGGATTACTACAATAAGGATACGGAAGGCCTGCTCTTTTCCGTCCCGTTGCCCGGTTCCTCCGGGGCTACATCCATAAACCGCAACATCGGCTTGCTGAACAACCAGGGCGTGGAACTGATCCTGAACGCCGACATCCTCCGCAAGCCCAACGGCTTTTCCTGGACGACCAGCTTCAACGCCGCCCGCAACGTGAACGAGATCGAAGCACTGCCGAATGACAATGCCGACATCATCTTCGGCCAGAACATCAACCGTACGGGCGCGCCCGTATCCTCTCATTACCTGCCCGAGTACGCCGGTGTGGACCCCGCCAACGGCGACGCCCTCTACTTCATCAACGGCGACGGCGAAGACGCCCGCGAGACGACCAATAACGTAGGAGAAGCCAACCGGGCAATCCTTGGAAATCCTTTCCCCGTCTGGACCGCCGGACTGACGAATTCGCTGGCCTACCGGGGCGTAACCCTTTCGTTCACCTTTATGGGGGAATGGGGTGCTTCCGTCTACAACGGCGGTGGCCGCTTTCAGTCCGCTAACGGCGACTGGTTCGACAACCAGACCAAAGACCAACTCAACCGCTGGCAGAACCCCGGAGACATCACCAACGTACCCCAGGCTCGCCTCGGCGCTGGTAACGGTACGGCTCACTCATCCCGCTGGCTGGAGCGTGCTGACTTCATCCGCCTGCGGAACCTGACGCTGAGCTACGATCTGCCCCGGGGTTTCCTGGACCGTACCGGATTTGACAACACCCAGATCTACCTGACGGGTGTCAACCTGCTGACCTTTACCGACTTTACGGGCTACGATCCGGAAGTACGTAACGACGCAGGTAATCTCACTACCGGTCAGGTATTCTACTCCGCTCCTTCCGCCCGTACGCTTTCGGCCGGTATCAGTGTTAACTTTTAATCCCGCACTACCAATGACAAATTATAAACTAACCCTCCTGCTCGCGTTAGCGGTATTCGGATTCTCTGACTGTGAAGACTCACTGGAAATTCAGCCCGCTCAGTCTATCTCCGGTGAGGTGGCGATCAGTACGGAAGCCAACATTCAGAACGTCCTAACCGGTGCCTACGCCGAAAACGGTAAAGACGAAGCCTACGGCGGTCAGCTGCAATTCATGACGGACCTGCTCGGTAAGGGAGACTACATCTCTTGGGTGGGTACCTTCATCCAGCCTCGCCAGGCGGCTAACAAAAACTTGCTGGCTGATAATTCCTTTGTCCGCGATTACTGGAACAATGCTTACGCCACCATCAACCAGAGCAATCTGGTACTGGACAACCTGGACGTAGTGATCAGCAGCACTGAAGAAAGCGACCGCATCGAAGGCGAAGCGCGTTTCCTGCGGGCCCTCAACTACTTCGACCTCAATCGTATGTTCTCTTCCGGCGCCATGGGCGTTCCGCTTCGTACCGCCGGAATCTCTGACTATTCGGTCGACCTTTCCGTCGCCCGGGCTTCTACTTCCGAAGTGTACGATCTGGTGATCTCCGACCTGACAACGGCCGTGAGCAAGTTGCCGGAAACGAACGGTTTCGTCGCTGACAAATATGCCGCTCAGGCCCTGCTTGCCCGCGTTTACCTGCAGCTCGGCCGCTACGGCGATGCGCGGGATGCGGCCGACGACGTGCTGGCCAACAGCGGGCATGCACTGGCGGGCAATTTCGCCGCCGCGTTCAACAACGACATGGACGGCAGCGAGGACATTTTTGCCATCCAGGTTACCTCTCAGGATGGAGCCAACGACCTCATCACTCACTACGCCGACGAGCAAAACGGCGGCCGGGGTGGCGACATCGAAATCAACGACGCCTACCTGACCCTCTTTGAAGAGATGGACGAGCGCGGCAGCTTTTTCGTTGAAAGTCGGCAGAGTGGCTCCCGCCTTACGGGTAAGTATACCAATCAGTTCGGCATCATCCCCTTGATCCGGGTAGCCGAGATGCACCTGATTCGCGCCGAATCCAATCTGCGCGAGGATACCGAAACAGGCCTTAGCCCGCTCGACGAGATCAATGCCCTGCGTGACCGTTCCGGTGCTTCCGCGCTCGACGACGTCGACCTGGACGATATCTTGCTGGAGCGCGACCGGGAACTGGGCTTTGAAGGCTTCTTCATCCACGATATCCGCCGTACCGGCCGGAGCGTAGATGGTTTCGCCGCCGACGCCAACGAGCTGGTCTTTCCCATCCCGCAGAGTGAGATGGATACGAACTCAGCGATGGAGCAGAACCCCGGTTACAACTAGGAGCTTGTACTCAATGATAAGCGAAAGTCCAAACAAGCGCTGAATCAGTCATTTGATTTTAATACGAAGAAAGTCCGGAAGTACACCAGCTTCCGGGCTTTTGCTTGCTTCAAACAGCCATTTTCCTTTTAGGTACGCTGCCTCTTCCCTCAAAAAATCAGGGAAGAAGTCTCAAGGCGCGAACGCGGGAGCAAAGAAGGTAGTAAGGGCACCGGTTGAATAACCGGGAAAGCGGCTTATATGCCGACATAATCGGGTAATGCATTGCCCCTACACTGCTAGACAAATGCTGATCATCTCCCCTCCTTTGAAGGGGCTGGGGAAGGGGTTTTATCGCGTTTGTCTAGTAGTGTCCCGTTAAAAAGTCTTCATGGCACCTGCGTCCCCGCCCTGATCTTCGTCGAATTACCGACAACCGAATTTACTGATGCCTGGAAATAGTAAGCGACCTCAAAAATATTTGAGGCCGCTGTACTTAATTGGTTTCTGTTTGAGAAACGTCGTAACAACACTATGAGAAACATTAAAACAACAATTTGAGAGACGTTATAAAACAACACAGTACATATAATTCGCAGTTGTAGGGTGGTCAAACCCAGCTCTTTTATTACTGGCAAAGATCGTGTGTCTCCCATTGGTTATCCTAATCAGAAGAAGGATGTCAGGGCTACCAAGCCTTTTTTACCGGGCTACCGTAGGGCTACATCAGGGCAAAACGCGTGCTTAGTACATACATATCTCTCTCTTTGTCTATCTTAGCATAGGCGCTTCATGAAAAAATATTTAGTGAGATTTTTATCATTGATTTTAGCGGGTTCATTCTTGATTTTGGCTGTTCCGGCTGTAGCTCAGTCCGAAGATCAGCCACTTCGTGAGCGGGTTGATGTTTTATTGGAGAAAAAGTACACTAAAAAAAACGCCATTGAAGCCAACGGCCTGCTACCGGTTGCGCGGGAAAAGGGAAATCCGGAATTAACCTTTGACCTCCTTGACTGGTTGGTCGAGTACCATACCAGAGCAGGGGAATATGAAAAGGCAATGTTTCTTTGCGGAGAAGCTTTGGCCGAGGCCAGGCGTTCCGGGGATGATATGCGTATTGCCGACGGAGAAATGAATATTGGTATCGTCCATTATCGGACGGGAAACTACAAACAATCAATAACCACTGTTCAACCCCTGAGTGATACTTACAAAGCACTGGGAGATACGCTGAAGTCGGGCACTGCCGAAGCCTGGATTGCTGTTAACTACGTGGCTACCGGTAGCCTGGATACTGCCCTCCGGCAATTGCTGTTGGCCCGGACTACTTTGCGTCAGCACGGAACTTCAGCGGACTGGTTGGAAATGGATTATAATCTTGGTGCCGTTTACGCCATGATGGGGATGTCCGAAAAAGGGCTGACTTTCATTCGGCAATATGTTTCCACCGTTCTTGCGGAACGGGATTCATCCAAGTTCGCTCCCGCCTACGGTAATCTGGCCTATAATTTTCAGCAACTCGGAGATTTCAGCTCGGCGCTTATTTACTATGACTCTTCGCTATACTACTCCCGGATGCAGGAGCAGGATATTGTTACGTATGTTACCTTGAAGGATATGTCAGATGGCTATAAAGCGGTTGGTGACTACAAGAATGCCCTTAAATACTTTCAGGAATACGAGACGATTAAGGACAGTGTTCTCGGTGAAAACACCTTGAACCGGATAGCTGAACTGGAAGTAATGTATGAAACGGAACAACGGGAGTCTGCCCTGGAGGCGAGCGAAGAGAGAGTGCTCTTGTTGGAGCGGGAAGCCCGGCTGCGCAACCAGCGCCTGGTACTCATTGTCATCGGCTTGTTGTCGAGCCTGCTCGTTGCGGTGCTGATTTTCCGACAGTGGCGAAAAGACATTCGCTACCGCGAAACACAGAAAAAACTCATCGCCTCCGAACTCGCAAACGAGCGCCTGACTTCGCGCCTGCTCAGCAGCCAACTCGAAAACAAGCAGGGAGACCTGACCGATTTCGCGCTCGATATTGAACGCAAAAATAAGTTCTTCAGGGAGCTTACCGGTCGTCTGGATGCAATAAGAGCACTGCTACCAGCCTCTTTCCGCACCCAACTTGATAGCATAATCCGCTTTGCCCAGGGCCACGACCAGCTGAACGAAAACTTAGAGGTCGTCCAGGAGAATGTCGATCAGGTCAACTACGAATTTCACCATAAACTCAAAGATTCCTTTCCTAACCTGACCTCCAGCGACCAGGCGCTGGCTGGTTTGTTACGTCTCAACATGACCAACAAGGAAGTTGCCATGAACAGAGGGATATCCACGGCAAGTGCCAAGATGGCGCGCTACCGTTTGCGCAAGAAACTCAACCTCACTCCAGCGGACGATATAATTTCCTTCTTGCGGGATATTTAGCGCTACTCCGGAAAATTCTCCCGGATTCTTTCCAGTACCCGGGTGAGATCCTGGTAGTCCTGCTCGGACAGTCCCCGCCAGGCCGCAACGCGCAGCTCTTCCACGCGGGGAAGCAACTTGTCGTGCACCTGCTGCCCCCGTTCGGTGAGCCCGACCTGGTAGCGGCGGCGATCGTTGGGGAAGCGGGTGCGCTCGGCGAGGCCCTTGGTGGCCAGTTTGTCGATGATGCGGGAGACGGTGGGGGCGTCCTTGAAGGTTCCGTTGGCCAGTTGCGTTTGTGAGGCCGTGCCGATCTTCTGGAGGTGGTCGAGCAGCACCCATTGTTCGGGCGTAAGGTCGATGCCTTCGCTTTTAAAGGCTCGTTGAAAGTGAGCTTTCAGCAAGCGGGTGGTACGGTCGAGTAGCGTACCGACGTTGTTATAGGATAGGGGAGTCAAAGTTTGTAATGTAGTATTGCCTGGTCGCGAATATTAGGGGAGCGACCCGGCACATGGGTTAAGTTGTCTTAATCAATCTGTCCGCTAAGGTAATAGTCGTAGAGCAATTGCTCGGGCAGCCAGTGACTGCCGGTGTAAGGAACTACGTTCACGGAGGGTAGGGGACCGTACACTTTTTCGAGCCGGTCGTGGTGCAGCAACGGGTCGCGGTCACCGGCAAAAACCGTAGCGGAGATGCCCCGGTCGGAGAGGGCTTTTTCCAGTTGATCCGGGCTGGGCGGAAACTTGAGTACGCTGCGCAGGCTGCCGGCCAGGCGGCGGCGGAAGGTGCCATCTTTGAGGTTGTAGTTGAGGTATTCCGCCGAATATCGGTTGATGACGCCCCGGCGGTGCAGCCAGTTGCTGAGCCGGAGAATGTAGCGCGGCCGCTCGCTGAATTTCGCCAGGGGACGAATCAGGGAAGTGGGCAACGTATCGATCCAGTTGGTGTAGCGGCCACCGGCACCGTCGGGAGCCACCAGGGCCAGATCGCGCACGTCGGGATGATCGAGGAAGGGCAGGCAGTTGCTCAGGATTCGCCCGCCCAGGCTGTGTCCGAGCAGGTATACGGGCTGATGGTGGTGTTCGGCCAGCAGGCAGTTGAATACCTCCGCCAGCTCCGCGGGGGTGTAGTGCTGCTCTACCCACTCCGATTTGCCGTGGTAGGGCAGGTCGGGGGCGTAGGTGACAAATGCTCCGGCGAGTGCTTTGGCCAGCCGCTCCATCCGGCGTCCGTTGCGGCCAAAACCGTGAACGGACAGCATGATCCTGTCCCCCTCACCGAAGCGGCGGACGTGGAGGCGGTTGGTCGTGATGGGCGCGGCGAGCGATTCCCTGCCCGACTTGGTGATGAAAAAATTGATGATTCGCTTGGGTTTAGGGCGTTAACGCTTTTATGTACCGGGGGGTTGGACAACCAAAGCCGCCGGCGATTTTTAATCGACGAATTGAATTGTTATTTATCCACTTTTGCTGTTTAATCCTGATTGCGGTCACCGGCGGTTCAGCTAAAATCCGGGCATCAGCGATCACCTGTTTTCACGGAAGGGAAAACTTTTTTTTGCACCCGCGTCAGCGCCGTGAAACCGCAACCCCCGGCTACAACGTTTAACGCTGACCGACCAAACTTTACCTAAAGATGCACGCATCAGCAGAAATGCCCTACTTCATCAAGCCCTCCCGCAACCTGACCGGTGCGGAGAAGCGAGCCGCCTACACGAAAGCCCGCGCCGCCATCCGCGCCACCCTCGGCGACGAGCCCGACGAGCAGGTGAAGATGGTCACCATCAACTGCCTGCTGAAAACCCACCTGCCGTATTACTACTGGGTCGGGTTTTACCTCGTGCGGGGCACAGACCGGCTCGTGGTAGGCCCCTACCAGGGTACGCTCGGCTGCCTGTACATCAGGTTCGGGCGCGGCGTTTGCGGTACCGTGGCCGCAACCGGTAAGGCAAGGATCGTTGCCGACACCCACACCCTGGAGGAAGGGAAGGATCACATCGCCTGCGATCCCAACAGCCGCTCGGAGATCGTGCTGCCGGTGCGGCGGGCTGACGGGACGCTGATCGGGGTGTTCGACGTCGACTCTACCCTGGAAGGTTCTTTTGACGAGGTGGACGCGCAAGAACTCGAAAATTTGCTTGCGGCAGTTTTTGCCTGATTCCGGGCATATCACATACGGTAGAATCATCCTATATTGCCCGGTATGAGTATCCATAAAAAAATAGCGGTGAAGCGCGTTACCGTAAAGACGCTGCGGGCCATGAAAGACGCCGGCGAAAAGATCGCCATGCTCACCGCCTACGATTACTCCATGGCCCGGATCCTCGACGCCGGCGGCGCGGATGTGCTGCTGGTGGGCGACTCGGCCAGTAACGTGATGGCCGGCCATGAAACCACGCTGCCGATCACCCTCGACCAGATGATCTACCACGCCAGCAGTGTCGTGCGGGGCGTGGAGCGGGCACTGGTGGTGGTAGACCTGCCCTTCGGTACGTACCAGGGGGACAGTAAAATGGCGCTCAAGTCGGCCATCCGGATCATGAAGGAGAGCGGTGGGCATGCCGTTAAACTGGAGGGCGGCGCGGAAGTGCAGGAAAGCATCAAACGCATCCTCTCGGCGGGTATCCCGGTAATGGGACACCTGGGCCTTACGCCGCAATCGATCTATAAATTCGGAACTTATACCGTGCGCGCCAAGCAGGAGGCCGAGGCCCGGCGGCTGAAAAAAGACGCCAAACTGCTGGAAGAACTCGGCTGTTTCGGGCTGGTGCTGGAGAAGATCCCGGCCGACCTGGCCAAAACCGTCAGTGAAGCCATCCATGTTCCCACCATCGGCATCGGCGGCGGAGCGGACTGCGACGGGCAGGTGCTGGTGACCCACGACCTGTTGGGCATCACTAAAGATTTTCACCCGCGTTTCCTGCGCCGCTACGCCGAACTGTTTGACGTCATTAAAGGAGCAACAGAGCAGTATGTGGACGATGTGAAGTCCGGAGACTTCCCGAGCGAGAAGGAACAGTATTAGTGCTTACGCGGAGATCAGCCGCCGCGCACCTGACTTTTGAAAACCGCCGACGGTACAAATTTTTTGGGCGGGGAACGCGGGTGCACAGATGGTTTTCGGAACAGCGGGTTTACCGGCGGCAATCAATCTTCGCCTTAGTATAAAAATTCCGCGGCCGCGCAACGCCGTCGTCCATGCAGCCCGTCGGATTTATGCGGGTTGCGGTAAATTGCAAGCCTTATCTTTGTCGGAATATGTCGAATAGCAACACCCCTACCTTAATTCGCTTCCTGAGCCCGGAGGCCAAAGAACTCAAAAACCTGGTATCCGCCGGTAAATACCTGCGCACCATCAAGCCCGACGGCTTCATTGTCCGGATGCCGAAAAAGGCCACCCCCGCCAAAGTCCGCCATCTGGCCCGTACCCTGAGCCACCACGAGGCCGGTCAGTTCGCCAGCGAAGTCGAATTCGTTGATGCCCCGCACGACCACGCCCTGGCGGCGGCATTCGTCGGTGGTCTCATACTCGGCACCTACGATCCCGGTCGCTGGAAGCAAAAAGGCCAAGACCATCCCCTCGCCGCCAACGAGATGGCGATCAGTACCGGCATCGGTTCGAAGAAGGGGCGTGAAGCGATCTTCAAGGAAATGGAACTGGCCGAAACCCAGCTGCGTATCATGGCCCTGGTCGATGCGCCCGCCAACATGAAGCGCCCGCAGGACCTGGCCGAATGGGCCAGGGAATCCGGTAACACGTACGGCTTCAAAGTGAAGGTGCTCGATAAAAAAGCGTGCGTAAAACAGGGCTTCGGCGCGCTGCTGGCCGTCAACCGGGGCAGTGAAGACGAGGCCCGCTTCATCATCATGGAGTATAAAGGCAAGGGGGCGCCGAAGAAAGAAGGGCCCACCGTCATCATCGGGAAGGGCATCACCTTCGATACCGGCGGCGTATCCATCAAGCCGAGTACGAATCTGCACCTGATGAAATCAGACATGGGGGGCGCGGCGGCAACTTTCGGTGCTCTGGAGGCGGCGGCGCGGCTAAACCTCCCCGTTCACCTCATCGGCATCGTCCCCAGCACCGACAACAGCGTTGACGCCCTGAGTTACAAACCTTCCGACGTGATCACCGGCCACTCCGGCAAAACCATCGAGATCATCGATACCGACGCCGAGGGACGCCTGGTGATGAGCGACGGGCTGAGTTACGCCGTCCGAAACCTGCAACCCAAAACCCTGATCGACGTAGCCACGCTCACCGGCAGTGCGGTACGCACCTTCGGCTACGCGTGTGGCGCAATGCTGAGCAAGAACGAAGACCTGATCGACGCTTTCCGCCGCGCCGGCGATGCCTGCGGTGAACGCGTCTGGCCCCTGCCCCCCTGGGATGAATACGCGAGCAGCCTCGACTCCGACGTAGCGGACATTAAAAACTACTCCGGCCGCCCCGTCAGCGGTGCCATCGACGCCTTCAAATTTCTGGAGTTCTTTACGGAAGAGCACCCCGCTTACATCCACTTCGATATTGCCGGGGTGGCCCTTCGGCAGGGTCCTTTCGCCAAGGACCGGCAGGGGACGGGTTTCGGGATGCGGTTGTTTGTAGAATGGTTGCAAAGTTGAGAAGCCTCTTCTGGCGGTCTCCCTCTCCCCCGGCGAGAAGCCAGTGGGGAGAGCGGGGGCAAACGCACGGCTCCTCCATCCTTTCTTTGCATCCCCGCGCCCGCGCCCCAGAAATGTCGCGTGTAGGCAATCAGACAGGCCCGTAGATATTTAATCTACCTTTCGGCAATCGACAACCAATCTCGAAACGTATAGTTAGGGTAATACGGCGACGACTTGTAGCCGGTACCCTAACCTGACCGAATGCATAGATTTTATTTGCTCACGCTGGTGATGCTTGGCCTGTTCGCTTCCCTCTCCGCCCAGGAACGCGTAACCGTAAAGGGCTACGTAAAAGACGCCAGCAACGGAGAAACCCTGATCGGAGCCACCGTTTTTCTTAACGGTACCACCAAGGGCACAACCACCAACGAATACGGTTTCTACTCCCTTACCGTCGAGCCCGGAGCGTACGTGCTGGTAGCCGGGTACCTTGGTTTTCAGGACCAGCGCCGGAAAGTGGAACTGCTCGGCAACTTCACCGTTGATTTCGAACTGCCCGAAGCGGGAACCCTGCTGAACGAAATTGTCGTCACGGCGGAGGAAGAAGACCAGAACGTCCGCGAAGTACAGATGTCGGTCGAGAACCTCGACATGAGCACCATCCAGCGCCTGCCGGCCCTGCTGGGGGAGGTGGACGTACTGCGTTCCATTCAGCTGCTGCCCGGCGTAAGCTCGGTGGGGGAGGGGGCGGCCGGTTTCAACGTCCGCGGCGGCTCCATCGACCAGAACCTCGTGGTGCTCGACGAGGCCCCGGTGTTCAACTCCAGCCACCTTTTCGGCTTCTTCTCCGTCTTTAATCCGGACGCGGTGAAGGGCGTAAAGCTTTATAAAGGGGGCATTCCGGCGCGGTACGGCGGGCGGCTTTCGTCCATCCTCGACGTGCGGATGAAGGAAGGCAACAACAAACAGTTCGAACTGCAGGGGGGCATCGGGACCATCTTCAGCCGCCTGAGCGTGGAGGCCCCGATCGTGAAGGACAAATCTTCCTTCCTGCTCGCCGGCCGCCGGTCTTACATCGACGTTCTGGCCGCCCCGCTCCTGGGAGAAGATATCTCCGGCACCAAACTCAACTTCTACGACCTGACGCTGAAGACCAACTATAAATTCAGCGACAAAGACCAACTCTTCCTCTCCGGCTATCTCGGCCGGGACGTCTTCGCCCCGGGCGATCAGGCGGGCTTCAGCTGGGGAAATACCACGGGGACGTTGCGCTGGAATCACCTGTTCAACGACCGCCTGTTCAGCAACCTGACGTTTTACTACTCCGACTACGACTACGCGATCAACTTCGGCGATGACGACGAGGACGCCTTCGACTGGGACGCGAGCATCGTCAACTTCAGCGCCAAACCGGAATTCAGCTACTTCCTTACCCCGGAGAACGTCATCCGCTTCGGCGGTCAGGGCATCTACTACCGTTTCGAGCCGGCCAACGCCATCGCCGTCAGTGACGGGCAGGAGATCGACATCAGCATCAATAACCAGTGGGCCGTGGAGAGCAGCATTTTTGCGGAGAACGAACTAAGCCTGTTCGGAAGCCGGGTAAAGCTCAATTACGGTCTGCGGCTGAGTCACTTCGCCTATCTGGGCGGCCGGCCGGTTTACGAATTCGGCGAAGCGCTACTTCCGGGGTTTTCCCGTCCGCTTACCGGCGTGACGTCAACGGAAAAGGGGGAAGTCGTTAAGGACTGGTTCAACCTGGAACCCCGGGCTTCGATCCAGTACCAGCTGAATGACCGGAGCTCACTCAAGGCCAGCTATCAACGCACGGCGCAGTACATTCATTTGCTCAGCAATACCGCGGCCTCCATCCCGCTCGATATCTGGACGCCGAGCACGAACAACATCGATCCCCAGCTGGCCGATCAGTTCGCCATCGGTTACTTCCGTAACTTTAAGGACAACACCTACGAGGCCAGCTTAGAGACGTACTACAAAAGTTTCACCAACCTCGTCGACTACGTCGACGGAGCCGATCTGGTGCTCAACGAACTCGTGGAGGGGCAGGTACTTACCGGCGAGGGCCGGGCCTACGGGGCCGAGTTTCAGCTCAAAAAAGTAAAGGGCCGCTTCAACGGCTGGTTCAGCTATACCCTGGCGAAGACCGAGCGGCTGACCCCCGGCGTGAACAACGGTGCGTACTATCCCAGCCGTTTTGACCAGACGCACAACCTCAACCTGACGGGCTTCTACGAACTCAGCGAACGGGCTACCTTGAGCGCAACTTTCGTGTACAATACCGGAACACCGGTTACGCTGGCCAGTGCCGGTTACTACGTGCAGGGCTACTACATCCCACACAACGAGGGGGGTGGGCGCAACAACTTCCGCATCCCCGATTACCACCGTCTCGACGTTTCGGTGACGCTCGATCCTAAAAAAGAAAAAGCGAACAGACGCTGGCGGGGCCAGTGGATATTCGGCGTGTACAACCTCTACGCCCGGCGCAACGCGTTCACCATTTCGGGTACCCAGAGTGAAGGCCGGCCCGTCATCGGCCAGCCGGTCATGACCGAATCGAACCAGCTGAGCGTAGTGGGCAGCATCATTCCCAGCATCAGCTACAATTTTAAATTCAAATAAGCTTTGAGCCAGTCTAACTTTGGGCGCGAACGCGGGTGCAAGGAAAGATTGATATAAGCAAAGTTCCGGACCCTCTCCCCTCCCTACCCATGAACAAATCTCTCTTCCTCCCCATCCTGGCCTTCTTAATCGTCAGCTGCGAAGACCCCGTCACCCTCGACTCCCGCTTCGAGCGCCCCGAACTGGTGGTGGACGCCTGGCTCAACAATCTTTCCGAAGCCCAAACTATCATCCTGACCGAGAGCCAGGATTACTACGCCAATCGTCTGCCGACCCCGGTAACCGATGCCCGGGTCATCGTTTGTGAAACCGATGACCGGGTACCGACCACCAACTGCTTTACTTTCGCTCACCAGGGCGAAGGTCGCTACGTCTGGGAGCCATCTACCGCCGGTGAAACGGTGGGGGAAGTGGGTACCGATTTCGGCCTCGGCATCGAGCGGGGGACGAAGCAGTATGCCGCCTTTGCCCGGATGAACCGTACGGCGGAAATCGACTCCATCAGTTTTCAGTTCGAGGAAGAAGCACTGGGGCTGGAGGAAGGGCTTTACGCCCAGATCTACGCGCGTGATCCCGTAGGTCAGGGTGACGCCTACCTCATTCGCAGTACGATCAATGATACCCTGCTGCTGCGGCCGGGGGAGCAAAACATCGCTTACGACGCCACCTTCAGCCCCGGAACCAATACGGACGGAATCACCTTTATCTTCCCCATCCGTTTTCGCATCAATAAAACGGACGACGACGGGGCAGTCATACCACTGGTGGAAGGAGAAAAAGTAGCGGTGGAGGTACTTTCATTAAGTCAGGAGGCCTATCTGTTTCTGCGCATCGTAAACGAACAGATCAACAACGGACAAAGCGGACTCTTTGATCTCCCGGTGGCCAACTCGCCCGGCAACGTAATAGATGTGGAAAGCGGAGAAACAATTCTCGGTTTTTTTAACGTGGCCGCCTCGGCGCGGGCGGAACGGATAGTCGGGGAATGATTGCGGGTTGGTCCTTCTAAACCAGGAAGTTATGCGATAAAATTTTTTGTGACTACTCCTCTTTATTTTAAACTTTAGCCCCAAAAATGTTTACTTGGTCTACTGAAAGCTACCGTATTGAAATATCGTTTCTATATTGTGTGACCTTACGAGGGAATTAACGTCTCCATAACGATTGTTAATTATACCAAATTAGTGGTCTTTTGAAAATTACCTAAATGTCATCTGTTACGGGTTACGGTTGTCAGCCAGAGATGGAAGACCTGGCGATCATCATTGCCTATCGAGAGAAACGTCATGGCACCTGTTTCCGTCTGCTGCATGATCGCTACGCCGGTAAAATTTACGGTAAGGCGCTGACGATGCTCAAGAAGGAAACCGATGCCAAAGACGCGACTCAGGAAATCTTTACTAAAATTTTTCTGAGCCTTGGTAAATTCCAGGGCCAGTCAAAGTTTAGTACGTGGGTTTATTCCGTCACTTACAACTACTGTATCGATTTGATCCGTAAGGAGAAACGCAGCCGGGATATCTTTGCCGATGAAGTGGAAAACCCGCCCGATCTTGAAGCACCTGAAGTGGATGATCAAGAACTGACGGGGATGAAAGTGAACGAATTGCGGGTCGTGCTACGGCAGATCAGCGAAACCGACCGGATGCTTTTGTTGTTGAAATATAAAGATGGTGTAAAGATTAAGGATATTGCCAAGATGATCGGTAAGAACGAGTCCGCGGTCAAGATGCAATTAAAACGGGCAAAAGAGAAGGCGAAGCGTAAGCACGAAGAGCTATACGCTTCTAGTAAAATAGACTAATGAACAGCTTTTTAAAATTACACGAAGAAGAGATAAGTCAATTTGTGCAGCAACACCAGGACGGTGTGCGCAAAGTGGTGGAAACTCGGGTAACGGCCGTTCACTTCATCGGGGATGTGATCGAATTGTTCTTCCCCCGGCTTTCGGACACTATGACCGTGCTGATGGGTGGAGACGCTATCGACCCGGAAGACACCTACTTTACAATCGACGAAACCGAAACTACCGCTATTGCCCCGCCTCCCTTTCCCGGGAGTGCGAACGGAAATGATTTTACCCGTTAGTACAGAACCCATGAATATTATTGAAGCCTTACAAGCTCAGGCAGTTCTGATGCTTAACGTAATTCCAAGCCTGATCAAGGGATTGATCATTCTGATTGTCGGTATTCTGCTGGCGAAATTGGTCCGTCGCCTTACGCTCCGATTTTTGAAAACGATCGGGGTTGACAGATTGGCTAGTAAAGCGATGGATATTGAGATGTTCAAAAATTCGAACATCAATATAGTGCCCAGCCGTACCGTAGCCGGTTTCATGTACTATATGGTGATCATTGTTTTCTCCGTGGCGGCAGTAGAAGCGATGGGCCTGACGGTCATTTCCGAACTTCTAAGGGATCTGATCGAATATATTCCCAGCGGAGTTACCGCTTTAATAATTCTTATCGTCGGTATTTTCCTGGCCGATACGGTCAAAAAAATCATCACGTCCGCCTGTCGGACGCTGAGTATTCCTTCCGGCAACCTGATCGCCAACGTCGTCTTCTACTTCATCCTTCTGAACATCGTACTTATCGCGCTGCGTCAGGCCAGGCTGCGGACGGAGTTCATGGAAGATAATATTGCCATCATTCTTGCCGGTATGGCCGGTGCGTTTGCAATCGGCTACGGGTTAGCCAGCCGCCACATCATGAGCAGCATCCTGGCCTCGTTCTATAATCGGGACAAGTTTCATATCGGTGATGAAATCACCATCGACGGAATGCGAGGCGAGGTTGTCACCATAAATAACAACACCGTCATTCTGCGGTCACTCAACGAAAACAGCGAGTACGTTATTCCCTACAGCAAAGTGTCCGTTCACGGGGTGCAAATTCACACCCGCAGGGATAAAGGTCCCGCGCTGCCACCGCACGAGGGATAAGTTAACTTTATAAAAACCGTCTGTTATTGTACAGATAATCGCCTCATAATGATACAGCCGGCACGGTGTCCGTCAATCCCAAGGTATCCAAGTGTATGAATGGCCCGGATCATCTATCGTTATCTACCGATCATTTTCCCTTTCGGACCTGACGGCCGGATGCCAGTTTGTTTTCGCGACTGGAGTGACCTTGTTTCGGTTCTCGCGTCTGAACAAACGTTGCGCCAACTTCTTGCGCACAACATTAATAATATTCTTCGTCAACTAATTTTTACCTTACATGAATAACGTATTCTCTTTCCTCCTTCTATTCGTGCTCGCCGCCGGTGGCCTTCAGGCCCAAACGCTTGAAGAACTCAAAACTCAAAAGGCGAACGTAGTGACCATGCAAAGCGAAAAGCAGGCCGAAGTAGACGCTTTTACCAGTCAACTCGATGACCTGAAAAAACAAATTGAATTACTCTCCGGTTGGCAAACCGGCGTCAGTGGCCTTTTGGGGCTGAATTTTAACAACTCCAACAACTGGCAGGCCAACGCTAACCGAAACAGTTCCTCCTCCGTTCTGACCGTTGGCGTGAACGGTTTCGCCAATAACATTAAGGAGAAAACCTTCTGGCGGAACACCCTGACGGCCAACATCAGCTGGCAAGGACTCGACAACGATACCAAGGACGACGCCCCGGGCGGTGGCTTTCTTGAAAATCGAAACGGTGACGTGCTGATCGCTTCATCTCTGTATGGTTACCGCATTACCCCCGATATTGCCGCTACCGTCCTCGGTGATCTGAATACTTCCGTATTCAACTTCCTCAGCCCCGGTACGGCCGACATCGGTGTAGGTGGTACCTGGACCCCCTCCGCCGTACCCAACCTCGTGGTGGTCGTTCACCCCCTCACCTACCACTTCGCCTTCTCCGGCTTTGAAGGTGTAGGCGGACAGACCGCGCTCGGTGCCAAGGTGAAAGCCACTTATGCCCTCGAACTCCCCGGTGGCGTATCGTGGACCTCTAACCTCGGTGTTTTCATGCCTTACACCAGTGACAGGACCACTATCTCCTACCTCGACGAAAACAACGTTGCGCAAATGAGCGACGAAAGTCTGTTCGAGTACACGTGGATTAACTCTTTCAACATCGCCGATCTCTGGAAAGGCGTCGGTGTCGGGTTCACGGTAGGTGTCCGCAAGGCTGGGTTTGAGTACCCCGACGGGCTCCAGACTTACACGGCCCTCGGCCTTACGTATGGCTTCTAAAACCGCCCCGTAACGAAAAGCTCTGAGTTTGATTTTATCATAACCCGGCTCTTTCCTCACCGATCGCCCCGTTGCCATACCGCAGCGGGGCGATTCGTGTTTCATCAGGAAGTTTTATCCGGGCGCGGACGCAGGTGCAAGAGCGGAATTATAAAAGCAACGTTTTCGGACCTTCGACGCTTTGCACCGCAACATCGTTCAGGTGTAAAATAGGGCGGGGTGTTCCAGCGCAAGAGACGCCCTCCGTTTCGTTTCCGCCGGCCGTAAGGCATTACAGTCTCCATTTTCGGATCCCCCCGGGGATGATAGCATTCGTTCTTACCAACCTAATGAACTAACTTTGCCCCATGGCTAAGCTATACCCGCAAGACACCCGTAATTTTCTCCGTAAGCTCACCTTCGGTCGCGTTTCCAACGCCCTGAAAGTGACCGCCAGCTACTACGCTACGCGATGGTTGCAGCGGCCCGTCGTGTGGGGTAAGCCGTTCACCGTCAGTTTCGAGCCCACTACGGCCTGCAACCTGCGCTGTCCCGAGTGTCCCAGCGGTCTGCGCGAATTCACCCGACCTACCGGTAACTTGAAGGCCGACTTTTTTCGTCGCACGATGGACGATATTGCCGACCGGCTCCTCTACCTGATCTTCTACTTTCAGGGCGAGCCGTACATCAACCCCAACTTCCTCGATATGGTCAAGGATGCCTCCGACCGCGGCGTCTACACCATCACCTCCACCAACGGTCACTTCCTCAACGACGCCAACGCCAAGCGTACCATCGAGAGTGGTTTGGACCGCCTCATCATCTCCGTCGACGGCACCACCCAGGAGGTCTACGAGCAGTACCGCAAAGAGGGTAAGCTCGAGTCCGTACTCCAGGGTGCCCGCAACCTCGTGAAGTGGAAAAAGGAAATGGATTCGCCCACGCCCCACCTCATCTTTCAGTTCCTCGTCGTCAAACCCAACGAGCACCAGATGGAAGACGTCGTTAAGCTGGCCGATGAGATCGGCATCGACGAGGTGAAGTTCAAAACCGCCCAGCTCTACGACTACGAAAACGGCAACCCCCTGATGCCGACCGACGAGAAGTACGCCCGCTACTACAAGAAGAAGGACGGCACCTACGGCCAGAAAAACAAGCTTCAGAATCACTGCTGGAAACTCTGGCACAGCTGCGTCATCACCTGGGACGGCCTCGTCGCCCCCTGCTGCTTCGACAAGGACGTCACCCACCGCCTCGGCGACGTTAAGACCGAAAACCTCAACCAGGTATGGGAGGGTGCGGCCTACGATGATTTCCGGACGAAGTTGCTCCAGGGACGGTCGGAGATTGATATTTGCCAGAATTGTACCGAAGGCTGCGAGGTCTGGTTGGGCGCGGAAGTCTAGTCAACAGATAGTTCTCAGGCCGGCGCGTGCAGCAGAAAACTGACACCACTAAAACATTTCAGGAGGAACGACTCGCTTGACGAGAGTCTGGTACCGAGAAAGCCTGCTGAAAAATCAGCGGAGCGGGCCTTAAAAATGTTGGGAGGTGGCTTTTTATGTTGGCTTGGTATTCGGCTCACCGGCAGCCTGCTGGCTGACGGAACACTCAGTGTGTCGGCAGCTACGGGCACTACGGCGATCTTGAGTTTAGTTGCCGCTGTATTTACTTTTTATAGTTTGATTTTAGCCGTCAGGGCTTTTCTTCCGCCTTCAGAGCGGGGCGTTCTGAAATATGTCACCGTGACGATCAGCGGCCTGATGTCACTCATTTTCGGTTTAATTGTTTTGGCGAATGCACTGGATGTTTTAAGATTTTCCAGGGACTTTTTTTAGAGCAGTACTACTGCTTGACGAAGTTGAGGTTCGAGTTGTCCTCATTACTCCGCTTCCGGCTGAATAACCGCGTGAAAAGCTCCGCGCTTCAGCAGGAGAACGGGGTAATATAGCAGGGCGCTCCGCTTTATGAAGCAGGCGAGATTCCTGGTGGGTAGTGATCCGGAAAATTTGGAAAAATGCACCGCGGACGTGCCCGGTGGTGGTGGCGAACGAACATGTATACATTGGTTTTACGGGTCAGGTTTACCTTAGCGGGATGCCGGAACCAAGCAATCTCGACGCAGCCTTCGCGGCTATTGATGCCGCCAACGCGGCCGGTCCCCGTACCTTTAAAATGGCGGATGCCGTTCAGCCCTACGAACTGGTTTGCGGCCGACGCATGACGGCCGCGCTGAATGTCTATGACCCGGACGCCGCGCCGCCCCTGCAACTCGCCGCGCGCGCCCAGCATCTGGAGCGGTGGGTCATCCCGCGTGCGGATTACCCCATGAACCGCGTCGGCTACCTCAAGTGGCGCAACGACCAAAAAACGCGCCACGCCGCACGGGCCGCAGAGATACTGGCCCCGCTCGGGTATTCCGCCGAAACGCTGGACCGGGTAAAGTTTTTGCTGCAAAAAAAACGCCTGAAGAAAGATGCGGACACCCAGACGCTGGAGGATGTGATCTGCCTCGTCTTTTTGGAACACCATGCCCTGGAGTTCGCGGGCGATCACCCGGAAGAAAAGGTAGTGGACATTTTACGCAAGACGTGGGGTAAGATGTCGGAAAAAGGACAGGGTAGCGCGTTGCTGCTTGACCTCGATCCGGCGGTCAGGGGTCTGGTAAAAAAAGCGTTGGCGGATGGATGGATCTCCGGACAATAAACCGGCAGGAGCGAGACCTCAGTCAACGGGCCGCCGTCCCAACGTAGCGTGCGCAGCGGTAAAATGACCTTCCGCCAGCGCGGCGAGAATGGAAAGCTCCCCCGCCAGGCAGACACCGGCGGTGATCTCGGCCAGCCGGCCGGCTTTGCCCCGGCCAAAGCAATCCATGATCTCCAGACATTCGCGCTGGGTGGGCAGACGAGTGCCACCACCAACGGTGCCGACGATGAGGTTGGGGAAGGTACCGGTGGCGTACAGGTCGCCGGTCGGGGTCACCTCCATGCGCACGATGCCCACGGCGGCTTCGGCTACGCAGGCGGCATCCTGACCGCAGGCGATGAACAGGGCCGCAAGTCCGTTCGCGCAGTGGGCCTGTACGCCCAGAGTGCCGGATTTCAGCGACCCGTAGACGGCGGCACGACCGAATTTTTCCAGGTTTTCGGGTGTGGTTTTCAGGGTCTCGATGACCACGGCCCGGGGCAGGATGAGCTCAATGCTGACCTTTTTGCCACGCACGTGCTGAAAACTTTGAAAGTTGGCTTTTTTATCTCCCGAGGCGTTGGATTCTACGTAAAATTCAGCGATTGTTTCTCCACACTGTTCCAGCAGGAAACGGCAGATGGCAGCGGTGCAGATGGTGACCATATTCTGGCCGGCGGCGTCGCCCGTGGTGAATTCAAACACGAGCGTAACGCTGTTGCCCTCGATGATGGGGCGGACTTGCTTAAAACCCGCGTACCGGGATGTTCTGGCGGTGATGGCGCTGAATTCGTTGAGGTGCGCCAGGGTAAAGGCGACGAAACGGCCGGCGGCGGCGAGGTCCGGTAATTTAAAGTAGGGCGCCCGCTGAACACCCTCGTCGAGAATCTTCGTCCGGGCACCGCCGCTTGCGGTGATGGCCTTCATCCCCCGCGAATAGGAGGCTACCAGGGCACCTTCGGTCGTGGCCAGAGGCACCATCACTTCCCCTGTCGCATGATCTCCCTTTAGCAACAACGGCCCGGCCAGCCCGACGGGAACCTGGGCCATACCGATGAAATTCTCAATGTTGCCGCGCAGCTCTTCGGCATTCGTGCGTTGCGCCCGCCCCTCGAGGTGGGAGAGGTCGGGCAGGGAGACGGTATCTTGAACGGTTGTTGAAACCAGGGGAGAGTCGGGCATGTGGTTACGTGGGTAGTAGCCTTTAACGGCTGAAAGGGGCTCGGTGTTGGGCAGCGCCTTCATTGCGCTTAAAAAAGCCCCTTTGCACCTGCGTTCGCGCCCAATATTCAGCTTAGATGGCGCGAACGCAGGATGCAAAGAAACGGACCAATGGCGTTGATTGTCCGCATCTGACGCCACAAATATGATACTTAACGGCGAGTTTACGTATTTTACCCTCCCCCTAATTTCCAGTTCAAAGCCGTGCCCACGAAAATTGCTCAAATAACCGATTTACACCTGCTCGCGCCCGGCGCAGAGCTGATGGGGCTCGACGTAAACGCACGTCTCCGGGTTGTACTTGAGCACGTCGTGGCCAGTGGTGCCGGAGCCGTTTTCCTGACCGGAGACTGTTGCGCCGAAGCTCCCGTTCAGGAGATCTACCACCAGCTCCGGGCCCGTCTCGACACCCTGAATCTCCCGTACTATTTATCCCCCGGCAACCATGATGACCGGGGCATGATGCGCAACGCTTTTTTTCTCGAAGGCCACAACAACGAACCCATCAAGGGCCTCGTGCGGGTGGATGACCAGGACTTTCTGTTCCTCGATACCACCTTCGGCGAGATCGAAGAAGAACAACTCGACTGGCTGCACAAAGCCGTCAGCAGCTACCCCCACGCCGCCATCGTGATGCACCACCCACCCGTTCCGATGGGCGTACGCTTCATGGACAAAAAATACCCCCTCCGCAACACCGGCCGATTGATCGGTATCCTTACTGAAGACGGTGCTCCCCGCCGGGTTTTTTGCGGGCATTTTCATTCCGGCCGGACCACTTGCTACCGCAATCTGACGGTTCACCTCTGTCCCCCCACCAGCTTTTTTATCGATCCCGCGGCCGACGAGTTTGTCCGCCTCGACCTGCCGCCCGCCTACCAGATGCTGGAATGGACGGATGAGGGAGACTTTAGGTTAGTGCCACATTACGTTAATAAATAGCCCTCCCGGACCTCGCGCTCTCAGGGCGCCAAGGGACAGCGCGCGCTCCGAGTGCTCTAAATCACGACGCCGTGCCCGGAGCGCCCGGGGTCCGGCGGCTAAAGGCCCACTGGTGGATCTTTACAACTACCACCTGCGAAATCCCCAGCCGGTAAAGCCCGTAAATCACCACAAACACAAACTGGGTAAACAACACGCCGTTAGCCAGGTACCGCCGCGCCGAGGTGGTCACTTCCCCCGGCAGCACATCGAACCCAACGCTGGCCGCCCGCAACCGCCGGATGATATCGTTCCCCTCAAGCAAAACGTGGTCTTCCCGGTATCCCCCCACGGAGACAAAGTGATCACGGCTGACAAGTAACGACTGATCGCCGAAGCGAAACGCAGCCATGTCCCACCGGCTTAGCTTTGAAAAAAGACGTAGCCAAGGGCTTTCGTCCCGCCCGTCGAAACGGAGTGCAAAACAGGCCGCCCGGCTACTTGCCTTCAGTTCGCCCAGGTAGCTTGCCCAGTCTTTAGGGGGAACCGTGTCGGCGTGCAGAAAATAGAAATAATCGCTGCGGGCCACGACGGCTCCCGCGTTGAGTTGGCGGGCACGGCCGGCCGGCGAAACAATTGTTTTCGCCCCCATCCGGCGGGCGATTGCCACGGTGTCATCTGTACTGCCACCGTCCACTACGATCACCTCCAGCTCAACGGCCGGCACGCCGCTGCGCAGGGCGTTCAGGCAAAGGGGCAATTTCGCCGCCTCGTTCAGGGTGGGGATGATCACGGAGCAGGAGGGCATCGGAGGCGCTATCGTCGTAGCTTTCGGAGGCCTGGTGGTGATTTTGTTCTTTCGTTTCATTTTTCCGGACCGGAAGGTAATGAATGACGGCCGCCGCAAGTCCCATCAGCAGTACCCACCAATCGAGCAAGCCGCCGCCGGTGAACAATACGTCGATGATCTTGGCGCCCAGTAAAAGACCGAACGCGCCGTAAATGATGATTTGTTTGGTGGCTGGGTTCATAGCGGTTGAATGTTGTCGGTTATCGGAATATCCGTTGTCCGATGTCGGCTCCGGTCGCGTATCGACCGACAACGGATAACCCACCATGGATGATCGACGACCGCCACTACTCAAACCGGTAGTCCGTATGCGAGATAAAGACCTCACCGGGCCGGAGCAGGGTGGAAGGAAAAGTTTCCTGGTTGGGGGAGTCCGGGAAGTGCTGTGTCTCCAGACAGATGGCGGAATGGGGGGGTAGTGGTGTGTGGTCGCGGCCGGAAAACTGACCGGCGGTGAAATTAGCGGTAAAAACCTGTACGCCGGGCTCGGAGGTGCCGCAGTGCAGTTTACGGCCGGTGGCGGGGTCGGTGACGGTAGCGATTGGGGCCGTAAGCGAACAGGATCTGCCTTCGGGTAACACCCAGGTATGATCGAACCCTCCGGCGATTTTGATTTGCGGGTGATCCGCGGCAATGTCTTGCCCGATGGGTTTGGGGGTTCGGAAGTCAAAAGGCGTACCCGCTACTTCCGCCAGGTGGCCCAGCGGGATGGCGTGCTCATCGATGGGTACGAAGTGGTCGCTCTTAAGCTCCAGCGTTTGGCCGAGTACGTCGGCTCCGTCGCCGATGTTGAAGTAGGCGTGGTTGGTCAGGTTGAGGATCGTTGGCTTATCGGTTCTGGCCTGGTACTCAATATGGAGGCTATTATCATCAGTCCACCTGAAAAACACGATGACGACCACTTCGCCGGGGAAGCCCTGATCACCGTCCGGGCTGACGAGCTCCATCCGTAAATTATTAGTCATTCCGCCCTGGTTTACCTCTCTGGCGCTCCAGACGCGCTTGTCAAAGCCATCCGTGCCGCCGTGCAGGCAGTTCGGTCCGTTGTTGACGGGTAGCTGATAATGGTTACCGTCGAGGCTAAAACGTCCATTGGCGATCCGGTTGCCGTAGCGTCCGATGGTGGCACCGAAGTAGGGCTGGTCTCCCAGGTAGCCCGCCAGTTCGTCGTACCCCAGTACCATCTGCGCGCCGTCGATTTTGATAGAGGTGATGGTGGCGCCGTAGTCGGTAATCGAGACGGTGTTGCCGTGGGCGTTAGTAAGCGTGTAGAGGTAAACGGAGCCTTTTGGGCTTTCACCCCAGGGGGATTTTTGGATTTCTGGCATATGGTTCGATTAGAACCCGCTTACCGGCCCCTCCCCACGGGGAAGGGGTGACCTTCTGACAATGATCCCGGGCGAGAAGTAGTAATTATTGTAGGTAATGGTAGCTTAACGTTGGAGGACGCTCTTTACGCCGGACGTTTAGAGGGCTTAGCAGGGTTAATGTAATTATGATGATCATCCCATGGTAACCCCCACATCTCTTGCAATCCTCCTTAAAAGTCCGCCGCTTCGGCAAACCCCCCCTGCGACTCGATGGTCTGGTAGCGGGTCCAGGCGGCGCGGACGAGGGCGATGGTGAGGTCGTCGAGGTAAACATGATCTACGCCGGCCACGGAGGTGAGGCCGCCCCGGGGACGAAACCGGTTGCGGACGTCGCGCACCATTTGCCGGCCTTCCCCCGTTGCGGGCGCGAACTGCCCCTCGGCGGGCGTCAGGAAGAGCAAATCGGCACCCCCCAGATCGGCGGACAGGGCCTGCAGGTTGAGCAGGAGGCGGTTTTGGTCCGTGTCCGGGGTCATGGTCGTGATATCGGTATGCACCGCCACGTTGGCCAGGGGCGGGTTGTCAACGCCCAGCCCGTCGAGCACCTTGCTCCACAGGGCGCGGAAAGCGCGCAACTTAGCGACGTCTCCGTAAAAGGAAGTACCGACCGTGAAGGCGAACTTCAGGTGGCGGTTGGCCAGGGCGACGGAATAACCGGCTTCCTTGATTCTCTGCATATAAGCCTTCCCCTTTGCCACGGCCAGGGCCAATTCGGTATCGGCCTCCGCCACGCCGTTGTTGAAACCGGCGGCGTTGACCTGCAGTACCCGAAACTCGGGCATCCAGCGGGAAACGAAAAACAACAACCGGATGAGGGGCGGGAAGGGGGGCTCGGACCAGTCCAGCAGCGGATCGAAATCGACGGAGCCGGAGACGGAGGCCAACTCGATACCTTCCCGGCGGAGGTAGCGGATGAGGTCCCGAAAAAGCTCGGCGGGGTCTTGCCCGGGGTACCGCAACGAGCAGTTGAGGGAGATATCTCGTAGCGGAATCCCGGCCAGGATCTCGGCCACGTCGTCCACGTCGGGCTGGTGGTAGAGGCGGAAGAGGAGGGCTTCGGCCCCGGCATCGATCTCCTCCCGGGCGTAAGTATTGATCTCTTTGTTCTCCCCCGAGTCGACGTACGCGCCGTAATCCCAGCTGGTGGCCCGTTGTCCGTCGGGTTGCGCGCCCGGCGTTCGGGCGGCGCTGACGGCTGCGGCTACGGCGGCGTCGGCCTGCTCGGTAGCAAGTCCGTCGAGCCAGTGCTGAAGAGCGGTGGCGGTGGCATTTTCGGCGTTAGGCATGAGGGATGGTTTAGTGCAGGATAAATGTAGGGAGAAATTACGAAGGGTCGCAGGGCTTACTCCGCATATTCCACCAGCCGGAGATAATCTCTGATCACGGCCCGGGCCGCCGTACGGCCCGAGCCGGCCGGAAAAGCCTCCAGGGTGTCCGTCTCCGTTACCAGCAGCAGGGGTGTAGGGGAGCGGAGCACGCGGACCAGATTCACCAGTTCATCGTTGGTCGGCGGGTTGGACAGGGCTAGGGTATCCCGGCGGTCTTGCTTGTCCGCCAGGAGCCGCCAAAGGGGTAGGTTCGGCCGGGCGCTGAAGCGGAGCAGGGCCCGGTCCTGGATCCAGTTGTCCACCAGCTGTACCACCAGGCGGGCATCGGAATCGTAGAGTTCCCGGTGGTCGTACAGCGTGGCGCGGTTGGTCACCTCCGTGGTGCGGTAACGGAAAGCGCGTACGTTTTTGAAGTAAATGTGGTTGGGGTCGGGCACGAAGTTGGCCCCCCGGGCGGCCTTGCGGGCGGCGGAGTTGTCATCGCAGGCGATCAGGGTCAGCAGCAGGAGAAAGGGCAGGTATTTCAGCATACCGGTGTAATGATCGGGGTGGGGTAGTGGTTCTTGGTTTACGGTGTTTTTTGGCGGGAACGCGGGATGCGAAGCCGGATTTTTAAGAGCGAAGTCGGGCGGTCTTTTCCCCCGACAAGCGCTTAATTATGTATTTTGCCCCACCTTCCAAATTTAAAAGATCAAGCACATGTCTGACCAGCGCCCCTGGCTCGCCCAGTATCCCGCCGGCATCCCGGCCAACATCGACCCCTCCGCTTACGAAACCCTCCGGGACCTGCTGGCCGTGGGCTATAAAAAGTATGCCGGCAAACCCGCCTTTTCGTGCATGGGCAAATCGATCACGTATAAGGAACTGGACAGCATGAGCACGGCCTTCGGGGCTTACCTCCACTACCGCGGTCTGCAACCCGGCGACCGCGTTGCCTGCATGATGCCCAATCTGTTGCAGTACCCCATCGCCCTGCACGGCATCCTGAAGGCCGGCCTGGTGATCGTGAACACCAACCCGCTCTACACGCCGCGGGAGATGAAGCACCAGTTCACCGACGCCGGGGTGCACGCCGTGATCATTGCCGAAAACTTCGCCGCCAACCTCGAACAGATCATCGGCGATACGGAGATAAATACCGTCATCACCACCAGCATCGGAGAACTGCTCGGCTTCTTCAAGGGCGGCCTGACCAACTTCGTGGTCCGCAACGTCAAGAAAATGGTGCCGAAGTTCAACATTCCCGGGGCGGTAACCTTCCAGACCGCACTAAACGAAGGTGGCAAGTACAAGCTGCCCCAGTTCACCGGCAAGCCCGAAGACACCATCGCTTTGCAGTATACCGGTGGCACCACCGGCGTGAGCAAAGGCGCCATGCTCACCAATAAGAACCTGATCGCCAACGGCCTGCAGGCCAAAGCCTGGCTTTCCGATAAGTTCGAGGAAGGCGGCGAGGGAACCATGCTTTGCCCCCTGCCGCTCTACCACATCTTTTCCTTCTCGGTCAATGCCATCGGCCTCTATATCCACGGCGTCTGCAACGTCCTGATCACCAACCCCCGCGACCTGAGTACGCTCACCAAGGCTTTTAAGGATAATAAAGTAGCCGGCATGACGGGCGTCAATACCCTGTTCAACGCCCTGCTCAACGACTCCGGGTTTAAAAATCTCGACTTCCGCCACCTGCGCGCCGTCGTGGGTGGGGGCATGGCCGTGCAGCGCCCCGTTGCCGAAGCCTGGCAGAAACTGACCGGCATCCCCCTCAGCGAAGGCTACGGCCTCACCGAGTCGAGCCCCTGCGCCAGCATGAACCCCCTCAACGGTACCCAGCGCATCGGTACGATCGGCCTGCCCATGTCGAGCACCGATATGCGCGTCTGGCATGAAGACGAAAACCGCCTGGCCACCACCGAGGAACGCGGCGAGATCCAGATCAAGGGCCCCCAGGTGATGAAAGGCTATCTCAACCGCCCGGAAGCCACCGCCGAGGTGATCACCCCCGAGGGCTGGCTGAAAACCGGCGACATCGGCATGATGAGCGAAGACGGGTTCTTCCGCATCGTGGACCGCAAGAAAGACATGATCCTCGTCTCGGGTTTCAACGTCTATCCCAATGAGGTGGAAGACGTGCTGGCCGCCCACCCGAAGATCCTCGAGCTGGCCGCCGTCGGCATCCCCTCCGACAAATCCGGCGAGGTCGTGAAGGTCTTCGTCGTGAAGAAAGACAAGTCCCTCACCGAGGACGAGGTGATCACCTACGCCCGCGAAAACATGACGGGCTACAAAGTGCCGAAGGAGGTCGAGTTTCGCGACGACCTGCCGAAGTCCAACGTAGGTAAGATCCTGCGCCGGATGCTGCGGCAGGAGCCTAAGACGTAACGGGGTCACAATTTGCCGTTTGAGAAAATGTATCCGGGGGGGTAATAGGTCTCCTCGTGCAACTGGGCCGGGACTTCCCCGGCGTATTGACCGGTTTGCTGGCATACTTTCTTACGGCAGACGTAGATGGTCGTCTCCCCGGTACCGGTTTAATGGCCGGTAAGGTGGTCCTCCTCCGCTTCGCCGTCGGGAAGAGGGCATTGGGGTGGTGCTTTTAGCTCGTCTCAACCCTCCTTGCACCCGCGTCCGCGCCCGGAATGGCGACTCGGTAGGCAGGCTCGCGCAGTTCCACGCTCTTCTCCGATATTTCCCGTTGTTGGGCGGGGACGCCGGTGCAGAGAAGAGTATAGAAGCAGTGCCGGCGCGACCGTCATGGTTTATTCATTTGGGCTAAGGTGTAAGGTGGGCATGACACTTATGGATGTAATAAGTTGTGCATTGATGTTAACAAGTTCGGGCTGGTGAAGGAATATACGCGGATGCACGGTGTGGAACTTTCAAACGGGGGGGAGAAACAGACCGCATCTGACAACAATTTTATCCGGTCCGAGATATTAACTTGTGGCGCATCCCCCCAAGAAACTTTATTATGGATTCCCCCGGTACAAAAACCTTGCGCATTCTTTTGAAGCTACTGGCTGCTCCCAACCGAATGACCAAGAAGCAACTTGGTGCCTTCGTTGGCCTGAAGGACCGTTCGAGCGTGACGGATCATCTTAATCACATCCGGGCGGCGGGAATTGTGGTAGAATTCGATGAGCACCACCGTTACTACGTGCTTCCACGGTCCGGGTTTAAGGAGCTTAATTACTTATCTCCCTTTAGCGAAGCGGACCGCGCCCGGATCAAAGGAGCGTTGGGCCAGCTTCCCGAGGCGGAATCTTTACAGCTCTCGAATAAACTGGATAGCTTACTCGATTTTCAGGCACTTGGTCTGGAAGCACTCCGCCGGCCGGAAATGGAAAAGATTGAATTTGTGGAGGAAGCCATAAGGGAAAAGCAGCGCGTTGTGCTGGTCAATTACCGCAGCCGCAATAGCAACGACGAGCGGGACCGCGAAGTGGAGGTCTTTGGCCTCGAACCCGAAATCGGGATGATCCGCGCCTACGACGTCGAAAAGTTGCGCACCTCCCACTTCCTGCTCAACCGCATGGACCGCGTAAAGGTGCTAGATGCCCCCTGGAAGTTCGGCGGTCTGCACAACCACCACCCCAGCGACGCCTTCAACATCGTCGATAACCACAAAGTGATGGTGGATCTGACGCTGAGCGTCTCCGCCTACAACGACCTGGTGGAGCGCAACCCGAACGCACGGCAGTATACGCGCAAGGGGGCGGAGGAGAACACGTACCAGTTTCAGGGGCGGGTAAACGCGAAGTATATTGGCCTGAAGCATTTTTTGCTGGCCAATTGGCGGCACGTGACCATCCATTCTCCGGATGAACTGCGGGAGGTGATTCGAGGAGAATCGGAAGCCATGTTGAAGCGGTTAGGCAGCGATTAAATTACCTTCCATCAGATTCATCTCCCGTAAGACGATGGTAAGTTCGTCTATCCATTCCTGCTTGCGGCGTCTGTGCTGATCCTGCATGAAAGGATTGCCTTCATGGAGATCAACCATCTGGTTGATTTTGGTAATCTGCTCTAGTAGATCGCCGGCGCGGGTTGCTGGGGGGATGGGGTTGATGAGCAATGTGGTCGAATTTTGATTCCCGAAGGACCAATTAAAGTTGGCTAACGCCAATGACGATAGCTATTAAATTTCAATTCCTAAGCGGTGAAATTAATGTTTAGACATAATTTTTATTTTTAGCAGCTTCAACCTTTTAGTACCTAAAAGCATTTAAAATTTAAGCGAACGCAGTTATGCTAACGCAGTTAACTATAGCATTAACGGATGAAAAGTTTAGATGTTTTACTCCTTTCAATTTTTAGCCACACGTCATCAGTGGAAATTTACCTTCTTCCTGATGGAATGATTAGTGTAAGCGGGCACAAGTTACGCTTAGAGAAAGTAAAATCAGAATCCACCTTAATCGCTTGGTTGATGACTTGGAGAATGGTAAGAAATATTCCCCGACATGATCTATCAATTTCGGTAGTAACAGTTGCTTCAATTTCTGCGGCTTAGAAAAAATTAGGAGTCTACGGGAGTATCCCCTACAGTCAAGTCCCCACCTTTACACCAACAACAAAAGCCCATGCGCATCAACTTCTTCATAAGTCCGAACTACCAAAGGCTGGTCCCCTTCGACTACCAGCAAAAACTAGTGGGCAGGCTACACAAATGGCTCGGCGAAAATGCGGAACACGACAGTATCTCGCTCTATTCCATCTCCTGGCTCGGCAGAGGAGAGGTGAGGAGCGGAGCACTTAATTTCCCCAACGGAACCTCGTTTCACATCAGCGCCGCCAAAGACGACCTGCTGGCTGACATCATCGAAGGACTACAAACCGATACGGAAATCAACTGGGGGATGAAGGTGAAAAGCATTATGCCGCAGCGGGAGCCTGATTTTTCTTCCGGTCAAGCCAAATTCGTGATGCAAAGCCCCGTGCTGATCAAGCGTAAGGTAGAAGACGGAACCCAGCAGTTCTACTACCATACCGATGAGATTGCGGACGAGTATATGACCGAAACGATGAAAGCTAAGATGGCCTTTGCAGGTGTAGAAGGTGAAATTTCCCTGCGCTTCGACCGGGAGTACGATAAGGCCCGGATCAAGATGGCCACTTATCGGGGGATCAAGAACAAGGGTTCGCTTTGCCCGGTGATCGCCGAGGGTGATCCGCACTGCCTGGCGTTTGCCTGGAATGTGGGGATTGGTAATAGTACTGGGATTGGATTTGGGGCTATAAAATAGAAAAGTATGGAATACTACGTAGTAAAATATAGCGGGCCGTTTGGGTTTATAAAGCCTTGGACAGCGGTACGGGATGGCATAACTTTTAGCCAGCAGTTCTTGACTCCTAGTACCATCGAAGGTATTAGGCAGTTGCTAGGTGTTGAAAGCATTTTACGCCATAGGCTATCTTACACTGGTCTTTCTGATCAGCAAGAAAGAATTCAGAGTCCTGGTTGGAAAACTGGTAGACACAAGGATAAAGAAAAAGCTAAAAAAGGTTGGAAAACATTTAGCCGTAAGGAATCAATCATTTCAAGAAGTGTCCTTCTTGATCCTGAATTGTACTTAGCATTTAGTAGCGAGGCTGATGCTCTAAACGCCGCTACTCAACACATCTGTCTTTGCAGAAACGAAGACTTATTACACCCTGAATACTGTGGTAAGATGATGCACCAAGAATTCGATAATCTTACAGGTTTTGAGTTGGCCTTTGGAGAAGACCATCCTGAAAATATTCTAGTTGGATACAATCGCTATGAAGAGGCTGCTCCAATGTATGGCAGAATTATAATTATCGGTAATGCCTCAATGCGTATAAAAATATGATTTGTCCAATTGCAAAAGGAGCAAGTGATAACTTCATGTCCCTTTACGACCATACTAACCATGTGGTTCAGGCTGTGGAATTGTTTGCCCAACAGTACGGCTTCGATCAAGCAATTGCTCGAAAAGGTGCGATACTGCATGATTTAGGAAAAGCCCATCCAGCCTTTCAAGCTATGCTAATTATTAAGCCAAGAAGCGGTAGAGAGGGTATTCTACCTCAATTGCCAGCTCAAGATGAGGTGATAGAATTTCTTGAAATCAATGATGATGGTGAGCGCCCGGTTTATCGTCATGAACTTGGTTCACTAGGTTTTTTATCACTATTCCCCCGTGAAGACTGGAACGTTTTGGTTGAGATGGTGGTAGCGCACCATAAGTCCGTACACAACGACAAGACTGGTAGAGGTTTACTTGATTTGATTGAAATAGATGACCTAGAGGGTGTTATGGAGTCCCATCTTGCCTTTTGGGAAGAATGGTATTTATCAGCCGTTGAAGTTGCAGCAAAATTTGGTGTGCCTTCAAAAAAAATTACGCTTGAGGACGCTCAGTCAAGCTTTAAGTATGCCTTTCAACATGTAGTTGGCCAAGAAAAAGGCTGGTCTTCTTGGCGAGGTCTACTCATGGGAGCAGACCACTTTGCAAGCGCATACACCTACAACGTAAGTAACGAATTTGCGACGCTATTCAAACAGCCAAGTCTTGATAAGTTTGCTGAACGGGCAGTGAGTCCTCGTGCTCATTTATATCCACTTTCTGGAATCCCCGTAGATGACTTACGTAACCATACACTGGTTACGGCACCTACTGGAGCAGGTAAAACAGATTTTTTAATACGTCGCTGCCGAAATAGGATTTTCTATACCCTACCCTTCCAAGCGTCAATAAACTCTATGTACTTACGCTTCAAAGCCGATGTAGAAGGTGGAGACATACGCCGTCTCCATTCTGCCTCCCGCGTAAATCTGGATATCAGTGCAAAACATGGGAAAGAATTAGTTGAACGTACAGACCTCCAAAAATTACCTGGCGCAACGATTAAAGTTCTAACTCCACACCAACTTGCGAGTCTTGCCTTTTGTACTCCCGGCTTTGAAGCATTGGCACTTGATATTAAAGACCAAGATGTTATTCTCGATGAGGTCCACACTTACAGTGAAGAATCAAGGACGATGGTTTTGAAACTGATTGAAGTCTTACTCTTGCACAACTGTCGAATACATATTGGTACAGCCACCATGCCAAGCGCACTTGCGGATAAACTCATAAACCTCTTGGGAGGAGACGAAGCCGTTTATCAGGTGAGTCTTCCGGACGAAACTCTAGACACCTTTGATCGTCATGTTGTAATGAAATATCATGAAGGTGATGCAATCACAGAACTTAGCATGGATGAAATCATTCTCAAAGCCGTTGAAAATAAAGAAAAAATTTTACTGGTCGCTAACCGAGTAAAAAGAGCACAACTCTGGTTTGAAAAATACCAAAAAATGTTCCCCAATACTCCGATAGTATTAATTCATAGTCGGTATAGACGAATGGATAGGGCTAAACTCGAAGCAGAGGTTGTTCAGCTTCAATTATCCGGGCGAGAGGGAGCTGCTATTGCCGTAGCCACCCAAGTCGTAGAGGTTAGTCTAGACATTTCCTACGATAGGATGATTACCGACGCAGCTCCACTCGATGCTCTTATTCAACGCTTTGGGCGTGTGAACCGCCGACGGTCTGAAGACACAATTGGGAAGTTCCGCCCAGTTCATATATTGCCTCCGGCTGATAATAAAGGAGAGGTTCTTCCCTACGATCTTGAAACGGTTCAAGCGAGTTACGCCTCCCTTAAAAACGGTGAGGTCTTTCGGGAGCGTAACGTTCAAAAATCGATGGATACTGTATTTCCGGTACTACCATCATTGATAGAAGCCAACGAGTACATGATAAATAGTGATGGTAAATACAGGTTGCCAAAGCTACAGAATCAGCCAAAAAGTACAGTCGTAACGGCGCTTAAAATCGACGGCAACTCCTGTATTCTCGAAGGAGACTTAAAGGAATACCAAGATGCGAAGGCCAATGAAAAACCACGGTACGAAATTCCTGTTCCGGGATCATTTGCGAAGTGGAATAAATACCCCATTGAGGAATCAGGTTCTTATCCACTTGTCATCCCAGATGAGCGCTATCAGTTCGGCAAGGGAAAATTTCTAGGCTTAATTGACAGTGCAGACATTCCTGTAGACCATCAAATAATTTAAATATGTATACAGCGACTATTGGTAAAGTGATTCTTAATAGGTTTCGAGAGAAGCATGTCCGACCTGATATGACGGCGCGTGAGTTGTTCGATGAAGTCTTCTTCCCTCTATTCTTCGATGACGAACGCTACCTCATGGTGGCTAACAATTCTAAGTTTGATCAAGCCTACAAACAGAAGAAAAAGCACCCCCTTACGGAGGAGGTTCGCCATACAGCTCTGGTCGACTTTCATTCTGCCGTGGATGAGTTAACTGCTCATGAAGGCCACCTTTACCTGGGAGGTTATGCGAGAAAAACAGAAGACCCTACTGCTAGTCAGATTACAGGTTTAAACCTTCCAATAGACAATGAGAGTACTTACCTAACTTGGTTTGGTGCAGCAGCGGGTATTGGCGTAAAAGGTGGTGTCTCGTTGTTAATAAATGACACACAGATTGTAGACCATATTATCGAAGGATGGACATGGTATAGAAAATATATGAATCGCACCCAAACTTTAAAACCTCATCAAATTGACACCTGGAATGGATGGTGGCTAACCATGCGTAATCAAGAATTTGGTTACAACGCAGCTGACCCCATTGCTAAAATATCTGAGGGGATGCTTATATATAAGGATGGAATATCTTACTTGACAACCGTTCCGTGGAGTAGACTGTTATTCTCGATCGCTCGGAACAAACAAGCCGAAGAAAGGCTACTCGCGTATATCTATTCTTTCGGTCAAACGAATACCTCTATCGGTTTCATTCCCCTCATGGTTACTCAGCTAAATCGACTTACAGACACCTACAAACTAGTTGCGGGAGAATCGGCAAACCAGGCTGATTTTCAACGCCTCTACGAAACTGAACTAGGTTTTGTAACAGCTTGCCGGATGGGAGCCATAGGACTTCGGGCATTACAACCCAAAAAACTCAGAGACTACATAAATGAGTACCGAGGAAAAGTAAAAATGCCCAAAACGGTCACTGACGAAAACAAAATAAAATTCTCATTCTATAAAACCTGGATAATCGCTATGCTTGATAACAAAACCTTGGTGCGAATGGCTAGAAAGCTCGCCCAAAAACTCAACTCTATTGGCCCCGCCGACAGGGGGAAAACCACACTCTCCACCAAAATAAAGTCCGTGCTTGAATCAACTTCTCAGCTAAAGTTGGTGAAAGCTCTCACTGAATTACTGGAAGATAGAGACCTACAAAAGCAAGAAGGCTTTGATCCTTCAATTTTCCGTGAAGTAGTTGAAGAAGTGATGAGTCTGCCCGCCACTAAAGTTCCACTTTTCCTAACACTTGTTCGGTTTGAAAATGCCGTTCAAAATTATTAACCACAAAACCAATACTTAATTATGGCAAATTACATTTACCTCCGTGGCCTCAAGCAGGTCGACCATACTGTCTTTGGCGTTGCTGATGGACAGAAAAACTACTACAGCCCACTTAACGGCAGACGACAACCTTATAGCAGCGGTCAACAAGTTAAACGCTCCATTCTAGATACGATGATCGAGTCTATTGATGAAGAGAAGCGCGCACCAATCACTTTCAACTATAAGCTCAGTGGGGCGAAAGGAAAGGAAAAATTGGAGCAAAAAGAACCTTGGAATCCATGTGACCCTAAATACATTGATCAGCTAATTGGTGGGTGGATGAGAGCGCAAAGTGGACAAGGAACGATTAAGCGGCGCAGCCCACTTTCGATCTCAGCGATGCGCCCCTTACACCCTTCGTTAGCCAATTTGGAAGAAGACGAAAGCGGTACTTTTGATCGAAGCGATGACCCAACAAACCAAATCGTAAAGGTTCGGGATGCCAAGGATAATGAGGTCTCTATTCAAGATGTAGCAGACTTTCTTCGAGACAGTAACAGAACCCTGCCGTTAAGAAATTGGCTTAAGCTTGGCCCTCGTGCAAATGGCCTCTTCGTGTTCGATGTTGCGATTGACTTAGATCGAATGTTTAGGGTTTCAACGAACACGTTTGACCCTGAGATTACATCGGAAACACTCGAGTCCCTTAGAGAAGCTGGCTGGAAAGAGGAAGGTGAATTTATTATTGCTCCGCAAGAGCAACAACAAAAAACGATAACAGCCCTAGCTCATGCTCTAGTAAACTGGCGAATCACTAGTAATCAGAGTCGTACTTTCAGCCCTCAGGGAGTTTTGGCGATCGCCTTAAGTAAGAACGCCAACAGTATTGTCAATGCTTTGCGAGCCGACTTGAAGGACGACCAGAGTAATGGCAGGATGGAGGCTGACGCCGTAATTGACACCACGATTTCAGGTGTTGAACTATTCGTCTCTCCCGTAGCTCGTGGATACATTCAAGATGCACCAGGCAGTGGGGACGCAATGGACCGGGCGGAGAAAGCAATCATTACTGCGCTAGAGGAAGCAAAGGCATAGTATGTTCTCCGCCTCCCACCTAACCTACCTACTACTATGCCACCGAAAGCTATGGCTACACCACCGCCAAATCCGCAT
>ENA-ORXU01000369-ORXU01000369.1-marine-metagenome-genome-assembly--contig:-NODE-369-length-53461-cov-4.784242_pt1 | contig 53461 bp, 90 predicted proteins | sample MGYA00237869_ERZ511484 | MGnify/ENA metagenome assembly ERZ511484 | reverse complement strand
CAGTTCGGCGCCGGTGGGCCGCTCCCAAGGCCAAACAACTTAGATGAAATGCTTCATATTGCATCGAGCCTTAGTTCCAATGCAGATTTTGTTCGCATTGATCTTTACAGTCTTCCGAATCGAATTGTTTTTGGTGAAGTGACGCACTCACCAAACGCGGGAATGATGATATTCGACCCGGATGATTTTGATTTCTGGCTTGGTCAAAAATGGGGAGGGTAGTGCCGAATCATCGCTCGATGGCCGGCATCGCGTCATGAATGCGATTGTTAACGGGATCGAAACGGTCAAGGCCGTGCGATTCTCGGAAAACCCCGAGCCTTGTCAGTCGCTTAATGATGAGTGAGCTGTTAAAATGAACAGTGAATTAATGCCTGAACAGCACGGCTTGAAAACGTGCTGCTCAGGACTTCACCCAATCACCGCAGACTTTGGAGATATGCGAATCATGGGCAATAAGATTGTAGTCGAAAAAGGCGATCGATATGGTCGGCTGATATATGTAAACGAGGCCAAGCCGGTTGCTTTTCCAAGCGGCCGTAAAGCTAGAATGTGGGCTATGAAGTGCGATTGCGGGGTCTCTGTTATTCGTCGGATGGCCAGTGTCAGACACGGATATACAAAAAGCTGTGGCTGCTTGGGCCGCAATAGGTCGAAAGAATTAGCGAAACATGGCTGCGTAAAGCATCCCGCGTACAACTCGTGGCAGTCTATGCGCGCAAGGTGCAGGGCGGGAACTCAGGATTCGCCTAGATACCATGATAGAGGCGTTCAAATCTGCCCAGAATGGAGAGATAGTCCGACGGAGTTTTGCAAGTGGGCGGATAGGTCGGGCTTTAAAAAGGGATTGCAACTAGATAGAAGAAATAACGAACTAATGGGTGAGCGCAGTTATTCGCCTGAAAACTGTCGGTGGGTAACCAATAAGGAAAATTTAGAAAATACATCCGTGTCATGCTGGTGGCTTGCTAATGGGGTGCGCTACGGAAGCCTTGCTGACGCTGCATCAGCGCTAGGGGTTAATAGAAGTACTGTTAGACGTAGATGCTTTAACAGTAAATTCCCTCATTACCATAGGCAGCGCAAGTACCCAATAGAAACCGCTTCTAACCCAGAACTATGTTCAATCGACGATGAATAACATGCAAACAGGCCTGCCAAAGATCCGGATCAGCGTACTTGAGCGAGATATCGGGTATATGCCGGATCTGGACAAATCAGAAATCCGCGTGATGGTTGATGGCGTGGAGCGGTTCGATTGTTTCACGGTGGATGAGCACAAGGGGCTGGTTAACGTCATTGTGAAAGATGAGCAGGGCAAGGTTGTGAGAGAGGGGGATCATCCGGCAATGCGCACAATAAACGGTGATGTACGGCTAGAGGGCATCAGTGACGCTGATCGTGCGGCGCATATGCAGGACATTGCCGAGAACAGGCGGCTGGTTAGTGTTGATGAGATTTATGGGAATTATGGAGAAATTTCAAATGAGTGAATTGCATCAGCTTTATAGGCATTTTGATTCCGAAGGAACATTGCTTTATGTCGGCGTTTCCTTGAGCGTTTTAACGAGGCTGGTGCAGCACAAATCTAGCTCATCTTGGTACGCCAGTGTCACACAAATCACAATCGAGAATTACGAAAGCAGGGAAGATGCAGAATTAGCGGAAAAACACGCAATAGAATCAGAGCGTCCAATTTGGAATGTTGTCTACAACGGCAAACCGAGGAAGAAGATCCTTGATCGACTGGGTCGAAAATTGAACAAACCTTTAAAGCGAAAAGCCGATGAGGAAAAAGAAAGAAAGGCCAGAGTAAGCAAATCAAAAGCGCTGCAGAGACGGATAATCCGAGGCGCGGAAGAGGCGAAAAAGCCATATAAATCGAATCCGACGCCATTGCCGGATGTTCCAAGACGCGATATGACCAGCATAAAAGTCAGAGTCAAGTCTTTTGATCCTGATGAATATGAGGCTAATCATTGTGAGGCGTGAAATATGCTCGAAATCACGGGGTTATAAGAATCTGATTCAAGTAGGAATGCGGGTTTCATTGTTTTGCTATGGCACTTCGACGAAAAACGCATGACTGGACTCACAAACAAGCAGGAGGCATTTGCCCAAGCCATCATCACCGAGGAAAGCTTGAGCGATGCTTACCGTAGCGCCTACAACTGTTCTGGAATGACAGCAAAGTCTGTGAACGAGGTTGCAAGCGTTGAAGCTGCCAGCCTCAAGATTTCCTCAAGGGTGGAAGAATTGCGCGACAGAGCGGCAAAAGCTGCTGATGTGACGCTTGAGCGGTGGATGCGAGAACAAGCCCGGATTGCCTATGCCGACCCGCTGGACATATACGCCGAGGACGGCTCTCTCAAGCCATTATCTGCAATGAGCCCAGATGCCAGGGCAGCAATTGCCAGTATAGATACCGAAACTCGTGTGTTTGGTAGAGGCGATGACGCCGAAGAATACGAAATCAAAAAAGTGAAGCTGCACAGCAAGACGGCGGCGCAGGATTCTATCGGTCGCGCATTGGGGGCCTACGAAAAAGATAACCGCCAGAAAGATCGCATCATCCCCGTGATCGCTGACAAGCCCGACTGGATCGAGGGCGAATAATGACCGGGATGCCGCCAAAGCTCAGTCTTCACGCAAAAGCGTATTTGGACTGGTCAATCAGCCCGAAACACCGATGCCTGTTTAACGATCGGTCACGATACGAGATTGTCTATGGTGGCGCTGGGTCTGGAAAGTCTCACGCCATTGCTGAAAAAACGGTATTCAGAATATCGTCAGAGCAAGGTCATAAAATACTGATTGTCCGTAAAGTGGCATCGACACTGAAAAACTCAGTGTGGGCATTGATGCTGGCAAAGATCGACGCGTGGGGAATGAGTAGCCTTGCGAAGATCAACAAAACGGACAAGACCATAGAACTGTTTGGCAATACACTGCTGTTTGTTGGCCTGGATGACGTTGAAAAACTCAAATCGATTGAAGGCATTACTTCGATATGGGTTGAAGAGGCGTCAGAATGCAATGAGCTAGACTTTGACCAGCTTGACCTGAGACTGCGGGGTGCAACGAAGCACTACAAGCAGATAATCCTGTCGTTTAACCCGATCCATATCGAGCACTGGATTAAAAAGAAGTTTTTCGACAGAGATCAGTCTGATGTTTTCATTCATCACTCGACGTATCTTGACAACAAGCACATCGACGGCGAATACAAAGCGGTATTTGAGCGACTGAGGGAAACCAACAGGACTTACTACAACATCTACGCCTTGGGCCACTGGGGTGTCTATGAGGGATTGGTGTTTGAAAACTGGGTCGAGTGCCCGCAAGTGCCTGACGGCGTTCGTTGGGACTTCGAGGGGTACGGCATTGACTTTGGGTTCAATGCGCCATCAGCCGCTGTTAACGTCTTTATTAACGGCAACGACCTGTATTGGGATGAGTGCATTTATCAGTCAGGGCTGACAAATACTGACCTGATAGCGAGGATGAGGCAAGAAGGGTTGAAGGGTAAAGGCTACGCGGACAGTGCAGAGCCTGATCGAATTCTTGAAATACAGCGTGCAGGATTCAAATGCAGCGGCGCTGATAAAGCAAACAGAATTGACCGGATAAACTTCGTGAAGAGCTTTAACATCCACATTACAGCGAGAAGCTCTAACCTTGCCAAAGAAATGCACACCTACACATGGGCAAAGGATCGTCTCGGCAATGCGCTGGACGAACCTATAAAAGTGAATGACCACGCTATCGACGGTGCGTGCTACGCCACGTACACGCAATTCAGCCCGGCACTGCCAAGCGAAGAGCTACAGGACGAACTAATATAATGCCCGCAATCAAATTCAAGAAAGACAGTTCGATCCTGGCTAATCGAAAAGCCGAAGCGCTGACGGTGCGCAATTGCTTCGACTCCGAGGTGCAGCAATATCTGCAGCAGTTCCCCACTGAAAGCGATCTGAAATTCGATTATAGAAAATCACCTTACATCTCGAAGTTCACCAACTTCGTATCCAGCGCAATTAATGCCGCATCGGGCATAGCGCTACGTAAGCTGCCGAAAGTCGATGATGAGCAGTTGCAATTCCTGCCTCAACTGATCGGCGACACTATGGCTAACATCGGCTGCGATGGCATTGGGTACCTGTTCATTGACGCGCCTAAGCTTGAGTCAGACACGCAGAAAACCAACGAGGCGTCGATAACCTACATATCGATCAATCGTGTCATTGGTGATCCTGTGAAGGATATGAGTGGCAATATTCTCGAATTTACTTTTCAAGGCGAGGAAGAATACGAACTGGAAAACGGCGAGGCCAAAACGCGCAAGTACCGTAAGAAAATATGGATCGATGGTGGCACGGGCTACGGCGAGAAGTACATCGAGACATCCACTGATAGCTATGCGTTGGCGGATGACGGCGAGTGGCAGTACAAGTTCGAAGGCCTGCCAGTGATAGAGATCGATGTTCTGACGGCTAACAAGCACCCGTATATCGACATCGCGAACAACAACCTGTGGCTGTACAACCTAGAATCTGACGAGCGCAATATCATTCACTTCATATGCTCGCCTTATGTGCAGTTTTTCGGGGAGTTGATTCAGGACAAGCAGGGCGACGGCGATAAGCCTGCACAGGTGTTCATCGGGGCTGACAGAGCGCGACGGTTCAACGACAAAACCAAAGAAGGCATCGAGATCACCGAGGCCACCGGTTCAGGCGTTCAGCACGCCACGAAGAAGATCGAATCAACCATCGACCTGATCACCCGTATGTCGGCCAGCGTGCTGACCAACACAAACTACAAAACAGCTACCCAGGCAGAGAATGCCGAGAGCAAATCACTGGGGTTTCTGCCGTTTGTGGTCATCACCATGGAGGACGCTTTCAACCAGGCAGTTGAGTTCATGGCTCTGTTCCGTGGTGTCGAGTACGACGGAGGCGTGACGATGAACAAGAAATTCACCGTGGCAGAATTCAACGCCGGCCAGCTTAGCTTCGTTCGAGGGCTTTTTGACGCGGGCATCATCACGAAACAGACCATGCTCGACATCGCCAAAGACGCGGATTTGATAAAATCCAGTGTTGATAGTGAGCAGGAGATACTGAATGCAGAGCTGCAGATGGGCAATGTGCCTTGAATAAAAACCTACTGCTCGAGATCAAGGGCCGCTCGCTTGAGCTTTTGGCCTACGCCTACGAGAAAGCAGTGCTGGACAGGCTTCAGCGTGACCTGATCGCCACGGATGTCGAGTGTCAGCGTCTGGGGCTTGCGCCAAAGCAGCACGAGCTCCGGCTCAAGGCTGTTACAGCCGAGGCGCTGGGTGACGCTGACGAGGAGCTGATTGATGCCGTGGCCAAGGATGTGCTGAATAACCTGAAGCTTGCTGATAAGGCCATTGGTGACCAATGAGGCTGCCTGATTGGATTAAGTCACCGCTGAAAGCAATCAGGGAGAAGTTCTTCCCCAAGATTGATGTCGGCGGGTTCTCGATTATTGAGACGATCAAACGCAGCCGCCAGAACACAAAGCGGATGCATGATGACCTGATTGATCGGCGGATCCGCAATGACTGGACAACCGAGGAGTACGACGGGCAACTGGCAGCGCTGAAAAAGCGCAGACAGGTTCAGTTATTGACGACCTACAAGAACATTGGATCATCTGTCAGGGGTTATGCTCGCTCATTACTTGCCGTCGGCCGTGAGGGCAGGTTCTATAACGTGGGCGTGCTGGACGAGCGGCAGACCACGGTGTGCGCGGGCTACATGGGACAGTCGTGGCCAAAGCCATATAGCGCGATACCGGAGCGTCCGCCGCGTACCCAGCGCGTAATACACCGTTGCCGTTCGTACCTTGAATTTCGAACCAGTGAGCCAGATGACACGCGGGATTTCATCACCCAGTTTAATGACAGCGATGACGAGCTGAAAAGGCAGCTTTTAGGACCTGTTCGATTCGAAGAATACAAAGCCGGAAGATTGCCTATCAATTCGTACAGCCAATACGAGAGGGCCAAGCTATTTACACTCGAGGAGCTGGGCATTGAATGAATGAGCGTTACTTTCTCGACCAAGATGATGATGGTCATTGGTATTTAATTCCTTGCGATCGCGTAAACGAGTGGGATAGCTGGCGCGAGTCAGACGATGACGAATCAAGTTTCGACAGTTGCCGTATTGCTGGCGCTCCACGCTGGGTAACTTTTACCAATCCTGTAGACACAATTTCATAAAATAGAGGCACTACGATGGACCTAGAGAAACTACTTGCATTGCTCGCAGAAGAGCACCGCGAAGCCGCCAAGGCATTCATCCAAGGTCTGATCGACAAGGTGGACAACCTATCCACCGAAATCACAGAGCTTGAGGGCAAGGTCGCCAACCCAGAGCTGCAGGGCAAACTCGATGACGCGATCGTTAAGCGCGACGCGGCAAAGTCACAGCTGAAGATCGTGCGTGACGCGCTGGGCCTGCCTGCTGACAAGGAAGTAACCAATGAGCTCGTTACCGAGCACATGAAAGACGCATCAAAAGGCGATGCCGTGAAAGATCAGCGGATCCGGACTCTGGAGGCTGATATCGCTGGACTGGAAACAACAGTCGACACTTTGAAAACTGAAAAAGCCGCGGTTGAGCAAGAGCGTGACCAGGTATCCGAGGAAACCAAGTTCATCCGTGTTTTTACTGAAAAGATGCCATCGTTCAAGGCAGCGTCACCCATTGCTCGAAATGACATCGAGCGACTACTGCGCGTTGACGCCGTCCTGGAAGAGGGTGAGATACTTTACAAGGGTAAGGACGGCAGTTACATCCGCGTGAAAGGCGAGAAGCTGGACATGGCGGGCAAGCTGGAGCAGATACAAGGCAACCCGGACTACGGTTACCTGTTTGAATCCAAGGCATCCGGCGGCTCTGGTAGTGGCAATGGCGGCAGCGGCGGGAATGTGTCGAAGTTTGAGCAGCGCAAGCGTGCAGCTGGTCTGGCCTGATTTAGCGGTATAATAGACGCCTCACCACCAAGTTTGCAGCGAGGTGGTGAGACTAACATCCATTAACTGAGACTTAACAGATGCGTGACGAGAAAGTAGCACAAAGGTATTGCGATGGAACGATGAATCTTGGAGAAGACTGTGGTTCTTCAAAATTAACCGAGTGCGAGGTGCGCATGATTCACAAGGAGCGCGCATCTGGGAAGGCTGCGAAAGAAATCGCAAAAAGATATCTCACAACAACGGCAAATGTAAACCGCATTGCAACTGGCAGTGCTTGGAAGCACTTAGGACTTGAACCCATAAAGCTGAAGAGGGCTTGCGGACTGGCAGCGAAACGAGTCAGCGTCGGGGGCAGGGTATTTGAAAGTGTGAAAGCCGCGGGCGCCCATTATGACTTATCTCCTGGCACTATCTCCAGCTGGGTGCACGGTTGCAAAAAGCATGGCAAATGGATTCCGCCAAAAGACGATTGCTTCTTTGTTTGATTAATTGTCGCGGCTGTAATTCTATACAGCCGTGCAGTTGCACTTTATTCAAAAGAGTAGTAGCATTTCTAAAACTTGCTTCACTGTGGATTCAGTGAGCCGATACGTGGATTCGTGTTGAATGTTTAACAACTTTCATCAATCTACTATCGGAGGCTCGCCTAATGGCTGCCATCACTATTGCGGATATTATCCGCCACGACCTGATTACCGCAGGCGATATACTAGAGTCCGCTGAAAAACAGTCGTTTGTCAGCTCTGGCATCTTTGGCACTGATGCCGAAATCTCCGCCACCATCTCCGGAATGAAGAAAGGCACGACTGTTGAAGTCGACTATCTTGTGGAGCCGGAATTTTTAGAACCTTCATATGGGGATGACAGCGATACTGACATAATTCCTCAGGGCATTTCAGAGGAAATGTTCCGCGCTGCCGTCATATTCCCCAACGTAGCGTTCGCTGAAAAATCCATTGTCAAGGTATTGCGTGCTCACGCCAATGAGAATGATGGCCTTGAAGCGCTCATTTCATACTTGTCCAAGTACTGGGATAAATTCAAGCAACGCCAAGCGTTCGCCATGCTCCAGGGCATGATTGCGGATAACAAGGCCAACGACTCTGGCGACCTGATCGAAACAATCGCGACGGCGTTTGACTTTGACTCAGCGGTTGATGCACTGGCCAAGCGTGGCGACTCCATGATTGATGAGATGAACCACGCGTTCATGAACTCAAAGGTCTATGCAGCGCGTGTGAAGTCCGGCCAGATCGAGATCGTGAAGGAAGAAGACACCGGCCTGAATATCTCAACATGGAACGGTATGCGCGTCCACGTTGATGACATTCTCGCACCGGTCGATGTTGCTGGCACTATGGTATCGACCACTGTGTTCGCCATGTCCGGCATGTTCGTTGAGGCCATGATCGACATGAACGCCAATGGTATGCAGTCGCTTGAGTACGACCGTGACGCAAAGAAGGGCCACGGTGCTGGTCTGACTGAGGTAATCAGTCGTGTCGGTGGCCTGTGGCATCCGTCTGGCTGGGATTACACCAAAGCCTCTCAGGCTGGCGTGTCTCGCAACCTGGCCGAAACCGCACTACCTGCAAACTGGGATCGGAAGGTCGCAGCCAAGCAGAGCCCGTTTGTTGCTGTTGAATCAGTAGAGGGCTAAACCATGAGTCTTGATTATTCAAAGGTGATCATGGTCGGCACTAGCTGGGCTACGCGTGGCGCTGATGGCAAGCTGACTCGGTTTACCACGGCGTTCGAGGCGGCTGGCGGTGTTGTGGATGCTGACGACTCAGGTGATAAGTCTGAGTTGTTTGACGTCTACAAGCTCACTGACGGCGTTCGCGGCAAGCGACCAAGCAAGGCCAACGTGTCCCGCGAGGATGCAGAGGCCTATGTTGCTGATCGGCCTGACGATGCTTACGAGATCGCAGCTGACGCGTAATGGACGTCACAGCAGCAACATCCGAGCAGTTCGACACTTTTCTCACCACCTACGGCTATACAGTCGATGATGATGATGATAAGGCTCGGCTGCTCGCGTTGTCGCTATCGTTTCTGTCAACAATTGAGCTATGCGTTGAAGGCGCTACCGATCAAGCACAGTGCTTCATTGCCTACGCCATGAGTGCAAACGGCGGTGGCTTTAATCCTGCCGCTGTGTCTGATGACAAGACACTGACCAAAAAGGGCGTCGGCCGTTCTGCGATTGTCAAAGAGTGGGAAGTCAACGACGAACTATCTGGCACTGACACGCTGTCAATGCTGAAGCGAATACCGATGGCCTATGCACTGCTCAAGCCGCTGTTGTGCGCTGGCGATTCCGGTGTAGTTGAGCTTGCCCGCTGATGGCTACCGCTGCAGCATCCGCTGATTACGCACAGGACGCGATTGAATTCGCACGCGATCTCGAAGAGGACGGCTACCAGTGTAGCTTCGGCAAGAAAGGCGCGCGTGTCAACGACTGGGACCCTCCAGGCGAATACACAGAGACCGGCAAGGCTTTTGTATTCCCCGGGGAATGGAAAGCTGACTTCAGCAATGACGTGCGCGCAGACGACCTGATGTTTTTCGTATCCGCTTTGATTGATCTGGAAGACTGCACGCACATGATTGACACCGGCACGCAGCGCACTATCGTCCACATCAAGCCTTTTCGTCCGGACGGCGTGACAACGATTTATTACGAGATCCAGACGCGCTGATGAAGGTCCAAGCATCAAAAACCCCGCAGGATCTCTACGGGCTGACAGCGATAGTGCCTGGTACCCGCGTGCAGATTCAAAACCGATCTGATTTCGATCTATTCATTTTTGCCGGCGATGCTGCACCTTCGGAGGCAATGGATTATTTCAAGATGCCGGCGAACGAGTGGATGCGCTTCGAAGGCGCTGTTATTTCGTTCTGGTCTAACCAGCCGGTTGACTTGCTCGTGCAGGAGTCCAGCTAATGCCACGCGTATTTGAAACAGGCGACGGTGCGAGCATGATCGGCAATATCGGGCCGCTATCAGGCTACAAGAGCACTGACGGTCCTGTCACAGCTCCGCTGGGTGTCATCGGTGAGTGGGTATATCTGAGTGATGCTGTGACGTTTGCCGGTACTGCTTATAGCGCTGGCACTGCATTGCGGCTGAGTGCGCTTGGCTGGGTTACTGACACGGCACTAGCCGGACGAGTATCTCGACTGATTAGTGAGTTGCGATTGTCTGAGGACCGGGTGGCGCAGATAGCTGCTGACGTCACCGGCGCGGGCGGGCTATGAACGAGTTAAGCGTACTGATATCCAAAACACGTGACGTGATCCCTGAAGCCATCCAGCAGGCGTCAGTGTCAACGGTTGGCGTTGTTGTGGATGCGTCTCCCAAATTCTCCGGCCAGTTGCGGGCCTCTACTCGACTGGGCTTTAACTCACCTGATCTAACTGTGGTCATAGCGCCCGTGTACGCGTTTGGCGCAGTGAGCGGTGCTGAGCAAATATCGAAAGGCAGAGCGGCAGCGGTTGCAAGCCGCTACAAGCAGGGAGATACGATTTACATATCCAACGACCTGCCTTACGCATGGACACAAGAGCGTGAAGCTGGACATCTGATGTTTGCCAAGGCGGCAGCGGCATTTCCTCAATTGCTAGACGAGGCCATCAATGCTGCTCAGTGAGATACAAGACGCGATTTTCTCCAGAGTAACGGCGGAATCTGGACTGCTGCCCGTTATCACCAAACACTCTGGCGATGGCTCATACCACGCCAACAATCAGCCATATATCGTGCTCTCAATTGTACCCTTGGATAGCCGGGAGCGGGTCTATTGCGACAGCGTTCTTCGTTCGGGCTTCATCCTGGCCAACGTGTACGCGCCTGATGGTTACGGCGTGAGCGGCCCAATGAAAGAGGCCGAGAAGATCGTAGCGCTATTCCCTGAACAGCTGCAGTTTGAAGGTATCGAAACACCTGATCCTGCGAACATTAAAGGCGCGCTGAAAAGTGAAAAACCCGGATGGTTTTATACATCCGCTCTTATCTATTTCGAGGCCAGATAACCATGTGCAATACCAAAGATCCCAAAGTCCTGATGAAAAGCAAATCAGGTAAGCAGGCTCCATTCTCGCCCAGTGAAGTGGAATACATGAAGCAAAACGGATGGACCGTTATTGCCTCTCCAAAAGCTAAGAAAACCACCAAAAAGTAAACAAACCCATAGCTCGCGGAGGGCTAAATCATGGCTTATGTAAAGAACAAAAAGACGCTGCTGCACATCGGCTCGGGCACACCAGCTACCGAAGATCTGGCCGGGGCCGAGGCGGTAGCAACTACCAGCTTCGAGTGCCTGATCGAATCAATGGACGGTCTTGAGCTGATGCGCGGGACTATCGATGACCCGCAAGTTTATTGCGATGACAACACAGCGATCAAGCAGCGTGATACCGATCAGCTGGAGGTCAGCAATCTGGTCATCACAGGTCTTGTCGATGATGAGGCAGCCAACGGCTATGACGCGTTGATCGCGCTGGCAAACACCATGCTGGTCGCAGACACGCCGGGAGTCCTGGTTATCACAGAACCCAACGGCACTGACAAGCTGTGGTGCAAGATGAAGCTCGTGTCAGCTGCCAAGATGCGTGGCGCACCGCAAGACAAGCAGAAGTTCAAGATCGAGATGATTGCCAAAACTCTGCCGGTTGACGCCTAAGTCACCGACAGTTGACCGATGACGCCGACTCTCAGCAGGGGTAGGCGGCCTGTAAAAACAACCGCTAGAGGGGAGTAATTACCCCTCGATCCTTTTAACAACGAGAGAAAAATACGATGGGCTTTGGACGATACAAAAACACTAAATCAGCCGACCTTGTTCATAGAATCGAGCTTTTTGACTTCGCTACCGGTGACCCGGCAATGGCCAACGGCCGCAGGCAGCACATCACTATTCGCGGCGAGAAGTCGCGTGCTTATCAGAGCGCCGTGGAGCAAGAAACCGCGCAGGCCAAACGCAAGAACAAGGGCGCGGCTGATTTCACGTTCAAGGAGAGCGTCAGTGTGCTTGCTCGGCGACTGTCTAGTATTGTTGTCAGCGCCTACGTGGACGCGGGCGATGACGAGCCTGACATCATTGAGTTTGACGATATCGACGCACTGCCTGATGTGGATCGTGAAAACGAGAAGCACCGGCTTCGCAATTTGTTTACCGAGGTTTCGGATCTCGCTGTTGTCGTCAACAATGAGGTGGTGAAAAGCGCAAATTTTTTGCCGGGGCAAGGGCAGACCTTATCCAGTTTGTTGAACAGCAAGAGTGGTACCGAGGAAGCCCCGGAGAAGGAGACGCAACCCGATTAGATGCCGTTGATGAGCCGGTTTACCCGTCAGTTCGTTACGGGGATTACTTGCTTGAGGATTTGAATCTGCTTGCAAAGCCATGCCCGGTCATGATCGAAAGCCTGTTTCGAGTCACTAACCGAGAGCGGCAGGCATGGGATGCGGAGACGCTTCTTATGCTTGCCATCACTCGTGACTCGATGGCTCAGAAAGCGAGCAAGAAAGACTGCGAGCAGCCGTACACGCCAGATGTTTCACCTGAGGATATTGAAAGCAAGAACGAATCAGTAGTTGGCTCGTTCTTCAAACGTTTCAAAGAGAAATAATGTCTGACGCAGCCAACATCCAGATCAAGATCAACACCACCGAGGCCGAGAAGGCTGAAAAAGTGTTGGCTGCGTTGGAGAATCGCAGTGACAAGTTGTTTCAATCGCTGAAGGCTCTGGATAGTAATTCGCACTTCAGCAAGCTCAAATCAGCAGCAGAAGGCGTAGACACATCATTTAGCAGGCTAAAAGCTGCCAACGATAGCGTGGCCACGTCGTTCGGTGGTGTCACCGGTGCTGCTGACAAGGCGGGTAATGAGCTTGTGGCGATCGGCAATACCCGCGCAGCGCTTGCACTGGACTCAACCACTGGGAGCGCCACGAAAACCGGCACAGCATTAAAGTTGATCGACGACACAAATGTCGACGCTACGTTTGACGACATAACCGATAGCGCCAATGATGCTAGCCGTTCTCTGGGTAAGATGGGCATCGACAGAGTGTCAGATGATTTCGGTGATTTTTCCCGAGAGGCTGGCAAGGCTGATGATGCAATGAAAAAAGGCAACACCACCGGTGCATCGTTTACACAGACTTTTACGAAAATAAGACTTGCCGCGCTAGGTGCGGCAACCGCTATCGGTGCAACTCTCGGCGTATTCGTGAATCTCTCAGACCGATACAAGAGCATGAACGCCGGTATTGGCATCGTGACTGACAGTACCGAGGATATGGCTTTTGCACAGTCGGCTCTGGCTCAGTCTGCAAAAGATGCACGAACACCGCTTGAAGATATCTCGCGACTCTACACCAGCATGACGCCATCGCTTGATGAAATGGGCCGCTCGCAGGAAGAAGTGTTGCGGGTTACCGAGCTGGTATCCAAGGCGTTAAAGGTTGGCGGTGGCGCTACCGGCGAACACACGGCGGCGTTGCAACAATTCTCCCAGGCCATGGGTTCTGGTGTGCTGCGTGGTGATGAATTCAATTCCATCATGGAGAACGGGCGCGGCCTGGCATTGCAGCTCGCTGAAGGACTTGACGTACCCGTGGGCTCGCTTCGAGAGATGGCCGAGGCTGGCGATCTGACGGCTGACATCGTGGTTGATGCGCTGCTTAGGCAGGGCGTAGCAATCGATGGGCTTTTTAACGAGCTGCCGGTGAAATCCGGACAGGCGTGGACGCTGATTAAAAATCAGGCGTTGCTTGCGATTGGCGGCATTGATGAATCTCTGGGCGTGGCCAGTGCTTGGTCTGGCTTGCTTGTCGGCGTGGCTGAGGCCATGGAAAAGGCTATAGGACCGGTGACTGAAAAAGTTGCAGAGCTGAAACTGCAATGGAATGGCTTCACTGATGATTTTCAGAGTAGTGAGCGGTCGATATATCCTTTGCTGCGCGGCATTGTTGATGGGTTTGATGAGATAGGTTCTTCGCTGGGTCGCTCTGGTCCGTTATTAGGCGGCATTGCAACAGGGATGATGGCAATCGGGGGGACTCACTTAACAATTGGATTGCTTGCCGGAGCTTTTGGTCTTGTATCAAAGGCGCTAATTGGCTTAAATACTGCGGTGCTGGCCAACCCAATAACAGCAGCCGTATACGCTATCGGTATTGCAGCGTACGTGATCTATGACAACTGGGATGAATTTAGCGAGTGGTGGTCTGGCATGTGGACAGGCGCCAAAGATGCTGCAAAAGAATTTGCCGATTGGCTCAGCAGCGGTCAGTTTATTGATGACATCAGAAACTTCGGACAAGGCACAGCTGATGCCTACGCCGGAGGTTTGAAAGACGGCGGATCTATACAAGACAGTGCGCGTGAGATCACCCAGACGGTATCCAGTGAGGTCGGCAGCCCGATACACATGGCGCTGATGGAGGATCACGGTGCGGCCACTGGTCAGCGCCTGGCTGATGGATTGGCGGCGAGCAACGTGCCGATCAAGAAAACGGTAGAGGACATTGCAGAGACTGTAAAAACAGCATCTGACAAAGTTGCTGAGGCACTTAACGTCCAGTACACCATGTACACGCAGGGCGAGGAGGCGGCGCGTCGTCTCGAGCTGCAATATGAAGGGATTGAGGGCGCCGAGATAGACTTTCGGATCGCATCTGAAAAGACCATTGAGGCACTGCGCGAAAAGTCAGAAATGATGGAGCGGGTTGACGGGATTATCAGCGACCTGAAAGAAGAGCAGGCCATACTGACCACCGAACTTGAAGACGGTGCTTTTGCCGCTGATGTCATGCGCCACGAGACGGAAGGCTGGGGCAAAGCAGATGCCGTGACTGCCGCCACGCTGAAGTCGAGCAACGAGCTGCTGCGCGAACGAATCCGAGTCAGCGAGACGATCACAAGCACGACTCGAGACCTGGCTATTGAGCAGGCTATTCTCGTCACCGAGTTGCAGGACGGCGCGCAAGCCGCTGACGTGTTGCGATTGATGACAGAGGGGTGGAATCGCGAGGCTGCCGAGACTGAAGTTGCTCTGCGTGGCACTAACGAGCAACTGGCCGAGCAGATCCAGAACGCGGGCAGAGTCAAAGATGCGATCCAGAGCCAGAAGGATGCGCAGTACCTGCAAAACATCGAAGTAACGCAAGGTGCAGACGCCGCTGATCACGCTCGCCTGATGATGGAAGGCTATTCATCGGCGCAGGCCACCAATGCGATAGAGACGGCCAATAACATGGCTTTTCAGAGAGAGTTTTACGACACTCTGGTTGGCTCGCTGACCAACGCCGATTCTATCAAAGACGTGTTCTCCGACATGGGCAAGTTCATGAAGGACTGGCTCAAGGAGAAAATCGACACGTTTGCCGCCAATAAAATCATGGTTTTTCTCGGCATGGGCGACGGTGGTTTTGCTGACGGTCTTGGTGGAATACTGGCTAATGCTAGCAGCGTAATGTCTAAATTCGGGTCCGATACAACCAGCACACTCACAGGCATGGGCAATAGTGTTTCGCAGTTCCTCGGCCTTACACCGTCATTCACCGGCAGCATGACTGCCGCACAAGGCGCTACCGCAGGCACAACTACTGCACTCGGATCGTTCGCAGCGGCTGCGGGCAGTGTTGCAGCGGCAGGCGTAGGTGCGGCGGCACTTGCAGTAGGATCGTATCATCTAGGGGAGGAGCTTGGTCGGCTGTTTAACGCTGCTGACGATGGCAAGGCAGCTATCGGCGGTCTGGTTGGATCTATGACCGTCATGGGTCCAGTTCTGGGCGCTGCAATAGGCTCGGCATTCGGCGGTGCATGGGAGCGAGTCGAGCAAGGCTTCGAGATTGCGTTTACTGATGGTGCGTTGACGGGCAAGGGTATTGAGTATTTCGAGAAAGAGCGTTCGTTGTGGCGTGGTACCGCGTCACAAGTGCTCACTAAAGAAATCGATCCGCTACTACTTGCCAGTATTCAGGCCACGTTTGACAGCATGAATTCTGCGCTTGTGTCTCAGTCAGAGGCCCTTGGGATAGAAGGCGCGGACCAGATCATGAACGGGTTTTCTATATCGATTGACAGACTCAAAGGCGGCGAGCCCGGGGAGCTTCTAGCCGCCGCTATTGAGCAGGAATTTCGCGAAGGGTACGGTGACGCTTTTCGCAAGCTGGGCCCGGAGATGCAGGCCGTGATTCTGGAAGCTGTCGATCCGATAGTCTCATCACTTGAGGACGTTGGCGCGGCATTTGGCGCTCTGGCCATAGCGAGCAACGAGGTTGCACCGCTCATGCGCGCCGTGGGTATTGACTTGCCCGAATCGTTTGATGCTGCTGGTGTGGCTGCTTATAATTTTGTCGAAGCATCTGGCGGTGCAGCGGCGGCCATTGAAAAGTTGACGCTCTACAACAATGAATTCGTACCTGCCGCCGATCGGGCCAATCTGGCGCTGGACGGGTATACGCGAACACTCGACACATTCAACGAATCCATCGGGCGTGGCGAAGGTGTTGTCAACATTTCAATGCAGGCCCTGCAGGACTACCACATATCCATGGGCACGGTAGGTGTTGCAGCTAAACAGCTTGGCGTGACACTGGATACAAACACAGGCCTTTATCAGGTCAATGAATCTGCCATCCGAGATTTGATTAACTCGCAAGATGCGTCAACCGAATCGGGTAAGCGTATGCGTGACGGATTGCTGGGTTTAATCGAACAGTCTGACGGTCTTGGTAATACCGCTATAACAACACGCGATCAGTTGAACGAATGGGTTAACGCAGGCGGCAACCTGGCTGACGTATCGGTTGAGACGATGAACGCCATCATTGCTCATGAGGATGCGTTGAAAGCACAGCTTGAAACCACGCAGTCGGTAGCGCAGATAATAAACGACTTAAACGGGCGTTTTGACGAAACCAGCCCGAAAGCTGATGATGTTGCTAACTCTATTGTGCTGCTAATGGGTGGGCTTGATCAATTTTCTAGCGAAGCGGCTTATTTTTCTGATAATTTTTACAGCGCGGCTCAAAAGCAGGGCGATGCACTGGTAGTAGCTTACGGTAGAATTGGAGAGTTCAATCAAGAGGTTGAAGGGCTTGGTCTTTCGTCTGTTACATCAAAAGAGGGATTGGTTAAACTGTACGAATCAATTGATCAGTCAACATTGTCAGGAGCTGAGCTTGCTTCGAAAATATTGCTAGTTGATGATGCGTTCGTCGGCGTTGCTCAGGCGGAAGTTTTACGAGCAGAATCTGTCCAAGCCTCGGCGGAAGCCGCGCGCAAGCAGGGGTTGGCATTTTCAGAGGTTGCTAAAGCAACAGCTTCTCTTAACTTAAAATTCGATGCCACGGCACCAGGAGCTAGGGAGGCCGCTTCTGGATTGATTGATTTGATGGGCAGTCTAGACAAATTCAATGAGGCAAATAAATCCTATGTGACAAAGTTCTATAGCGAACAAGAGCGATCAAGTTTAGCGCTCGCATCATCTTCGGCGGCTGTGAAGTTGTTTAACGATCAAATTGGGTTCACCGGGGACGCGGTCATAGATACCAGGGATGAGTTCCGTTCCTATGTAGAGGGGCTTGATCTCCAGTCAGACGCTGGCCGAAAAGCTTACGCGGCTGCTATGGATGTTTCAGATTCTATGTTTGTATTGACTGAGTCCGGAAGTAGCTTGCAAGAAGCTATTGGTAATTTGCCACCTCATCTTCAAAAGTCCTTTGACCAACTAAATGCTAGTGCATCACAAGCTGGCGCAGAGCTTCCGGTGGATATTGGCATTGCCCTGAGTAGCATAGTTGAGCAAGCGTCAGTAGCTGGTCCGGCTATGAGGGATGCCTTAGTTGGCTCATTTGAACAGGTCATGCTGGATGCAGGAATAGTAAAAGATCAACTTCCGCCAAAATTCCAAGAAATGTACGACTCTATAACTCAAGGAAGTAGTGATGCTTATGCCGAAGTCACGAGCAGCGCGAGCACCATGGTCACCGCTGCCAATGACGCAGACATTAGCGTCACTAACAGCATGGGAAACTTGAGCACTAGCGTTACTGGCTTTGCAGCTGATCTACTGCCCTCGGTAGAGCCGCACTTCAGAGAGCTGGTTCAGGCTAGCGGCATCACCGGCACTGATCTGGTTGAGAGTCTTGGCAATGCATTTACCACCATAGTCAGCGACTCTGGCGTGGCAAGCACCGATCTTGTTACAGCCTTGCGTACAGGCTTTGAAGGGGTGATGGCAGAAGCCGGATTCGTCCGCGACAATCTGCCTCCTGAAATGCAGGCAATGTATGACGACGTGATGAGCGGTGCTGTATCTGCCTCTCTTGATGTGTCGGCCAGCATGGGCGACATGGCAACCGGCGTTGCAGACTTCGCATCTCAATTGCTTCCGTCCATGGACCCGCATTTTAAGGAGTTAATACAGGCCAGCGGAACAACGGGCACCGACCTAGTTACAAAACTTAATGATGCCTTTATCAAGGTGGTTGGCAATGCCGATACTACCGGCGTTGATCTAAACGTGGCGCTGGGCACTGCGTTTACAGGCGTTCTCACTGATGCAGGTTACCTGCGCGACAACCTGCCCATCCAGTCTCAGCAAGGTTTTGATGCTGTCCTGCAGGGCGCAATTTCCACAGCCCTTGACGTCACCGCCAGTGCAACAAAGCAAAGGGATGACATGATTCGCTTGGCGGGTGAGATGCAGCAAGGTGTAAGTTCAGATGCAGCAGATATGGCTCGCAACACCAATTTGTCAAGCAAGGATATGAAAGAAAAGACAGCGGCAGAAGCCCGGGACATGGCTACCTACACAGCTGCGTCTAGCAAGGCGATGCAGCAGGATTCGGTATATCAAGTCAAAGAGATGGAGTCGAGAACGCGCACCGCCTACGAACATGTAGCAGAGCGATCCGATTTCATGCGAGGCAGAGTATTCCAAAACTCTAACGACATGGTGACATCTATCGGCGGCATCGTTAACGCGATGTTCAACTCGCGTCGGCACTTTACTGACATGTCAAACGCCATAACGAGTTCTGCAAACGCGGCGAACAGCGCAAGAAATCCGCTCGGCAACCTTGTCAATTCAATCTACAGCCTCAGAAACGCAGCATCAGGCGCGGCCACATCGATCAGTAACTCTGCCAGCAGCATACCTCGCTACGCAAGCGGCACTGACTACGTGGCTAATGATTATCACCTTGCGTACCTGGATAAGGGTGAGATGGTGCCGAACGCTGACATATCGAATCAGCTTCGCGCTATGGGTGTCACGGCCAACAGTATCCCTGCGAACTTAGGTGCGCCGAATGTCAGTGTGTCACCGAGCGTAAATGTCTCGACTACGCAGAGCAATAACAACTCAGAGCTTGTCGCTGAATTGCGCGCCAGCCGCGAAGAACAAAAGGCCATGCGCAAAGAGATTGAAATGATGCGCAAAGAAAGCGGTGCCGGACTTCGATCTGTTGCACAGAACACCGGAGCCACAGCCAGCGCTACCAACCAGCAAACGCAAGTGCTCAATAAAGTTGAAAAGAGCAACGACCGAATCAGCCGGAAGCTCGCATGACCGAGCCTGTCATCACAAGCCCTGCGCCCAACGCAACGCTTGATAGCGACATCGTGACATTTGTCTGGGATGCCGGTGATGTTAATGCCGTGCAGTGGTATATCCGCGTAGGGTCAACCTATGGCGGAGAAGAGCATTACAGCAGGCGAATCACCGATAGAAACGCAACTAGCCATATGGCTACCGGACTGCCACTGGATATCTCTACAGTTTACGTTGAGCATAGCTATAAAAAACCATCAGGTTTTTGGGTTAGTTCCTATTACACCTACACCGCGTCAGACGGCAGTAATGGCGTCGGCACCTACGTGTCGATTGACGACGAAGAGTACACTGAGTGGCTGTTTGACAGTACTCGTAATCCTTGCAGGACTCTATTGATTGAGCTTGAGCACTCGGCGGGTACCGTTTACCTGTCATATCTGCCATGGCTTGATGTCAGCGTTGTGCCGTCACAACCTTATGATAACTGGCTGATTGCGGAGCCCGACATTGAGGACAATCTGGCGAGCTTTGCAGGCATCGGTGACGTGGATGCAATCAACCCCATGGATGAAGAGGATTGGTTGTCTTATACATGGCGAGGCTATCCGTGCCGTTGGTATTTCGGTGATGTTGGCTGGGTGCGGGGCGACTTCAGGCAGGTCGCATCCACCTTGATAGATGGCATAAGGCTTTTGGATACCAGGCAGTTTCGCTTTGACTTGATGGATGCCGGTCAGCATTTGCATAGACGCTTTGCATCGGCGGCCAGTTACACGAACATCAGTGCAAAGAGCAGCATTAACGATGTGATGACGCAATCCGGATTACCCAATGCGACTTATTACAACGTCACGCAATCGCAGCGCGACTACCGTGTGAATGTCGATGTGGACGAGGAAACCTATCTCGATGAGATACTGAGGACGATTACCGATAGCATCGGCGCGTATATCCGGCTATCTCAGGCTGGCAGGGTTGAGGTGTTTATCCCCGATACCACGGGCACACCGACAATCACGCTCACTGATGACGACATGGCGCGAGGCCAGATCAAGTTAGTCGACACAACACCAGTCTATAAAACCGTGCGCCTGAAGCTGGCGGATGGCACGACCGTTGAGGACGACACCAACAGCCCCACAGGCGAGCTTGATGAAGTTCTGGAGATCGACACGCTGCTGTATCGCACCGAGGACATCACTCCGGCGCTTGCGTATTACGTCAATTACTACTCGGTCAAGCATTTTATCTATGAGCTGGGAGTGCTCAACTACACGAACCTGATTCAGAAGGGAGATTTTCTGGGTGTGGATTCTGAAGAGCTGGTTGAGCAGGGCGTGGTTAATCGCGTTCGCAGAGCGCCGTTATCAGCGTTCTCTACCGTCGAGATTACCGTATGAGTGAATGCACGCCGATCACGTTTGCTAAAGACAATCACGTGCCGGATATGACGCTCAGCGCCAGCCGGGAGCCGACCACGACGCTGAATAGTCTTAAAAACGAGTACGAGTCAAGACCCGTTCGATGGCCGGATGCGGGTCAGAATGTCACGGTGACAGGCATCTCCCCTATTACACGCATTGCCGAGTATTTCTCGATACCCAGCTCGTACTTGGGCGGCTCTATTGCGGTGCAACTCAAGTTGTTCGAAACGGAAACCAGTACCGTTGATCTGCTGGACATGGAGCCGATGAGCACCTCTCAACTGCTGCCACTCGGGCAGTTTAGAGCAGGCGTACACGGCTATAACGAGACGCTTGATCTTGAGTCACCACCGGCGCTGACGAGCTGGCTTGATCGCGTCATCCAGTACCAGCGCTTTGAGTTGGATCTGATTACCACGGCGCAGGACGGGCTTGACTTCGACGATCTTAGGCTCAGGACACTGCACATTGGTGAGCGAATAACGCTTGAGAAAAACTTCAACTACGGGCATAGCATCCGTTTCCTGACACCGCCTGAGCTGGTTAAAACAGTCAGCGGATCATACTTCCCGTCACGTTCCCAGCGCGACAGCCGAGCTCTAAGGATTGATTTAACGCACGCAACTGATGTCGACAGGGATACGATAGCGAGGATGGAAAGGCGGCTCAAAGGCGCGCCGTTCATATTCTCTGCTCACCCCGGACAGAACGGTTGGCATTTTGATGATTACACTTTTATGGCTCGGCTTTTCACCGAGCTTGATTACACGAGCAACTACTCGGGTAGTAACTCAATTACCAGTATGACACTTGTCGAGGCCTGATTATGACATTTACCACTATCCCTGTTTTAACAGCCCTTGATCTGACAGCCGAGGAGCTGGCTGACGGTGACCGTGTCGCGTTTATAACGAAGATGAACTCGATGTTCACCGAGTTGGTGGCTTGGTCGGCCACCTACACAACTGCCATTAATGCAATCAACGCACTCGGCACCGAGTTAGCTGCGGCTGAGGCATCGAACACCGGAGACATCACCGCATTGCAAAACGAGCTTGCGCTTAAGGTAGATAGTGCGGTTACCGGATTAACGAAAACGAGCGAGATTGCTACAGCAATTATTGACTTGCAAGGTCAATTTACAAGCCTTGATATTGGAGGCGTGTCCGGTCTTGACTCTACGCTGGTATCGCTTAACACTCAGATACTAGCCGAGATAAACAACCGCCGTAGTGCTGGTATAGATTTAATGGATTCGGTAAATCTGGTTAAGAGCCGATTGTCAGATATTGAGAACGCTGCGGATTTCAATTTGTCGCAGGTGTCGCAAGCTGTTACTGATGTTAATGCGTTGCTGTCGCAGTTGGGAGCGTCTCCTGGGATTGCGAATGTTGCGGGGCTGGATGCAAGGCTTGTTGAAATTGAAAGCGGGGCTTCAGCAGAACTTCTAACGGCGTTAAACAACCAACTGAACTACCTTCCTGATGATGGTTCTTTTCTAGACTTGAGTCAGTTGTCAAGTCCGTTAGCTAACGCCAGTGAGCGAAACACACTGGCGTTCAGAGCTAATTGCTTATCTGATTACATCCAAGGGTATAACGGGATGGACACAACTGCTGCCACAGAGGCGACACGTTTTTATAGAGATTCAAGTACGAATGGCGGCACTGAGCCTGCATTAAGTTTTGGCGCGGAGGCATTTATTACAGCTATGGGTCTTACTACAGGAGAGGAAGGACGTTACCTTACGCCATTTGCGATAGCCGAAACAGTTGTCGGTTCTGGTACAGTCGGCACGCCCTACAATTCAGATTACTATTTAGCGGTACTCACTGGGCAGTTGACCCGTTTAGTAGGTTTTCAAGGGGACGCATCCATATCTTTCTGGGTTCAGCCGAGAATCTATCCTTTGTATTTAAAAGGGTATCATCCACTTGCTTTGCCTAGATGCTACCTTGACGGTGTTGAGCTCACTCAAGATGGCGGTCTCGATGCTTCCAACCCGGGAATATATGAGATACCTGTTAATCAGGTGTCTCATATAGCGTTTGAAATTCCCAGAACAGTTTCACGAGACTACAGCGTATCTGGGGTGCAAATACTAGCAAAATCAGGCGGCTCTATACGATGGGCCTGTATGAGAGCGGTGCCGGGCATGTTTCAACTATTACCAACACCTGGAGTTGTGCGATCACTATGAAAATTTTACTTGATGGCGTCTACTTTTCCAGCGGCACACTGGAAAACGTGTCGCAGCAACTATTAAGTGACGATCCGACGTTTGACGTCTCACGCTTGTCATACGAACCTGACGACCTACGCAAAGCCGCAGGCAAGCAGATCACCGATTTTGCCAGCAGAGCCCGTTACAGCATCATTCAGGAGCCTGATTCGCTGCGCCGTGACGGCTGGACGTTGAAAGGGGTTCTGGCGCTAATGGTGATAGCGAACTCCGATCCAGATACGTTGAACAACGTGGTCACACCGGCAGTGATAGGCGCATTCACTGAAGAGGCGGCACGTCGTGGACTGAATGAGACGGCGCAAGAGCTGATGAGTGCAAGCGTGCAAAAGATGTTGGGCATGTTGTTTGCCACTGGCTTGGTTGAAGGCAATCAGCGCGGCGTTGAGAAAGCGATTGCCGATTCTGAGCCTGATCAGATTCCGGCACTGCTCGAGGGCGCGAAGGCCAAGGCGGCGCAGGACATGGCCGCGTTGCCGGAGTCATAGTGAGCCTGCTCGCCGTTGAGTTTCTGCCTATACCCACGAAAGGGCTGCCCTGGTATCGGCAGTGGTGGAATGTGTTTACGCATTCACGGCGGTTCGTGATACCCGCCGACAAGATCATTCACGATCAGCTGATCCCCAGTGGCCACGTCGGCGATGGGCTGAGCATCCCGAAGCTGCTGCGCTGGTTGCTTGATCCCTATGGTGTGGCATTGCTGCCATCGGTGGTGCATGATTTCGAGCTGCGGTACCGCGTGCGACTGGATATCCACGGCAATGTGGTTAAAGAAAATTTGACGCGCAAGGAGTGCGACGAACGCTTTGCGTATCTGTGCAACGTGATCAACGACATGCCAGGCTATGCGGCGGTCCTGTACGTCGCTGTCAGGCTCGGATCGTGGTGGGCGTGGTGGAAGTATCGGCGGAGTGATAAGCGTGGCTTGAATGACTGGGCTCGGCTTAGGCTGTGATAGTCTGTCAGATCGTCAGTAGCGGGTTGCCGCTCTCACCATTCACGCTGTTATCACCTGATGATAATTCGCCGGTTACTGATCCGGTGGCTGGGCTGTTTTTGCGTGGTTGGTGTTCATCTGTATATTTCTGTCGATTGAGGCTCAGTTACAACCTCTGCAGGCACTTCGTTATTGGCCGTTACGCTCCAGTTCAGCACGTCAGTGAGATCGAAAGCGCAAATCATCGCTAAATTGCGCGCCCGTTCGGGTGTATATTCATACACGTCAAAGATGCGCACTGCAGGTGGACGCGTCGCAACCGGAGAATCAAAGAGAGGGTGATCTGTATGGGTCGCTGTATACCTTCGCAGCGGCTTAGGGCCTTCGCGCAATGAATTCTGTTGGCTGTTAAATTCAAGTGCAACAGCCTCGGCGTAATCAAGTATTTGCTGCTGCACTCCCACATTGTATTTGCCGAAGCTGCCAACCCATTTGGATGTAAGTATCTTCCCGATACCAGACTCATAGAAGCCCGAAGCCTCTCGCTCCTTATCCTTCTCTATTGCTTGTTTAATATCCATGGGGGGTTATGTTGCCATTGATATTTTGACCACAGGCCAATTTCTCGCTCCAGGGGTCATCGGATGCCAATTCCTCATCGACACGTTGTTTCATGTACTTAATCATGTCGGTGACTTTCTCGGCGCTATCCTCAAAATCACAAACGCATTCGTAGCCATCGGACTCACGATATACCGTGTAGTACAGCATGGACCAACCGCCGTTGCACTTCTCGCGCTTGACTTCGATCTCGTGGCCTTTGTATCTGACTTTCATGATGCCGCCCGGGGTTAGTGTTGATTGTCTTAAAGGGAGATCACGTCAAGCACCAAACCCAAAATATGCAAATTATTTTCAGGGTGGGGTTGTGCGGGTGTGGTCCATCCGTGCGGGGTGGTCATGCTGCAATTACCTCAGATTGAATCAGATGATTACCCCATTGAGCTGCAAAGGCATCGGCAATGCCGATCTTGTCAGCCATAGCCAGCAACTCATCCAGCGTATCAGCCCACATATGGCACATTTTCATTCGGCCGAATTGATGCTCTACATCGTCAGCGTATACAGTCATTGCTGCTGCTCCAGCAGCTCTTTCATTCTCTCCATATCTACAGTCAAAATTGTTCCACGTATTTCGTGCAAATCAACCATCTCAATGCATAGGTTCAAAAGATTCATGACGGAAGGGTGCTTTGCCTCTCCAGCCACACCCGAAAGCCTGCCAGCTTCGTAACAAGCTGTTGCACAAATGTAGTTTTCTAGCGGGTGATAATTTTTATCGTTTTCAGCTTTAATATCTGAAACCTCATCAGGCACATCACCAGCCTGTACGCGATTCTCTGCGTCGGTGAGTAGTTGGGTTGTGTTAGTCATGGCATGGCCTCTAGTGCTTTTATGTCATTAACGTTGATTGTTGACGCCTTGCGCCTTGCTTTGCGCTTATACACAAGAAAACGCGCAGGCGTTTTGCCACTCATGAGCCCCCATCCACCGCTAGCGCAATTGAATCCATGCTGCCTTACTTCGACAGGTCGAATCTCAACCGTAACATCGCCGCCAAACAAAGCCCTGCCCGTCATCAATAGGCGGTCGTTATTCGCAGCTAGATTTACAACATCCTGATAATCCATCATCTTTTCTCCTGTAGTAGAGGGTGAGGCTTTATAGACCGTCGGTCCTTCAGGCAATCGGCCATAACGCCATCAACAATGCCCCGCGCAGCCGCACCCATAGCAGTCATGCATTTCTTGGTCAGAGCATCTGCAAACCGCTTTGATATCGACTTCTCTATGTGAGATTCTGCCAAAGCACCCTCAAGCTCAGCCACCCGAGCAATCAGGGCGGCGTTCTGGTGTTCTGAATACTTCTCAGCCACCCTGTAATAGTTCGTTGTTCCGTCGCCTTCCTCGCTGTCAAAAGCGATCTCCATAATGATGTCGTGATCGTGTTTCATGAAAACCCCCTCCGGTATTCACCAGTCAACCGCGAGGCGTCAGCTTTTGACAGCGGCATCAACGCACGAACACCATGCGGACACGTTAGCATTGCATCATTCGCAGCGCCGAACAGCCTGCACATGAATGGGCGGTCATCGTAAACAGTGCAGCCATTTTCATAGAACGCGCAGGTTGTTGTGTTGGGCTTTGTTGGTGTCATGGTTCCGGATATACCAAGTGCTCTTGCTTCGACAGGGGACACAGGCACAGGACCGCAGCAGGCGTTGCAACCAGCCTTGCATGATGTTGTTGCGGGGATTCTGGCGTATAAGTGATTCACGCCAAAACTCCTCTTAAAACATCCTCAACACTGCGCTCCTCTTCACCCCGCGAGATCACAACATCGGCCGGAGCATTAACAATAAACCGCACTTTCATTCGAGCGTATCCCGCCGCTCGAATATCAATACTCACATCATCACCAACCCCTATCGTCGTACCAATCTCCAGAGCAGAGCGCCGCATGAATACTAAGGGTGCGTCTGGATTATCCTGATGGCGGCAAACCAGCTCCATGCCTTCGCGTGTCAGCGTGATGCGACGACGATCTGGGTAGTCAAGCATGATCTGCTCGTCGTCGCGTCTGTCTATGTGTAATCCCATTAGGATGCCGCGCCATCGAGTGGGTCAACCATGTCAATCATGGCCGTAAGGTGCAGCGCCATTCCATCGAGCACAGCTTGTGCGTCATCTGAATCCACGTCTGGGCGCGGCAGTTCGATGAGGTCAGCAACGTAAAGCCTGAGCTTTTCCGCGTCCGGTGCTAGAGCTTTCAGCCGATCCGCTTCGGCCTTGGCTGCCTTCTTATCAGCCGCCGCCTTTGCCTTGGCTTGCTGTTCGGCCTGCTCGATGAGTTGTCGGCGCTTTTCAGTGAGAGCGAGCTTTGCATTAGCTATGGCGTGTTGTGCGTCGCTGGCGAACTCCTCGAAGTTCTCTATAGACACAGCCTCAAGCTCATTCATATAGGCATCGATAGCCATAGGACTATCAAGAGCGTCAGCAGCTGCATTGATGTCATCAATGCTCGACTTGTGTGCGTCAACACGAGCCGCCTCCTTGTCGTTAGCCTCCTGCCTTTCCTTGGCCTCCCGCGCAGCCTTGTCAGCTTTCCACTGCTCCAGCTCTTTCAGGTCGGCATCGATCTTGTCTTGCTTGGCTTTCTGCTCTGCGGCAATGCGATCCTGCGTGGCTTTTTGCTCTGCCAGGCGGGCGGTTTCTTCGGCTTGCTCAATCAACGTAGTACGCCGGACTGTCAGAGCCTCCCGCGCGGCATTGATGTGCATTTCGGCAGCGTCTTTGAACTCCTCGAACTCATCAAGATCGAAATCATTAACGAGTACAAGCGCTGAATCTATCTGCTCGACTGTTAAAGCATCGGCGGGCGTTGCTTTGATCGCGTTGATCTTTGACTGGATGACGGCAATGCGGCGCTCATCGGCTTCCGCCTTCTCCTGCTTTTCGCGTTCGGCGCGTTGCTCGACTGCTTTGATGGCTGCGTCGTACTTTTCCTCGACAGCTTCAATGCGCGGCAAATACTTCTTCCATAGATCGTTGATGCTGGCCGTCAGCGTGCGCAACGGATTTGTGATGGCTTTGCGATTCTTGTCACCAGTGGTGCGCATTGACACAAGCTCAGCGCGTCGTGACTTTGCCAGCTTCATACCTTCCCTGGTTTCAACATCAGGCACTTCTGCCCAGTCTTTTTCTATCTCGGCAATTCGCTTGTCAGACTTCTTCAGCTCGACAAATAGTGCGGCCTCGGTATCGGGCAGTGTCAGGCCGCCGGTGACGATTTCGCCCTCTACTGGCTCGTTGATGTTGTCTTGTACTGCTGTTGCTTTAGCGTTCATGGTGTGTCCTTGAATGTTGAGTTACGGGTAGGAGTGCAGGGCGTGGAACGGTATGTCGTCGTCGAATCCACCGCCACCACCTTCAGGCATAGACCCAGCTACCGGCGCACGTTTTTGCGCTGGCCTTTGCTGGCCGCCTTGATTGTCCTGATTGCTCTTGCCGCCCAGTAACTGAACGTTAGCCGCAATGATTTGCGTCGAATACCTCTTCTCGCCAGTATTTTTATCGCTGTACTCCTGATGCTCGGTTTCACCTTGAACAAGCACTAACGCGCCTTTTTGCAGATGTTCCGCCATAATCTCAGCAAGCTTGCGAAAACAAACCACGCGATGCCAGGTTGTTTTCTCTTGCCGCTCGCCGTCCTTTGTCCATCGCTTTGACGTTGCTACGCTAAATGTCGTTACAGCATCACCACTAGGTGTGTAGCGAACATCCGGCTCTTTACCAACATTGCCTGCGATTATTTGCAGATTAAAGCTCATAGCGAACGTCCTCTCTTTGGTTTTGTTAATGCTGCGTCTAATGGCCACTTTTCAAGCCTTTCTCGAAGGGAAGCCTGATCGATCCCAATTCGATCCGCCCAGTCTTTAAGTATCATCGTCTCGCCATTGAAGGAAATTAGCCTGTTGTTTCTTTTGTTTCTACCTTGCTCTTGGCGTGTTGCCCACTTGCAGTTCTGCTTTGAATAACCCTCCTCGTTATCAACCCGCTCTATCGAGTAATCGCCACTAGGGCATTCTCCCATGTCAGATATGAAGCTCGTGAACTCAAACCATTCAGCGCAAACCGACACACCTCTGCCGCCATAGTTATTGTAATGTGGCGCCCTCTTGTTTCTGCACCTGTTCAACATCGCCTGCCATATACGATATGTTTTTGTGCCTATTCCGCTGTGAATTCTTCTGGCCTTCAGGCTGTCAATGGCTAGACACCCACATGACTTGCTATTGCCGCTAGTGAGTGCTCCTGTATCCACTACAACCGTAACACCACACTCACAGTTGCAACTCCATGTCGCCTTGTTGTGTGTATTTGTTCCAGCATATGAAGAAACGCTCAGCCTGCCAAAGTTGCGCCCCGAAAGATCTGCCCTGTTGTGAGCAACCCGCTTGATAGATTGCCTGTTAAGGGTGTTGCGTAAACCTTCGCTAGGAGTGCGCAGAACACCCTCACTTTTGAGTCTTAACCTTGTTGTTGATTTTGTAGCGCCCAATGAATGTGCTACCTGTGAAATGCTCATTCCCGATAAATACAGGCGAACAGCATCCTGCGTACTCACAGCATTCGTTACACCCTTACCCATTACGCTGCACTCCTCATTTTCTCGAACACCGCAACTGTTTCGTCGCGGTGCTCTATGCATAGTGAAAGCTGTGATTTCAGCTTGTTGATGAAATCCTCGTCACGCTCAACACGAACGCGCAGCGCGGGTAGTTTCTGGTGGTAGTACACCAAGTCAAACCATTCCAGTTCGCACACAAGGATGTTCATGTGAACTTGTGGCAGGTAGTCGGGCTCAGGCTTGCCATGCTTGTCGAAATACAGCAGCGCCTTCGGGTGGTTCTTCGGCAAGCATTTGAATTCAGTGCCGCCTTGCCAGCTCTCAATCTCACCGATCAGTCCATCAGGCGAGGCACCGTAACGCAGCAAGTCATCAGTGCAGAAGCCAATCTCCTTAACATCTGTCCCGTGCTCAAAGGAATACCAGTTACGTGCAAGCGGCTCGACTTCGTGACCACGTTCGGTGTACTGGTTTCCTTCCCATGCATCGATTGCTTCGCCTGCAAATTTGTCAGCCGCAAGTTTCTCCGCATAACCCTTCATCGTGGCCGGAGCAGCCAATTTGCCAGAGCCATAAACGAGCTTTGCCGCGCCGCTGGCAGTGGGCCTGCCCAGCCTCAGCGCGTGCCACTCTGGTGTGCCCTGTTCCATGTCGTGAACAATCATTCTCCCGACTCCTGCGCTGCGTCCTCAAACTGCTTGAGCTTTTTTGTCAGCTCAGCTAGCGCTGGACCGTGCTCGTTAACAGGTATCGCAAGATACGGCGGTGTGTCGATGCCCTGCCATGTCGCACCGTAGTGATCCTTCCAGCGTTTTCGAAAACCTTTCTGATAGTCATCCAGTTTCGTCAGCAGGTCTTCAATTACGCTGGCCTGCTTGTCGTTAATGGCCTTCACAGGCTCGGGTGCTCTGCTCTGTGCAGGATGGTTTCCGTCAGCGTCCTCTGTGGCGATGCCGGTGGCCGCTGCAAAGCTGTACCTTTTTGCGTAGGTGATGGCGATACCAACAACCTGAGCAGGGTTAACGACTTGCTTGCCAGTACCGGAAGTTATGCCGAGATTGCCAGGCATGGTTACGGAATACTCTTCGGTGTGCCCATGCGCGTGAGTCATCATGCAGATTGCCGTGATCTCACCCTTCACAGCTTGATCGATTCGCCATGAGTAGCTAAAGCCATTCGCGGACAGTGCAGGGCGAGCACCTTCTATAAGATCATCCAGTGACGCGTAAGTAGAGTGCGTGTGACTGTTTTTCTTGCTCTTGATGGCAACACCCATTTCGGCGCGCGCTTTTGACATCGCAAGGTGATACGCCTTTTTAGATTCTCGCTTGTCATGCACATCTTGAAGCTGCATGAACTTCTCAATCTGATCAATTGAATACTGACCCGTGGCAAACATCTGCACCAGAGGACTGACACCGTTGTCCTGGATAACTACCGGAGCGTTCTGGCTGCGCTCGGCAATAGGCGCGCTGGCTTGCTCTTCTGATCTGACAAGCTCACTGGTGTTATCGTTGTTGATTAATTCGCTCATATCGGATTCTTCCCGTTAGTTGATAATGTGTTTCGACCAATCGTCCGCCCATACTTCAGCCGAGGGTTGGGTATCGTTTTGCTGTTGACGTCTGGATCGTTGACTGACGCGATGACCATTGCCAGTCTTACGTCTATCTCGGCCTTGATCTGGCATCGTTCTTTGTCTGTGAATTGCAGTGCGGTTTCGGGTGGCTGGCGGCTCATTCGGAATCCCTACATTGAAGTGTCGAAGCGCATATGTCGCCCACCACCATTCCCACAAAAACAGCGCCTGCAACTTCAGGCGAAGAGACGGAGGTGCTGCTAATAAATGCGCCAAATGCGTAACCTATAAATCTAATTATCATGAGATTCGTGCGCCTCTTTTGCCAACCTGTAGTTTCTCAGCGCCTCGAATTTCGTTTCGTAATCATCGCTACCTCTGCGCACTAATCTACCCAGTTCATCAGCCGCATCCAGCTTTAGTTGTCGGCTTCAGTTTCTTATAACGCTGGCGCAGCTCGTTAAAAACAGCTACCGGAATCACGTAGCCCTCCTCTGGCTCCCAGCAATAAATCACTGTTGCGTCGCTCACTTCATGCACTTCATTGAGCTTTTTGCAGATTGCTTCAGCAGTATATTCTGACGCAAATGTGTAAAAACGTTCGCCGTCCTCATAAACAACGCGATCATTAACCGTAAACCTACTCATAAAATCACCCCCACATATTCAAGATAAAGAGCAACCGCCAGACATCCGATTGCAGCCACCGTAACAAGGTCGTCGATGCTCATGGATGCAACCCGAACGCCAGAAGCTCATCAACAGCTTCTTGAGCACTGTCAGCATTGCCCATGACCGTCGGCTGGCCCTCATCCTCTGAGTGAATAGCCGTGTATTGCCAGAACTGCCTGACAGGTATATCAGTGTTGCTGTATATCGTCGCATCTACAGGGCCAGTCATGAGGTCTATGGTTGCGTTGATCATGCGGCCACTTCCTCGAGCACAATTTTCATAATGGCTGACCATGCCGCTGCCCGTGCCGCTGACCGTGCCGCTGCCCATGCCGCTGCCCGTGCCGCTGCCCGTGCCGCTGCCCGTGCCGCTGACTCTGCCGCTGCCCGTCTCGCTGACCATGCCGCTGACCGTGCTGCTGACCATGCTTCGTTATCGTCTGATTCGACCTTGTGTAGCTCCATGACAGCCTTGACCACATCCGCAGATTCGCCAGCAACTGGCAAAGTAATTTCGTTAAGTATTCGCCAGTGAATTGTGTGCATTACTGAGCGCCAGTTATCACGCGGCTTTATGGCTTCGGCAAGCTTTACGTGGATGTCTTTGTCGACATTCTCAAAAAGTGAGTCTTGCAAACTCACGAGCCATTCTGGATAGCCGTAGTGGCCCGCTATAATTTTGTGCATATTTTCAGGGACTGCAAGCGGCTCTATGTCGTGTGCCAGACAGCCGACAGAACAGCCTCTAAACACTCCTTCCTCTGTTTCGCCGTACGTGCCGCGCACCAGAATATCTAACTCTTTGTGGCGCTGGGTTGCTTTCACTAGTGCGTCTTTTTGTTCGGGGGTTGGTGTTATCATCATTCGTTATCCTGTTTGTTGGTTGCGTTGATCATGCTGCTTGCTCCTGCGGTCCCAGTTGAGCCGAAAGCTTGTCAATGTTGTATTGATAGGAAGACTCAAGAGCCTTAACCGTGGAGGCAAAACCGCAAGCCTCAGCGTCACGCACAAATTCTTCGAGCCTGAAGACGTACGCAATGTCGTAGGACACATCTGCACTAATAGCGCTCATCACCGCGATCTGATGGAGGGTTTCTGTGATGCTCATGACTTCTTCTCCAGCTCGGCTATGAGTGCGTCTGCTTGAGATACTGACCAGCTTGCTATTTGACTCTCAGGAACGTTGCAGTTAGCGATAAGAGCCTGCATAGCCGCCATCGCAAACAGTTCGCGCTTTGTCAGGCCGTCGCCGCCGTTGAGGTAATTGCACTTGGCTTCGGCTTGTTCGAGGTTGATGCAAGATATTGGGTTAACCGATTCGTCCTGAACAAGAGCGTGATAGCGGCCGTTAAAGTGAGATATAAACCAGCTCACAGATCACCTCCAGCATCCGCAATCACCAGCACACACTCACTCCGCCAGAAAGCCATTACCTTCCGATACGTCTCAGGATCGGCTTTCTCTAGTGCTGCAAACGCGTCTGAAAAATCAACCCATTCCTGGCAATCATTCGGGCTGAAATTCAGGGTTTCGTCAGTAGCCCGGGTGAGTTCGATATCGCGGGTGGTGACAGGTATGTATATCTCGTATGTGGCTAGGACTTTGTGGTTTTCGATATTGTTGTAGTTGACTGGAGTAGGCATCTTTGGTGCTCCTGTGCTTTGATTGAATTAGTATCTATTTGTCGTAATGGCCGTCCTTAGCCTTGAATATCAGCTTGCTTCCTGGTTATCCATCCATTTCTGGACAATCGTGCCAATATTCTCAAACAGGTCTGAGTTTTCCAGATTCACGCTTTCATTGTGATCTAGATAAACGTCAATTGCGTGATATGCGTCATCCCAGTCGGTTGTGCTAGCGCTGTTAATATCATTGTTATTCTCAATCCCCTCAATGAGGTATTCAGCTAGTGTTTCTGCGTCTGTAGATTGACCCGCTCTTTCGTAAGAAATACTCATAATCTGCCCCGGCACGTTGTTTGTTGTTTGTTATGAAAATTCAGCTTCTAGCGCGGCCTGCTCATCAGTCCACCAGTCACAGTTCTCCCAGATGTATTCAAAATTCTCCTCGCTCACTGCCATGCTCGCAATCCGCTCCACTTCCGAATCACTGATATCGAATTTACCTGCTGTATCGCCTAACTCGCTTTTTGAAAGTGCCATAATCTGCTCCGGTGCGTTGTTTGTTTCAGTGGGTTAACTATATAACTATCGTTTACGCCTGTCAATAGCAATGACAAAATAAGTTACCTGGAATTACCCGACGCCGACCGGTGCCAATTTCTCAGTGCGAGATTATGTTCGATCATCGCGCCCATTGTCCGCTCATTGTGCTGTGAGCTGTCATACCGATAATCCGCATAATCGGCGCCGTACTGCTCTTTGAGGGCTATCTCGTAAGCTATTGCCGCTTCTCGTTCTTTGCTAAATAGTCTGCTGGTTGTGCCGCCCATAATGTTCTCTCATTGTGTGTGTATGAGAGTTAACGGCAGCAAGTCGTGTGCCTTTAATTGTTTTTGAAATAACTTTTATCTGCTATTAATCACACTGAGCCTTTTTCTTTCTTCTTTTCTTGCTGCCTTCTTTGTTTGTTTATCAACAAAGCGAGATTTTGTATAAGCTGCAAAAATGTAGGATCTAGCGGAATCATCGTTTAGCAAGATATCAGCCTCCTTGGTTTCGTGAATGTTCATTGTATATTTGGCGACACCATCATTAATTTTTATAATGAAATATCCCCCATCACAAGTATTCCAAGTAATAACTATAGATCCATCTATGACAATCAGTCTGCGTATTACCACTGAAATTGGCAGAAATGAAAAGATACGCCGCATTTCAAAATAATTTTCAGGTTCAGCGCCCATTGCTTCAGCATCAATAATTTTGCTATTTGTTGGATTTGATATTCCTATCCTCATTTTTATTGTTTTGCGGTTAGCATACCTAAGAAGCCTGTGAAACTTAAAACAAACGAATGGCTGACTAAAATCAGATAAGTCTGAGCTAGGGTTTCTAGTTAGATTTACATAGGGGTGATCAACCCACATAATGCGATTGTCACCTAGTAGCTTTTTTATGCACCTACTCCTAAACCATTCGCCATTCATGCGTAGCTTTGAGCATCTCTGGTGTAGCTCTAGCTCTATATTTCTGGCTTCGTGCCTCCCAGCGCAGATTATAAAGCCCCAAAGCTCTAGCTTGATAGCGCCTCCAGTTTGAAGCGCATTTAGGCGATCCTCTATAGAGCGCGAAGTCATCCCTATCTTAATAGGGCCCTCGTATCCAGAAGATACGATGTAAACCCAAGATGGTTTGGTGGTACTATTAGGGCTGGTCATGCTCAACTCCACAAAGTTGGTGCGTTTCAAGTGAGGCCGCTAGATGACTCGGCAGAAATCTAGCGGCTTTGCGCAATAAGCGCTGCAGCTGCCGAGAATTCTACCAACTGCGCGCCGACCCCGCAACCCTGTCAAAAATCTCAAAAAAAACTTGACACAAATCCCTGATTGGTATTTACTACGGTAATGCTAAATTACAAAGACCAGTGGCGCGTGTTCACCGCCGATCAAAAACGGGAGTGGGCAGAGCTTGCGGGCTCTAACTACGATTCATTCAAGCAGCTAGTTTCTATCGGTGGTCCTGCTCTTTTGGAGACTAGAATAAGACACGCTCAAGCCCTCATCGATATGGGCAAGACCAGATCAAAAAACGTCGAGACTGTGGAGCGGCAGTTGTTTGGGGGTGGTAAGGAGAAGGCAGCATGAGTGCCGTTATGGATGCCGTAGCCTACGAACCCCACGAGATAGCCGACATATTCCCGTTAATCAAAGGCCCAGAATTCGACGAGCTATGCAATGACATAGAGACACATGGCTTGCGTGAACCTATCTGGTTATACGAAGGCAAAATACTTGACGGGCGCAATCGCCATGAAGCCTGCCAGATAACTGGTACACCGATTCAGTCACGCGACTATGAAGGTGATGATCCAGTTGGATTTGTGTTGTCGCTTAACTTGCATCGTAGACACTTGAGTGAATCGCAGCGCGGGATGGTGGCGGCGAGTATTGCGAATCTTCAAAACGGCGGGGATCGATTAACAGACCAGTCTGCAAATTTGCAGTCTGCTTCAGTGTCCAGATCAGAGGCCGCAAAAAAGCTAAACGTATCAGAACGCACAGTCAACAATAAGGCCGATGGCGCAGCAACATTTATTGTCGTTAATGCAAGTGCTGTTGAAGGTTGCAAGCACTACTCAATTAGCGAGGCAGCATGACTCGCTGCACAAACAACAAATGCCCAATACGCACAAGCTGCCGCCGACCGCAGCGCCAGCATAGCAACGGCTGGATGGATCGCTGGCGTGGCGGGGTGGGGTGTGCGGGCCTTGTGCCTGTCTCTGAGTCTGTTGCGAAACGGCTTAGTTATCAACTGATTGAACAGAGTAAAGCAGGATGAGACTAGCAGCCGACGATTCACGATGCACCAACTCAACATGCGGCAAACGGGACGTGTGCAAGCGCTGGACGGACTTACCGCATGAACGGCAGGTGTTCAACCGCTTTAAGCCTGTTAACGGCGTGTGTGAGTTTTTTATACCCATTTATGAGCTGCCGAATGTCGGTGAGATTGAGAGATTGACGTGACAAAGTGCCTTGCATTCATAAAGCAACTGCCATCGGTTTCGTGGCGTTGGTTCAATCGCAATTGCAACCACATGCTTATTCTGGCGATTGCATTCGCATTTGTCGCCGTGATCAGTGAGTAGGGAACTGTCTGGACTCTTTTCTCGTTGATGCATTTTTTCCTGTGGCTGCTGGCCTACGTGATTCGGACTTCGCTGACTGATGCGCTCGGCGGCCTGTTCAAAACTCTGGATCGCGAGACTAGGAAACACGACCAATGACCACAGAAACCTTCAAAGCCCGACACATCGAAACCCGTGAGGACTCCGTGAAAGTCGAGTACCTGGGCAAGACCGTTTTTCTACCGCGCTCGCAAATTGAGCGCATGTCTGTCGTCGGTGATCGTGTTGATCTGACGGTGCCTGCGTGGCTGTTTAAGGCCAAGTTCGAGGATTAAACCCTGCCGGATATCGGCGCAATTGAGAGATAGATATGACTACAGAAAACCTAACTACAAAAGAACACACTGAGGCCCATGGCGACAAGATCAAGGGGTATCGCAAGCTCAGCGACGATGAAATAAACAAGATCAATATGGTCAAAAAAGCGGGCAACGACCTTGATGAGTTGATTGCAATAATCGGCGGTAATTCAGGAATTCCCGAGCAGGACGCCGATCCCCGTTGGCTTGCTATGGCTCGAACTGACCTGCAGGTAGGGATCATGAAGCTGGTCCGGTCTATTGCAAAGCCTGCCGGATTCTGAACCCCAGAAACACAAAAGGCCACTGCGCTAACAGTGGCCCCACTTCACACACCCAAACCTCTCAAGGAAATAGATATGCACATATCCAATAGCCCAGATACTACCGAAATACAAGTTGAGCGGCAACTACCCATTAAACCAGTGGGCGGGATTTTGAATCAACACGAACTCACAAATCAGTATCGACGCCTTGCCGCTGAGTTCGGCAAGCCTGCCTGTGTTGAGCAGCAGAGTATTGCTGAGTGGCTAGATGACCATGAACGTGCGGAGGTGTGCTCGTGAGCGGCCAATATAGACCCGTATCGCCGGGATACTGGCAAGACCCTGTTGTCCGCTCATGGGGCAAGCTGCCGCCAAGCCCACACACTTTGTCACTGTGGATACTCACAGGCCCGCTGTTAGGCGTTCTGCCTGGATTAGTGTCTGTGGGTCGCTATGGTATTTGCGAGCAAATCAAGTGGACGCCTGACGAGCTTGATGAACACATGGAGTCACTCGTCAGCGCTGGTATGGTTCAGTTTGATTCTGAAGCACCGTTGCTGTGGCTTCCCAAGGCAATCAAGTACAACACGCCACGCTCACCACTCAATGTAACGGGGTGGGCTAGCGACTGGCGCAAGCTGCCAAATTGCGTGATTAAGGAGCGCGCATTTCATGTTTTTCAGGCTCATTGCAGGGCCCGAGATTCAGCCATGGAAAGCAAGGCAAAAAAGACGACAAGAAACTCGTTTGAAACAGCCTTCACCATGGCAATTGAAAAGCCTATGGACAGTGGGTTTCAGCCAGAAAAACATAGTTATAACTATGATAATAACTATGTTTTTCACGGAGAAAAAAGGAAAGAACAAGAACAAGAACAAGAACAAGAACAAGAGAAAGAACAAGACACCGGCAAACCCCGGCATCCATCTGGAAATGGGTTCGGAGAAAATGTAACGCCGATTGATTGTGCTCGTGGAGGAATGTCATGAGCCTGCAATACGAAGGCTCGGAATCTCTCAAGGGTCTGTACTCGAATCAGCCTGCCGCACCGGTCAACACGCCAAGGTCTGTTTCAGGTGCTGGGTTGCTCAGCCGCTCAGATCGTGGAAAAGATCCTGATCAGGTAAGCAACTCACCCGATCAGGATTTAGCCAAGGCGCGAATATCTGAATTTTTGCTAGGCCGTGAAAGCTGTATATCGCTAGTGGGTCCGGCTGGTTCTGGCAAAACCTCGATACTCAAACAGATCCTGGCCGATGCGAAAAAGCGCAAATGGCGGGTTGCATTGTCAGCGCCTACGCATCAGGCGGCGGCAAGGATTCGAGAAGCCACCGACTATCACGCTGAGACCACACACAGACTGCTGGGTGTTTCTCTGGTTCGCGATGATAAAACCGGCGATGAATATCTCAAGGCGAAAGGCTCACCGGATATCGAAGATGGCACGCTGCTGGTGGTCGATGAGTCGTCGATGCTTCAGGACAAGTTGAAAAACATCATTCTGGATTTTGTTCAGCGCCACGATTGCAAAGTGATTTTCGTCGGTGACGCCGCGCAGCTCAGTCCCGTGAAAGAGAAACCATCGTCAACCGTTGACAAGGACACTTGCGAGTGGGAGATAGTCGAGCTGACAACCATTCATCGACAAGCGGCAGATAACCCCATTATCTCGCTGGCAACGGCTATCAGGACGGCGGACAGGCTCGACACTTCATTGTTCAGCACCAGCTCTGCCGGTAACACTGGCGTTCAGTACATGGCTGACAAAAGGCTATGGGCTGACACGCTGGTCCAACAGTGCGGCATGGAGGATTTCGAGCATCGCTACATTGCGTACACGAACGCGGCAACGGACGAAGCTGCCAAGGCGATACGAATAAACCGCTATGGCAATGATGCGGTGGCTCATCCATATCTGAAAGGCGAGATGCTAGTGGTTAATTCGCGGTGCGTGACTAACGATGATTCTGGCAAGTCAAAGCGCAAGAAAAAGCGCAATGATCAGGTGGTCATTCCCGCTAATGAATCGGTTGTTGTCAAGAATGTGTTTCGTGACGGCGAGCTATTCAAAGTCGAGTGTGACTGGCAAGGGCATCACGTTCTGCTCGATGCCATGAGCAGCTACAAGGCGCGAGGTAACTATCTGGACAGCTTGAGACGGTGGGCTGTACAAAACCATAGCTGGAAGAAGTATTTCGACACGGCAGACTCGATTGCTGACCTTCGTTCGGCGGTGAGCCTGACGGCGCATAGTTCGCAAGGGTCCACGTTTGATAATTGCTTTTTAAATTTAAGCAATATGGCGATATGCCGAAATCCTGATGAGCTTAGGCGGCTGCTTTACGTGGCTGTGACACGCGCATCCGGGATGGTGTACATCACTGGGAGCTTGCGCACATGAGTGAGCTACGCGAACTATGCCAGCACCGATGGCCTGACATTCTGCAATCGTTTGGATTCCCTGAGAGCTTTCTTAATAATCGCAATCAAGCGTGTTTTGAATGCGGCGGTAAGGATCGCGCAAGATTCTGTGACTACATGGGCACCGGATCCTACATCTGCAATAAATGCGCTCCGGATTCAATCGATGGCTTTGATCTGCTTATGCGATTTACCGGCAAGACGTTCAAAGAACTGGCAAGCGAGATACGGCCAATTCTAGGCGACACGCAAGCACGGCCACAGCAAAACGCTGACATTGCAAAGAACCGCGCAAAGCTTACGCGAATATGGAAAGAGGCCAAGCCACTGTCAAAGGGTTGCCCGACACACCGGTATTTGCTCAAGCGTGGCCTGAAAGGAATTAGATTCGCTTTGTTGCACGGTCTGCGTTGTCATCCCGCATTGACATACTGGCATTCGGAAGGCGGCGAGGTTATGAACTTGGGCAAGTTCCCCGCCATGATAGGCGCTGTAACAACGCCTGCTGGTGAGCCTGCGACTGTTCACTGTACTTACCTGACCCCAGACGGCAATAATGCTGCCCTTGACCCTGTACGCAAACTGATGACGCCATCAAGGGCGTGGAGCGGTGGCGCTGTCAGATTGCAAACGCTTCAGCCTGGACAAGTGCTCTGCGTCGCAGAAGGAATTGAAACCGCGCTATCCATGAAACTGCTGTATCCCGAAGTCTGCCCGTGGGCTGTTATATCGGCAGGCAATATGGAAAAGTTCGAGCCGCCTAACGATGACTCGGCAGCAATCTATGTCGCTGCTGATAACGATCTGAGCTACACCGGACAAGCTGCTGCCTTTGCATTGGCAAAGAGGCTGACAACAAAAAAGCGCAAGGCGGTAGTGCTGCTGCCTGAGAAAACTGGCACAGACTTTCTTGACAAACTTAATGCAATCAACGAATGCCGGAGGATGACAGTATGAACATCAAAAAAATGCACGACAATTTTAAACTTCCGCAACGATCAACAACCGGCTCCGGTGGCTACGATTTATTTATGCCCGAGGCTGGATGTTATGACCCTGGCATAGATCAGATTAAACATCCGCTTGGCTTTGCCATCGAAGTGCCTGCCAGTCACGTTGCTTTAATCCTGCCGCGCTCAGGTGTTGGTTTTAACGATCAACTTGAGATCAACAATACATGCGGGGTTATTGATTCGGATTACCGAGGCCAGTGGTTCGCACGAATTAGGACAAAGACAGGTAAGCGTTTTGAATGGGAGGCTGGCGACAGGTTGCTGCAAATGCTCATCGTGCCTGTCACAACGCCTGAGCTCGTTGTTGTTGATGAGCTGAGTGTTACTGGCCGTGGAGAGTCTGGTATTGGGAGTACGGGCGCATGAACACCCGAACCCTAATCAACGCCGCCCGAAAACGCGGACTAACACAAACGCAAATCGCTCGACGCGCAAAGACGACACAACCGACAGTTGCAAGGCTCATGGCCGGTGATTACAAGTTCGAGTCCAAGGTGAAAGCGCAGGTCGATGCGTTTCTGACGGCGTGGCTTCACATTGTTGAGTTTTCGGGGCAGGTTTATTTTTTGCGGGGTGTGAAATGAAGCAACCGCAATCATCAACTAACTGTCTCGTTCGGATGCTTGGCTTTTCATGAGCTGCTACTACAACGAGTTTGATCCTAAAGCAGCTGCATGGCTTCGAGAGCTCATAGCTAAAAACCTCATAGCGCCTGGCGATGTAGATGAGCGCTCAATAACAGAATTAAAACCGGATGATCTTGATGGGTACACACAATGCCACTTTTTTGCAGGAGTCGGAGTCTGGTCATACGCCTTGCGCAGAGCTGGATGGTCAGATGAGCTTCCAGTTTGGACAGGGAGTTGTCCGTGCCAGCCATTCAGTGCAGCAGGGGCAAAAAAAGGCATTGATGACGAGCGACATCTGTGGCCAACATTCTGCGAACTCATTAAGTCATGCAGACCCCGCGTCGTGCTTGGAGAACAAGTCGCCAGTGCCGACGTTATCGGAAAGGTTAAGCATGTCTATGCAGGTAAGGGCAGCACCGCTTGGCTCGACGTTGTACTCACTGACTTGGAAAACGCACATTACACCAGCGGGGCGGTCGTTGCTCCGTCAGCAGGCGTCGGCGCGCCGCATAACCGCCAGCGCATATGGTGGATGGCCCACACCAGCAGCGTCAGACGACAACAACAGTCGAATAAGCCAAGAGGCGATGGAGCGGGAGTGGAATCGCAAGGGCGGGAGCAAGAGCTCGCTAGCGAAGCAGTCAGTGATGCTCTCAGGATGGGGTACACCTGTGTCGAGCCCCGCGAACGGAACGCCGGAGAACTTTCAGAAGCGAAAGGAGAGGCAGGTGGCAAAAGGCGTTCAGATGGGAACGACGATCACGGATATTCAGATGCAAGCGAAGTTGTCATGCCCAATCCGTGTAACGGATTCTGGTCAGATCCTGACTGGCTCTGGTGCCGCGATGAAAAATGGAGGCCAGTTAAATCCGGCCTTGAGCCGTTGGTTGATGGGCCTGCCAGTCGAGTGGTGTCAGGCGGCAATTCAGGCGAACCGGTCAATGCTGAGAAAACGAGCGAAGCGCGAGCGATGAGATTGCGCGGCTATGGTAATGCGATTAACGCAGAGTCGGCTAAGGTGTTTGTTGAATGCGTGATGGATGTTCTTCAGTTGGATGAATTAATTTTGAGTGGAGATAATCTATGAAACACCCTCAATCAAGCATAGGCAGTCACGAACTACACAACCGCACACGACACAGCGACCGAAGCCCGTGCCGCGTGTTTGCTGTAACAGGCGCGTGTCTTCTGGCATTGGCCGTGATTGTGGTGGAGGCGCTATGAACATGCAGACAACCCACAGACATGAGGACGGCACCGAGTGGATATTTAGCAGGGCCGGAACCGACAACGACACCGACAACAAGCAGCGATACGTCTGGAGCTGCATCAAGCCTGACGGTGGGACTGATAGCTATCTGTGTGATAAGCATGGTTGGGTGTCTATTGAATTCCCTCCTTCACTGAGCGAGCTGGATGTGGTTTTTTGCAATGCTAAAGATCGAACTCGCTGGATGGAGCGCTGGAGGGTGGCGGAGGATGACTATAATTTATGCTTTGCAACACACTGGATGCCGGAGCCTGAATTACCGGAGAAAAAATTGTGAATAAATCAATAAAGTTACTCGACCACGGCATTGTCCGACTGATTGACCATCAGGTTTACGCACAGGCAATTCTTGAACTGATCAAACCTATCGTTCCTGTTGCTGTTGAAGCGTTTGAGGCTGGCCGTCATGAGTGATGCAATCAATCCAGATCATTACAGAAAGCATCCGTCAGGCGTTGAGTGTATTCAGGTAACAGAACACATGGGATTCAACCTAGGCAATGCCGTTAAATATTTGTGGCGAGCAGATTTAAAACACGACACGCCAGAAGAGGATTTGCGAAAATCCATCTGGTACATCGAGCGCGAGATTCAGCGGAGGGCGAAGCTATGACCATCGAACAAAACGCACGCGCCATTCTCGACATCTGCGAGCGTGGACCGATACCAGGCGGTATATCCATTGAGATTCGCGAGCAGGCTCAGGCTATTGTTGATGCGATGGCGTGGAAAGACGCTGATCAGACATCACCCAGTCACGAAAATCACGTATGGGTAAAGCTCAGGAATGGGGAAATTGATACCGCCATATGTAGCTCATGGGTTGGTTGGATTGGAGAAGATGAAGACAACCCGATAGTTGAATGGCGGGAGCAGCTATGAGAAATGATCGCCGATACTCAACCCAGCCAGCACACAAACCAATACCTCAAGCCATGCCGGACACTTGTGGCAAGCTCTCACTGTGGAGCGCTAAATACGATCTAACGTTTTTTGGTGACACGAAAGAAGAATGCCAGGAAAAGCTTGCGAATTTTGATGCGAATCGCAGTGGTGAGCGGATCAAGACAAAAGGAGTTTTGAATAACACCGTTGTGGGTAGAGCTAACGATGAGTAAGGATATCGTCATGGTAAAGCATTCCGATGGCACACTGGCGGCTACCGATGCAATCGGCATCGAGTACCTGCAAGGTTTGCCTATTGGTCGAAACCTTGGCGTCACGGTCACCCAGGCGCGCAATTACAAGTTTCATAAAAAGGTGTTTGCGCTGCTTGGCTACTTGTTCGACGCTTTACCAAAAGCGAAAGCGGAATACAACGGCCAGGTCATCGAGCAAAGCTTCGATACCTTCAGGCGCGAGATGGTTGCCTTGTCTGGGCATTACCGAGCGGATGTAACACGACGCGGAACGCTACGCATAGAGCCGCAGAGTCTGAGCTATTCGCAGTGTTCGGAGGAGCTTGCACAAACTATCTATTCTGATCTTATCGACAAGGCGCTGGAGTTGCTCGGTGGTGATCAGACTCGCGATGGCCTGGATGAGATCGTCAATGACATTCTGAGGTTTGCATGATCCGCGCCAAGCTACACAAGCGCGAAAGCCGCGCCACCAATCTGGAGAGCACCGGCTTATCGTTCGTCACACATCCGGACGATAGAAAAGCAGTGTACGTGCGTGGCGGCACTTGGATTGATTACTATACCCTGACCCAACGTTGGCGTGTTCGTGGTAGCTCTGAATCGCACAGTGGTGTGGTTCGACTGATTGCCTACGTGAAGCGAACGGAGAGAGGGGTTGCGGCGTGATCATAGCTGGAGAGGAATGCGTGGTGGTGCGCTGTGAATAGGAGGCTATCAGCATGATCATCGGACTATCATTATTTTTTTTCGGCTGTGGCTGTTTAGTGATTGCTCGCAAATTGGGCTCAAGGGCTTGGGAGGAGTGGTTGTGAGTATAAGCAGAGAAAAGGGATGGTATCTAAAGCGCACAATGGCAGAAGGTGCTAAAGCATTTGGCGCGTTTTCGAATTCCGAGGTGCAGGATTTTCTTCTTAATGGGCGATTTTTACCAAGGGAATTTGCGACACTTGACGGGGTATTTTGGGAGCCAATTCATCAGGTTCCTGAGTTGATACCGGAATCTATGTTGCCGGATTTTGGGAGGGTGGTTGGGTGACCGCACAGCCCAAGCTACGTCGCCGCAAGTGCAAGGCAAAAGGCTGCGGCCAGTGGTTTCGGCCGTTTAACTCGCTTGAGCAGTGGTGCTCAGCAAAATGCGGGTATGAGTTGTCGCTTGAGAAGTTGGCGAAGAAGCAGGCAAAGGAAAAGCTAGCGGAGCGTCGAGCCGTCAAAGCTCGAAAGCGTGAGCGGATTTCTGCTAAGAAGGCGTTCAGAGAAAACGACGCCAAGCATTTACGCAAGCAAGCACGTTCAGCACTGCATAAGTGGATTGTGGCCGTTAGGGACGCTGACAAACCCTGTGTATCGTCTGGCAGGACTGAGGCGGTCCAATGGCAAGCTGGGCACTATGTGCCGTCTACGAACAGCTCTACTCGTTTTGATGAAAACAATATTCACAAACAATCGAGCGAGGATAATTTGTACCGGTCTGGGAACCTAACGCCTTATCGGGTTGAGTTGATAAACCGCATAGGGCTTGCCGAGGTTGAACGTCTTGAATCGTCAACGCAGGTAAAAAAGTGGACAGTTGAGGAATTACGAGCAATCCGTGATGACTATCGCCAGAGATTGAGAGACGCTGGCATACCGATACCGAGAACTAATTGATGAACAAGATAATCACCTATAACCACCGCTACCTCAGTCAGTTATTGAAAAAAAATATGAAGCAGGATGGCGGGGGTCGGCCAGCATGTTGAGGCTGGCCAAAAGCTACGCGTTAAAAATTTACGAGCATGTTGTTGATGGGAGTGCAGCATGAGCGTCAAAGATCTAATCCAGAACGCAGACAGGCAAATTAACGGGATTCTCACAGATCTTGAGGCTGAACTGAAAAGTCAGGGAATGAGGGTCAGCCACGTATCGGTCGGTCGTTACGTGGTTGATCTTGTCAGTCAGCGGGAGTCGGATCAGTTGTTTGACACTGAAGTTCATATTGAAGTTAGGCGATAAAAGAGGCGAGAGAGTGGATAATGAAAATAGAAATCACAGAACAAGTAAAAAAACAATTGATGTAGAGTTGCCAATTTATAGAGCGCACTATCTTGATAGCTACACAAGCTACATGAAGGTCTATAAAAATGGAAATGGAAATCTCACAGAGGAAACTGTCGATATTTCAAAGTCAGGCGTAGAGATTGAGGTTGATAAAAACTATCAATTCGATAACAGCAGATCTGACTACTTGCTAGGAAAGGGCTCGTACAAATCAAGTGAGGAAGAATTTTTGCAGGCGGTTAAGCAAGCGAAAGAGATAATTGACAGCATCCAGCTATGATCACAGAAGCACCAGAGCGATATTGCGTGGATTGTCGACACTTTGATAACTCGCAATGCAAGCACCCTCTTAATTTCTCCCATAAGAGCCTGGTAACGGGTGAGAGTTTTTATGCTTTGTGTGCGGAAGATATGCGAGCGACAAACTACGGTCTAAAGTTAGACAAAGAAAGAGAATTAAAAGCAGTTTGCGTTGAAGGCCCATGCGGATCGGAAGCCAAGCTATTCGAGCCTAATTTATGACTCAAGATATCTACGAAGCAGCGCTACGCCTTGAGTCGCTAGTTACTGTAAATTACGCGCTCAAGCGAATTGAGCCTATTGCTTTTGGTGATGGGCGTGAGTTTGTCGAAAAGGTAAACAAGCTAATCACGATTGCCGATGCGAGCGTTGGACAGATAGAGCTAGGCGATTCAGTGGATCAGGTTGCAGCAAAGATTGGCGCGGCGGTTGAAGCGATGCGTAAAGGCGTGGATCGACCATTGAGCCAGCTATCTCAATCAGAGTTCTATGCCTTGCCGGATGGCCCAAATGATGCAAGCAAAGTCGGTTATCCTCAATGGCATAACGACAATCTAGCTGTCCTTGTTTGGTTTGATGAGGGTTTTTTTGGCGACGGCTCAGAGTGGTGCGTTTGCACCGTAGGTAAAAATCAGTGCTGGAAGGTTAACGGTTTCGAGCACATTCGCGACGACGCCTATCCAATAAATCGACATCCAATCTGGCACAAGCTGCCATCAGATTACGTGGATCCTGACTCATGACACGGACAAACACAGCGCTCATGCTTGTCGCGGCACTGGTAGTTACCGACGTAGCAAGGCAATGGAAAGAGACAAATCCGCCGACGCCGTGATGATAGTCAGGGGCGTTTGACATTTTCAGGCTAACTAGCCACACTGTTCGATGCTGACGCGATTGCGTCAATCACTCACATAGGGCGGTCGAATGTCTGGAGTCGTAGCCAATACAACAGCGCGCAATTGCTCGCGCTCCGCTGTATGAGGTCGCAGATCATGACGCGGTCAATGCTATCCGACGGGGTGCTATACAGTCATTGGACTGATGCTCTTGATCTTGACTGGCCTTGGAAAGACTTTATACCTGTAGAGCTGTCATGCAAGCGAGACGGTGAGTTCTATTTGCACCGTCGATCGTTCAATGCGCTGCAATCAGCCAGGGATATTCTCGGACGCCCTATGTACGTCAATAGCGGCCACCGATCATGGCTCCATAACATCGCCGTCGGTGGTGTGCCATTATCCAGTCACCGCTTCTTTGCAGGTGATATTTCACTCGTTGGATTTGCCGATATGCTCGCTCGGCTTTATCAGACGCTACGCACAGTCGGCTTCACGGGGTTTGGATTTTACAACACGTTTATTCACGTTGACATGGGTCGCGGTCGGTTCTGGTTTGGATCGGATTCAGCAAAAGCTATGTGGATGCCGATCATGCGGCAGCCGGTGATTTTACCCGCATGAGCTTTCTTGACCTCATCGGCTCGTTTCTCGGCGGTGGCGGACTTACGTCAGCAATAACCGGCGCGGTAGGTGCGTTCACGAAGTACAAAGAATTGAAGCTCTACTACGAGCATGAGGGCAAAAAATGGGACTACGAAGTCAAGATGTTCGCGGCTCAGGCGGGGCATGAGCGATACCTGGTAGAAAACAAGCGACTGATGGTCACCGAGACCGTTGCGGCTGCCACTCAGCAAGCAGCAATACACGCTGACGCAAGCGAAGCCGTGGCACTTCTGAGGCGTCAAGGTAACGCGCCTGCGTGGGCAGTCTTTCGAACACTGTTCAGACCCGGACTGACACTATCATTATTCTTCGCTTGTTTGCTGATGCCGTTCATGCCGATGCCAGCGGTGGCTGCGGGTATGGTTGTCAACCCTCACATAGCAGGCATCTACTCAACGATTCGTCAAGGCTTTGCTGCGGCGCTTGGTTTTTGGTTTGGAAGCCGAGCGGTCAGCAACCCCAACAAGAGCGCTGGGGCTATATGAACGACTACAGCGACATCATTGACGTAGCACCTGTGTCCGAGCTGAAAAAATACCCAGTGCTTACGCGCGTAGTGACACGCGGTGACCCGGTAATGATAGCGCTGGCACAAAGTGAGATCGCCAGCCGCCGGATGGACCATCGCATCCGCGAGATGCAAACCACCATCAACAAAATCAAGAGACGACAAAATGACCTACGATTACAAAGAGAAAGCAGAGAGCATCAAGCAGGATGCGAAAGAGTTTGGCTCTCACGCATCCGACGCTTATCACGAGCACGTACCAACCCACAAGCGGCCTATCTTCTGGGCGCTGTACTTGATCGTGTGTTTTATTGTTGGCAGTGTGGTCGCCGCTTTGCTGCCAGGCTGAACTCATGAATCAGCCGGAGTTCATCATCGCGGCCATGTGTGGCGTAGTCATCGGGTTGATTGTCGGCTGGGTTGTCTTTGGCGACTGCAGGCGCGAGCTTGAACGATACAAAAATCAGGCGACACAACTACGACTCGATGCTGATCTTGCGGTGACTGAGCTGAACTTGCTCAAACACAAATACGATGATCAGCAGCAAACACGGACGAATCTAAAAGAACTGGAACACGAGCTGTTAAACACGCTGACGATTGATGACTTTCCGGAGCTTACAACGTGAACGCTAAAAAAAATCAGGCCGCTGAAAGGCGCACACTGACCAAGGAATATGACTTTCGAACGCTCCGAAATCTTGAGGAGTTCACGCCCAATTACATCTGGCCGAGAAAACAGGTAATCAACAAGGAGCGAGCGTTCTACGTTGATCCTGACAAGGTTGATGTTGAGCAAAACCCATTCACTTTGAGTGAAGTTGGCCTATCTATCAGGGCGATGATAACGCCGCCGGATCTTGCTGATTACGCAATGGGCATAGCTGGTGTCAATTTGCTCGACTACAACGACGAGCTGAACGCAGAAGAGCGCAAGAACGCGTTCCCGCTGCCACTGATATCCGGCGTTCTGACGACGCGTGACAGTGGGCATAGTCAGCTATTCGGATTCTGGGAAGGCAGCATGAAGCTGCCTAGTGCTCGCGGCGCGTGGCCGGCCTTCTGGCTTCTGCCGACGCATGAAAAGTGGCCCGAGGGCGTCGCAAAGCTTCCTGAAATCGACATCATGGAAGCCGTTAAGGACGTTGTCGACGGCGTATACCACGGTAGCCTGCACACCAATGAGTCAGGCGTCATGGTCAGCAGTGAGGGCAACGATGTTGCCACTAACGCAAACCTGACTGGCGAGTACAACCGCTACGGTCTGAGCTGGGAGCCTGACTGGATTATCTGGTATTTCAATGGCGTTGAAGTGATTCGTCGCCCGACACCTGCGGATATGCAAGAGGTGTCGGCACACATACTAATTAACCTTGCGGTAGGCGGCTGGGGTGGTGAGCCCGTGCTGGAGGACTACGCCGCAGATTCCGATATCGCCACATTCGATATTGAGTGGATCCGCGTATATCAGAACGCCAAGACAGGCACCGAGCAACCGGTAGACACAAAGCCTGAAGACAAATCACTGCGCGGTGACGTTGTTGGACAGCTTGATGACGGCAGGCTGGTGACACGTGCCGACATCAATCTGGTTACCGAATGGATGCGACAATCATCCCGCGATACTGAGCTTATGAATTTGGAGAAGGCGAGCCGATGAACGACGAGATCCGAATAGCGGCTTTGATGTCGCTGATATTCAAGGCCAAGGAAGGCGAACTGCCAGAAAGTATTCCCCCCGAGCATCACGATGGTGCGCGTGAATTTCTGACAGGGCTACTCAGGCCGAAACTTGATCTGCTAGTGGTCGATGATGAACTGGAAAAATCCCCAGATCCCGAAATTGTGCCGGTCGAACCTGAACCTGAACCGATCGAGCCAGTTACAGAACAACCAGCGCCAGTAGTTGAGACAAGTCCAACCGCTGTACCGGGTCTGGATTTCACGCTACCGTACTCTGGTCGCGTGTACGGCAACCCGCAGGATGGCATCGGCATTCAGAATAGCCGCATTGATAACGACCAGGCGCATAGATTTCTTGCAGATTTTGACGGCATACCGAAAGCATACAGCCCGACGAACAGAACACTCAATCAGCCGAATATTGATGACCGCGGAAAGAAGGGTCTTGACTACTACGAAGACTGCTTTAAGCACGGCCTCGGACCTGACCGGTGCGGATTCATATTGCCTAGCTGCTACCACGTCGGTAACGGTGGCTCTAGTATTATGGCTATCGTCGAGGATGATGGTACAAAGGAGCACAAGCCGAGCGATAACATCGTTGCTCGGGTAAAAGACCTGTACTCGCCGACTGATTACCGCAATACACCGGCACCTGAGCTGATATTCGACGCTGAGACGGCGGGCAGGCTCCACAAGGGCGAGTTGTATCATTTCGTACACCTGAATCAAAAACCAGCACCGGTTGTATCTCGAATGTCAGTCAGTGACGCCAAAAAGACCGATATCACCGTTGGCGCTCAGGGCCTTAACGGACTTCGTATCGGGCACCACGACAATGGGCACGCGGGATATGGCGACATCTGCGCTATTCATTTTCGCAACAGCTCTGCGCGCGAATGGAGGTTGCATGATGCGCGAGCAACGCCATGGCATCAACTGTTAATCGAAACAGTACAGGGAATGATCCGCACCGGTAACACGCTGATGTCGTTTGACGCAAAACTAGGTCAGCCACATGTTAAAACAATCGGCGGCAATGTCGTGGGCCGCCAGCGATTCACGGTGCTGGACGCTACGCGGCGTGTTACGCACGTCAATGTCTCTCACGGGCATACAGAAAAATCAAACGGCAAGCCCATGACAGCGGTGGTGCACGACCTGACAGCGGGCTATGTATTGGGCGTTGCAACTTTCACACACAACGCGGCACTGAAAAAGCTCAACAGAAGCAGTGAATTTCTGAAGAGAAACGCAAGGCGCTGGAATAGAGCTGCATTCGAGCAGACCATCGAGCTTATCAAGGGTCATGAGATTGCTATAGAGTTTGTGGCAGATGACGGTGCTGATTTTGTCGTGCCTACAATGGCCGAGGCGCACAATTTTCGGAACCAGCGCGGAGAAAAAGTGAAAGACCGCAATCACTGGCTGGAGTCCGTTGCCGAGATCAGTGAGAACGGAGGTCGGTCATGGGGGCCATGGTCTGGCAAGGGTGATGCTTACAAATCACACCGAGTTATCTCCGTCTACTTCAACGTCGAGGGTATGCCACTGGACGTCAATCTGAACAACCTCCAGGAGTATCAATCTCTACTCAAAGGCGCAAAGGCCGAGCCCGTAGAGCCACACAAAACACTGGCATCCCTGTCTGTCAAAGAGACTAAGGGCGATAATTTTAAGATCGCATTTAGCTTTGGCGAAGGTCGGCCCGGACGGCTTGAAGTTGAGGATGCCGAAACCAAAACACTCACCCAAACCAACGCTGAAAATAGCAGTAAGTGGGGTGGTGATAAACCACACCAGCAGTGGATCAGGGGCGTAAAAACACCCAAGCGCATCTGGGCGCAAACAACTGACAACGGCCGCGACTGGTATCGGGTTGGTGATCCGATAACGGTCAACGATAGTAGTACAGAGGCAGCAGGCAGCTACATTCCAGACCTGCAGACAAGTGGCGACCTACGCACAGCACTGAAGCAAGATTTCAACTACGCGCAGGGCGAGGGACTGAAGATCAAAGACGGGATTATCCGTCACACGTTTATTCCGACTGACAAGGGCAGTGTGCACGTTCAAGGCTCTGCGAGCATCGACAGCGGCTATCGTGAGTACACGGTGTCTCAATCGATGAGGTTTGCGAAAGACTTCAAGCCTATGCGCGGTGGTAAATGCGGCTTCGGATTGTTCGGCCGATCAAGCGGTGAGAAGGTTGCAGGCCATGTTGTTAATCGTGCAGGCTGGTCGTGTCGAGTGATGTGGCGACCAAGCAAGAAAAAAGGCCACCTGTCTCTGGTTCTCTATACTTACAACGCTGACCGCGATCTATCCAATGGCAAGAAGTACGGTGACGATAATTTCATTACCGACGCACCCCTCGTTGATTTGTTTAATCTTGACTTCACGGTCAGCCTAAACACGTCAGCGAGTGAATCAAACGGCTTCATGTCTGCCGGTATAAACGGAAACGAATTGCTGCGCGTCGACGGGATCCGGTGGCAGGCAGAAGGCACCCCGGGCGACGGCATGGAGCTGGAATACACGGGCATGTTCGGCGGCAACGATAAGAGCTGGGCACCTCCGTCGAATCAGTACATGGAAATCAGCGACGTTTTTTGTAGCTGGAAATGAACACTCATGCGCCGGTACCGGGTAGTGGATAATGGCCGCACAAATTGATGAGCGACGAGACTTCAGAAAAACAGATTCCAGCGTCCCGGATGACCGATCAGCACGTGGACGACGCAATCATTGCCAGTCAGGCCGCGCAGTCAAGGCGGGATCGTCAGGCGTCGCGCCAAGTGGTCTACGGTCGAATCCGAACCGCAGTGCAATGGGTGGTAAGGAAGCTGCAGTGGTTCATAAGAAACGCGAAAGACATTGTCTCGTCAATGGCGCTGGTCACGTCAGCGCTCGCGGTAGCGGAGTTGGCCGGATGGATCGACCTGGCCGCTTTCCCGGATTGGGTATCGAAATTGGCAGCAGCCATGCGGGAGGTGTTTTGATGAGCTTTGGAAGAAGAATACCCGCGATTGCCTTAGGTGCTGCGCTGGCTATTGCGATTACAGCGCTGGCTTACGACAGGTATGCGCCTGTTTACTCAAACGCTCGCTTAACCGACGTCTACATCAAGGGCGCGACCGTCTACGGCACATTGAGAATGAGCAAACACAGAGACTGCACTGCTGTACCGGGCACATTGGTGGCGTTCGCGCATTTTGTCAATGTCCCGCAACCGGTCAGGTACGTTGATGGGTCGGGTCAGGATCTCAAGTTGCGCGACCTGCCGTCTCGCAAAGAAGAATACGCACTACCGGTAGGCTGGAAAATGCAACGATCAGCGCCTATGCCGAACGAGGTGTCAGTGACGTTTCGCGCTAAATGCGGGATATTCACACGGCGCTATACGCTTGGCCGATTTGATGCGACGCCGGTTTGATTGGGGAGGCTGCATAACCGTGACAGGAGATAAAATGGCCGAAATGAATGGCGAATACAATCTAGTGATAAATAGCGCCCAAGTCGATGAATCTATAGAGAGGCTTGAGAAGCTGGAGCGGATAGCACTACGACTCAAGGGTATGGGTATATCTGTGGAGGCACATGAGCAAGGCAGTCTGGCAGGTTTGTCTGATGAAGACCTGCTGCGCGAAATAATCCGCCGCAATCCAGTCAATCAAGGCCCATCGAAGTCTGAATATAACGGGACCATCCGCGAGACCACTATTGGTATCGGCAGCGATCACATGGCAACGATTCGTCTGCATGAGGATGATGTTGCGGAATTGAAGGCAAGGGCATGAAGATTAAGCCCGCGTCATCGCCAGCATTTGATACGCAGATGGCTTGGTCTGGCAACCACTGCTGGAGCGTGGCGCGCTTGGCCCAGCTGTCCAGTGATCTGCCGGTGTTCAAGCTACCCATTGCGCACATGAACTTGAATGACGAAATCAG